>Ga0157370_10007759_pt1 | contig 11631 bp, 6 predicted proteins | sample C35metaG_FD_113463 | JGI IMG/M metagenome (GOLD analysis project Ga0157370, IMG submission 113463) | Corn rhizosphere microbial communities from Kellogg Biological Station, Michigan, USA - C3-5 metaG | ecosystem: Host-associated > Plants > Roots > Rhizosphere > Soil | place: USA: Michigan... | reverse complement strand
GATATTGGACTAACGTTGGGTGGAACACCTGACAGGCTCGTTTTTTATTTTGGTAAAAATGATTTCTGGCGGGCATACCCTGTTTATCCGGGAGGGGGAATAGCCTCGCCCGGCGGATTAACCATCCGTATTGAGGAGTTGAAAGGCGCTACTTATTATGCAGAGCAGGTTTTGGATAAGGCTTTGATTAAAGCGAAATTTACAAACAATGGGCTTGTTGTTTCACTCGTGGTGTGGGTATCTGCTACCTCTAATACCGTAATTGCTGAATTTACCGGTAATAAAAAATGCATTATAAATATTGATTTATGGGCCACGAAAGGAAATACATCAGTTACCGGTTCGGGCAGGAGCGGAGAGGTGCTTTGGGTTACACGATCATTTGAAAATACGCCTTTGCTGAAATGGCCATCGCATGTAGCAATTGCAATGAAAGTGGCAGACAATGCATTACTGAAAGATAATACCGTAACTCTTTTACCCGGGAAAAAAACAACCCTTGCCGTTGCTTTGAATACCAATTTTGATCGCCCCGACTGGAGAGAGGGTTCTATTAAAGAAGCAGGAAAGGTGACGCCTGGTTCCATTCAAAACTTGTTTCAAAAACATGAAAAATGGTGGGAAGCATTTTGGAAAAAATCAGATGTTCAGATAGGGGACAGTACACTTGAAAAATATTATTACGCCTCACAATACCTTTTCGCCTGTTCATCACGTGATGGAAAATTTGCTCCTGGCATCTGGGGACCTTTTGTTACAAAGGATTCATCTTCATGGGGTGGTGATTATCACCTGAACTATAATTATCAGGCTCCTTACTGGGCTTCCTATTCATCCAATCATATAGACCAGGTAAAAAATTTTGATCAGCCTTTGTTGGATTTTATGGAAGAAGGCGAAAAACTTGCCGGGGAATTATTGGGAATTCGCGGAATTTATTATCCTGTAGGCATCGGCCCGAAGGGTTTGTGTACCACCCACTGGCCACTCACCCCCGATGAAATGGAGAAAAAATATGCAACGCGGGAAAATACCATTGATGGAGGATATAAATTTTTAGGTCAAAAGATTGACGCGGTTTTTAGCGTTGGTAATATGCTGATGCGTTTTTACAGTACTTATGATTTGGATTATGCAAAGCGCGTGTACCCTTATCTTTTAAGCTGCGCTGATTTTTGGGAAGACTATCTGAAATATGAAAATGGTCGCTATGTAATTTACATGGATCATTTTAATGAAGTGATGCCCAACCTGAATAATAAAGGGGAATGGAGAAAGCGTCTCGGCGATTTTAATTCTTCACTTTCATTGGGGCTGGTAAAGATGCTTTTTAAAGGAATCATAGATGTAAGCAGCTATCTGAACATTGATACAGTGAGGCAAAAGAAATGGAGGAATATTATGGAGCATCTCAGCGATTTTCCTGTGGGGGAAAATAATGGAAGGATTTCCCTGAAGAGTGTAGAAAAAAATTGGTCCGGTGAAGGAAAAGCTACCGGTTTGAACCGCGTTTCCATTCATGGTTTAATTTTTCCAGGAGGTGTTTGTGGCCCTGTAACTACACCGGAACTTAATAAAATTTTGCTGGAGGATGTATCCCATTGGAAAGACAAGATAAGCCAGGCGGGCGAATGGGGAAATACGTTGGGAAATGGCATTGAAACCTGTTTTCCCGGTGCTGTCCGCGTCGGTTACAGTTCAGATGAAATATTGAAATATTTAAAAGCAAGGATTGCCTTGCGGTCTTTTCCCAATCTCTGGATTACCCAATCAGGTGGTGGAATTGAAACACTTGCCGCTGTTCCGGTAACCATCAATGAAATGCTGATGCAAAGCTATGAAGGCGTACTCCGGATTTTCCCTGACTGGAATTTGCAAAAAGCCGCGTCTTTTCATAATCTGAGAGCCTATGGCGCTTTCCTGGTAAGCAGCAGGGTTAAAAACGGTAAAATTGGCTTTGTAAAGATTTATAGCCAAAAAGGCAGGGCCTGTGTCATTGAGAATCCGTGGCCCGGCAAAGAAGTAGAGATAATAAGGAATGGTAAAAAGGCAGAAAATAGAAAAGGCAGCCGGATTATTTTCAATACAAAAGAAAATGAATTGATAGAATTAAGATCTCTGGGATCGTCACTTTGAAGAATTAAAAAGTAGATTTTGATTACTGGATTTTCAAAATAAAATTTTCTGCAAACAGGCATTTAAAAAGAATCAAATGTTTGCGGTAAGCACCTTTTCAAAGGCAAATGGGCTTATCCTGTAAAAATTGCTACTGATCGCGAAATAGCTGAAAGAAAGATTACGGGTATTTCCTAATAAAATCATGATTAGTATTCCTATTTCAGATTCATATAATGCTGGTTATCTTTGCTATACAGAAACTATTGTAATAAAAATTTCAAGTATTCGGCGCATGAGACAGGAGGTTTGTTTTTTGATAAAAACTCAGACGCTGCTGATGAATCAAAGCTGTCTCAAAATAAAAAACTCTGATAGAATAACTTATTAGTTGGCTAATTGGCTAAAATCAATTTACTTCAAATTTTAATTCTTTTGTAATAATCAAATTGGCAACTGAATCATTATAAAGCTCTTATTAATTTTTAATGATGCTGGAATAAATCATGCTACTTTTTGTTAAAACTAAACTCAATATTATGTTTCATTTTTCAGTTAGAAAGCTATCTGTGATCCTATTTGTAATAGGTTGCTTATCATTTTTTTCTTTTACCAAACAAACTAAAAAAAATGGCCTCGAGATCCGTAGCGATAATGCCGGCCTGACCCTTCCCCCAGGTTTTTCAGCTCATATAATTATAGATAGTTTGGGCAAGGCAAGACATTTGGTAGTTACTCCTGAGGGAATAATATACGTGAAATTGGCAAAGGCTAAAAATGGCAAAGGCATCATGATTTTGCATGAGGATGCCAGTGGAAGGGCAACCATTACCGGCGGTTTTGGTGATTATGGCGGTACCGGTATTTACAGAAAGGGTAATTACCTGTATGCCTCTTCTAATAAAGAAGTCTTCCGATATCAACTCAATAAGAATAGCGAGGTAATCAATCCTGACTCACCTGAAAAAATTATCACTGGGTTGGTTATGGGACGCCAGCATGAAACAAAATCCATTGTGCTGGATAACGACGGAAATATTTATGTAAATATTGGTTCACCGCTCAACTCCTGTCAGGAGCACGACAGGCAAAAGGGTTCCATGGGTATCAAAGGATGCCCCCTCCTGGACTCTGCCGGCGGTATCTGGCAGTTTAAAGCGGATAAATTAAATCAAACCTATGGGGATGGGATCCGGTATGCTACCGGCTTACGAAATGTTGTAGGACTTGATTGGAATCAGCAAAATAATACTTTATTTGTAATGCAACATGGACGCGATCAGCTGCATGATATTTTTCCGGATTTGTTTACAGAAGAACAATCAGCCCTTTTGCCTGCCGAATGTATGTACATGCTGAAAAAGGGAGATAATGCCGGATTTCCCTATATTTATTATGATCAGATTCAGCACAAAAAAATGCTGGCTCCCGAGTATGGCGGAGATGGTAAGATTGAAGGCAATAAGGAATATATTGATCCTGTTGTGGCTTTTCCGGGGCACATGGCTCCAAATGGTTTATTATTTTATACAGGGAAAACTTTCCCGGAAAAATACAGGAATGGTGCATTTGTTGCTTTTCATGGGTCATGGAACCGTGCACCTGAAAAACAAGCAGGATTTTTTGTAGCTTTTGTTCCTTTTAAAAATGGCAAACCATCAGGAGACTGGGAAATCTTTGCAGATGGATTTGCAGGAACTCCTGACGTGATGTCTCCGCGCCAGGCGAAACACCGCCCCTGCGGATTAGCCCAAGGTTCTGACGGCGCATTATATGTAACTGATGATGTAAAGGGAACCATATACAAGATCCAATACCACTAAAAACTTTTCAGATGATAAAAAAAATAAGCATTACTTTTTTGTTATTCTTTTTGGTTGCCCCCATTTTTGCCCAGAACGCAAAAGTTAACAAGCCGATTATAAAGGAGATTTCTTTATCCGGATTATCTTCCTCTATAAAGCGGGGAAAGGTAATTTATGCTACTTATTGCCTTTCCTGCCATCAGGCCGATGGCGGCGGAGTGCCCAATATGAATCCTCCCTTAATTCAGACATCTTATGTACTGGGCAGCAAGGCTTCCTTGATAAAAATTGTGTTGAATGGATTTCAGAAGCCTGTTGATATTGATGGTGAATCGTATTCTAACAATATGCCGGCACTCAACAGTTTGAAGGATCAGCAAATTGCAGATGTGTTAACTTATATCAGAAATAATTTTGGCAATAAAGCAGCAGCTGTTAATCCTAAGGAGGTTCAGGAAGTAAGAAGTACAGTAAAGAAATAAATTGCTTCAATTTATGGTCTTCAAGATAATTTATGGTGAAAAGCACAGGGAATGATAAAATTAAACGTCCAACAAAATAATAATTGCTTTTCACTCATTTCAAATTTGTAACCATAAATACTTTTGAGAATATCTCTCCTTTTCATAGTTACGCTTTTTATTTGCAGAGAATCTTTTGCGCAGAAAATAAGGGAAGTTAAGGGAAGGGTAGAAGATACTACCGGCCTGCCTTTAGGAAATGTATCTGTAATTTTGAATTCAAACTTTGAGCATCTTTCCACTCTTACTAACGGGGATGGCGTTTTCCGTTTTTCCAAAATAACTTCTCCGGAATTTATCCTAACCTTTAGCTCTGTTGGCTTTCAGGAATACTCCCAAAATTATATACCCGGTAAAGAAGCTAAAGGATACCGGATACAGACAATAAAATTAAAACAGAAAATAAATGAGCTGAGCGAAATAATTATACAGAAAAAAAATCCCATTGCAATTAAAGAGGATACCATTCAATATAATGCAGATTCCTATAAGGTCAGAGAGGGCGCTCCTGTCGAAGATGTTATTAAAAAACTTCCCGGTGTAACGGTTGATAAGGATGGAAATGTGACGGCGCAGGGAGAGCTTGTAAAAAGAATAAGGGTAAATGGTAAAGATTATTTTGGTGGAGATGTGCAGACTGCCACTAAAAACCTGCCGGCAGATATAATTGACAATATCCAGATCATAGATGATTATGGTGATAAGGCCAACGTTACAGGAATTAAAGATGGAGAGCCGGAAAAACTCATTAACATTACTATAAAAAAAGGGAAGGATAAAGGCCATTTCGGCAATGCAACCATCGGGGCAGGAACCGAGGGAAGATATTCCGGGCAGCTATCAGCGAATAGTTTTAAAGAGAAACGGCAAATATCTCTGTTAGGTTCTTTCAACAATACCAACAGCAATGCATTTGATTTTAATGGCGGCGGAAGAGGCGGCGGAGCCCGCGGAAAAAACTTTGGCGGCGCCGAAAGGAGCAGTTCAGGTGGTGATGGCAATACTGATGCCCGTTCCATTGGATTTAATTACCGCGGTATTTTTGGGAAAAAAATAGCTTCCTATGGAAGTTACAGTTTTTCACAGCGTAACAATAATACTACGGGTACTTCTTTCAGCCAGGATTTGAATCCTGAAAATACAAGAACCACGGGCAGTTCAGGTTATAATGAAAACAGGGGTGTAAATCATCGCGCTACCTGGAACCTGGAATACAATATGGATACGGCAAACTATCTGAAAGTGACGCCTTATTTTTCCTACGCTTCCTCAGGCGTTAATACCCGGCGGGTTTCAGATATAACGGCTTTAAGAAATGATATTACTTATTATACCTTAAATAAAAGTAAATCGGTAAGTAATGCTTCCTCACCTGCTATGGGCTCTGATCTTTTTTTTAATCATAAATTTAATAAACGGGGCAGAAACCTAAGCATCAGCTCAAGTATTGATTATTCGGCGCGGCTGCAACAATGGGATGCTTTCAATGAATACCGTGATTCTGCCTCGACGGAACCTATAGCAACCGATTCATTGCGTCATCAGTTTATAGAAACCAATGCCAAAAATATAAACACCCACATCCAGCTATCCTATTGTGAACCTGTCGGAAAATTCACAACACTTGAAGCCAGCTATTCATGGAATAATTCAAGTACCAAAAGCATTCGGAATGCGGATGACATTGACCTCATTACCGGAGAAAAATCACCAAATATTCCGCAAAGCAATGATTATAAATACCGCTTTATTACCAACCGGTATGGATTAACCCTGAATCAGCGAAAGGTCAAATATAATTTTTTATTGGGCGTGGTGGCTCAGCCCTCTGATCTTACCGGGATGGACTATGGCCGGAATATAAAGACCTCATCCGGCAAACTTAATTTTGTGCCAAGGGGCAGGTTTGCCTATAATTTTGCCCGAAGGAATTCCCTGACTATTACTTATGGTGGATCAGCCAGGGAACCTGCATTTGCCCAGTTGCAGCCGGTTGCCGACAGTTCGAACAGAAAAAATATTGTAATTGGCAATCCTGACCTTAAGCCGGAATTTACCAACAGGTTCAGGCTGCGGTATCGTAAAGTAAGTGTGGTGAGCGGCACTTCACTTTTTACCAATTTCTCTTTTGACCAGACTCAAAATAAAATAGTCAGAAGCGTTGTGAATTCTCCCGGGGGTACTGGCAGGTCTACTTCATATCTGAACACTAATGGGTTTTACGGGTTGGATGGAAATATTTCATTTACCAAGTCCTTTAACCGGAATTACTCGGCAACAGTGAGCGCATCCGGTAACTTTGACAATAATATATCTTATACGGATAATCAGAGAAATTCGGGACAAAACTGGGTATTAAGGCCATCCGGAAGATTCAGGATAGATTTCGAAGATGTAATGGATATAGACATAAACGGAAGCTATTCCATTAATAATACAATTACAAAGTACTCAGACTATATACGCAAGACAGAAGTGAGATCATTACATCTGGGAATTGATGGCAAAAATTATTTCCTCAAAGACTGGACATTTGGATATGATTTGACGAAAATTGTCAACACTGGTTTTATCAGCACGGTAAATTCAAATCCCATGCTGGTGAATCTTTATATTGAACGGCGTTTTCTTAAAAAAAATATTGGTAAAATACGGATACATGGATTTGATTTACTGGATCAAAATACCGGGATTTCCAGAACTGTAAATGGTACAACAATTACCGATGTCCGGAACAACCGGCTGGGCCGTTATTTTTTATTGTCTTTCAACTTAAGAATTCAAAAGTTTGGTGGTAAAAAATCAGATAATGACTATTAATTGAAAGTTGATGGTTTTTAGCTGTCCGGCGGTATTAACTGCTTTTTCAATCATTAAGAACTATGGCAATATCACTGAATAAAAGGTTAATTAAAAATACAGTTTGCCTGGTTATTCCTTTTATGTTGCACTTTAATGGCGCCATTGTAAACTGAATAATCTAAAATAATCAAACACATGAAAAAATTTCTTTTAATTGCATGCCTGTTTTCGACACAATTACTCTTTGCACAGGAAACTTCGAAAGATAAAAGAATGGAATGGTGGCGGGAAGCGCGCTTCGGCATGTTTATACATTGGGGCGTTTATGCGCAATGGGCTGGGGTATATCATGGCCACCAACAGGCGCATGGAGGGGCGGAATGGATTATGAACCGTTGTAAAATACCGGTAGCGGAATACCAGCAAAGAGCAAAAGAATTTAATCCTGTAAAATATGATCCGGATGCATGGGTACGTATGGCTAAAGAAGCGGGAATGAAATATATCATCATAACTTCGAAGCATCACGATGGATTTGCATTGTTTGATACTAAGGCCAGCAAATGGAATGTAGTGGATGCTACGGCCTATGGTAAAGATCTCCTGAAACCGTTGGCAGCTGCCTGCAGAAAATATGGTATGAAGCTGGGATTCTATTATTCTCAGGCACAGGACTGGAATAATCCGGGAGGCGCAGTATCAAGAAAATTGATGAGGGAAGGATGGCCAAATCCTGATTCTGCGAAAATTGATGCTTATACATTGGCTCATAATGGGCATTGGGACCCCGAACAGGAAACAAGAAGTTTCGATCAGTATATTGACCAGGTTGCAGTTCCGGAAGTAAAGGATCTACTTACCAATTATGGAGATGTGGCAGTATTATGGTGGGATACACCTACACACATGACTGATGAAGCGGCATTGAAATTACAGGCTCTTTTGAAATTACAGCCCAATATCATTACCAATGATCGTTTAAAACGTCCCAACTTTCCGGGTGATACTAAAACTCCTGAACAAAAAATCCCCACGCAAAGTCAATTGGATGGTAAGGATTGGGAAACCTGCATGACCATGAATGGCTCTTGGGGATATAAAAGTTGGGATCATAAATGGAAAAGCACTGAAACGCTGATCCATAACCTTGTTGATATTGCCTCCAAGGGTGGTAATTATTTATTAAATGTAGGCCCTAAAGAAGATGGCACGTTTCCGCAGGAGAGTATAGATAGGCTGAAAGCCGTAGGCGCCTGGATGAAAACAAATCATGAAGCCATTTATGCCACCAAAGCAAGCCCTGTGGCGCCATTCTCGTGGGGTCGCTGCACCAGCAAAGAAGCAAAAAATAATACCACGCTATATTTCACCGTATTCGATTGGCCTGCAGATGGAAAGTTATTCGTTCCGGGTTTGAAGAATGAAATTATTTCTGCAAAGCTTTTAGCGGGTGGAAATGTAAAAGCAACTTCAGCTAATGGCGGAATGGCAATCAAGGTTCCGGCTAAAGCGCCTGATGTGATAGCCTCTGTAATAAAAATTGAAGTAAAAGGCGAAGTGGCAAATGTCAATCTTGTTGCGAAAGATAAAATGAAAACAGGCGAATTAGATTAATCCCAAAGATTTCATTAAAAAAAATAAAGTTTCTCCGATGATGAAATATCGTTCATTTCTTTTCGCAGGATGTTTGGTGTTGTTCTTATCTGCAAATGCTCAAAATAAGGACACCAAAAACGTAAACGCTGAGCATGGTATGATCAATATGGCAACTGAAAAAGTTACCACCCATTCTCTTCATCCCGATGCGCAATGGTTTCCTGATGCCGGGCTGGGTTTATTCATTCATTGGGGTTTGGCTTCTGTGAAAAATCTTGACATCTCGTGGCCTATGATTCCGGGAAGGGCGCTCTCTGATAAAAAATTAGATTCAGAGGAGCTGGCCCGTGTCGTTCGGGAAAAAGATTTTAACCTCAATGGCAAACCGCCTGTAATTACGCCGAAGGCTTATTTTGCAATGGCGAAAGATTTCAATCCTGGAAAATATGATCCTAACAAATGGATAAAAGCTGCTAAGGAAGCGGGCTTTAAGTATGCTGTATTGACTACGCGGCATCACGAAGGCTTCGCATTATGGCCAAGCGCTTATGGCAATTTCAGTACTAAAAATTATATGGGTGGAAAGGATTTAATTAAACCTTTCGTGGATGCCTGTAGAAAGTATGGATTGAAAGCGGGCCTTTATTATTCTCCTCCAAATTGGTATTTTGACCGCGATTACATGAGTTTTATTTATGGCAAAGCATATAAGTCGAACCCGGATTTGCCAAAGGTTGATGAAAACTTAGATCCCAGAACTATTGTAAAATCACCAGAAGAAATAAAAAAACACCAGGAAGAATATGCTGCTATGGTGAAAGGACAAGTAGAAGAATTGTTGACGCGATATGGTAAAATTGACCTGCTTTGGTTTGATGGCAAGCCACCAATTCCCAATGGTAATAACGTGATTACACAGGAAGAGATTCGTAAACTGCAACCTGGAATTGTAATAAATCCGCGGCTACACGGTAAAGGCGATTTTATCACTTTTGAACGCAATCCTCCGAAGCAGGATCCAGGTGATACATGGGCTGAGTTTTGTAATACATGGACTAACAGTTGGGCCAATAGTAATACCATTCCTTTCCGCTCGAATGCTTTTGTATTGGGACAATTTGTTTCGGCCCGCGCCTGGGGCGTTAATTATTTGCTAGGAGTAGGCCCTACCGCTGATGGAGTTTTCCCCGAGGCTGTATATAAGAATATGAAAGTATTGGAGGATTGGATGAAGGTAAATGGGCGTTCAGTACGGCATGTCAAGCAATTACCGGAAGATGAAACGGCTTCTGTACCTGCCACTTCTAAAGATAATTACCGCTATCTTTTCGCTATTCCTCAATTTAAAGAAAATGGAAAGTATGAAGAAGACCGGTTGCCGGCTAAAGACATAACGCTTACTTTAAAAGTTGCTCATCAGCCAAAGTCAATAGGTCTTTTAGGCTCTCAAAAAAAATTAAAGACGAATTATGCGGATGGACAATTAACTATTGAGTTGCCTGCAAATATCCGCACCAGCCTGGTGGATGTAGTTCAGGTGGTGTTATGAAATTAATACAAAATAAAAATTCTTCCGGCTGCGTGTTTATTCAATACAGTGATACGATTGTTGAAAGATAAACCTGCGCAAAACAAAAGAGAACTTATGTATAAAAACAAAATTTTGCTTTGTATTGCAATGCTTTTTGCTACAGTACTTCATGCCGCTGATGTGGATGTGATAAAGTATGGCGCTGTAGGTGATGGACAAACTTTAAATTCCGTTTTCATACAAAAAGCAATTGATGCCTGTAATCAAAGTGGTGGCGGAAAAGTTATTTTTCCCAAAGGAACTTTTTTATCAGGCACCATTGTTTTGAAAGATAATGTAACCCTGCATCTGCAAAAAGGCGCCCGTTTGCTGGGCAGTACGCACATTGAAGATTATCAAAACCTGGACCCGTTTGTAGAAGGCCTTGGCATCCATGTAGGCTGGGCATTACTCGTGGCGGTAGATGCAAAAAATGTGGGGATAGAAGGCGAAGGTGCTATTGACGGACAGGGAAGCAAATTAAAAGCAGAACAGATTAAAACTGATTCAAGGCCCGAAGGCCAGCGCTGGGGCTGCCGTCCTTTCTTAGTAAGAATCGTTCGGTGTAATGGTGTTACCGTAAAAGATGTAACACTCAATTACGCCGCTGCATGGACTTCTCATTATTTCCAATCGAAAAATGTCCTGATAGAAAATGTAAAGATCGTAAGTGTAGGTGTGGCGCATAATGATGGTATTGACATAGATGGTTGCCAGGATGTGCGCATAAAAAACTGTGATGTAACCAGCGGCGATGACGCTCTTGTGTTTAAGACGACATCAAGCAAAATGGCCTGTAAAAATATTGTCGTGAGCGGGTTGCGTTTAAAGAGTAACCAGGCCGGTATTAAAATGGGAACTGAATCGATGGCTGATTTTGAAGACATCAAAATTTCGGATTGCTACATTTATGATACCAAAAATGGGGGCATCAAATTGCTTACGGTTGATGGTGCTCATTTGCGCAATATTGAAATATCAGATATTACGATGATGAACGTAAGGACGCCCATGCTTTTCCGGCTCGGATCGAGGCTGAGTGTTTTTCGCAAAGACGTGGACACCCGGCAAACGACAGGCACTTTTGAAAATGTAATTGTGAGAAATGTAAAAGCGAAAGCTGCCGATTCTGCGCAACTGAAACCGCCTTCAGGAATTTTAATCACCGGCGTACCGGGCCATGACATTACCAATCTTATTTTAGACAATATTGAAATTGATT
>Ga0157370_10007758_pt1 | contig 11631 bp, 9 predicted proteins | sample C35metaG_FD_113463 | JGI IMG/M metagenome (GOLD analysis project Ga0157370, IMG submission 113463) | Corn rhizosphere microbial communities from Kellogg Biological Station, Michigan, USA - C3-5 metaG | ecosystem: Host-associated > Plants > Roots > Rhizosphere > Soil | place: USA: Michigan... | reverse complement strand
TTTAGCTTCAGTTTGATCTGTCTCTACACGGAAACCTTCTTTAGTTCCCTGAGTTAAATACACCTTTAAATTTCCAGTCACTTTGATCATTGTTGTACCAGAAATGGTAGAAACTGCAGATGGATTTTTGTCCCCTTCTTTTGCAAAAGTGGTAAATGCAGATGAAGTTAAAACGACAGCGGTTAATGCTGTTGCGAATAAGGTTTTGATAGCGGTTTTCATATCTTTATGTTTTAAGTTTTTTAAATTCTCTTTGTACATAAGACCTGCGCAAACCGGAAACGTTTCAACCATTTTGCCCCTATTAGACCAACAGCAGGGTAACCATCGACAAACACACAGTTATTCACGACCAGTCCTCTCCACTCAGCCCCCTCTGCAATTTGCTAAAGAAAATTTTACCCTATTGATGAGGCGGCCTCAGAGATCTGTGCGCTTCTTCAGCGCGCCTGATATCGTTAGCCCCGAATCAATAGGGCAAAATTTTCATATGGGCAATTGTAAGGCAACCCCATACAAACCGCATACATTGTTCGCAAAAAGGCACCTGTTTGGCGAATAATGTATGCACTTGCTGCGCACATACTATGCAGTTAATATATTCTTCCTATTAATTTATAAGGACGAGCTATACAAAACTTATTCAAAAAATATCACATTATTGTCAAAATTGAATTGTATATTGAGCAAATTTATATTTGATGGCCTATTTGGACAGAGTGCTTGATCCGCCGGTGTACGGCTGGGCCGATGACGAGGGGACGCTGAGTAAACCCACAGCAAAACAATTATTTAAAGAGTTCTTTAAGAGACTGAACGTTATAAAATGCAGGAAAAACTGGCTTCCTTTCTTTAGCTGGTTCAGAGTACTGATACTCGTTCCACTGGTTTTCCTGTTTATATTTAAATTTTTCAGTATACCACTGCTTATTGTCTTTTTTGTATACAGCATGATTGCTATGGGTACCCATGGAACCATATGGCACCACAGGTACTGTACACATCAAGCTTACACTTTTAAGAACAAATTTTGGCGTTTCATTACCCAGAATTTAACCATAAGCATGATCCCAGAAGAAATATACGTGGTTTCCCACCACGTACATCATGCAAAATCAGATCAACCCGGAGATCCATACAATGCTTCCGGAGGTTTCCTATATTGTTTCCTGGCCGACGTAAACCATCAGCCAATATCAAAAACCTTATCTGAAAAAGATTACTCCAGAACAGTAAAACTGATGCAGCATACCGGGGTGACTCCAAACACCTATTCCCAATATCAAAGCTGGGGCTCAGTAACCCATCCTGGCACAGCGATCTTATTTTGCTTATTGAACTGGTCCTTTTGGTACGCCATTTTCTTTTTAATTGGCGGACATCCAATGGCTTGTACAGTATTTGCTGCAGCCGCTTTCTGGGCTGTTGGTGTACGTACATTTAACTACGAAGGTCATGGAAAAGGAGAAGACAAAAGACGGGAAGGTACAGACTTTAACACAAACGATATGTCCATCAATCAGATGTGGCCAGGAATTGTGGCCGGTGAATGGCACAACAACCACCATTTATATCCAAAAAGCGCCAGAACAGGATTTCTGACGCATCAGATAGACCTGGCCTGGTACTATATCTGGTCTGGAAGAAAAATGGGCATCATCAGCTCCTATCACGATTCAAAACGAGACTTTAAACTTCGTTTCGCCCAGCCTTATCAGGAAGAGAAACTAAAAGAAAAAGCGGGTATACCCGTTCAGCCCCCTTTAAGCTCATCCAGCAACTGACGGATCTGAGCAGCATACTTACCGTATTGTTTCCTAACCCAAAACTCTGTGATCAGCATCAAAACGATCATACCGATGGCAAAAGAAGCGACAAGAACAATAGTGAGGTTGTTGGAGATACCATGTTCCATAAACATCCTCACTATTTTTCCATTTTTAACGTTCAGAATAATCATCCCCCCAAATGCAAAAGCGAAAGGTATTAAGGCATAGGTAAAAGATTTATAGATCTCTATATGCAATTTTATATCATAATAAGTTTCATACAAATTTTCCATGGTAGGTAAATCTGCAGGCAAAAGCCGCTTATAGAAAAAGTAGAACCTGGACAGATAATACACACAAATAGCCAGATAGAAGACAAAAAAACCATAAAAAGGCAAGTAAAACCCCTGGCTTAAACCGAATATCTGCGGAAAAAAGGCCGTTATTAAAAGGGCTATGCATTGCACCCAGAATTCGTCTTTCATTTTAGCACGCAACTGATCCAGCGGCAACCGGGCTGTCTTAAACTTATCTAAGTCAATCGTTGTTTTTATAGGATCTTCGGCCTTGTCTTTTTCCCAGGCAGATTTAAAGTCATCAAAATTCATATCCTTGTTTTTGTATAAGTTCCTTAATTTTATTTTTTGCCCGGTTTAACTTCACCCGGACATTTCCTTCTGTAATCCCTAAGTTTTCCCCGGTTTCCCGGTGAGAATAATTCTCCAGGTGATAAAAGATAATGGCCCGTTCTATCTTATCGAGTTTTTGTACCGCTGCATAGAAAAGTTTCAATTGTAATTCCTTTTCTCCTGTATCGTCAGGTTCCTGGGCTATATTCTCCGGGATATCGTCTGTAGTCCCTACCTTTCTTTTCTCCTTCTTAAGGAAAACAATAGCGGTATTCAAAGCAACACGGTACATCCAGGTAGTGAACTTGCTATTGCCTTTAAAAGAGTCAAAAGCCTTCCATAATTGACCTACGATCTCCTGAAACAGGTCTTCCTGATCTTCCATATTATTCATATACATCCTGGTGATTTTATGAATAATACCTTTATGGGTATCAATAAGCTCAAGAAATTCCTTTTCTCTTGTATTCAATGTATCGGTTTTAATAATCGTTTACTGGTGTTAGGTTATATCTAATGTATTTATAAAGTTATACCCATCAAAGTTGTTTAATCAATAAGTATTCGCAGGTCATCATTCGTTACAAAAAATCTTAAAATATATTTTCTCTGCTGCAAATTCATGCTATAGTAATGGCTGTAAATAACGATAAACGGCTTAAAAAACAGATCAACAACAATTATTCTACCTGATAATCAGTTCCCAACCAAGTATTACCTGATCAAAGTTTGCAAAATCGCTCTGTATTTGTACTTTTGCGCCGGAGAGTTGGCAGAGTGGTCGATTGCGGCAGTCTTGAAAACTGTTGAGTGTAATAGCTCCGGGGGTTCGAATCCCTCACTCTCCGCAAGAGGATTTTTTCTCAAAAGTAAAAAGGGTTGCTCCAAAAGAGCAGCCCTTTTTACTTTTGCACCATTGTAACCAGATCAAAGAATAACCTCTGCCACCGGCGTCCCCAACTCTAAAAACAGCTGAAATAAAGCTTATACCAAATCAAGTTTACTGCTTGGTATATGAATGAGGCAATCTGGTATAGTATTCAGAGGCTCTGGTATAATAACAAAAATGTGCATTTGCATTATATATTCCTTTGCATCCAGGTTTAGCAAAACTCCAAAAGTTTAACGGAATATATGAATAGAATAAAAACAACTGTGGTAACATTGAGCATACTTACCTTTGCAGTCAACAGCTTTTCTCAGACAACGGATAGTACCTCCAAAGCTAAGCGCGACAGCCTGACCTTTCCGAAAAGAGTTGCCACTTTTGCTGCCGACAAATTTGCGGTAACCCGCCCCTTAAATATAGAATTTACGCAAACTGCCCCTTTCAATTTCAAGGCAGAAAAAGACGGAAATCGCTTGCCCGAAAGCAGAATAAACCGCTTTCAACAGGTCAAAGTGAGTGCCAACATTAATCTTATTCAACGTAAAACCTGGATTTTAGGTACAACTTTGGGATATAGGCTCACTTCTGCAGAAGGAGAAACTGGTCAGGCCGGGACATCTGAGATCAAGTTCTCTAATGATTTTCATTATTTGTTTTCTGCGCTGAACCTGACTTATTTTTCATCCCTATTCGGAAAAAGGATGGTCTATAGCTCCAGTGTATTGGTGGATGGCAGTGAAAAACATCTGGAGAGGGTAAAGGGAATATTTACAGGAACTATGGTCTTGAAAGCCAATCAACATACAAAAATGACCGTTGGGTTATTGGTCAGTGTTGATCCTAGTGCGCCAACTCCATTTGTACCGACTTTCTCTTATGAGCACAAATTTAACAACGGATTGATCGCAGACCTGGTACTTCCCCGAAGCGTATATCTGAGAAAATTTGTTTTTAAGCATAATGGGAGAATTTCATTCGGCTCTGAATTGGACAAAACTGCATTTTACCTGTATAATCTGGATGGTACCAATCAGAAATATGAGTATGGGCAACTGGATATAAATTCGGGTTTAACTTATGAGCATGCGATTGGCAGACATTTTATGCTGACCGCAAAAAGCGGAATGAAGTACACCCCTTCGGGCAGAATATTTAAAAAAGAGGATTCATTTGCTGATCCTGTTTATAAGATCACTCCGGATCCATCATTTTACTTTAACATAGGCATATCATTTAATCCTTTCTCCCTTCTGGGAAAGAGGAAATAGTTTACTTTGCGATAATTTGTGGCCCCAAAAGTTGGCACATCAATATAAATAGGCTAATAATCAGCGTAGATAAAGCTTGGTAGCCGATTCCGGTTTGCAGAATCGGTTTGTATTTGTACTTTTGCGCCGGAGAGTTGGCAGAGTGGTCGATTGCGGCAGTCTTGAAAACTGTTGAGTGTAATAGCTCCGGGGGTTCGAATCCCTCACTCTCCGCCACTATATTTTAAAATGGAAAAGCCTGCTATCTTACGATTTGCAGGCTTTTCCATTTTAAAATATTCTTAGATTCAATTTAGCCCATGCGATAGAAAAATTCGTCGGCTACGATTTTTCCGTCTTTAACTTCATAGACACAAATCTCACTCATCGCCATCCTTCCATGTGCTTTATATGTGGCATCAATGTTCATTACGATAGAGAAATGACTATCCGCAACGATCGGATCAGAGCATGAAGCACTATGTATCTCTTCAACACTCTCTTCCCATTGCAGGGTTTTCTTTTTGACAGCGTCCTTACCTTCTGTCAACTCCATTGGAGAACCTTTTGGTTCTTTACTTACTATATTATCGGCGTAGAGCTCATCAATGGCCTGTTCGTTTTTACCTTCACGGCAAAGTTGTACTAATTTATCAGCTACTTCTTGGGTGTTCATATGATTATATTTAAGTTATGACCTAAGTTATTTAGAATAAACACTTTATTTGTTTAATATGTTTTATGTTTATCCCGTTGCACCACATGCCACTCTTCATGGGGTAAATGTTTTTCCTGTCCTTCAGACTGCGGCTGCTCAGGTTTGGTTGCTTTGTTTTTTCGGTTTCTTTGTATGTATACTTATTTGGTGAGATGATTGTCAGCCGGTCAAGTACTAAACTACAAAATATTGCTCGGCACTTGAAAAAAAACATTTTAGCAACAAAAAATAGATAATAAAGAGTTATTTTTCAGTACGAAAACAAGCTATGAAGAAAATAGGATTTTTATCATTTGGACATTGGGCTAACCATCAGGCCTATAAGACCCGTACAGCGGGTGATACATTGCTTCAATCTATTGATTTGGCTGTCGCTGCCGAAGAAATTGGTTTAGATGGTGCCTATTTTCGTGTACATCATTTTGCTGCGCAGTTAGCATCGCCATTTCCTTTGCTTTCGGCTATTGGCGCCAAAACAAATAAAATAGAGATTGGAACGGGTGTAATTGATATGCGTTATGAAAATCCACTGTATATGGTGGAAGATGCCGGCGCTGCAGATTTAATTTCTGAAGGACGATTACAATTGGGGATCAGCAGAGGTTCGCCGGAACAGGTCATTGACGGCTGGCGCTATTTCGGGTATAAATTAGAGGAAGGAGAAACGGACGCCGATATGGGACGCCATAAGGCCTTGGAATTTCTGGATAAGTTAAAAGGTGTTGGATTTGCCCAGCCTAATCCTTACCCAATGTTTCCGAATCCACCAGGTTTGCTCCGCCTGGAGCCGTACTCAGATGGATTACGGGAACGCATCTGGTGGGGAGCTGCTTCGAATGCTACTGCTGTTTGGGCGGCAGAAAACGGAATGCACCTTCAAAGTTCTACCTTAAAATACGACGAAAGTGGCAAACCTTTCCACATACAGCAAGCCGAACAGATCAGGTTGTACAAAGATGCCTGGAAAAAAGCAGGACACGATCGCGAACCGAGGGTTTCAGTGAGCCGGTCTATTTTCGCATTGGTAAACGATCAGGATCGCTATTTCTTTGGACAGGAAACCGACAGGGTCGATAAAATCGGAATGATTGAATCAGAAAAACGCGCCATTTTCGGAAGAAGCTATGCCGCCGAGCCAGATCAACTCATAAAGGAATTAGCCGAAGACGAAGCCATCCAAGAGGCAGACACGATCCTTTTGACAATCCCCAATACATTAGGTGTGGATTATAATGTGCATGCACTTTCTTCTATTTTAGAACACGTGGCACCCGGATTAGGTTGGCGTTAAACTGTACCTGAAGATGTATACGTAGCTTTTGTTCAAGCTACGTGTACACATTTTCAATACTCCCTTTTAGCTTGACTCCCAAGTACCAATTCCAGTTTCCCCCCCTTAACCAAATCCTCAAATTTGAGCGACAAGCTGTTCAATGGTTTGCCATTGAACGTTCCACGCTGAATATATGGATGATTTGGATTCTGTTGACTAACTTTAATCAGGAACTCACTTTTTCTTATCTCCTTAGGAAGTTTAATCCTTACTATTTCAAACAACGGTGCTCCTATTAGGAAAGAAGGACCAGGTCCGGTAAGCCCTTTTACATCAAAAAGCCCCATTGCAGACAATACATACCATGCGCCCAACTGCCCTTGATCCTCATCCTGTCCATATCCATAACCATGAATACCATCGGCACCATAAAATTCATTACAAATTGCCCTAACCCATTTTTGGCTCAGATCTGGTCTACCTGCATAATGAAATAACCAGGAAACATGTAAGTTTGGCTGATTTCCCTGATTATACAAACCTTCGATTCCTGCAAAGGCATCAATCTGCGTGCCCCCACCAAATAAATTTTTCCGCGAAACAGTAAAGATGCTGTCCAGTCTGCTGCTGAATGTCTCCTTTCCTATCAGACTAACCAATTGCTCTGGTGCTTGAGGTACATAAAATGTATATTGCCAGGCATTACCTTCCTGAAAGCCTCTCCAGGGCTCGAAAGGATTAAACTTATCTAAAAATTTACCCTGACTATCTTTAGGTCTCATGAATTTTGTACTGGGATCATACAGTAATTTCCAACCTTCTGAGAGTTTAGTGAACTGTTTATAATCTTGCATTTTATGAAGCGACTTGGCGAACTGCGCTGCTGCAAAGGCGGAAAAAGAATACTCCAGGGTATGCGAAGCCCCAAAAGGAGAACCTTGGGTATTCAGCTCCGGGTTACCACTCTGGTCCTTGATATAGGGCGAGTAACCTTTCTCTACAAAAACGCCAACGTCTAACTTTCCTGCTCCGGGAATCCGGTCCTTACTTTCCAGTTCATTTTTTCGCACGGCCTCATAGGCCAAAGGAACATCATAATTCCGAATGCCTACATTATAAGCTGCCGCAATGGCTAATCCTGTAAAATTCGTTCCAACACCCGATACGTATTTGCTGGTGGCAATACCATCACCTAGCCATCCTGCATCTTTATACACCAGCAATTGACTTTGTACCCAATCGTTATAGTATTCAGGATAGGCAATAGACCACAGCTGAGTCAAATTCCAGAAGGCGCCCCAAATAGCGTCAGTATTGTAATGATGGTATTTCGGAATACCATTTTTCAGTAGTGGAATCTGCCCTATAGTACCATCATTTTTAGGATAGGCACCATTCACATCACTTGCCAGACCTCTGCCTAAAAGTGCATGAAAAAGGCCAGTATAAAACTTAATGCGATCTTGCTCTAACCCACCTTTTACTTCAATCCTGCCCAATGACTTATTCCAGTTTTGAATGGCATTGGCCTTTGCCTTTGCAAAGGTTAACCCTGAAGCCTCCTTCGTCAAATTGAGTTTTGCATTGTTTACAGAAGTATAAGAAAGGCCTGTTTTAATTCCAATTTGCTCACCCTTCTTTGTTTTAAATTGTAAATATACTCCAGCACCCTTTCCCTGCATAGTCTTAAGCCCTTTAAATTGGGTACTATCTCTAAATGCGCCATAAGAGGCAGGCATTTTATCAAGTACCGCATAAAAGTACATGGTCACATTTGCTGTTTCCTGGTATTTCTGAACATATACAGGTTTGGTAACCACATAGCCCCATACATGACCATGATCATAAGTCACTTTTGCGTCCAGCACCGGGCCACTCTCGCCCATCTTATGCCCGATATCAAATATAATATTGGCTGTATCTGTTTCTGGAAAAGTATACTGATGAAAACCTACCCTTTCTGTGGCGGTAAGTTCTGCTTTTATATGATAATCTTTTAAAAGTACCCGATAATATCCCGCCGTGGCATATTCGCCAGACTTATCGAAAGATGACCTGTATCCTGAATTTTCCTCCTCCTTTTTACCCGGAAAGGTTTTTAGTTTTCCTACTGTTGGCGCAAAAACTACCCCTCCAATCTGAAATTCATGAAAGTTTGCGAAACCTTCTATGGAAGTATGGCGATCGTCATAGCCCACGGCTTCCCATCCTGATGGATTGCCTTCACTTCCATTTGTGCTGGGGGCTAATTTGGCCATACCAAAAGGAATCGCAGCTGGGGTATAAAAAAAATATCGGCTATGTGCAGAGCCGATATTTGGCCTTACATATTGGACTGGCCCATCTTCTTTCTGGGCGTAAAGGAAGATGGTTCTAGTACTGATTAATAATAGGAAAACAATCCTTTTCATCTTGGTTTAAAGTTTTGGTTATTCAAATGTACATACATATTTATTAAAAATATTTAAATTTGTTATACTTGTATATACATATACTTCGACAACCAACATCATGAATAGACTGACCATATTAACCCTCTGTACTTTTTTTTCCTTACCTCTTCGTTCTTATAGTCAGCAACCACTCTATAAAGATGCCAGTCAACCAGTAGTATTAAGAACTCAGGATTTAATCAAAAGAATGACCCTTAAAGAGAAAGTAGGTCAACTTTTATGTCCTCTGGGATGGGAAATGTACGAACGACAAGGAAATAAAGTTAAGGTATCCCAGAAATTCAAAGACATCGTATCCAAAAAACAGATTGGGATGCTCTGGGCAACATTCAGAGCCGATCCATGGACACAAAAAACGCTAACCAACGGCCTTAACCCGGAGATGGCAGCAGAAGCTGCAAATGAGTTACAGCGATATATGCTACAAAATACGCGTCTGGGTATTCCTGTATTTTTGGCGGAAGAGGCACCTCATGGGCATATGGCGATTGGGACCACCGTATTCCCAACGGGTATCGGTCAAGCGTCTACCTGGGACACCTCCTTATTAGAAAAGATGTCGGAATGTGTATCCAAAGAAGTACGTTTGCAAGGAGGTCATATCAGCTATGGCCCTGTATTGGACTTATCACGTGATCCACGCTGGTCACGTGTGGAAGAAGGTTATGGTGAAGATCCTGTGTTAACTGGTAAGCTTGCAGCTTCTATCATTAAGGGACTGGGGGCAGGAAAGCTGGCCAATCCTTACAGTACTATAGCCACACTCAAGCATTTTGTAGCTTATGCAATACCTGAAGGGGGGCACAATGGCGCAGCTGCCAGTGTTGGCGAACGGGAACTTAGGGAGTATTACCTCCCGCCTTTTCAGTCTGCTGTAAATGCCGGAGCCAAATCAATTATGGCCGCTTACAACTCCATAGATGGCGTTCCTTGTAGTTCCAATAGTTTCTTATTGACGGATATACTAAATAAAGAATGGGGATTTAAGGGTTTTACAGTGTCTGATCTGGGAAGTATAGAGGGTATAAAAGGAAGTCATCGCATTGCCCGGGATTATACCGAAGCTTCTATCCTGGCACTTAAGGCTGGTTTAGATGCGGATCTGGGAGGAAATGCTTATCTCAATCTGATTGCTGCTGTTGAAAAAGGAAGGATTGAGGAACATCTAATTGATACCGCAGTATCCAGGGTACTCCGTTTAAAGTTTGAAATGGGTTTATTTGAACATCCTTTTGTAAATCCTCAAAAAGCTAAAAAAGAGATAAAAACACTGGAGCAGATCTTACTTTCCCGTCAGGTTGCCAAAGAGTCAATCATCCTTTTGGAAAACAAAAACAGCATTCTGCCATTAAAAAAGGGAATCAAACTTGCCGTTGTAGGCCCTAATGCAGACAATGTATACAATATGCTCGGAGATTATACCGCTCCGCAAGCCGAAGGAAGTGTGATTACGGTATTACAAGGACTTCGTTCCAAATTATCAGCCGCTCAAGTCAGTTATGTTAAAGGGTGCGCCATTCGGGACACCACCGAAAACACCATCCCTCGGGCCATTGCCGCTGCACAGGAAGCCGACGTGGTTATTGCTGTAGTTGGAGGCTCCAGTGCGCGGGATTTTAAGACAGAATATGCCACAACGGGAGCTGCAATTGCAACAGATAAGACCATCGGGGATATGGAAAGTGGCGAAGGGTTTGATCGCTCTACACTTGACCTTCTCGGCAAGCAAATGGATCTGTTAAAGGCCTTAAAAAAGACAGGTAAACCTCTTGTAGTTGTTTATATACAAGGCAGGCCACTGAACATGAACTGGGCAGCGGAAAATGCGGATGCATTGCTTTGTGCCTGGTATCCTGGACAGGAAGGTGGTTCAGCTGTTGCAGACGTATTATTTGGAGATTATAATCCTGCGGGGAGACTCCCTATTTCAGTGCCTAGAAGTGTTGGACAGATACCTGTTCATTACAATAGAAAAAGTCCGCTTGACCATCGTTATGTGGAAGAGGAAGCAACCCCACGCTATGCCTTCGGTTATGGCAAGAGTTATACGACTTTCGCTTATCATGACCTAAACATCAGCAAAGATGCCACCAAGGGAATTTATAAGGTATCCTTTACTTTGCAGAATACCGGGTCATATGATGGAGAAGAAGTGACCCAGCTTTACTTGAAAAATCAGTTTGCCTCAACATCTCAACCTGTAAAGCAATTGAAACATTTTGAGCGTGTTAAACTCAAAGCAGGCGCATCAAAACTTATAGAATTTGAACTGACAACTGATGATTTATCCATCATCAACATGGATATGAAAAAGGCTTTTGAATCCACCAGCACATTTACCATCATGATCGGTTCTTCCTCTGATAACATCCAATTACAAAAACAACTGGAAATTTAATTAACTCTCCACCATCCCCGGTCTGCACCCAGGAAAATATGTTTTTATGATCAAGCCTCAGAACCTGCAAGGTTCAGCGAGATCATAAAACATATTTTTTAATAAGTTGCTGTATACCCCTTATTCTTTAAGTAATCGATTATTGGCTGCCATGGTCCTATCCTATGCTGTTCTTCGGTAAATGGATCAACAAATGGTGCGTGCGCATAATCAATGGCTTTTTCTTCCGGATGTGGATAGTCGAAAGTTTTAGGA
>Ga0157370_10007757_pt1 | contig 11632 bp, 10 predicted proteins | sample C35metaG_FD_113463 | JGI IMG/M metagenome (GOLD analysis project Ga0157370, IMG submission 113463) | Corn rhizosphere microbial communities from Kellogg Biological Station, Michigan, USA - C3-5 metaG | ecosystem: Host-associated > Plants > Roots > Rhizosphere > Soil | place: USA: Michigan... | reverse complement strand
TATATACAACAATAATTTTTTATAACGGTAAAAATATGCCAAAAATAGTTCTCCCAACACGTGCATTACAAGTCGTAAATAAAGCAATTGAGTTATTTCACCGTCGAGGATTTCATATGGTCGGTGTTGACAGAATTGTGAAAGAATCTGAAATTACCAAAGCGACTTTTTATAACTACTTTCACTCTAAAGAACGGTTGATTGAAATCTGCCTGATTGTGCAAAAAGAGCGTCTAAAAGAAAAAGTAGTTTCAGTGGTTGAATACGACCACAACACAAACGCAATAGATAAACTCAAAAAGCTCTATCTTTTACACACCGACCTAGACGGGTTGTATTACTTATTATTTAAAGCCATTTTTGAAACAAAACTGACTCATCCAAAAGCGTATATAACCGCCATGCGATATAGAATATGGCTGACTAATGAAATATATAGCCTGCTTAGAACACTTAACCTCGATGCTTCTTTTACCGATGCCAAACTATTCTTATATTTAATCGAAGGTGCTGTTATTCAGCGGTTAAGTTTGGGTGAAGTTGATGAAAGGGTGTTGGAGGTGTTTTTGAGGGGGATGTTGGCAATTAAAATTTAAGTTGTAGAGCAGATCTTTGATTTTATGATATAAAATGAAGTTATATAATTTTAAAATAACCTAAACTTGAGAAAATATATGAGTCAAAAATTTCAGACAAGATTAGAGCAGCTAATTAATCAAGGGGAAGATATTTTAAGTCGTACAATAACAAAACAAGATGCTTTAGGTATCGTCCGAGACTTTTTGAGCGACGAAGGACCTGAACGATTTAGCCAGTGGATACTTAGCTCTAAAAAAGTTTTAAAATTAATTAGCGAAGAAGACTATAACTCTTTTTTAAAGGCAGAAAAGCCTATAGGATATGATTCACAGCCTAATATTTTAAAAAGGCTAATACCTATTTTAAGGGCTAGTTTAGATGATTTAAGTATAGGAATCATTGATAATAACTTCTTAATAGAGAAACAAATTCCGAGTCAGAGTTATGTATACAATATTGGGAATGTTGGAAGCATGGCTAATAACAATACAAACTCGACAATGACTCAAGCATCAACTAACAATGTACAAATTTTAAAAGGTAACTTTAATTTATTAGCATCTAAGCTAAGAAGTTGTGGTGTGGATGATAAAGATATTGAAGAGCTACAAACTATTATCGATGTGACTCCTTTACCTCAGTCATCAAGTGAATATAGCTCTGCTCTACAAGATTGGCTGAAAAAAATGATGGGAAAGGCTATTGATGGGTCTTGGCAGATTGCTATAGGTGCAGCGGGGAGCATACTTGCTACAGGCCTTCAAAATTTTTTTGGTATTACGGGCTAATTTCAAAGAGTCCACGCTATTTAATGGTGGACTCTTTTAATATAAGAGTATTTTTAATCTTTAGAATTAAATGTTTGCAAAAAATAATCTGTTCCAATTTTTTTATTATATATTTTTGATGCAATACAACATTCTTGAAGTAGGTCAATTAGTTTTTTATTTGATTCATCAGATGTTTTACTTGATAGTTTAAGATAGTCATAAAAAACTTTCAATTTAATTAAAACATTAGGGTTATCATGAAAAACAGCTATTATTTGATTCATTGCGTTTGAAAAGTTTTCACCAGTAATAAAGTGCCTATTTCCTAGAAGTTTTTGAGTTAATTCAACTTTTAGTTTTCTTTTTTCCATACGATTCATATAACAAAGTGAAAGAATAGAACCTATTATTCCAGATAAAAGAGATGTAATAATTGTGACAAGCACCATGTTGCTATTTAAGAATGATAACATTTCAACCTGCATAGATATTAAAAGCTTAATATATTTCTGAATATGGATGTATAAGTATACAATGCTTTATTTCGACAAAGATTAGTATGATTAAAATTCGTTGACTTTAATTTTATAAATAATATTTAATGAAATCTTATTTACCTAACTTTGATAAAATATGAAAAATATTGAAATTTTAGAATTAAATGAAATTGGTGACTATGAAGAAAGCTTATCGCTTTTGTTAGAAGATTCTATCAATAGTGGAGCTTCTATAGGTTTCTTAGCTCCCGTAGAAAAGAACGATGTCTTAAATTATTGGGGTGAGGTCAACCATAAGTTAGCACAAGGAAATAGCCGTCTATGGATTGCCATTCAACAAGGAAAGATTGTAGGTAGTGTTCAATTGTCTTTGGTGAGTAAAAAGAACGGAGTTCATAGAGCTGAAGTTGAAAAACTCATAGTTCTTACCTCTGCAAGAAAACAAGGAATAGCAACATTTCTAATGAATGAATTAGAAAATTTTTCACGAGAAAAAGATTTACGCTTACTCGTCTTAGATACACGTGAAGGTGATGTATCCGAACTTTTATACACGAAAATTGGATTTGTTCGCGTGGGCGTAATTCCAAGTTTCGCATTAAGCTCAAATGGGAACTACGACGGCACAGCTATTTATTATAAAAGGCTTATGTGAGTTTATAATATAAAAAACACATAATAATGTCTTTATTTAAAACTAGATCTTCTGTGAGAATATTAAAATTAAGTTGTCCAAGTCGTGAAAATACCAAATTCATTTCAACTGAAATATAAGAAATTAAAAAATATCAAGTTTTTATTAATAATTAAAAAATGTATCGAAATAAGCCGAAGTATAATATTTAAATTTTGATGAAAATTTATTTCCTAAGTGAGCTAAATGATAGGGTGATATATTTTATGGGTGTTCTTGTTTTATGTAACTATTATAGTGAATATTTTTTGATAGGGTTGCACAATAAAGAGAATTTGAAAATTTATCTGGAAATATTTATATATGTTATTTTTATTTACAAATCTGGATATCTTATAAAATAGCTTATAGATCAATATATATTACTAAATTTCAATATTTTTCTTATATTTATTTTACTTTAAAAAATACAGAAAATTATGTTGATTTTAAAAATCAAGATTGACTTGCTAATCGAAAACTATAGATTTGGTTTAGAAGTAAAAAATAATATGGAGTTATATTATGAGTATTGGTCTTGATAATGTTGTTGCCGCTGAAACAAAGCTATCCCATGTTGATGGAGAAAGAGGACGCCTAATAATAGGAGGAAAACTACTAGATGATCTAGCTTTTTCCCAAGATTATGAGACTGTCTTATCTTCATTATTTCAAGGCCAATTTAATCGTGAATTTACCCCTGCAGAAGTTAACACACTATTATCTGAAGCTCGTCAAGATGTATTTTTAGAGCTTTCTCAGTTTGATCAGCATTTAATAAATTTAACTTCTATTGATGCCCTACGTTCCTTAATCTCTCGTTTTAGTGATGAGAACAATGCGGCAACAGCTTTTAAACTGATTGCTGCTCTAGGTGTTTTCACATCTGCTTTAATTCGTAAAAGACAAGGAGAACCTTTAATAACGCCGCAACCAGGTTTAAATCATGCTACAGATATATTACAGATGGCGGGGTTGGATTATTCAGATATACATAGTAGAGCGTTGAATACATACTTGGTGACAATTATTGATCATGGGCTTAACGCATCCACTTTTGCTAGTCGTGTAATAGCTTCGACAAAGTCGGGATTAGTATCTTCCGTAATTGCAGCAATAAGTGCATTAAAAGGCCCTCTACATGGTGGAGCACCTGGTCCTGTATTAGATATGTTAGATGATATAGATAACCCAGAAAATGCCAAGTCCTGGTTGCAAAATGCTCTTTCAAGAAATGAAAGATTAATGGGTTTTGGACATAGAGTGTATAAAGTTAGAGACCCTAGAGCTGATGCACTAAAAAGGGCAATTAGTACATTACAAGACTCAGCTTCAATTAGTGGGCATAGATTGGCCCTTGCCGCGATAGTTGAGGAATTGGCTTTACAAGCACTGAAAGAGAAAAAACCTGATCACCCATTACATACAAATGTGGAGTTCTACACTGCATTATTGCTTGAAGCTTTGGGTTTTGATCGCGAAGATTTCACTTCTATTTTTGCAGTAGGTCGAGTAGGGGGCTGGATTGCTCATGCACGTGAACAAATAATTAATGGCCGCTTAATTCGACCGAAATCTCACTATATAGGAATTTTGCCAGATTAACTTCTAATTAAAAGTATCAGCAATAACAGATTTCAATATCAAGTAGTATTTGCTAAGAAAGGTTAATAGTATGATTAATATTTTGGACTGTACTTTGCGTGAAGGTTGTCAAGCGCGTCAATGTAATTTTGACATCAATCAATCAGAGGTTTTAGCTCAAGCCATTAGTGGGCTTGGCGTTGATATGATTGAAGCTGGACATCCATTGATATCTGCAGAAGAGTTGGAGCGTGTTAAATCAATAGTAAAATCCTCTACAATTCCTGTATTAGCACATGCAAGAGCTAGACGAGAAGATATAGATGCAGTACTTGAAACTAAAGCACCATGGGTTGGATTATTTGCTTCAATCAACAAAGTTTCACTTGAGACTAAGTTTAAAGGAAAGTCGCGCTCAGATGTTTTAGAAATGTTTTCTGATGCGATTGTATATGCAAAGTCTAAGGGTTTGAAAGTAAGGGCTACGATAGAAGATGCTGCCCGTACTCCTTTAGCTGATTTATTAGAAATGACAAAAGTTGCTGATAATGCAGGAGCAGATAGAGTTTGTTTCGCTGATAGTGTTGGCGCTTTATCTCCAAGTGAGACATATAGTATTTTATCAAGTTTGGTTGGGGAGTTTCCTAATGTAATATTTGAATACCATGTGCACAATGATCTTGGCTTGTCTATGGCTAATACATTGGCAGCAATCGATGCTGGAGTAGAGTGGCATTCCACAAGTTGTCATGGCATAGGTGAGCGGGCAGGGATAACAGATACATTCCAATTAATCACTTATATGGCTAAAAAGAAGGATATAACAAGATTTAATCTTAGCCAAATTTCTCTCCTATCAAAGCTTGTAGAGGCATTTAGTCGAGTTAGAATTTCTCCTATGCATCCAGTTGTTGGAGATAATGCTTTCAATCATGTAGCAAAACTGCATCAATTAGCAGTTTGTAATCATGATGAATCCTACAATTATTTAAACCCTAACCTATTTGAGCGTGAAGCATCAACAGAAAAACATAGTCCTTTGACTCAAGACCGTCTCTTCGTAGAACCATTTGAAAAATCAGCTACTGAGCTTAAATATCACAGACATGGTCCAGGCAAAAGATATGTCATGTTGGATAACCGATTGTTAAATGAAAGCCCATATTACTTTATTGCACGTCGATTTACCGGAGGAAACGAATCCTTAATCCCAGGCCATGTCGATGGACATATTCATAAATGTGACTCAGTATTTCTTTTTTTAGGTATGGACGAGGATTACAAAGGTCTTAGTGTCGAAGTAATTGTCGGGAAAGAAAAACGTGTACTACAAAGTCCATCTACAGTATTCGTTCCTGCTGGAGTCCATCATACTTATCGCTATCTATCAGGAGAAGGAACGTACATTAATTTTGTAGATGGCGGTGATTATAATAGTAGTCTGATGGACGTGCCTAGCCCGCGCTGACAAGAGTTTGAAAGAAACATATCTTTGAAAAAATCTTTTTAAAAAGATTATCTATCTAATCGAAGAGGCTAGTTATATGTGTGGCATCCTAGGATACTTTAGTCCAAAATTTGATGTAATTCATTTTCAGCAAGCTCTTAAATCCCTGAACCATAGAGGTCCATATGGGCAGGGTTTCACCTGTCTTGCAAATGGTGCATTGGGAATGGTTCGGCTTCCCATGTCTGGAAACTCACCGATGGCAGTTCCTCCGCAAGTTTTAAATTATACAGTTGCTTTTAATGGAGAAGTTTATACACCAGGACATCAACTCAAAGATGAAGTAGAAACGCTTATTTTAGCGCTTAGAAAATCTTCTGTTCCAGATGGAATGTTTGCTATTGCGTATTGGGATGAAGTAAATCGAGAACTTGTCCTTTACAGAGATCAATTTGGAATTAAACCTCTTTACTATATTTATCAGCCTGAACACTCTTTACTAGCTTTTTCATCGGAGTTAAAACCACTACTAGAATTATTGAATAAACCTCGTATCAATAAAAAGGTCGTAGCAGAAATTGTTAGTACTGGGGTCTCACTGGAGTTTTCAACTTTAATTGAAGGAGTGAATCTTTTAGCGCCTGGTACAAAAATGACATTTTCACTGACAGATCAAGGTTTTCATCTTCGTCGTACAGAAGTAATAAAAAGTGAGTCTAGAAAAGATTTTAGAGAAATTGAAGAGCTTATAGGAAAATCATTAGATGTTTGTAAAGACACTTTTCGAAAAACTGCCTTATTGATTAGTGGAGGTGTCGACTCCAATATTCTAAATACTTATTTAGATTTAGGTTATGAAAGATTTAATTTACAAATTGAAGGTCATAATGATTCACCACCTAATAATACGCTAGTTAAAAAGATTAAGTTTTCTGAACATGATTTTTTGGAAACTCTCAGGAAAGCAGTTAAAAATTATGCTTCTGCCAGCCGAATGACGAGTTTATTAATGTATCAGAAGTTATCTGATGGACTTGGGGATGCTGGTTATCACAGTGTCATTGTTGGTGAAGGTGCAGATGAAATGTTTTGGGGATATTCTCGTCATCTTGAGCTATGGGAGAATCATAATAATTTAAATACTAATAAATTTGCGACTTATTGGTTTGGAGATTATTTCTCTAATTCGCATTATCTGAGTGATAATCTCAGACAATCAACATGTGAAACGATTGATAAATTAACCAGAGACGCGCTTAGTCAAGGGTTTGAAAGTGCAATTGAAATATTTGATCTAAATTATTCACTCGAACCTCTACTCAGAAGATCTGATCATTTATTAATGTCACGAACGATTGAAGCACGCACTCCTTTTTTACATTGTGGATTAGCTTATTCATTACCTCGAAATAGTAGAGTCCAGAATGGATTAGGTAAAGCAGAATTATACAAAATACTCAGAAAACGATCTCCAACATGGGTGCCTAGGGCTAAAAAACACTTTAGAGCTCCGCTGTCTGATTGGAATAATGCAAAGACTGCAATGCGCAAAGAAGTAAGTGACTCTTTGGACTTTTTACAGCAAGTAGGTTTAGAAAAGCTTACTCCCAATACAATTTCAGTGATTCCAGATGAGCAGCTATTCACCTTAACAACGCTTTCTATTTGGAAGCAAGAATTTGGTAAGTACTTATGAATATCAAGCATACTAAACCAACTCCATGGAGAGGCAATGGAGTATTAAGGCAGTCTGAATTTTTAAGTTCAGATATAGAAGAAATACTGAAATCAATTGCAAAGGGTATTAGCCATACTCAACTTAATAATGAGGAGGTAAGAAAAAAAATCCATAAGGAGATTGAAACTGGTTGTGGCGTAGTATTTCACAGATCGAAACTACTGGAAAAGCTTGGACATTATGAATTTAGGGCCACATTTCAAGCTTTCTGTTCTTGGCTTGGTATCCCTGCGTTCATAAACAAGTATGGTGATTATATTAAAGAGGTCGCAGATACTGGGGCACGAGATTCATTAAATGATCCACAACGTGGCCATATGACAAATCAGGAGCTCAGTTTTCATTCCGACCGAGCAGATATAACAGTACTCTGTTGTTGGTCACCTGCATATAAGGGAGGAGAGCTCCGTCTCCGTTCTTCCTCTGATGTTGTTAGTCAATTAGAAAAAGCGTCCTCAAGATTACCAGTATTATTACGTACCCCTATAGCACACGATCTACGTGATGAAAGTGATAAGAACTACTGCAATATTCCTTTGCTTTGGGATGAGCCAAACTCCTTCGGTTTCCGTTACATTAGGAAATTCAACGAGTCAGTAATTAGACATGGTTTAAAACTATCATCTGAGACTCTTGCTCTTTTGGATGCCGTAGATGCTGAAATTAATGAACCAAATGCATATGCAGAAATATCCTTTCAAAAAGGAGATTTAGTATTAATTAATAATCACACAACTTTACATATGCGAACTGAATTTCAGGACAGTAATCAAATAAGAAGGAATCTATTAAGATGCTGGCTCAGCAGCGAATATACAAGAGAGCTCCCAGAAAGCTTTGCCCCTATTTTTCATGAAACGAAAGCAGGGATAGCACGTGGCGGTATTAGATAACTCTATACAAGATAATAGGGGATAAATATTGAAAAAGTATTTATATAATCATAAAAAGCTTAAATTATGGCTACTATTGGGTGGCACTACAATGTTTGTCACTATGTTTATGGATAGAGCTAGTATGCCTGCCCCTTACATGATAGGTGCAATGCTTACAGGAATTTTCTTTGTTTCATTCTTAGGAGATTTAAAATTAGATCATAGATGCGCTAACTTCTCACAAGCAGTAATTGGTCTTTTTATCGGGAGCTCCATTCATCTTGAAATGATAAGTGATGCAACCGTACCGTTATATATATCATTACTCATAGTGTTAACCGTATTAGTTTTTAGTTTGATCACCGGAATAGCAGTTATGCGATCAAAATTGTTACCGGATTCAACAGGGTTATGGGGCGCACTACCTGGAGCGGCTCCAATGATGATAATCATGTCAGAGCAACAAGGTGCTAATCCAAGTCTAGTAGCTTTCATACAATACACACGTGTAGTTTTAGTTGCTCTACTTGCATCTATTATTACTCATAACTCAAACAATATTTTAGAGTCAGGTTTGGTAACTCATCCTGAACCTACTACTATTAAAGTACTGGCTATCATTGCATCTAGTATGATATTTGCTAAAATCATTAATTCACCTGCTGCTAACTTTGTTACCCCAATAGTTTTAGCAAGTGTATTAAATTTTTTTAACATTCCTGTACATGCTCCTGATTACTTACTAAAAATAGGCTTTATAATTTTAGGCTGGAGTGTGGGATTAAGGTTTACTGCGCAGATTAGATATGCAGCCCGTAAATCTTTCCTGAGAGTTATAATAATGCTTTCTTTTCTAGTTGGCAGTTGTTATGCAATTGGTCATTTATTAGTTCTATTATTTAAGATAGATCCTCTTACAGCTTACCTTGCAACAAGTCCTGGTGGTGTTGATTCTATTGTAGTTATCGCATTCGGTACATCAGCAGATATATCTTTCGTAATTACAGTCCAAATGATAAGATTTCTTATTTTATTGATATGGGGACCACTTATTGTAAGAACAGTATTTAGTGCTTATAACTATATATTTTCTAGTGTTAAGAGAACCCTTTAAGTAGGGTAAAATTAGGTAAGTCTCAGTCAATAAAATTTACATATTTTTATGTGAGCTAGCTTATTTGACGTTGTTAAAAATATTAAGTGTTAATAAGCTATCACCAATACTAAAGAATAACTTATGCTCTATACTATTACAAAAACGACTAGAGTCATCTTTGCAAATTATATGTAAAGTTAGTCGACTGATAAAATTGTTCTATATTTTGCTCTTGGCCTAATAAGATTTCCCTTCGATGCTTGTTCTATAGAGTGAGCTAACCATCCAACAGTTCTAGCAGCTATATATAAGTACAGTGGTGAGTTAGGAGGTAATTTATAGTGTTCAACTAAGTAGATCAGTGCGAAGTCGATGTTTGGCTCCTCACCAGTCAACCTATATGTGGTTTCTTTAATTTCCTCCAGCAACGTTTCAGAAGGAATTCTGTTTAGGATAGCTTTGCACCGAATGTCTCCTTGAGGGTATAATGGATGACCAAATCCTGGTATTGATTCCTGAATGCAAAGCCATTCTTTTATAGCGGATTCAACACCAATATTTCGGCTTCGGCTAATAAGTTTATTTAACTCTATATACCTTTTTCCATGTAATGGGCCATTTAAGGCACTAAGTGCAGCCAAAATTCCAGAATAGAGACTAGCTCCTGTGGATATAACAACTCGATTAGCAAATGTTGACGCATTCAACTCATGGTCTGCTAACAAACAAAGAATATAACGTATATTTTCCTCTGATTCTGGAATTGACCAAAATTCTGAAGCAATTTGACTAATTTTTCTTTCTTTTCTGTCAGGTATACCAGAAAATAATATATGAATTATTTGGCTTAATATTTTTTTAGCATTTTCTTTAAGAGTGGCTAAGTCTTGATCTTTTGAAAATGGTCCTAGATGTAGATTTGAAGCTATTTCTAGTGTTAGCTTTTCAATAGGACTAGTGTTGTCAAAAATATTATCATTTAGCATAAAATTAGAAGGAGATAATTGAAATTTATCGCATTGCCATAGATGGGAGGCAATATCTTCTAAGTGACAACTTTCTGAGAGATCAACAGCATTTTTATCTCTATAAAACAGTGTTCCATTAACTATGGTCGATATAGAAGTTGACATTATTGGAAGCCCATTGACTGTCGCCTGTAAAGCAACATCTTCTAGCTTTCGTTGACCTCTTTTTCTAGCACATAATTGTACAATATCACCAGAGTGGTAAAGACTTTTTCGAGCATCGTTTGGAGACTGTTTAGTCCTTATTTTTCCTCGACTAACGTTAGCATATAAAGTTTGAGGGCGCACTTTTAATAGTGATAGAGCTTTAGATGCGTTAATCCATGTTTCCACAATATACATACTCCAAGAAAAAGTTAAAGCATAATTCTAAGGGTCTTTGAAATCACCTTTTAGAATCTCTTTAGCGAAAGGATTATTAACAATCTTATCTATATAAAATTAGGAATTATCTATCGTCTCCTATATAGCCGATAGCTAGATGTTATAAAGTTATAAAAGCAATTTAATAGAAAAATTAGCTTTATTTTTTTGATTGAAAAAATATTTACTGCCTTATATACGGATTATCCTATTATAATTAACGTATAAATTATAATATATTTTTATATTAAATATTGTAAATTAAAAGTATGTTAAAAAAATGAATAAATAAGTGTTGTAGCTGAGTTTGTTGGATAGTACTGACTTCTATTCTAATTATGTAAAATTTCTGCAATGATATGCAAACGTACTGAAAATTTAATTCAACTTAGTAATTAATCATAAATTTCCTTAAAATTAAATATAGAACAATATTTTGTAAATTTATATTGGATTTTAAATTTAGTTGATTTTGTTATTAATTAGAGGTTGAAGCCGAGGTGATGAGATTAATTGTTGAAATATTTTATATATCATGAAAAATATTTTTTAATTATATTAATAGGATAGTGTGAGTGGTAATGTTTTGTTTTGAAAAAGTAATTTTTTGATTAAACTAACTATTCATAAATTTTAATTGTAGCGTGACTGAAATAAAATTCTAATTTAATAATACTGAAATAAATAATTATTAAATTAAATTATTTTGGAAACATTAATCATGAGTAAAAATGTTCTTTTCTGTACATTATAGCAACCCATTTATTACTTAATTTCTATAACTAAAGTGTTTTCTATAAATATATCACTTCTGGTCTTCCATACATTAACAAGTACAGCATGTTTGGCATCTTGAATAAGTTCTATCATTTGCTTTTAACAACAAACTCGAATACCTAAAAACAAGATGCCCACATGTTTTTGTTTGATATTAACAGGACAATGGTTCAGTTTTTAGATCCGAACAAACCAGATGAACAGG
>Ga0157370_10007755_pt1 | contig 11634 bp, 10 predicted proteins | sample C35metaG_FD_113463 | JGI IMG/M metagenome (GOLD analysis project Ga0157370, IMG submission 113463) | Corn rhizosphere microbial communities from Kellogg Biological Station, Michigan, USA - C3-5 metaG | ecosystem: Host-associated > Plants > Roots > Rhizosphere > Soil | place: USA: Michigan... | reverse complement strand
GCCGAAATCAGCATCGACGCAGCCAGCCGACTTTCGACATCGAGCCGAGAACCCGGTCGGGTGTGTGGGAGCCGGAAATCCTCTGGCGTTTCTTCGGCCGAATGGCCGTTCGAAACGATCGAAACTCCGTAATGAGAACCGCATCACAGATGCGGCAGCAGGCTTTGGGCTACTCCAACCACGCGCGCTGGAGAGCTTCCACCACATCCGCGCGCTGCCCAACAGGGGGCCATCCGACTCCTCATCCGGTGCCGAAAGATCCTTGCGCCATCCAGGGAGGGAAATAGCCATCCGCAGACAGGGAGGCCAGCTATGGATACGACCCACTCCAAGAGCGTCATCGTGTACAGGCAGGTCAAACGCGCCATGCGGTCGGGACGCTACGCGCCCGGGGAGCGGATCGACCCCTCCAGGCTCGCCAGTGAATTCAAGACCAGTCCCACGCCAGTCCGCTTTGCCCTGTATCGACTGGTTGGCGAAGCCCTGATTGTCGACCATGCCCGTGACGGATTGCACGTCCCGTTACCCAATGAGGTTGCACTGCGCAACCTCTATGACTGGATGGAACGTCTGTTGTTGATGGCATGCGACATCGACGAGGAGCCGAGACTCCGGGAGTCCGCGGCACTGGAACTAGCCACCGTCGACAGCGATCCGGTGAAACTGACCTGGCAACTGTTCGACGCCATCGCCAGGGTGACAGCCCACTGGTCCCTGCACCGCGCAGTAAAGCAGGCCAACGACCGGCTGGCGCCCATACGCCGGGCCAAACAGGGCCTGCTCGACCACGCCCATGAAGAGCTTTCGCTGTTGCATCGGCACTGGCTGGCCCACGACATCCCGGGCCTGAAGTCCGCGCTGCACGACTATCACGAGCGCCGCAGGCAAATCGTCCCACGCATAGTGGCGTTACTGAGTGACCATAATGGTCACGCCCGCTAGCAGATCGCATCGATCGGAGAAGACTAGCTGAAAATCTCCGCGTGAAGAGACAGCATTCGCACTGTCTTAATAATTAAATGATAACAGCGAAATAATCATTTGAAAATTAAATTCCCGACTCCTATGTTGATCGCGTCATGGGACTGCCATGACGCGAACGTAGGAGATCGAGATGAAAACGAACGAGAGCGCACACGCCGAATTGCGAGAAGAGGTCATCGACCTCGGCACCGCCAGTATCGAAACAAAGGGCTCCCTCGGCCGAAATGAGTCAACCGGTTCTGGTGGCCCGGCGATGCCCGGCATTTCTGAGGAGTGATTACCTCGGGGCGCGCACCCAGGGTGCGCGCCCCATTCCGAGGACGGACAATGGAATATCGCCTCAGAGAGCATCTTTCGTGCTGCGACGTCGACGGCAAGATGATTTTTCTCGACGTCGCGGGAGACCGATACTTTAGACTGACGGGCTCCCTGGAAGCCGCCATGCGGCGTTACTTGGCACATGAGGCCCTGGCTTCCGAGGAATTGGCGGGCCTCACAAGTACAAGAATTCTTGTCCGGGCAGAAGACTCGAAAACTCGGACCGCGACGGGGACCATCGAACGAGCGTCCGGAAGCGCGGTTGAGCAATCCACGGAGTTTGTGTGCCACCGTCTCGGCTTGGCGGTTATTTTGGAAGTCATGACTATTGTCTGGGCAACACGCCACGAGTTGCAGACTTACGCGCTGAGTACGGTCCTCGACAAGGCCATTGCCTATCGGGCTAAAAAGTCAAGGTCGCGGGAGGCCGTCGCATCCGCTGTCCTTGAGGACGAGCTGCTCGAAGCAACGCGCCAATTCGCCCGTGCGCGCCGCTATGTGCCCATAGAGCCAGTCTGCCTCCTGGATTCCCTGTCCCTGCTCCGGTTCCTTTCGCGGCGAGGGCTATCGGCAAACATCGTTTTCGGTGTGCAGCCGGAGCCTTTCGCGGCGCATTGCTGGATACAAGCCGGCGACATCGTCTTGAATGAAACACTTTCCGACGCTAACGCGCATACTCCGATCAGGAAGGTCTAATGAAATACAGGTACATCATCTTGCTCGGCGGCAAATTAAACACCAGCAATGACAATAACCTTCCGGTGCCGGAAAGGAAGCTGCGCAACGCGGGGATGGTTTGCAAACTTGATTTGGCGCTCGTCAAGGTTTTTGTGTCTGCGGACACCCCTACTCTCGCCATACCCCGCCACGGTCTTATTATTGGGAGAGTATTCACGAAGGGCGGCCAACCCATATCACGCCCGTTTAATTTTAATGGATCGCAGAGCGATTTCAGTGATCAACTGGTGCAGAATACCTGGGGCGAATACCTTGCCTTACATATCGATGGCAAAGATGGATCAGAAATTACCTTGCTGCGCGATCCTTCTGGTTCTCTCCCGTGCGTGTATTCGCTTTCCGATGGCGAAGGATTCATCACATCTGATATCGGCCTTGCAGTCGAACTGGGTCTCTACAGGCGTGAAGTGAACTGGCAGGCCATCGCCCACTCCCTCAACTTCCCCTATCTCCAGCCAGCAAGTACGGCCTTGAGGCACGTCAGCGAACTGCTTCCAGGGAGCACGTTGACCTGCCACGAGCGTAATATCTCAATGCACTCCGCATGGTCGCCGTGGCACTTCGTAGAAGAAGATATCCGGCACAAGGATCCCCTTGTGGCTGCGCGAGATGTTCGATCTGCCGTGTCAGGCGCGACGACTGCCCTGTCCTCAGGGGTCGACAGGTGCATGGTCGAGCTGTCGGGCGGGCTTGATTCCTCCATCGTCGCTTCCTGCATGCGCCACGCTTCGCCGCGTGCGATCTTCTGTACGCTCGTCATGCCCGTGGCCGGGACCGATGAGCGTCCCTACGCCCGATTGGTTACGGATGCATTGGGAGAGGAACTGTTCCCGGTGGAGGTCGGATTCGGAAATGTCCGCGTGGAGTTTCCTGTACCACCCTCCTCCGTCGTCCCGGCGATTGGGATTCTTCAAAATGCTGTCAACGAAGCTTGGGAGGAGGCAGGCGCCCGCCATGGCGTGAACAGCTTCTTCTCGGGTGCGGGCGGTGACACGATCTTTTGTTACCTCAAAACCGCCGCGCCCGCCGCCGACGCGTTCATGCAACGCGGTATAAAAGCCGGTATGGCTGCCATCGACGACCTCGCTGCCCTTCATCTGTGCACGGTATTCAAGGCGGCCCGACTGACTCTCAGGAAGATCCAACAGCGGCCGTGCACGGCGTGGAAGGAGGATCGCACGCTGCTCAATCGAACTTGGGTAACAAGTGCTTCAGAGCCTCATCCATGGATGGACTCGCCGTCAGATGTTTTGCCGGGTGATCGCGAAAAGATCTATGACCTTATAGGAACACAGTCATTCACGAAGGCCACGCCTCGCGGCGCGGGACGCTCCATGCACTTTCCTCTGTTGTCTCAACCGGTCATGGAAGCATGTCTGAGGGTCCCCACGTGGATGTGGATCGCTGACGGCCGAAATCGCGCGGTCGCGCGTCAAGCCTTTGCCGATAGACTGCCTCGCGGCATTCTCGATCGACGCAGCAAGGGCTCTTATACCGGTTATATGGCGGCGGTCTATACGCGAAACAAGCAGAAGATGCGCGAATTCCTTGAGGACGGTCAGCTGCGCGAGCATGACCTGCTGGACCGCTCCGCTTTGGCAAGTCTATTCGCCAAGGAACTTGTTCCCCGGGACCTGTCATTTCTCCGCATCTTCGATCTGTGTGCGGCCGAAAACTGGGCACGTCAGCAATCCTAAGGTTTTCCGTGAGCGCCTGGGCTTGGGCGAGGTCGCGCGGTCTTTCCCTTCAAATTGTGCCAGATGCGGTACTGCGCGGTTTTCCCCGGATTTGGATCTTCATATCCCTGCAACCAGAAGCGAAACCAGTCGAGGTTGCGTTGGTAAACAGCCAGCTTGTGCTTTGGTTGGAACTTGATATGAGGCTCATCGGGGAACACATAGATATCCGCTTGGTGCCTACGCGCTAGCGGTAGCGCATAGTCCATGGCCATGCGGTATTCCTGCTCGATCATCTGAAACAGTATCGGCGCCCTGATTTTGTCGATCTGATACAAGGGTGAGATTTCCCTCCACCGCTTAGGTGTTTCGTCTGGCGCGCCGAGACGCCAAAGTTTCCTGAGGTCGGAACGGAAGGCATCCCGCAGGCTGTTGAAAAGATAGTAGGTTGGCGTTACCGAGGTGCTGCTGACGGATGCAGCGCTCACTACATCCGAATGCACCAACGTCCACAGCGTCACCTCGCTGCCATAGCTGAGTCCGCCCATGCCAACGCGCGTTTGGTTGATTCGCCCCTGTGCGGAGAGTAGTTTCACGGCGCTCTCAATGGCCGCACGCCCCTGGTCGTATCGCGCCACGGGGTCAAGGCGGTACTCTGGGATCGCGTTGATGCAGAGCGCTGAGATGCCGTCCTCGGCTAGGGTGGCAAGCGGCCACTCGTTTCCCTGCCCGCCACGCAAAAAACCGTAGCAGTTATAGAACGTCACAAACAGCGGAGATGCTTGACCTGTGCCCTTCTCGCGTGCTTCGAAGATTTGGCCGGTAAATTCCCGCCCCTGTGAATCCTTCCAGTGGATAAATTTCGCTGGCGCGTTAGCTGCGATATCTGTATTCAATCCCTTGTTGGGTGCGAACAAGACCCGTCGGTGACCCGTCTCTACATCAATCGCTTCGAGACGTGGCGGATGATCTGCCTCGGCCGCAACGCACACCAGCGTATCCGTCGACAGGGCGCAGGGAATATCCCAGTAGCGCTGGCTCCCGCTAACCAGCCCCTCTGAAAGCACAATCGGCCGCACCCTGCCCGTTACGACATCCCACCCATAAATCGACTGCGCGTGCCCCTTGTTATAGTCGTCGGTCGTGAACAGGACCTCGTCCTTCCCCGGTCGCCACTGAATACCGGTAATGTTTTTGTGACGGCACAGCTCGGACACGCAACGGACCGGGCGCGGATCTCGTCTGTCCGGCAGCATGGCCAGTTCGACATACTCGCTCGCTAGCAGCTCCTTGTCTTTGGGCTCAGGTAACAGGACCGCAATGCGTCCATCCTCGGGATTCTGGATTATCTGGTAGCGCTGCGGTGACAAGCCGTCCAATATCTCGACGGGAGCAGCCGGCAGATCAGGCGAGAGATCGGCTGGCGTCAGTGGGGGCGCCGGCCGCTCTGAGGCGGGCAGTTCCCGGGTTGCCATAGCCGCCAGGTCGACGGCCTTCCAGCGGTCCGGCGCCGTCGCAAGCAATGGCCCGGTTGAAAACCACCCCTTCAAGAACTTCTGCGTAGCCGGTCGCCCCTCAAGCCTACTCGATCGGAACAGCCCGGCAGCAATATTCACCGTGTCGTCAATGCGAATGCCGCTGTCGTATTCAGATTCTTCCGCACTGATGACCTCTTCCCGCGTGGCACCGACGCTGTATGTCAGCGTTAGGCCATCGCCGCTCAGCGCGAAATCCCGCACGTCCGCCGGATCCGACGTCACCGCGTGGGCACCTGAACCATCGGCTGCCGCGCGCCAAACAGAGATGCGGCCATCAAGGCGAGCGCGATAGTAGAGCCACTTTCCATCCGGCGACCATACAGCCGGTGATGGCAGCACGACGCCGCTGATGTACTGTCGCAACGGTGCGCCTCCTTCCGCTACGCGGAGCGGTGGGGAGCTTCCGTCCAAGGCCTGCACGTACCACGTGGTGTTGTAGGTGTTGCGCTCAACCGAGGCTTGTTCGGACCGGAACGCTACATATCGTCCATCGGGCGATATCACCGGATTGCCCAGGTCGGTTACCTCCAGCAAGCGTCGAGGCGAGATCGCTTCCGCGTGCAGCAGCCCCACGGCAATCAAACCCAACACGGCACATGCTAGTGCTGCCGCCCAACCTGTGGAGCGCCCCCTGTCCGAACAATCCAAAAGTACGCGCTTCGTGTCGGGCAACGACGGGCCCGATTGATGAAGAAGCCTCATGACTTTCCTACCAGCGCTTGGATAGCGAGACACTGACGAAGCGTCCGATGGCGGAGTAGTTGGTAGCGTCGTATGGAACGTACGTAGCCACGACCGCGGTATAGAGCGGAGGCGCGCGATTCAGCAGGTTCTGTACCGAAAGCCCGAAAGTCATACCGGTGCGCTCGCCGGTGTCGTAGTTGATCGTGGCATCTAGCGTGGTGAACGACGCGGTCTTCTCCGTCGCGGTGGCAAGTCGATTGGTCACACCGCTGGCGTAGTTGGCGAAGCCTGACGCACTGAAACCGCCCGAGATCCACACCGCGCCAATGCGGCCCCTGAGCTTGGCCGGATTGAAAACGGAGCCAGCGAGAGTTTGCTCAGGCTGGCCGGCGCTGGTTGCCTGCGAACTCTGGAGCCAACTGGCCGACCCGCGCACCATCAGATGACCGCCGCGCAGATCGAAACGGTACGAACCTGACAGGTCAAGCCCTTTGATTCGCTGCCGTGCCGCGTTTACGTACTCGTCGTGGATGAGCGCGACCACCTTGCTGGGGTCATAGGCCACGCCGGAGAAGTTGTAAAAGGCGTTGTTGTAAACCGCAAGCAGCTCCTGAATCTGCTCAGGCTTTGGCGACCTGTCCACAAAGTCCGCATAGATCGGATTGCTTAGCGCCTGTTGGTAGATGGTCGGTATGACCACCCGGTCGGTGTAGTCGATGTCGAACCAAGTGAGTTCAGTCTCAAATCCCGGCAGGGCTTCCGGATGCAGGACCAGCGAGGCCGTCCAGGTTCGTGCCCGCTCGGCACGCAAGTCGGCGTTGCCGCCATAGGACTCAATCGCGGTGGCATCGGCGGGAAAACCGCTCCCGCCCACTGCAGACGCATTCCACAGGTAGGCGTCACCGCTCTCGTATCGCTGTAACAGGGTCGGTGCTTTAAATGACTTCCCCCAGGAGGCCTTGAGCGAAAAATCGGCGGTGGGATCGTAGATCACCCCGAGTTTGGGCGTGGTCACTCGACCGAAGCTGTCATAGTCCTCGCCACGCATCGCGGCGGTCAGTTCCAAGCGACGGGCGCCCGGGATATCCGAGGCAGGCGAAACCAATGGAACACCCAGTTCTGCATAGACAAATCGGGCCCGTTCGGCACCACCGAAGGGGCTGCCTGAACTCTTAGGCACATACCGGAATTCATTTCCCCGCGAGCCGGCCCCGAGAGCCATGCGGGCATCCCCTTCCCCGACCGAAAACAGCGGGCCCTCGGCACCGATCTCCCACGAACGGCTTTCGTTGTTGAAGCGCTCCCGTGTGACCGGAAGGCTCCCCGCCGCCGACACGACGCGGCTCTCGTACGCCGTGTCATCCTTGCCGTATGTTCCGCCGAAAGTGACGGACCAGTCATTTCGAAGAAAGAACTCGATACTTGGCGAGACCAAGCTGATCGAAGTATCCGGCATGTATTGGTAGTAGGCGCCCACCTGTCCGGGGGCATATTTCGTCACGTTGCGCACGGTTGTGAGTGCATCAAGTCGCAATTCAGCGGTGTCGCCCAGGGACTGGTGCACGCTGAGTAACCCGCTGCGCAAGTCGCTGCCATCGTAAATCGTGTACGGGTCGGTCAGATACTTGGTGTAGCTACGCTGACGCGCATAGATGGGTTCGACATCTGCATCCTTGAGCGTTGCGATGAATCCACCACTTGCCCAATTGGTGCCGCCGGTTGCGGAGTACTCCCGCGTCGCCAGCCCGCCGCCGGCCGCGCCCCCATAGCGCGCCCCCAGGGTCACCCCTTGATAGTCCGACTTCAGGATGACGTTGGCCACGCCTCCCACCGCGTCGGAGCCGTAAATGGCCGACGAGCCGTCTGGAACGATCTCCAGGCGCTCGACGGCCTCCACGGGGATGGCACTGATGTCCAGAGCCTGGCTAAACCCGTCGTAAGCCAGGCGGCGTCCGTTGAGCAGCGTGAGCGTTGCGTCCGGCCCCAGCCCACGCAGGTTCAAGGCGGAGCCGCTAGTGAAGTTCTGATTGCCGATGCCGCCGGCAGTGCCGATCACGCCCGGGTTCTGTCCCCCATTGAAGTTCTGCGGCACGCTGCGGATCACTTGGCCGAGGTCGGAGAAACCTTCCTGCTTGATCTGTTCGCTGCCGATGGTGATGACGGGCGATGGCGTGGTGCCGCCGCGGATGCGGGTGCCGGTGACGACAACGGTCTGCAGTTCGGTGGGCGCTGGCGCCACGGACTTGGCGGTGGTCTTTTTCGGTTGGGTCTTGGCCGAAGCCTCGGTCACCGGTGCCCTGCCCTGCGTGGCCGTGTCGGTCGTGGTGTCCTGGGCCACGGCCAACCCACCAGTGCCGCTGGCGGCCACGAGCAAGACGATGGAAATGGCGTTGCTTAGTGTGCGTGTCTTCATGCTGCGTCCCTTGCTTTCCCCTGATTGGCGCCTTGCCAGTTGCTGTTCGATCACAGGCCTGGGTCGCGCTTCTCAGCGCGTACAAGCCCGCCACCAGCTAAGCCGCCATGTCTTTGTCTTCACCCCTCACCGGTTCCGGCTGGATTACGTTTGCGCCGACTCGCCGGCAAAAAGCCCCATGGCTACGATAAACGTAGCTTTGTTAACACTACGTTTTACGTAGTATCGCTGTCAAGCACCCGCCGGGAAGCTGCTGCATATCGGAACTGATATGCGCTTATGACCGAGAAGTGCCCGGCAACCATCTACGGCCGTCGCCTACGCGAGGCACGGAAGAGCTATGGCTTCTCTCAAACAGAGCTGGGGATAGCGGCGAGACTTGATCAGTCCGTTGCGAGCAGCCGCGTCAGCCGCTACGAGACTGGCGAGCACGAGGTGAAGCTTGGGCTGCAGAAATTGTTCGCCAAGGCCTTGGCACTGCCTTTGAAATACTTCTACATCGAGGACGACGAGGAAGCGCGACTGATCGCGGAAGCTTCGCGCAGCGACAAGCCGGCCAAGCTGAAAGAAGCGGTCGAGGGAAAGCTGAAGGGAAAGTAGAGCCGCCGTGGGGTGCAGGCCCACGCCATCCTCCTAGCTCTCGACTCATGCCCCACGCGTAAGCAACACGCTTGAGAAGTAAGATCGCCATGCGATCGGCGGCCATCCTCGCGGCAGCCATCATGCCCACTTGATCAAACGCGCCTAGGGCATCCCAGTGAAGCTTCTCAGCGGACCATAGGACAACTACGTTTAACGTAGTATCGCATTTGCACATGTATCCGGAAGCTTCCCTACATGGAAGCTCAAGACACATGCGCCCGTGGCTGAGAAGGGCTCGCTCCCCGTGTATAGTCGTCGGCTGCGCGAGGCACGCGAAGCCCTCGACATCTCACAACGCACCCTGGGCATCAAGGCCGGCTTGGACGAATTCGTCGCCAGCACCCGTGTCAACCGTTACGAAACGGGTGTACATCAGCCCGATCTGCAGACCCTGCAGCGTCTTGCGGCGGTCCTCAAGCTGCCGGTGGCCTTCTTCTATGCCGAAGATGATGAACTTGCGCAGTTGATTGCTAATTTCAAAGGACGAAGCAAGGGAAAACGCTGATCGGAAGCCGCCAAGTGGCAGGACACGAAAGCTGGTGAACTGCTAGAAGATGCCAGCTCGTCGTCTTCCAGCCGATGTTGGTTGAGCGCGGCAATGCCCGACCCTATTGGTTGCACGCGCCTACAGGACATCGATCCAGCCGCTGATAACCGCGACGGCCAGGCTGCGGAAACATGGCAGCCATGAACGAGCATATCGACATGGATAGCCCCCTCTCCCGCGCCTACTGGTGCGGCAACTTCAGCTGCAGCGATGCAGAGCTGGCCAACGCAGTGCGCATCATGGACAGCACAGCAGTGGGCCTTGTCGGGCTCTACCTGGCCACTCGCAGCTCAGAACCTCGCGACGTCGATCAGCGTGACCTTGCCGTGGACGCCTGACGGTAGGTCGGCAGCACTATCTGCAGGCCCTGCAACGGCTGGCGGAAGTCCTCGATCTGCCCGTGACTTAATTCTATGCCGAGGACGGCGAACTCGCGTGACCGAACGGACACTTCAGGGCTCGGCAAACGCAAGCACCGACGAGCTAGGTAGCTTGGACAAGACAATCCGCCATGCGCTGGCACAAGCTGAGACACTGAGGGTGTGTGGGACAAAGTGGGGCCGCACGGCCGCGTGTAGGACGTGACGCCTTCAGCGGACCGAATCTGTGGCGTTTGGAATTGAGCCCCGTCATCGATTCCACTTGACGTTCCGCACCAGCTGGCTTACGCCTGGCAGCTTGGTCGGATCGGTCGGGTGCAAGCTGATTCTGCCGCAACGGTATAGTCAGCTGTAGGAAATCCCCTCGTGGAGCGGCAGCCACAACGGGCAATCCGACCATGAATCAAGCTCAACGCCTCATGCGATGTACGAATCACAACACCCAGCCGAACGGTGGCCAAAGCGATTGATGCAAGCTTTGGTGTCATTGGATCAGTGTCGAAATCGTCGCGCAACCGGCTTAGCGAGCCTGCGCGCCAGGTAGCACGGTCGCGGCGTGATATCCGGCTAAAACGACTCGGAGTGCCGTCATCTTACAGGTCTTCGATTGCGTAGTTTTTACCGATTATATGCTTAAGCAGAATCTGCAACCTGAACTTCACGGCATACAGATCATTGGGAGACTGAGTGTATCGATCAAATTCGATTAGATCGTAATCAGCGCTTGGCAAACTCTTCTCAGCCTTTTCGCGATTCTTCTGTCTGGTCTTCTCAAAACCAAGAAGGGCTTGTCTTGTGATTTTTACTGTCCATCCTTCTGCGCGAGCAATACGAAAGAGGTGGAAATAGAGTACCGTCATTCCAACGGATCTCAGCAGTGCGTCATTATCCGCGAACACCGTACTCATGTTGGCTAGCGTTTCTTTCGCCTCCTTTACCGCTGGAAGCTTCTTTGTTTTGGGCTCGCTCTTTCGATCTATGACGTATTTGTCTAGATACGCCTTTTTCGTGTCGACAACCATCCCACGATCCTGAGAGATAAGGAACTTCAAGGCCAAGTCATAGTGCCTATAGCGCTTGTTATGAAATGGAAGATTCTTATAGAAGAATGAGGAGCTGGCTAAATCGCGAATCGCTAATGGGATCGGTCCTGGCCACGCGTTTCTTTTCTCGGCCGCTGTTAGTGGAACTGCCTCGTTCAGGCGGGAAAACATCTCCTCGATCAGGTCAAGATCGGCAGTCTCGATGGTTATTACATTAAGCTGGAAATTGTCGAAATCAGTTTTGATGTCTGGATGCTTCTTCGCAAGCTCTGGGTAAGTCATCCCAGACACATCGATATTTTCGTCCGCAAAGTACTCGAAATCATCCGCTAAAGGGAATTTCCCTTCGATGAACGACCGCATTGTTTCTAGACGTTGACGGCCATCGATTATGGCGTAGTCAAAGGCCTTGCCTTTGATCAGCTTAGGCTTTTCAAACCTGTGGAGATATATTTTAGGTATGTCGAATCCGTTAATTAACGTATCGATCAGCAGTTGACGTTTGTCACGTGTCCAGACTTCACCCTGTCGTTGATAGTCGGGATCCACCTGAATACGCTGGCTCATACGGTAGAGTGTCCAGACACTAGCGCCGCGAAGTTCGGCCACCTCAAATTTTTTCATTTTAGATACTCTCGATGTATGAGCGCAGCGACTTCATCGATATCGGG
>Ga0157370_10007750_pt1 | contig 11638 bp, 12 predicted proteins | sample C35metaG_FD_113463 | JGI IMG/M metagenome (GOLD analysis project Ga0157370, IMG submission 113463) | Corn rhizosphere microbial communities from Kellogg Biological Station, Michigan, USA - C3-5 metaG | ecosystem: Host-associated > Plants > Roots > Rhizosphere > Soil | place: USA: Michigan... | reverse complement strand
CTGCACATGACCTACGAAACGTTCTGCCGGCAGTTCACGACGGTCTTGACGAGCACTGTGCGGGTGTTCTCCCTCGTCGAGCTCATCGCCGTCGAGCAGATGTCCTACGTCGACTACGTCGAGTCGCTCCCGTCGCCGTCCTTTCTGGTGCTGACGTCGATCGACCCGCTGCCCGGAACCGCGCTGCTGCAGATCCCGCACAAGACCGTGATGCTGTGCGTCGACCGCCTCCTCGGCGGTCCGGGGACCCCCGAGCAGCCGGAGCGGCTGTTCACCGAGATCGAGACCCAGCTGATGCGCTCGCTCGCGCAGCGCGTCCTGCATGAGCTGCGGTACGCGTTCGACGGCATGGTCTCGTTGTCACCTGAAGTGATCGGCGTAGAAGCGAACCCGCAGTTCGCCCAGGCGGCCGCGCCGTCCGACGTCTTTGTCGTTGCCTCGTTCGAGATGAACGTCGGCAATCAAGAGGGCGCAGCGACGTTCGCCATGCCCTTCACCGGGCTCTACCCAGTGCTCGAGGCGGCGGCTGGGCCAAAGCGCAGCGATCGGCGCGATGCGGTGGCCCGCAGTGCCGCAGCCTTGCAAGCCCGGTTGAACGACGTGCCGGTCGATGTCGCCGTGGAGTTCTCGCGAGTCGCGCTGACCCCGCAGCAGATCCTCAGCCTTTCGGTGGGCGACGTGCTGCCATTGCAGCACCGCACCAACGCTCCGCTACACGTGACGTCAGGCGGAATGACCTTCGCCTACGGCGTTCCTGGCAGCACCGGCAAGCACGTCGCTTGCCGCATCGTCGAAAACCCAGAAGCCCAGGAAGGCGCAAACACGCGATGACCGAGTCCACCGTGGCTGCCGCGACCGACGCGGAGAGCACGTTCGCGGCCATGACCGCCGTCGACGCAGCCGTCGACGCAGCCGTCGTCCCCAGCGGCGACGACGTGAACAAGGCGGCTGGCCGCAAGCGCGCATCGAAGGGCGACGACGCGGGTGCGAAGGCGCTGCTCGCGGCGGCCGGCGCCGACCGCCTCGATCTCCTGAGCAACGTCGAGATGGACGTCACCGCCGAGCTCGGGCGCACTCGCATGACGGTCCGCGAGCTGCTCTCGCTCACGCCAGGCATCGTCGTCGAACTCGACCGGATGGCCGGCAGCCCGATCGACCTCTTCGTCAACGGAACGCTCATCGCTCGTGGCGAAGTCGTCGTCATCGACGAAGAGTTCGGCGTGCGCATCTCTGAAATCGTCGGCCCCGGCGCGACCGAGAACGGGCGGTGAGCGGCATGCTCGGTCCGGCGTTGCGCATGGTCGTGTCACTCGCGATCGTGCTGGCGCTGATGTACATCGCGGCGCGGTTGTTGCAGCGCACCCGCGGTGGTGCGCCGGTGCGTACGTCGTCAGGCCGGTTCGCGGCCGTTGCCGCTTCGGTGAAGAAGGCACGTTCGGCAAAGCCCGGACGACGGCCGGCGCGGCGCCGCACCCAGCTCGAACTGCTTGCCCGCCAACCGCTGGGCAAGACCGCGTCGGTTGCTGTGGTGCGCGTGGCCGACCGCACGCTGCTGCTCGGCGTCACCGATTCGGCAGTGCAGCTGCTGAGCGAGCTCGATGCCGCATTGGTCGATGACACCGAGGTCGCGACCGACCTCGCGGAGGTCGCCACGCCTGCTGTCGCTCATACCGCATCGCGCACTGCCGTGTCGGTGCTCGACCTGTTGCGTGAGCGCACCGTTCGGCGGGCCTGACACTTTATGACGATGCAGGCCGCGTCGGGGCGGCGCAGTTCCGGCCGTTCTGGCTGGGTCAGCCGGGCCTTGCTGCTGCTGGTCGCAGCTGCACTCGGCGTCCTGGCGTTGGCTATTCGTCCGGACGACGCGTCGGCTGTCGAGCCGGCACGTGCGGTTGCCGTGCAGGCGAACCCATCGCCGGCACCGATCGCGCCGATCCCGTCGATCGCCCCGATCGCTGTGCCGACACCTGACCCGAGCGGAAGTGCTGCGAGCACCGCGCCGACGACACCCGCGGCGAACGGGCCCACCGGGCCCTCGGGACCGGCGAAACCCGCCGGGCCGCAGGGGACCGTGAGCGTCAGCATCAACGGCGTCAACGGCAAGCCGAGCCAGTCGATCGTCATCATCTTGATGATGACGGTGATTTCGATCGCACCGGCTGCGCTGATGCTGTGCACGAGCTTCACGAAAATCATTGTCGTTCTCTCGCTCACCAGAAACGCGCTCGGTCTGCAGACCGTGCCGCCGAACCAGGTGCTCGTCGGGCTCGCGCTCTTTTTGAGCTTGTTCATCATGGGTCCGACGCTCTCGGCGGTGAACAAGGACGGCGTGCAGCCCTACCTGCACAACCAGATGACAGCTTCGCAGGCGTACGACGCGGGTGTTCAGCCGCTGAAAGAGTTCATGCTGAAGCAGACCCGCAAGGACGACCTCGCATCGATGGTCAACGCCAGCAAGGAGAAGAAGCCCGCGTCGCAGAAGGACGTCTCGATGACGACCCTCATCCCGGCGTTCATCCTCTCCGAGTTGCGGGCGGCGTTCATCATCGGCTTCGTCATCTTCATCCCGTTCCTCGTCATCGACCTCGTGGTCAGCTCGTCGCTGATGTCGATGGGCATGATGATGCTGCCACCCTCGATGATTTCCCTGCCGTTCAAGCTGTTGCTGTTCGTGATGGTCGACGGCTGGGGCCTGATCGCGCACTCCCTTATCTCGAGCTACCACTAAAGAGGGCTGCCATGACCAGTGCTGCCGTCTTGCACATCGCGCTGCAGGCGATGCTCGTCACCGCGAAGCTCTGCGCGCCGATGCTGCTGACGAGCCTATGTGTCGGTTTCGGCATCTCGATGTTCCAGTCGGCGACGCAGATCCAGGAGTTCACCCTCTCGTTCGTGCCGAAAATCATCGCGGTCGGTGTGGCGATCCTTATCAGCGGAAACTGGATGCTCACGACGCTCATCGACTTCACGCACGAGCTCTTCAATGCGATCCCCGGCCTGATCAGCGGAAGCTGACCGGGTGGACATCAACGTCTCGACGTCCCTGCTCGTCGCCTTTCTGCTTGCGACGGTGCGCACGTCGGCGTGGATCGTGATCGTGCCGGCGTTCGGCGGCCGCTCGCTTCCGGGCCTCACCAAGGCCGCGCTTTCGATGGCACTGGCGTTTCCGGTCGCTCATCGGCTCGCGCCGCAGGCACCCGAGCCGCAACTCGGTCCGATGCTGTCAGCGATCCTGATGAACGTTGCGGCGGGCTTGACCCTCGGCATCGTCACGCTGCTGTTGTTCTCGGCGATTCGCGGTGCCGGCGAACTGGTCGACTACTTCGGTGGTTTCTCGCTCACCCAGGCCTACGATCCGATGGCGCTGCAGAACTCGTCGGTGTTCGGGCGGGTCAACGATTTGCTAGCAGTCACGCTGCTGTTCGCAAGTGACGGTTACCTCATCATCGTCAAGGGACTGCTTTCGTCGTACGACGCCTTTCCGTTGCACGGCGGCACCCCGCTGAAGGTTCTCTCGGAATTGGTGACGAAGGACGTCGGCAGCTTCATGGTGTCGGCGGTCGAGATTGCCGGCCCGCTCCTCGCCGTCCTCGTCATGGCGGACGTCGGCCTCGGCCTGCTCACCAAAGCAGCACCGACCCTGAACGTGTTCTCGCTTGGGTTTCCGCTGAAAATCTTCATTACGCTGAGCCTGATCGGCGTGACGTTCGTCGCGTTGCCCGAGGCGTTGAGTGCCTTGCTGGGCAAGATTTCCAACAACACCGACGTCGTGTCGGCCGTGTTTTCGACGAAGCACTGAGGCCGGCATGGCAGATCGCTCGGACAAGACCGAGAAGCCGACTCCCAAACGGCTGAAGCAGGCGAAGAAGGACGGCCAGATCGCCCGCTCGCCGGACGTCGGGGTCTGGCTCGGCATGCTCGTGGCCGTGTACCTGCTGCGTCTCACGGTGTCGAATACGGTGCACCTGAGCCAGACGCTGTTCGCGCAGACCGGCGACGTGATTCAAAACCCGGACGCCGCGAAAACCGTGCACCTGCTCAGTGCTGCTTTGCTCAAGGGGGCAGTAGCGGTCGCACCGCTTGCTCTCGGCATGCTGGTGACGGGCGTGGTCGCGTCGGCGGCGCAAGGCGGTGTGCACGTTTCGGCCAAGGGGTTCAAGCCGAAGTGGGATCACTTGAACCCGTTCAAGGGCTTGAAGCGCGTGTTCGGGGTTCGTGGGGCGTGGGAGGTCGGCAAGGCGCTGGTCAAGACCGCCATCCTCGGCTTCCTGCTGTATCAGGCGATTCGGTCGGTAGTGCCGCTGACGCAGACGGGCAATGTGGTTCCGCTCGGAACCGTGCTGCACAAGACTGGCGATGCACTCTTCTCGTTTGCGCGCAACGCCGCGATCGCCGGCTTGCTCATGGCCGCCGCCGACTACGCCTACCAGTTCAAGCGCACTCGCAGCGCACTGAAGATGTCGAAGCAGGAAATCAAAGACGAGTACCGCAACGCCGAGGGTGACCCGCACATCAAGAGCGCGATCAAGTCGCGCCAGATGGCCATGCGCCGCAGCCGCATGATGGCCGCGATCGCCGGTGCCGACGTCGTGCTGGTCAACCCGACACACGTTGCTGTCGCGCTGAAATACCAGGCTGGCAAGGGCGCACCGAAAGTGGTCGCGAAGGGCGCCGGGGCGATTGCTGCGCGCATCCGCGCCGAAGCCGAGAAACACCGGGTGCCGATGGTCGAAGATGTCCCGCTGGCCCGCGCGATCTACCGGGTGTGCGAGCTCGGCCAGGAGATCCCGCATGAGCTGTTCGTCGCGGTGGCCCGCATCTTGGCCTTCGTCTTCTCGTTGCGACGCCGGGGGAGTGCGGCGGGTCTGCATCGCCCGGGCGCCACGCCGCAAAGTGTGGTGGAGGGCGTCAAAAAGCGGCGCGGACGTCGAGGGGTGCGGCCGGCGAAGCCGGCTCCTTCCGGCGGGCGAACTCCTGCGCGGTGAGACCCGTCCGCGGGCGGCGCCCCGGGTGGCCGGCTGGCTGGTGGCCACCAGCCGCGGGACTGGGTGTAGCAGCCGGTGCTCTTAGTCGCGCTATGACACCCAAACCTCGATGAGTAGCCGCTCCCGCGCACCACTCCATGATCAGTGGGCAGATATGGCGCCAGGGCTTCGGCGCGTCTTGACCAAGTCTGCCCACTCGCGCTCAGTTAGGAGCCGGGTCGGATGCCGGTCGTTCGGCCGCCGGCGCGTTTCATGATCACTGGTCAGAGATGGCGCTCGGCCTGCGGCGTGTCGACGCCATCTCTGACCACTGGCGGGAGGACGGGAAGGCTTGGCGCCCGGAGCAGAGCGCGGCACTCTCGGTCGGCTTTCCTCGGTGCTTTGCGCTGAGGCAGATGTGGTTCACGGCAAAGCCGCGCCCCAAGCACGCGCCCTGGCCGGGCATTCGCGGGCGAAGGGCCGCGGTCGGGTGGCGGGGATCGGGGAGGCGGGCATTCGCGCGGGACCGGGCGGCCGGGCGGCCCGATCGAGTGAACGAGGAACTGCACCCCCGCCGGGCGAACGGCAGCGAAACCGATCTCCTCAGGTTGCCGAGGCCGGAGCCGATGGGCGGGTAAGCGGACTCTGCGCGCACGGACGCGGCGGGCCTGCCGCCGTCCGAAAAGAATCGTCTCCCGTGAGGTAGCGTGCGCGCCGTTCGACTCGGCCAGTTCGGAGTCCCCGCCGGGGTAATCGCGATCATCGTCATGATGGTCGTGCCGTTGCCCACGGTGCTCCTCGACATGCTGCTCGCGGCGAACATCACCGGCGCTCTGCTGGTGCTGCTCGTCTCGATGTTCGTGAAGCGGCCGCTCGACTTCGCGGCTTTCCCTTCGCTGTTGCTGATCGCGACGCTGTTCCGGCTCGCGCTCAACATCAGCGTCACCCGGCTCGTGCTGCTGCACGGCTACGCCGGCAAGGTCGTGCAGAGCTTCGGCCACTTCGTGGTCGGTGGCTCGTTGATCGTCGGCCTCGTCATTTTCCTGATTCTCATCATCATCCAGTTCGTGGTCATCACGAACGGCGCCGGCCGAGTCGCCGAAGTGGGTGCGCGCTTCACCCTCGACGCGATGCCCGGTAAGCAGATGGCGATCGACGCCGACCTCAACGCGGGCCTGATCGACGAACACGAGGCCAGAAGGCGTCGAAGCGAGATCACCGCAGAAGCCGACTTCTATGGCGCGATGGACGGCGCGAGCAAGTTCGTCAAGGGTGACGCGATCGCGGCCATCGTCATTACGTTGGTGAACCTCATCGGCGGCCTCGGTGTCGGCATCATGCAGCGTCACCTGTCGATGGGCGATGCGATCTCGACGTACAGCTTGCTGTCGATCGGTGACGGCCTCGTCTCGCAGATTCCGGCGCTGCTGCTGTCGGTTTCGACCGGTCTGATCGTGACCCGCGCTGCCACCGACCACGACATGGGTACCGACGTCGTGCGCCAGATCACGGCGCAGCGGCAGGCGGTTCGCATCGGTGGTGTGGCGGTTATCGCGCTGGCGCTTATCCCGGGCTTGCCGAAGCTCCCGTTCCTCGTCTTGGGCGGCACCGCACTCGCGATCGGCATGCGGCTCAAGGACCCCGACGCCAAAGACCCGAAGGCTCAACCAGAAACCGCCGACACCGGCCCTGCGCCGGATTCGGCCGAGGCGCTGGTCAACGAGATGCGGGTCGAACCCCTCGAGCTTGAACTCGCGTTCGACCTCGTCGATCTCGTCGACAGCAGCGCGGGCGGCGAACTGCTCGAACGGGTTCGGGCGCTCAGAAGAAAGCTTGCACTCGAGCTCGGCATGGTCATCCCGATGGTGCGCACCCGCGACAACCTCGACCTGCCGCCCGGCTCGTACGCGATCCGGCTGAACGGCGTCGAGACCGCACGGGGGGAAGCCCCTCCTGGCCAAGTGCTCGCGATCGGCGACAACCTGGCCAACCTCCCCGGTACCGCCACCACCGAGCCGGTCTTCGGCCTGCCCGGCAAGTGGCTTCCGCACGAGCTGCGCCAGCAGGCCGAACTCGCCGGCGCCACGGTCGTCGACCGAGCATCTGTCATCACGACCCATCTGGCCGAGGTCGTGCGCAACCACGCCGCCCGGTTGCTCTCGCGGGAGGACGTCAAGACGCTCACCGATCTCATCCGGCGGTCCGACCCGGTCGTCGTCGAAGCACTCACCCCCGCCTTGCTCCAGCTTGGCGACGTGCAGCGCGTGCTCCAGGGGCTGCTCGACGAGCAGGTGCCGATCCGCGACCTCGTGCGCATCTTCGAGGCCCTCTCGCAGCGTGCTCGCCAGAGCACGGACGCCGAAGGTCTCATCGAAGCGGCCCGCGGCACGCTCGGCCCGGCGATCTCGGCCCAGTACGCCCAAGACGGCCGGCTCAGCGTGATCACGCTCGACCCGCTGCTCGAACAGCGGATCATGGAGCGGCTGCGCCCAGGCGAGCACGGCAGTTTCCTTGCCTTGGACGCCGAAGATGCCGAGCACATCGTTATGGAGACGAACCGCCTCGCCGAGCGGGCCGAGCAACTAGGCAACGTTCCGGTGCTCGCGTGCATGGCCCAGCTGCGGCCGGCGCTTCGGCGGCTCATCAAGACGGCGAGCCCGCGGCTGCCCGTGCTGGCATACGCGGAACTCGGCTCGCAACTTCAGCTCGAGACCGTAGGGACGGTGACAGCAGCACGTGCGAATGCAGCTTGATGGTCCCGACCTTGAAGAACTCCTGGTTCGGGCCCGCGACGAGTATGGCGAGGACGTCCGCATCGTCAAGGCCGACAAGGTGCGCAGTGGCGGCTTCGGCGGATTCTTCACCCGCGAGCATTACGAGCTCAGCATCGAACTCGGCGAGACGGTAACTGAAACGCTCGACGAGCGGCCGATCTCGTTGCTCGACCTTGCCGATGCCATCAGCGATCGTGAGATCAGCGACCGCGACATGCATGCACGCCAGCCGCAAGACTCCGGGCCGCGGCCTTTCACGCCCGGCTTCGGGCCGGCGATCTCCACGGAAGGCGAAAGCTTCGCGAGCATTCTCGCCGGCCTGGCCGAGACGGTCGCCGACAAGCCGGTCGCCCAAACGGCGGTCGCAAAGCCAGTGCAGCCCAGCCCGTCGACGTCCGCCGCTGAGGTTGTCATTGCGACCAGGCCGAGGTTTGCCGAACCCGACAAGCCGCCGCGGGTCGAGACGCGCCCGGCGCGCCGGTCACGCACGACGCAACCGCAAGCCGTCTCGCTGCGCGACCTGCGCGACCTCGGCATGCCCCGCACACTGCTTCCAACGAGTGCGGACGGCGACTTGCTCGGCGCGCTCGTCGGCGCACTGAAGGCGTTGCCGGCAGCACCCGAACTTCCGAAGGCGCCGGGCAACATCGTGGCCGTCGTCGGCGAGGGCGACTCTGCTTGGGATTCGGCCGTCGAACTCGCGCGGTCGATCGGGCTTGATGAGCGGGCACTCGTGTACCTCACTGCCGGGAGCGCGCCGGCGAAGGTCGCACCTGCCCGCCGCGTGACCGAACTCGAGCAGCTCGGCACGCGCATCGACCGGTGGCGCAAGCGTTCGACGCCGACGATCGCTGTTGTCGACGCACCGATGAGCCTCAAAGCAGCATCGTGGAACCGGCAGGCACTAAACGCGCTCGACGCCGAGGCCGTGTGGCTAGTCGTGCCGGCAACGCGCAAGACGGACGACGTCGCCGGGTGGGCCAGCCGCCTCGGCCACATGGACGGTCTTGTCATCACGGACATCGACGCGAGCAGCGATCCCGCATCGGTGCTGCAGCTCGGCGTGCCTGTCGCGTGGCTCGACGGCCGGCCCGCAACTCCAGGAGCATGGGCGGGGTTGCTCGTCGACCGCCTGGTAGGCGCGCGATGAGTCAGGTCAGCGTCGACATGCTGTCGCTGAATGCGCTGGTTTCCTTGCGCATCGGCGACGACGGCATCGACTACCCGTCGAGAATCGAGGATCTGGCCACCGACACGGTCATCGTCGCGGCACCAGTCGGTGCGAATGCTGCACTTTTCGAAACCGGCAACCGCTCGGTGCAGTTGTCGTGGGTGTCGCCGCGCGGGCGGTACGAACAGCCCTGCGAGTTGGTCGAGCACATTTCGAGCCGCCCGCGGTTGTGGCGGTTGCGTCCGGTCGATGACGCGACGCTGATCCAGCGCCGCCGCTACGTGCGAGCCCGCGCTGCTGTGCCGGTTCTGCTGCTGTTCCCTGGCGTCGTCGTTCCTGGCACCACGATCGACATCTCGGAGGGCGGCTTCCGGGTGCGCATCGCCCGCCGCACGATCGACGAGATGGCCCCCACCACGATTCACGTGACGATCGCCGGCGAGCCGCTGGAGATCCAAGGTCATGTGGTGCGGACGTCGATCACCGAGCTTGGCCAGACCGAGGTCGTGGTCGCTTTCGAGGCGGAGCGCAAGGAGTCGGACGCGATCCGCCGCTTCGTGTTCGAACTGCAGTTGCGAGCGCGGGCGGCGATGCACGGATGAGCCGACTGAAGCTCACCGGCCCGGTGATGTTCATTGCTCTTCTCGTCTCGTGGCCTGCGCTCCAGCACGGGCTGATCGACCACACCCTGTCGATGGGCACGATGTTCATCAGGGTTGGCGTGGCAATCGGTTTGGCGATGGTCGGTCAGGCTTTCCTGGCGAACGTCATCGACAGCTACCGCTTGCAAAACGTCATGCGCAAGAACCGTCAAGAGGCTGCGCTGCAGCGCGCTGCCGATGAGAAGACTGCGCGAGGTTCGTAATCGCGGCCTCGGTGTTGAAACGAAACCCGAGACTGCGCAGCGTGACGATGAGATGCGGATTGTGGGCGTCGTCGCCGAGTCGCCGCCGCAGCCAGCTCATGTGCATGTCGAGCGTCTTGGTGCTGGTCCAGGGATCGGCGTTCCACACTTCGGTCATGAGACGCTCGCGGGTGACCAGCTTTCCGGCGTCGGCCATCAGGGCCCGGAGCAAGGCGAACAAGCGGGGGCTGAGGTGAATCTCGGCGCCGTCCTGCCAAACCCGCCCGGATGCCGACTCGATGCGAACGCCGTTGACCTCGAGCGTGTCGGCATCGATCCGCCGCCGCAACGCACGCAACCGCGCCCGCAGTTCGTTCAACCGCACCGGCAGGCCGAGGTAGGCGTCGGCACCGGCGTCGAGTGTGGTCACGACGTCCGCTTCATTGGAGGTATCGCCGATGACGATGATCGGCAGCGCGCAATGCTCGGCCCGCAGCCTGCGGCACAGATCGCCGGCGGCGATGTCGGCCAGCTGGCCGACGATCAGCAGCACCTCGGCGCCGTTCTCGTAAATGGCACGAAGGGCGGCACGGGCGCTCGGGCAGCGCCGCACTCGGTAGCCGTCGGCGGTGAGAGCTTCGATGCACTCAGATGCGGGCGCCGACACATCGGCTGCAACGATGATGTGTGCTGTCTCGGGCCGGGTCGCGGCCCGGGCAGCGGCAGGGTGTTCGGCCATATCCTGCATAGGTAGTAAGGCTACCCGACGATAGATAGCATCACCACCTATCAGCGGGCAGCGGGGTAGATGAGTCGGGAGCAAGAGATGGTGCGTGCAGAGGCCCTGAAGGGTCACCTCGAGGGGTTGCTGCTTGCGGCGCTCGAAGCTGAGGCGCAACCGGTGCACGGGTGGGCACTGATGGCCCGGTTGCGCGAGTCGTCGGGTGGCGAGCTCGACCTCGAGGGGGGCACGGTCTATCCGGTGCTGCGCAGGCTCGAGGAGTCCGGGTTGATCGCGAGCGAGTGGACCCAAGCGACCGGGCGCCGCCGCCGGGTGTACTCCTTGACGCCGAAAGGGCGGCGCGCCCTTGCCGACGAACGCACGGCGTGGTCGCGGTTCGTCGCCGTCGTCGGTGACGTGCTCAGCGTGACGCCGACCCCCGAGCCGGGCACGGGCACGTCATGAGTGCGCCGGCCGGCCTCTCGCCAGAGACACTCCATGCAGCTGAATCGCATGTTGCGCGATTGGTGACCCCGCTGACCTTGCCGCGCCGCCGCCGCGCCGAGTTGTGCGACGAACTGCTCGACCATCTGCTGTGCGAGGTCGAAAGCCGCATCGGGCTGGGCCTCACCGAGCAGGAGGCGCTGGCGGCCGCCCGGCACCTTTCGTACCGCCATCTCATCTCGTCGGCCGTTGCCGCGGCGGCCGCCGACCGGATTCGCCGGGCCGCCGTCGTCCTGACGCTTTGCTCGCTGGCCTGGATCCTGGTCTGGACGCTCGCCCTGCGCGACGACCACAGTCTTCCCTGGCCGGAGTGGCGCGAGCCGGCACTGCTCGAGAGCTCCGACAACCTCGCCCGGGCGACGCCGTGGCTCGCGTTGCTGATCGGCATCGTCGTGACGATCGCGTCGTCGTGGCGGGCGACCCGGGTGCGAGCCCTGATTCGGGCGAGTCAGCTCGCGACCATCAGCTGGATGGTGTGCGCGGTCAGTGCATCGGTGTACGGGTTCGCCCGGCTTTCGCTCGCGCCGCACTCCGTCGGGGACGCGCTCAAGTTGGCGCTCGTGCTCGCGCTGGCAATCACGTCTGCCGTTCTCGCAGCTGAGGGCGCCGCGTGGCGTGGGGCGCGGGCGCTGCGCCACTGCCTTCGCGACGCCGCGCGAT
>Ga0157370_10007749_pt1 | contig 11639 bp, 12 predicted proteins | sample C35metaG_FD_113463 | JGI IMG/M metagenome (GOLD analysis project Ga0157370, IMG submission 113463) | Corn rhizosphere microbial communities from Kellogg Biological Station, Michigan, USA - C3-5 metaG | ecosystem: Host-associated > Plants > Roots > Rhizosphere > Soil | place: USA: Michigan... | reverse complement strand
TCAAGCTTGAACTCCCGCGTAAACTTCCGACGCTCCATGACCCACCTCCGGTCCCATTGTCACACCAAACTTGGTGTCTTCGGAACCGGGTGCAGGCCATCTCATCGTAAAGGATGGCAGAGGCTGCCAGAGTTCAGCAAAATACGCCAGTCTAAACGGCGTTGATATTGAGAGAATGGCATTGGGCTGTTAATAAGCGCGAGCTCGTGCCTCCGTCGGTCTCAATCAAATCAGGTGCTTGCTACCCTGATCGACGTTGGGACCCATCTGCGCTATCGCTCAAAGCCTCTTGAGCCCGTTCGCGCGACCACGTTCGACCCTGCGCGTGGCTGCGGTCACGACCGGAGCAGGGGACGGCACCTTGTCGCCGAACTCCGATCGAGCGCATAGGTGAGACGGTAGAGCGTGGTATTGCGCGCAGCATCGCCTGCGCCCAGGAGGGTGAATGAGGCCTCGATGCGCTGGCGCGATTCTGCGAGGGCCGTACCGGAATAGGACTCGATTAGAATCGCGCCCGCTCGAGGGAAGTCGAGTGTGTCGCCGCCGACGTTGAAAGGCACCTCCGGAATCCCCGGATCAGTGCGCAACATGTGTGCCGCGACGACGGCGGGGTCATCGAACAGACCCATCAGCCAGCTCCGCCATGCCGTAGAGTCGAAATCGGCGGTTTCACTCACGACCGTGGCCAAGAGCCAGCCGCCGAGCCCGCCGCCGGCGGAAGCGGCCCTGTGGCAGCATAGCCGCATGAAGCCGCGGAAGGCGGTACGCATGCGGCGCGACCATTCGGTCGGATTGTCCAGCAGGCGGCGGTAGGCTTGGCTGGTCAGGGCGTCGAGACTTTCGAGTCCGTACAAAGTGAAGAATTGCGGCAGCGCTCCCTCAATCCTCTCGTATCGGCGCGCGCTGAGCATGCCCGGTACGCCCAGCCGCTCGGGAACGTGTTCGCGCGTGTGCCAGATATCGTATTCTTCCACACGCCCGGCATCGACCCCGTTCCACAGGGCGAGAACCGCTTCACTGCTCAGGTCGGTCATGTCGTATCCCATCGCTTGGCACAGGCGAGAAGCCGAAACCGAAGGTTGCATGCCTCGTAGTGCGCGGCGTGCCTAGCCTTCGGGCATCGTGTTGTGCCATTGCCTTTGCATCGGGGGAACGACGAGGACAACATGGAATCCGATGCCAGCGAAGGCGGCCGTCTGTTTTTCCAGTCCGAAACCTTCACGCCGGCGAAACGGAAGGCACGGAAGACCTCCGATCGCGTCGTCGAGGAGCCTGGCCGCGAGGTCCCCGTGCATACCGAATGCGACGTTCTGGTCGTCGGCGGCGGACCGGCAGGAACTGCAGCGGCGGTTGCCGCAGCACGGCTCGGCGCCGACGTGGTGCTGCTGGAACGCTACAATCACCTCGGCGGGCTTTCGACTGGAGGCTTGGTCATCTGGATTGACCGGATGACCGATTGGTCAGGGCGTCTCGTCATCCGCGGCTTTGCCGAAGAACTGCTCGCCCGGCTTGGACGCGGCAAGCTGGCGGGACCGCCGCGGGAGGACTGGGGCTCGCATGCGCCCGACAAAGTCGCCTACTGGTCGCTGCGCACGGCGGCCTACCACGACACCGTGACACATTCACCGACGGCCGATCCGGAATGGCTGAAGGCGGAATCGCTCGCCATGGTCCTCGAAGCGGGCGTGCATCCGATTTTCCATGCCTGGGGCGCCCAGCCGATCATGGAAGGCAGGCGGGTCGCCGGATGCATCTTCGAGAGCAAGGAGGGGCGGCGCGCGGTTCTTGCGAAAGTGACGGTCGATGCCTCCGGCGACGGCGATCTCTACGCCCGCGCGGGGGCCGCTTTCGCCAGCGACGTCGACGCCGACGATATTCACGGCTGCATGAACACGCCGTGGCTGTTCGGAGGCGTCGACATGAATGCGTTTTTGCAATTTCGCGCCAAGACGCCCGAGCAGTATTCCGCCTTCATGGCGCGCGGCCGCGAGGCCATGCGCTTCTTCGAAAGACCGGTCGTGTCCTGGCGCAACGACATCGCCGTATTCATGGGGCCGCGGCTGGCAGGTTACTCGGGGGTGAAGGTCGAGGACCTCTCGGAAGTCGAGATCAACAGTCATCAGCTCATGCTGCGCCATCTCGCCTTCTATCGCGACCACGCGCCAGGCTTTGCCGATGCCTATCTTCTTGTATCGGCCTCGCAGCTCGGCGTGCGGCACACGCGCCGCCTCTCGGGACTGGGCGCGGTCACGCGGGAAAGCTGGAGCGGCGACGCCGCGCCGGACGAGATCGGAGTGTCCCCACCGCTCTCGCCGAAGTTCGGCAATGTGTCGGTACCCTACGGCGCGATCGTTCCCCGCGACGTCGAAGGCCTGCTCGCGCCGGGGCGTCATCTGTCTTGCGACATGACCAGTCATTCCTTCATGCGCGAAATTCCGCAGTGCTGGCTTACTGGTCATGGTGCCGGCGTCGCGGCCGCGATCGCGGCGGACCGGGGCCTGACGCTCGCACGCGTGCCGGTTGACGAGCTGCGGCAACGCCTGGCGGAGCAGGGCGCATACTTTGGTCCCGTCCGCGCCAGCGCCGAAGGTTGAATTAGCCGGTGCTTGGGGTACAACACTGAGCCTGTGAAACAACAAAGAGCAGTACGAGAGGGGGGATTCACAATGCCTGATATCGCTCGTCGAACCGCCATGAGCATGGCGCTTGTCTTCGGCGTGAGCCTCGTGACGGGATTTGCGCCGACTGCGCATGCCGCCGAGGTCAAGCCTCTCGATCCGCCGCAGAAGGTCAGGATGGCCTATGTGCCGATTATGAAATTTGCGACGGCATATGTCGCGGCCGATCGCGGCCTGTTCAAGAAATACGGACTCGATGTCGACCTGGAGAAGGTGAAGTCCGGCACCGAAGCGATCGCCTTTCTGACGCAAGGCAGCGTCGACGTTGGCGGCATCGCGATCGTCACCTCGCTATGGAACAGCTGGAATCGCGGGCTCGACATTCGCATCATCGCGCCGGGCGGACTGGAGCCGATGAAGGACAGTCCGACCAATCTGCTGGTCAGCGCGAAGGCGACCGGCGTGAAGAGCCTCTCCGATCTCAAGGGTAAGAAAATCGGTGCCGCCGGCGGTCCCGGCAGCGGCGGCGAATATCTGGTCGCCAAGGCGCTGGAACGCGCGCACCTGACGATCCGTGATGTCAATTTGGTGAACGTCGGCAATCCCGACATTCCGGCGGCACTCGCGTCCGGCTCAGTCGATGCGGCACTGGCCGGGCCGCCGTTCTCGGAGCAGGCGATCACGTCTGGCGCGGCCAAGGTGCTGGCGACCGATCTGACGCCCGGCCTCATGACGGTGGCGTTCGTCGGCTCCGGAAAGTTCATCAAGGAGCGGCCCGAGGTGGCCAAGCGCTTCGTGCTCGCGATGACCGAAGCGGCGAGGCTGATGCAGGGCGACGGTTACCTGTCGAAGGAGAATGTCGACGCCTACCTCAAGTACACCGCATCGACCGAGGCGGCGATCAAGAAAGCGAAGCCGGCGGTGTACGATCCGAACATGGATATCCCGGTGAAGGGGCTCGCCGACGTCGAGCGCGTCTACCGCGAGAACGGCCGCACCGACTACGACAAGCCGATCGATCTCAAGAAGGTCGTGGACAATACCTTCGTCAACGACGCGATCGCCGTCCTCGGCAAGAAGTAAACGGACCGGCGCGACCGGTTTTCGCGGCCGCGCCGGACCTTCCTGGAGAATTCAGGTGCCTGAACCGAAGGACGGCGGGTCGTCGCTCGACCTGCGTCGGCCGAAGATCGAAGCGCGCGATGTCTGGAAAATCTACGACACCGCCAGCGGACCGGTAACCGCCGTCGAGAATTTCACCCTCGACGTCGCCGACGGAGAATTCGTCTGCATCGTCGGCCCCTCAGGCTGCGGCAAATCGACCTTCCTGCGCATGCTCGCGGGGCTCGACACGCACTCGGCTGGCGACATCCTCATTCGCCGGGGCGCCGATCCCAGGAAGCCGCTCAACAGCGTCGTCTTTCAGGAGTACGCGGTCTTCCCCTGGAAAACCGTCGTTGAGAACGTCGCCTTCGGATTGCAGATGCGCGGGGTCGGCAAATCGGAACGGCTGGAAACCGCGCACTACTGGCTCGAACGTGTCGGTCTGCGCAAATTCGCCCACTATTATCCGTCGCAGATTTCCGGCGGCATGAAGCAGCGCGTCAGCATCGTGCGCGCTCTGGCAAACGATCCGGAAGTCCTGCTGATGGACGAGCCGCTCGGAGCGCTCGATGCGCAGACCCGCATCGTCCTTCAGGACGAGCTGCTGCGTATCTGGGAGGAGACGCGCAAGACGGTCGTCTACATCACGCACAGCCTCGATGAGGCGATCCTACTCGGCGACCGCGTGATTCTGATGACGGCGCATCCGGGCCGCCTGCTTACCACCTTTCCGATCGGGATCGCGCGCCCGCGTACGGTCGAGACGCTCAACACCCCCGAATTCGCGGAACTGCGCGGCGCGATCTGGCATCAACTCGCACGCGAAGTGAGCCGCGCCATGGAGATGCAGACGTGAGCGAGGTGCGCAACATCGACGCGCCGACGCCGCCGGTGCTACCGAAACGGCCGGTAGAGCGAGGCGCTCCGCTGGCGAAAGAACTCGCTATCGTCGCCGCTGCAGTGGTCGCCTGGAATGGCGGACTGGTGCTGCTGTCGCTGTGGCGCCCGTTGTGGTGGGCCGCGTTGCCCGGCGATTTCGCGCTGCTCGTCATCGCGGCCGAGCGCATCGGACGTTGCGTGTCGCTTGCCTGGCGCCGGGTCTATGAGCGCAGCCTTGCCTTGGGCTTTCCAGTGCTCGCGCTCATCGCCTGGCAATTGGTCGTCGACGCCGGCATCCTCAATCCGCTCTGGTTTCCGCAACCGACGCGCATTGCCGCCGCATTGTGGGATGTCACCGTCCATTATGACCGCTTCTCCGAAACCAGCCTGTTGGGGCGGCCGTGGCTGATCCCATCGCGTTTCGAAAGCGACGGTTGGTCCGGCGTTTGGACATTGTTTGCTGAAAGCCACGTCTGGGCGACGCTCAGCCGCGTCGGCATTGGATTCGTCATCGGCGCGATCCCCGGCATCCTGCTGGGCGTGATCATGGGGGTTAATCGTACCGTTCGCCTGATGCTGGATACGACGCTTTCGGCGATCTATGTGCTGCCGAAGATCGCTATCTTCCCGATCGTGATGCTGGTCTTCGCCGACCCGTTCGGCGAGGGGCCGAAGATCGCTGTGGTGGCGCTGTCGGTGTTCTTTCTGATGGCCATCAACACCATGGCGGGCGTGCGTGATATCGATCCCGTCTTCCTGATGGCCGGCCGCAATTACGGTGCGCGCGGCTATGCGCTGCTGTGGCACGTCATCCTGCCGGCGGCGTTGCCAGTGATATTTGCGGGACTAAGGCTCGCTCTGGGCACCGCCCTGATCGTCATCATCTCGATCGAGTTCCTGCGCGCCAAACAGGGTGTCGGCTACATGACCTTCTATTACTGGGAAGTACTGAACCCGGAGAAGATGTATGCCGGTTTGGTCGTGGTCATGATCCTCGGCGTCATTCTCACTTACGGCTTGCAGTGGCTGCAGCGTCGGCTGATGCCCTGGGAGCGTTGAACGGACAGGCAGCGGCATGCGTGTTGCATTGATCACCGGAGGAGCCGGCGCCGTCGGGTCGGCGACGGCGCGAATGCTGGCGCAGGACGGCTTCTCGCTGGTCCTTGCCGACCTCGATGCCGAGCGTGCCGAAGCCGTGGCCGACGACATCAGGCGGGAAGCCGCGACCGAAACCGTGGCGTTGGGAATCGATATCACCGCGCCCGATGCTGCCGCGCGGCTGATCGCTTCGGTCTCGGAATGCTTCGGTCGGCTCGATTGCCTCGTCAACAATGCCGGCCGGACCGGCGCCTCCAGGATCGACGCGCTCGATCCCGGAGAGTGGGAGGCGGTGCTCCGCGTGAACCTCACTGCGCCGATGCTGATCTGTCGCGAAGCCGTGCCGCTAATGCGGGCCAACGGCGGCAGCATCGTCAACGTAGCCTCGCGCGTTTATCTCAGCGGCACTGGGGTCGGCTACACGTCGAGCAAATCGGGGCTGATCGGTCTCACGCGCACGCTGGCCGTACAGCTCGGGCCGCACGGCATTCGCGTCAATGCTGTTGCGCCGAGTTTTCTCAATTCGCAGTTCAACAAGAAGATCGTGGCGGAGAACAGAGGACTCGCCGACGCCTTCCGCAAGATCACGCCGCTCGGCCGGGTTGGCACCCCGGATGACGTCGCCGGGGCAATTGCGTTCCTCGCCTCCGATCGCGCCTCGTTCATCACGGGCGATGTTCTGCATGTCTGCGGCGGTGCGCAGCTCGCGCCGCAACCGGGCTGAACGTCTGGACGGCGCTCGATCGCGGACAGTTCTTATCCGCGACGTATAACTCCGCCCCTGCTGCAAGACTCCGCGCGCTGCAACGGCGCCTTCTACTGGCACAAATGCTGGCATTCGCGCGCTTTGGAATCCGATTTGAGCGAGCCTTCAACGGCTTGGCATTCGCGGGCGATTCCGGCCCGAGGAATCGGCTTTCGCTTCTGGTATTGGCGCAAGGACTGACGGCCACTGCCACGCTTGTGATGTTGGGTTCTGACCCGCAGCGGACCTGGAGAACTGGGCAATGACATCAATTCGTGAGGTCAGGGCGATGCTGTGCGTAAGCAGGATCGTACCGCTTTCGCCACGAACTAGAACGAAAGTGCCAAATGAACCCGCGCCTCGGTTCCGGCAACCAATCAGCAGGCGACCGGGATTGATCGGGAACGACAAAGTAAGCGCTCGGCGTTTGAAGTTCCGGATGACTTCTGTGAGCCTCTTGAACAGTCGATAGGGAGAGAAGCCATGATGCATCAATCAACAACGTTGGTCGCCGCTGTGGTCTCACTGGCCATGATCGGCTCAGCAGCTGCGAAAGGCGCACACGGTGGGGTCACCGTCACAAAGGGAACGACCTCGGGGTTCACCGGCAATGTCACAGACCACCGGGGGGATTACCGGCACCGGCAATTCGGTGGCGGCTACCCGAATGGAGGGTGGAAACCGACGGACGGGAAAAGCAGCGTGCGGGATCACCGTTAAACCGGACAACAGTTCACTGGCTCAAAGGAGGCAACTATGCGGCGGCTACTCACTGTGGCTTTGATCAGCCTTGCTATCGCGGCAGTCACCACGAAGGCAAACGCAAGTCATGTCCAATCGATCTCACACAGTATCGCAGAAGCCTTCTGCGCAAAGCATGGCGGTGGGACGAGTTGTGACTTTTGCAACGCAACGGCCTGCCATGTCATTGGCTGCGATTCTCACGGGAAAAATTGCAAGAATGCGGTGCTCAACGCTCGCCCAAATCAAGGCGGCATACGCAGGCCCGTCAACACTACAAAGGATCCCGTCGCCGTCGCGGGAACCGTGCAGCGTCCAGTGCATGACCTCCCCGGTGCGAAGCCGGTTTTCCAGAGCGGCGGAGCGACTGCCACCATGCCTCACGGGGGGCGGCACTAGGTTTGCCACTCAAGACTGTTATGCGCGACTTCGCGTCTCCGCGATTGCGATGGTGAACATACGGTCCTGATTTGGGCGATTGGTTTTGGAAACGCGCAAAAAACTCTGCCCGGTGTCATAGGTTCGAGGCAGACAATACAGAGAGGCCGCCTCGGTTGGCGGCCTCTTCCGTTCAGCTTGTCCCCGCTTCGCGTCGTCAAAAGACGCACGCCAGCGGGCCAGCTGCGCCCAGGGCCGGGCAATGTCCGCTAATGGCCCGAGGCAGACCAAGCCGCTACGGGTGTGAGGTCCGCTTTCTAGAGCAGCGCGGACCTGCTCAGCCTAGTCGGCGACAGCCGGACCTGACCCTTAACTGACCTGCGGCTTAGGCCGCCTGATGTCAGCTTTCCGAGGACGTTCGGACTGGGCCTCGTGTCAGCTTTCGAGCCTTGACGGACCTGCGTCAAGCTAGTGCCTTGGGCCGCTCCTGACCCTATCGGGACACCCGAGTGCTCAGGTCGGTGTCACAACGAAGATCGGACCTGCTCAACTACATCTGCGGCCTCCGCACGTGGAGCGAGCCGGACCGATGCGTCGTCGGCGCTGATTGTCGCTTGCGTCGAGATCCACCGAATTATCCGATTGATGAATCACGTCCGTATTCTTTGCCATCGACGCGATGAAACACGCCGCGATGCCCCCGAGCTTACGAGAATGCCCTCATTGGGTCGAGCACGGTGATGATCTCATTGACTCGGGTGACCGGGAAGCCGGCAAGCCGCGAGTGCTCGCGCACGGCATCCTCGCTCTCGCCGAGATAGACGCAGAAGGTGTAGTCGCCAGCGACGTAGGAGTGCACCCACTGGACCTTGCCCGCCAGCTTGGCGACCGCGCCGTTCGAGGTCGCCGAGAGCTCCTTGAATTGGGCGCCGTTCAGCCGGCCGACGCCGGGAATATGCCGCTCGATCACAAAACGCTTCATCTTTGTCTCCATTTTTCGGCCTCCGGGGACCGGAGAGGCCGCGTCAGATGTGGGGGCGTCGCCGCGCCGCTGTGTCGGCGCGGCGGCAGGGTTCAGGCTTTCGGCAGAGAGCTGATCGTGCCGGCGACATCGCTGTCATCGATCAGGCGCAGTCGGCTGTCGCTGCCGCTTTGGCGCGCCGCCGCAAACGGCGCATAGACCGGGTCCGTGGCAAAGGCCTTGGCCGCGTCCTTTGACGGGAACTCGATCAAGGCGATCAGGTCTGCTTCGGGCGGAGGACCCTCCAGCGTTTCGATGTTGCCGCTGCGGGCGAGATAACGGCCGCCATGACGGTGCACGATGTCGTGCACCATAGCGGCATACCCGGGCACCCAGGACCCATCAGTCACCTTGATGTCGGCGATGACGAATACAGACATGGCTGCCGCCTCACCGTTTCGTCACGACGACTTCGAGGTACTCGCCGGGCACGACCATCGTGCTGTCGCCGGAGCGGTTGAAGCGGCCGATCAGACCGACAATGTCCTGCGCGAGCGCCTTTCTGCCGGCTGGGTTCAGCGCTTCGAACGCCTTGAGCATGGGTCCATAGTACTCGCGGAATACGTCGAGGAAGTGCTGCGCGCTGCGATAGCGGAACACGAAATGGCGCGGCTCGGCCTTCAGCGCAGACGCGCTGGCGCCGAATGCCTTGTCCAGCCACTCCTGCGTACCCCACAGGGCCGGCGACTTCACACCGGCCGGCGGCGGCAGATGCTTGCCGATGGTCTTGAACATCTGGCCGATGAAGCCGTCCGGCGTCCAGTTGGCCATCCCGATGCGCCCGCTCGAGCGGCACACGCGCAACATCTCGTCCGCTGTGCGGCTCTGGTCGGGAGTGAACATGGCGCCGAACGTGGAGGCGACTGCGTCGAAGCTGCCGTCGCCGAACGGGAGCGCCTCGGCGTCCGCCTTTTGGAAGGTCACCTTCAGACCTTCCGCCTCGGCGCGCAGACGGCCGCGGTTGAGTAGCGCCTCGACGTAGTCGGTGGACGTCACGTCACACCAGCGGTGCGCGGCGGCAAGGGTGAAGTTGCCGTTGCCGGCCGCGACGTCGAGCACTTTGGCGCCGGCGCGCAGGTCCATGGCTTCTGCCAGTTGCTCGCCGACGAGTTGGATCGTGGCGCCGACAACGGCGTAGTCGCCGGACGACCAGGCGGCTTGCTGCTTCGTCTTGATCGCCTTGAGGTCGGGTGTCGCCGCTTCGGGGCGGCAGTCGATAATGGTGGTCATGTCGAACTCCGGTGTGTTGGGGCCCCTTGGGGCGCGCGGGGGCCCTGTCGTCTTGACATCCGATCACTAGAATGACGCGCTGCCGCGACGAATGACCGCGCTGCCGGAGTTCTTGCTCGCCCGTCCAATCCAAGCTGGAGCCGCTTCCTTCCGCGCGGTGGCGCGCTAATCTGCCAGCGGGCCTCACGAACGCCCGCTGCCCGGAGTGTCCTGACCATGGCGGCCGACGTGCTGTCGGAAGTGTTGTCGGCAATCCGGCTTACCGGATCGGTGTTCTTTGACGTCACGGCCGCCCCGCCGTGGGTGGCGGAGGCGCCGCCGTCGGCGCAGATCGCCGCCGCCATCCGTCCGGGCGCGCAGCACGCGATCGAATATCACGTTGTCACCCGCGGCTCCTGCTGGCTCTCGATCGTGGACGGCGTGCCATTCGAGCCGGTGCGGCTGCGGGAAGGCGACATCGCCGTCATCCCGCACGGCGAGCCGCATGTCGTGTCCAGCGCGCCGTCGATGCGCGCCGAGCCGGATCTGGCCTCGCACCGGCGGCCGGCAGACGATAACGACCTCCCGTTCAAACTGAAAACCGGGACCGGCGGCGACACCGACGCCCATTTGTTGTGCGGCTTTTTCACCTGCGACGTGCGGCCGTTCAATCCGCTGCTCGGTGCGCTGCCGCGGTTCATGCGCATCGGCCGCGGCACCTCGGCGGCGACCGACGCGCTGCTCGCGCATTTCCTGCAGCTCGCCTCCCTCGACAACGCCGACAAGCGCGCCGGGGCGCAGAGCGTGCTAAACAAGCTTTCAGAGCTGTTGTTCATCGAGGCGATCCGCACCTACATGGATCAGCTCAGCACCGCTACCACCGGCTGGCTGGCCGGCCTGCGCGATCCGCTGGTCGGCCGTGCGCTGGCGCTCTTGCACGCCTACCCGGCGCGGACGTGGAGTCTCGACGATCTCGCCGGCGAATGCGGCGCATCCCGCTCAGCGCTCGTCGGCCGCTTCACGCAGGTGATGGGCTATCCGCCCATCCAGTATTTGACCCGCTGGCGCATGCAGCTCGCGGCGCGGCGCCTTACCGAGCGCGGCGCAAAGGTGGCCGCCGTGGCGCAGGAGGTCGGCTACGATTCCGAGGCCGCGTTCAGCCGCGCGTTCAAGAAGTTCTCCGGCCAGTCGCCGAGCGAATGGCGCTCAGCCTGAACTTGTCCGCTAGGCTAGTGGCAGCTGAATTGCTAGCTGCGGCAGGTGTCCGCTATGCAAGATGAGGCAGGCGTTAGCCCAGAGGGGTTGAAGAGCAGCTCTTGGCCCTGAGCTGACCTAAGCAGGTAGGGCGGCTTAGGTCGGCTCATGGGCCCAGCTCGGTCATTGGGTCTGGGCATAATCGACGTCTGCTCTGCGAGGCAAGGCGGGCGTTCGTGGGCAAAAGTTGTGGGCCTGGATGGAAGTGCCAGCGGGTCTACTCCGGGTCGCATGGCGCGCTGCGCAGACGATCAAGAGGACCAAACAGCCTTGCTCTCCAATCGTGGTCACGAAGAAGCTTAGGGTCATGGCACATACACGCAGGGCAACAGGCGGAACGCGATCCTACCCGAACGACCAGCCTACTTCCGCGAGATGTGGGGCGCAGCAAAAGCGTGATTTTCTACACTGATGAATTAACTTCAGGTATATACAATGATTGGAGCCGAAGCCTCATCGGGGCTGCGGCAAAAGTGGAAGTGGAGAGGCCTCTCTTGCCATCAGATCTGCGGGTGATGATCGCAGGCGCCGGGATCGGCGGGCTGACCGCCGCGCTTGCGCTTCTCCAGCGCGGGTTTGACGTCGACGTCTA
>Ga0157370_10007748_pt1 | contig 11640 bp, 13 predicted proteins | sample C35metaG_FD_113463 | JGI IMG/M metagenome (GOLD analysis project Ga0157370, IMG submission 113463) | Corn rhizosphere microbial communities from Kellogg Biological Station, Michigan, USA - C3-5 metaG | ecosystem: Host-associated > Plants > Roots > Rhizosphere > Soil | place: USA: Michigan... | reverse complement strand
CGAAATCAACAGAATGCTTTCTGTAGGTATGTTGATCAAAAAAGCAATGAAAGGACACGTTGATTTACTTGGACCAGCAATGAAAGTTCAGGAAGAATTAATGGGAATTCCATCTTTTGATACTCCTGATTTCTCTGAATTATTCTCTGAAGAAAAAGTAATCGTAGCTAACTTGAAAAAAGTTTTCCTAATGGTTGCCGGAAGCGCTGTTCAAAAATACGGTCCGGATTTAGATTCTCACCAGCAATTATTAATGGCCGCTGCCGATATCCTAATCGAAATCTACATGGCTGAAAGTACAATTCTTAGAACTGAGAAATTAGCTAAAAGAGAAGGCGAAGATAAAGTACAAGAGCAAATTGCTATGGCAAAGTTATACTTGTATAAAGCGGTAGATATCGTAAACTTAAGAGGAAAAGAAGGAATTGCTTCTTTCTCTGAAGGAGACGAACAACGCATGATGTTAATGGGACTTAAACGTTTCACAAAATACACTAACCTGCCAAATGTTGTGGCATTGAGAGAAAAAATCGCAGAAAAATTAGTAGCCGAAAATTCATACTGCTTCTAATACAAAAATAGTTTTTAGCTTTTAATTTGTTTAAACCCGCACAAGTCCGAAACTGTGCGGGTTTATTTTTTTTGTCGCTAACAACTTTGACAAAGTTTGATCGCATTTTAAAATCATTTTAATCCTGTAATCTGTGGCATTCTTTTGTAAAGATGTACAACGACTTAAACAACAACGAAACGCAATATTTTTGCAACGATTTGCAAAATATTCGTTAAAATTGACTTTTGGAGGCAGGTAAAATAGTTAAATATCAAATGTATTACTTTATATTTAGCGTTCTAAAAACTTCAAAAAACACAAAATGAAACAAATTAACCTAATTGCACTTTTATTTTGCTGCATTTTATCTACAAGCACGTTTGCGCAGAAAAACAAAAAATTCGACATTATCGCTTATTACACAGGCGATTCTAAACTAATTGACGAGTACGAAGTCAATAAATTAAATCAAATCATCTTTAGTTTTTGCCATTTAAAAGATGGAAAACTCAGCGTTGATTCGGCTAAAGATTCTATTACCATTAAACACTTGGTTTCTTTAAAAGCTAAAAATCCACAATTAAAAATTATTGTATCGCTTGGTGGCTGGGGTGGCTGCGAACCTTGTTCAGATGCATTTTCAACCGCTGAGGGACGTTTGAAATTTGCTAAATCTGTGAAAGAAGTAAGCGATTATTTTAAAATTGACGGTTTAGATTTAGATTGGGAATACCCTTCAATCGAAGGACTTCCTGGTCATTTATACCAAGCCGCTGATAAACCTAATTTTACTGAATTGATAAAAATATTACGTTCTACCTTAGGTAAAAAATACGAATTAAGTTTTGCTGCAGGAGGTTTTCAAAAATGTTTAGATGAATCTATCGATTGGAAAGCAGTAGCTCCATTTGTAAACCGTATCAACATTATGAGTTACGATTTAGTAAACGGATATTCTAAAGTTACGGGGCATCATACACCATTATACAGCACAAATCCTAAAGAAGAATCTACAGACAGAGCTGTTACCTTTTTATTAAAACAAGGTGTTCCGGCTGAAAAATTAGTAATTGGAGGCGCATTTTATACCAGACAATGGAAAAATGTAGAAAATATCAATAACGGATTATATCAGGCTGGAGAACACTTTCAAGGTGTTGATTTTAAAAACTATGCATCGGTTTATACTGAAGCAAACGGCTGGAAATATTTCTGGGACGACAAAGCAAAAGCTCCATATTGGTACAACGCATCAACTAAAACTTTTGCAACATCGGACGATCTTAAATCCATCAAAGCAAAAACAGAATATGTAAAAGAGAAAAAACTGGGAGGAATCATGTTTTGGGAACTTACTCTGGACAGTTTCCGCGACGGAATGGTCGATGAAATTTATAAAGTTAAAACGGCTAAATAATCCGTAATAAAACAAAAAAACGGCAGTTATTTCTTTTTGAAGTAACTGCCGTTTTTTTATAATAAAAGAAGAACTATTGCACTTTCGATTTATCTAATTCTCCAATAAACGGAATTGATTCCAGAATTTCGGCTCTGATTATAGTTTGCAGATAAATTTCTAATTGAATAAACTTAGCGGCATTTATAGCTCCTATAGCTTTTTTAGCCTGTCCGTAAGTTTTAGAATATAATTTTTCGTAATCGATATGGTTTTTCAGAGTTCCTTTTGCCAACTCATCTGCTTTAGCACCTGTAAGGGTTTCATAATTGGCTGCATAATCATTAATTAACTGAAATTTGGATTGCCCAAGCTCTTTACGTTTAATCTCATACTCATCGTACACTTTAGTAAAAGCTGCCGATTGTGTATCGGATAAATTCATGTACTGTTTTACTAAATCGCTTTTTGATTTTCCGTAAACACTTTGTAAAACGTCTACATCTTCTTTAAATGAAGATTGTGCATAAGATGAAAACGCGGCAATGGCCATAATAAAAATAAGACTTAATTTTTTCATAGTTTTGATTTTAAATTTGTTTCTAAATAATTATGCATTACAAAATATATTAATTCAAAAAAAATGGGGTTCAATAATAAGTCATACAAGAAAACAATTAGCCTTATTTTTTACTTTCGGCTGTTTTTGGAGCATAAATTACTCCATCATAAAAAATTGGCGCTCGGTTATTACTATTGACCGAGAGTGTGGTTCCTCCGTCAAAAAATATAGAAAACATCAAATCATAAACATCATCCTTTCCTTTTACAGAAGCTTTAAGCGTATAATTCTTTTTGTTCTTCTCTACTTTAATATTTTGAGGTATTCCTTCAAATTTAATTCCGCCATCGGTACCATAACCTATATTATAACCTCGGCCAAAAAAAGGAAGATCACAAGTTGTTTTCTCTGTATTAAACTTCAAGAAATAAGTATTGTAATCTAAATTGATAAGTCGGCCGCCTTGAGGCGTTAGTCTTTGAGCCTCAAAAACAAAGTTATTAGAATTTATTAATGCCTCAATTTCTTTTTGTTTTTGTGCATCGCGTTCGGCTTTCAGCTCTTTTTTCATTTTTTCCTGAGCAGAAACAGAAAAACTCAAAAAGCCAAGCACTAAAAATAAAACGGATAATTTAGTTTTCATCTGTATCCAATTTTAATTGCTAAAAATTAGCATAACTATTTTTTGGTAAATCGCATCATAGCAATATCTCCTGAAATAAGATTCAACGTTTTACCATTATCAGTAATATCGTAAGAAGTTATTTTTTGAAGCGTACTCATATAAGTCTGCTCGCCATTATGGCCATCCATACACATCATTTTTGTAACTGCCATAGGCTGTGTAAAATCGATTTTATTTCTGTCGACTACCAATTTCCCTGTATAAGTATTACAGCTGTTATTACCAGAAACTTGATTGTCTTTAGTATTAAAAGTTATCGTTGGCTTTTTTTGGGGATATAAACCATCAAAAGCAATTCTTGGTCCGGTAATATAATTGAGTTCCCAAGTACCATCGAGTTTTGAAATGGCATCAGTTTTTTTGCTTTTAGAAGTATTACAAGAAAGTATCACAAAACTAAGAAAAACAAGAGTAAAAATCTTTTTCATCATAACATTAAGAATTAAATATGAACGAATTAGAGAAGTATAGCTTCAGTAAAAAATTACTAAAACTCTTACGAATTTAAGCATTATTTTTGGTTTTTGTGCTCAATCGATCTTAAATTATAAAGGATAGTTTGACTTTTTTTTAACTTTTAGAGGTAAACTATTCCGTTATTTTATGTTAAATTTACTTAATCTTTAATTTAAAATGCCCATAAATATGAAAAAACTGGTCGTATCTTTCGCTATAATTGCAGCTTTAGTAATTGGCTGTAAGACAAATACAAAATCAAATGATGCTAAAACACTGACTGTAGCATTAGAGCCAAAAAGCAATAGTAAAGTAGGCGGAACTGCTACTTTTACTGAGAAAAATGGCAAAGTTACTTTTACAGCAAAAATGACTGGTTTAGAGCCGGGAGTTCACGCCATACACATTCACGAAAAAGCAGATTGCAGTGCTGCAGACGGAAGCTCAGCTGGCGGACACTGGAATCCTACTTTTAAAAAACACGGAAAATGGGGAGTTGGAGAATATCATAAAGGTGATATAGGGAACTTTACCGCTGATGCAAAAGGAAACGGATCTATCACTTTAACTACTGACGAATGGTGCATAGGCTGTGATGATGAGACTAAAAACATATTAAACAAAGGTTTAATTGTTCACCAGGGAACAGATGATTTTACAACCCAGCCAACCGGAAATGCCGGCGGTCGTGTTGCCTGTGCAGGAATAATTAAATAATAAATATCAATAACCACTATATTTCACAAAAATCTAGTGGTTATTTTATTTTTAATTCATTCTAAAACAATAAAAAGATATAGCTTTGCAGCTATAAATTTAATTCAATGATTAACCCATCAGCACACGGCTGGATAGATAAATTTTTTAGCGAGCAAAAGTTTTCAGAAGCAATTCCTTTTGAAACTGCTGATTCTTTCTACTATAAAGTAAGAGATACCGGTTTTATCTACGGTCATATCATTGCAATTGATTCACAAGTTCCAATTCCGATAAAAGGCTGGTTTAAAACCGAGATTTCTAGAGTTGCCTTATTAAATACACTTTATCATGTTTTTTGTTTAGAGAAAAGAAGTTCTGAACCGAATAACTTTATTGCCGAAGTGTTGAAATTCTACAAACAAATGAATCCGGAAGGGTTTAATTTGTTTAAGATCTTGCTTCCAAAAGATACTCCTTCTTTTTCTTTAGAAAATATAATAGACCAGCGCGTACAAACAAACGACAGCATCATCAGCAAAAACTTTTCGCATTTGGTAACCAATGCGCTTTTGTTTATTGATGTTCTGGCCTTTAGACAATATTTAGAGCACGGAGAAATTCCTGAAAAGTATTTAAAACGAATCGAAGAAACCGTTTTAGGAATTGTAGGCCTGGCCTTAAAAACAAAAACAGTCAAATCGCAGCACGATGATTTATTAAATAAACTTTTTGAAGCGTCTATTCGTTATTCTAAATTCTCGAAAGTTACCGTTGATACCTTAGAAACTTTACAATTGGATTATTTCCAAAATAAATTAGAGCACTTTTATTTAATTGATATGGCTGGAATGGCTTTATGGAGCGATGGTGTGGTTGAAAACGAAGAATCGTACTTTTTATATTCTCTTGGTTCCATGATGGGAGTTTCTGATCAATTTGTAGCTCAAAGTATCGAAACTACACATACTTTTATTACAACTCATAAAAAGAAAATACCTTACTTTAATTACTCTAATCCGGTTAAGCATTTTTATGACCAGATGACGCACAGCGTTGTAAAACTGATTATAAGAAACAAAAACCGATTAATTAAGGAAATAGTTCAGAGTAAAGAATTAATGGTTCTATTGGCTTATTCTACAACCAGAGACCTGGATGCAAAGGAAAAGAAAAAAGTAAAAAAACAGCTTTTGGATATTTGTAAAACAATTCCATCGTTAACTATATTTTTACTTCCGGGCGGTAGTTTACTATTGCCAATTTTAATAAAGTTTATCCCCACGATGTTACCATCTGCGTTTAATGAAAACCTAGACGAAAACGAATAAAAAAATCGCCCTTTTGAGGCGATTTCTTTTTTTATCTATTAAAGATCAAGCTGATAAACCTGATCTAATTCATCATTTGAACTAATGGTAACATTTAAATCGGTTACAAAACCAGAATTTAAACCGTAAACCCATCCGTGAAGCATTAAATCCTGACCACTTTTCCAAGCTCCTTGTACAATCGAAGTTTTTGCTAAGTTGTAAACCTGCTCTTTTGCATTGATTTCTACAAAGGCATTAAAACGCTCTGTTTCGTCTGCAATTGAATTTAAGTATTTATCGTGTAAACGGTATTCATCTTTAATATGACGAAGCCAGTTGTCGATAATTCCAACAGACTGCTGACCCATTGCTGCTTTTACACCACCGCAGCCATAATGACCGCAAACAATAACGTGCTTTACTTTTAAAACATTTACTGCATAATCTAATACACTTAACATATTCATATCAGAGTGAACAACCATGTTCGCAATATTTCTGTGTACAAACACCTCACCTGGTTTAGCACCAATGATTTCGTTTGCAGGTACACGGCTGTCAGAACATCCAATCCATAATAATGGCGGCGATTGTCCTTTTGCTAAATCGGCGAAGTAATTAGGATCTTTTGCCAATGAATCTTCAACCCACTTTTTATTGTTCTCTAGTATTTGTTCATAAAACTTTCTCATTCTTTTTTAATTTTTTGTATTATCAATGCTTAAGCATATCAAAAAGTCTTTACTGTAAAGTTATCTAAATTTTGATATTTCTCAAGCTCGATTAATATCTTTATTTATATAATTTGTTTAAAAATTTTCTTTTACTTCTTCTTTCTTAACTAATTCACGTTTTGCAACATCATAATAATGCTCGATAGTTACGTGATTATTGTTATCCGGAGTGTTCTCTAATTCGTAAGCCTCTTTAAAACCTTTCAGTTTTACTTTGATGTTTTCATCAATGGCACGGGTTTCTTTAAATTCACGAATTAAATCCAGAACATCATGTGCAATATACTCTGTATCATGAGCATTGATCACTACTTTTGAATTTTCAGGAATTTCACTTAATGTTTGTTTAATAGCAGCTTTATTCAAAAATGAAACTTCCTGCGCCAGGTCGATATGTATAATATCTCCGTCTTCGTATTCTTCTTTTTTGAAATTGTAGGCTCTTTTTAAGTTTCCTCTTAGAACAAAAATGATACTAATGATAATTCCTAAAGCAACTCCTTTAAGCAAATCTGTCGCAACGACAAAGACCAAAGTTGCAATAAAAGGGACAAACTGGTATTTCCCCTTTTCCCAGAAATGCATAAAGGTTGCTGGTTTTGCTAATTTATATCCTACCAAGATTAAAACAGTTGCCAAAGTTGCCAATGGAATTTTATTTAAAATTGCAGGAATAGATAAAACACTTATTAATAATAGTACGCCATGAATAATAGCTGACATTTTAGATTTTGCACCTGCATTATTGTTTGCAGACGATCTTACTACTACAGATGTCATAGGCAGACCCCCTAAAAGAGAACTTACCATATTACCAATACCTTGTGCTCTAAGCTCAACATTGGTGTTGGTATAACGTTTTTGAACGTCCATTCTATCCGAAGCTTCGATACACAAAAGCGTTTCAATAGAAGCAACAATGGCAATTGTAACAGCTACAACCCAAACCTGCGGATTTGTAATAGCGGCAAAGTTTGGCATAATTAGAATAGACTTAAATTCATCAAAAGATTTTGGAACTGGCAAAGAAACCAAATGCTCTTTTGCAATTGCCAATGAGCTTCCTGTAGATATAAAGAATTCATTTAATAACACTCCCAGAATTACGGCAACAAGCGCACCCGGAACTAATTTTAATTTCTTTAAAAACGGAACTTTATCCCAGGAAATTAAAATAACAAGTGATACTAATGAAACTACAACTGCACCAAGGTGAATATGGTTTAAAACGTCAAAAAGAAAAGAAAATGAATTGCTTCCGTCGCTTTGAGCAAAAGCCTGATCTCCTTCAAAATCTGCATCGTAACCAAATGCGTGCGGAATTTGTTTTAGAATAATAATAATTCCAATACCCGCTAACATTCCTTCGATTACGTTAGTTGGAAAATAATTTGATATACTTCCGGCTTTTAAAAATCCTAATGCTAATTGAATTATTCCTGCAATAAATACAGACAGTAAAAACACATCAAAAGCGCCAAAATCAGTAATAGCGGTTAATATAATAGCTGTTAAACCAGCGGCAGGCCCTGAAACGCTGATGTGTGACTGGCTTAAATAACCTACCACAATACCACCAATAACACCTGCAATAATTCCAGAAAATAACGGCGCTCCAGAAGCCATTGCAATATCTAAACACAATGGAAGAGCCACCAAGAAAACCACTAAACCTGAAGCAAAATCAGATTTAAGGTTGGCAAAAAGATTGATTTTTTTTGTCATAATACAATACTAAAAAATTGATACATTAAAGATCCACTGCATTTATCTCAAATACAGCTGCTTTCAAATAATCGGAAGTATTATACTAAATTGGGAGGTGGAGCAAATATGCTCGGAGAAATATTATCTAGTTTTACGATGTTTTCAGAAACGATCGTTTTCTTTTGAATATAAACAGGCATCAAAACTTCATGTTCTAAAATAACAGGATGCACTGCAGCTTTAAGTTCTTTATGAACTTCTTCTTCAGATAAACTAATAGACATGCAGGTATTATTCCCTTTCTTTAACGCCTGTACAATTGTTGGCGTCGATAAGAAGGTAATAAAGATGAATAATAATATGCGTGCTACTAATTTCATTGAGGCAAAAATAGCGTTAAACAAATAAAATCAAAGCGACAAGGCAAAAATTTTATACAATTTTAACAAAAACATAAAAGCAGAATGATCAAACTAGACCATTCTGCTTTTTAACATTTTAATAGACAGCTTATTACAAGCTTTCGTCTAACCATGCATTCATCATCCAGATTGTTTTTTCCTGTTCTGCGATAAAGTCACTCATCATAGAATTTGTACCTTCATCATTAATTTCGTCTGATTGGTTTAAAATCTCTCTTTCGATTTTTAATAAATCAGATAAAGAACTTACAATCAGGTGTACTGCTTTTTCATCGTTTGAGATATTCTTTCCAACAGTTAGTTTATTGTTTTTAATATAATCTTCAAAAGTATGCAATGGAGTTCCTCCAATTGTTAAAACTCTTTCGGCAATCATATCGATTTTTAATTGTGAATCCGTATATAGTTCCTCAAATTTTACATGTAAGTCAAAGAAACGTTTTCCACGAATATTCCAGTGAATTCCTCTTAAATTTTGATAGTATACCTGAAAATTTGACAACAGTACATTTAACTCCTTTACTAATAATTCTGACTCTTTTACAGGTAATCCTAAAATATTTGTTTTCATAATCTTGTATTTTAATCACTAAGTTACTACAAATTTAAAGCATCTCCCTTAAAAAAATTATAAAAAAAAATTATATTTACCTATTTTTGCATCAAAAATTACTATCAAAATGACGATAACTCAATTACAATATGTGTTAGCTGTTGCAGAACATAAAAACTTTACACTTGCTGCCGAAAAGTGTTTCGTGACACAGCCAACATTAAGTATGCAGATTCAAAAAATTGAAGAAGAACTTAATATTTTAATTTTCGACAGAAGCAAGAAACCAATTCAGCTTACAGATATTGGACAGAAGATTGTAAATCAGGCCAAAAATATTGTAAACGAAGCCGACAGAATAAAAGATATTGTAGAACAGCAAAAAGGTTTTATTGGCGGAGAATTTCGTTTGGGAATTATCCCAACCATTATGCCAACGCTTTTACCAATGTTTTTAAATAATTTCATTAAGAAATATCCAAAAGTTAAACTATTAATTGAGGAACTTAATACAGATGAAATTATTGTAAAACTGAAAAACGGTCATCTTGATGCTGCTATTGCGGCAACACCGCTTGAAGATGAAAAAATAAAAGAAATCGTTTTGTATTTTGAACCTTTCGTAGCTTATATTCCGGAACATCATGCTGTTTTTGAAAAACAGGAAATTGAAGTTGCTGACTTAAATATCAACGAAATACTGCTTTTGCAAGACGGACATTGTTTTAGAGACGGAATTTTAAACTTGTGTAAAAACGGTACTGACATCGACCAGAATAATTTCCAGATTCAAAGCGGGAGTTTTGAAACTTTAATAAAATTAGCCGATGAAGGTTTGGGCACAACGTTACTTCCGTACTTGCACACCTTAGACTTAAAAGATTCCGATAAACTGAAACTACGAAACTTTAAGGAACCAAAACCTGCCCGAGAGGTAAGTTTAATTTACCCAAAGAGCGAATTAAAAATGCAAATCATTGATGCCATTCGATCTACAATTGCCGGCGTTGTAAAAGGAGCCATTGTTTTTCAAAATGTTCAAATCATCAGTCCGCTGCAAAAAAAGCAATCATAAAAAAAGGAGCCAAATTGGCTCCTTTTCTATTATACTTTAATTAGTAGCAGACTTTGTTTTAGTTCTGGTTTTTCAATAATAAAATTCAATAACCATTCTTGCAATTGTTCCATTTCGTATGGTAACAGGGTTTTGATAGCTTTTTCTAACTCTTTGCAGAAAAGTATCGGATCGAAACTTACTCTTTCAAGTATTGATTTCGTGTAATCAAACATCATTTTAGACATAATAAAATAAGATTTTCGGGGGTTATCTATATTTTTAAACTCGCAACAAATTTAATCAAATAACATTCATAGGTACATATTTTAACTTATTTTTTTAAAAACTTTAGCAACGAATACGTTTTCTTAAAACATATAAATCAATCTAGAACCATTCTAAACAACTCATTTAAACCTTTTTAAAGGCTCGAAACATTTCTCGTTTTCCAGGAGGGCCTGCCAGCTTCTCGACTGTAAATCCAACGGAAATCATACTTCTTTTAACAACTCCGCGCGCTGCATAAGTAACAAGAACTCCATTTGGCTTTAAACTATTGTACATTTTTTGAAAAATCTCAGTACTCCAGAGCTCCGGCTGCACTCGATATCCAAAGGCGTCAAAGTAAATCAAATCAAAAATTTCTAAATCGTCGATTTCATCAAAAAATTGTTTTCTTTTGGTTAACGAGAAACGGCTGCTAATTTCGATTTTCTCATTCCATTCTGTTTTATGCATTTTTTCGAAAATGTTATCAAATTCCAATGCTTCCAGTTCTTCAACATAATTCATTGCCAAAACTTCCTCTGCATTTACCGGATAGGCTTCTACCCCAACATAATTAATTTGCTGCGGTTTTTGTTCTGATTCTAAAAAAGTAATAAAAGCATTCAGTCCCGTTCCAAAACCAATTTCGAGAATAGAAACCGGATTTTTTTCAAATAAAGACAAACCATTTTTTATAAATACATGTTTGGCTTCCTGAATTGCACCGTGTTTAGAATGATAACTTTCATTCCATTCTTCTAAATGAATTGTCGTTGAGCCATCTAGCGTTTTAATTATTTCTCTTTTCACAATTTTCGAATTTTACAATGGTATATTCTCGTTTTTGAGTCCATTTTAGCACCCAAATTTAATCAAAACAAATGCGTAAAGCCTTAAAAAACGACAGTTTTTTCATAAATTCTTTATAAAACTTCGCTAAAATTTTAGGTTTATTATAAGATAAACAAATCTCAGTCAAACACAGGAATTAATGCAGTTTTACCAAGTAAATTATATATTTTTCCGTAATTTTGCATTCAACAAAACCTATTCTTCATCAGATCATTACGTTAGATTTTCATCTGAAAGAATACAAATTAGATAAAAACTTTACATAATTATGAGTACAACTCAAACAAGCAAAATTGAAATCAGAAAAGCTGAATCGTCTAAGATAAGCTCTGTAGACTTTGAAAACTTAAGCTTTGGTGCTGTATTTACAGACCATTTATTTGAATG
>Ga0157370_10007747_pt1 | contig 11641 bp, 12 predicted proteins | sample C35metaG_FD_113463 | JGI IMG/M metagenome (GOLD analysis project Ga0157370, IMG submission 113463) | Corn rhizosphere microbial communities from Kellogg Biological Station, Michigan, USA - C3-5 metaG | ecosystem: Host-associated > Plants > Roots > Rhizosphere > Soil | place: USA: Michigan... | reverse complement strand
TTATCGGTAGTAGTAGTCGACGGTCACAGTGATCTGGAAAAAAGCGAAAGTACAGAGCTGCAGCTATCTTTCATGCCAATCATTGAGGAGCATGCTGACCTTGATGACCTTTTAGGTAGAGTAGTCAAATTTGATGGGAGCAAAGTCAAGGAATGGAGGATGTTGGGGACCAGCACTGAAGACCGTGGCACCCTAACTATTGGTAGTGATCGCACATCAGCTACCTATAAGGCCCCTAGTACCTACCCTGAAAGAATGACCAGTCATAGTATAGAAGTAGTATTGCATCCATTGGACGAAATAGAGAAGGAACACACTGCGAGAACGCGGATAACATTGCTCTCCGAGGAATACAGTTACACTTCAATAGAGGGGCAATCCGGTAGAATAGATGGGAATGCCGGGGTTGAGGTCTATAGCGGAAGCTCATCGACCTATGCAAACTTTCGAGGTCATTCAGGAAGTAGGCTTCACTTCGAAATACCCGACCAAAGCTTAGGGACCAAACCTTTTGGAGATAATGTACGCGCATCCTTTTTCTATTCGGATGGTAACAGTGACTATTATTCTAGTGCATATACCGAGTGTGTGCCTGCCGGAGAGCAGCATACCTCAGGGGTCATCGTACTGCTCGAGGAAAAAAATGGGCTGATCACCGGAGCGCTGAAGGGCGACCTTAAACAGAAAATTCGGAGCACACCATACTGTTATGGGAAGGCAGAAAAATTCTACGCTAAATTCAGGTTCAAGAAAAGATAAGATGCATCGATCATGTGAACACAATTCTACTGCAGATACTTTGCATAAGTTTGGTCCTTCAGTGGAGCAATGTCCAAAGTGACGGGACACATTTTTGTGGCTGCCATCAGGCTGAAATTTTTGATTTTAAGATTCGCATAATAAATACAGATATGAAAATACAGATAGAAAGTTTCCATATAATCGGTCTGGCCGTACGCACCAGCAACGAGGGCGGCAGGGCCGAGAAAGATATTCCGGCACTATGGAGCCAGTTCTTTGGTGATGGCCTCCTTGCAAAGATCCCCAACAGACAGGATGACACCTTGTATTGTATCTATACCGATTACGAGAAAGACCATACCCGCCCCTACACTACTATCCTGGGCTGCGGGGTCGACAAGCTCGAGGAAATTCCCGAGGGAATGACTGGACTGACGATTGAAAATGGACAGTACCAACAGTATCCATTGAAGGGTAACTTGAACGATGGACTGGTCTATAACAAATGGAAGGAAATCTGGCAGTCGCCCTTGGAAAGATTGTTTTCGGCAGACTTTGAGGTCTATGACCATAGAAGCACCGATCCCAGTAATGCAGAGGTCGATATCTTTATTTCTCTTCGTTAGATTGCCTGGCCATAAAGAAAAGAGGCCGTTTCATTATGAAACGGCCCTGCTTGTCGGATTATGAAGATTTGATATACCCCATCCTCCTGTCCTGAGCACTTGCAATCCCTGTCTTGTTATCAGCCTCCACTCCGAAATCCTTTATCAAATATATCCAGCAACTTTTAGGGTCGTCTCTTTGACAACTAAAGGTTGTCTGTAGGTTGCCCACAATAAAGGGATAGAAAACGGCTTAGCATCGACAAACGACCAAAACATATCGTAGCTCTGCTTATTACCGTTCAATTGGTGTTGTCCGACTGGAAAATAAAACTGTCTATCGCTATAGCACAATTTAATTATTTCTTTCAGGGATATTGCGGCCATCATTAACAACAAAAAATAAAAGAATAAGATGAAAATAAACACGATGAACTTGTTAGTTGCGCTTTCTTTACTAATGTTAGCCTGTAAAAAAGACAAGGGTGGAGATATGAACAAACCTGCTACCGATATGGTGAAGGGGAAAGTGCTGACTTCCGATGGACGACCGGTGTCCGGTGCCAGGATCATTATTTCCAGTGTAATCTGGTACAATGAAAACACCGTGGCTACCACTGGTGCTGAAGGAACTTACAGCAAAAAACTTGCGGGACTGGGCAGTGACGCCTTCTATGCCTATGCTTCCATCCAAAAAGATTATAATGGCAAGCGATATACGATGGACCTACACCCAGAATCTACCGATGATTTTTTTCCCGCTGATGGAGCGGTAAGGAACTTCATCTGGAAACTCACCGGCCCACAGGTAGGCAGGTCAACGGGAATTTATGGCGGCCAGGTGACTGTAGCGTCAGAACCTGGTGCATTTTATGATTTCACTAATGTAACCCTTACCATGGTACCCCAAGGAGCATTGATCGATGGCAGTAACGGAAGCACCATCACTATGAAGGTGCCCAACAGTCAAAAATTAGAGGTGCCGATTGGCCGCTATCTGATTTCTGCAGTGTATGCGCCTGCGGGGCAGGGACAGAAAACGATGAAAATCAGGCTGTCCGATACCGGCAGTTATAACAATAGTGTACTTGTTGATTTCAGTCCCTCGACCGATTTCTGCAAAAATTGTCTTACCCTGGATGTAAAGGAATAAATTGCCAACATAAGGATTATAAACCGACTGAAGCCTGCAGTCGGTTTTTCTATTATACGCATTCTTAGTCCCAGTGTCTTAAATAATGATGACCAGAACCTACTCAAGTACAGTTATTATTTACAATAGTCAATATAATGGAAATAGATGACCTTCAACAATTATGGGAACTTGTAGCCAAACTCCACGACGGTCAAAAATACGGAGGTCGAGACAGGGATGAACAGATGGAATATATCAGCCATATAGGCAGTGTGATGTTTGAACTGCTCTATGCAGTAAAATCATCTCCCGAACTGGATAAGGACCTAATGATCAAATGTGGGCTGTTACATGATACAATCGAAGATACTAACTTCACGCTCGTCCAGATCAAGGAAACTTATGGCCTGGTGGTAGCGTCGGGAGTGGCCGCGTTGACCAAGGATAAGGCCCTTAAGAATAGAATGGATCAGATGTTGGATAGCCTGCAACGCATTAAGCAGCAACCCAAAGAGATCTGGGCGGTAAAAATGGCAGACCGCATATGTAATTTGTTCGCTCCGCCATTCTATTGGGACAATCATAGAAAATTGGATTATCTTCGGGAATCCAACCTGATCTATGAAGAGCTGCGGGAAGCATGCCCTTATTTGGCACACCGTCTTAAAGAGAAGATATTGGAGTACATGAGCTATGTGGATTGAAAAATCTGTTGCCAGAAACATGGCAGCAGCCCCCTATCTCAATTATATCTCAAAATATGAATATAGCGTATGGCTTTCGAGGAAAAAATAAAACTGAGAACAGCAATAACTGCGGACATTGCGTCAATTACACAACTTTATACTGAAACTGTTCTGACAGTTTGTACTGGTGAATACAATCAAAATGAACTTAAAACCTGGGCATCTCTTGGACAGAATCTTGAACGATGGAAAGAACGGATTAAAAATCAATATTTCCTGATTGCTGAGTTAGGAGAGAAAATCGTTGGGTTCGCAAGCTTATCTCATGAAGGGTATCTAGATGTATTTTATATTCACAAAGATTACCAGCGCAGAGGAATTGCTTTTATGCTTTATAACACCTTAGAGGAACAGGCTATTAGACTTTCTTTGAAAAATATAATAGCAGATGTCAGTAAAACAGCAAAACCTTTCTTTGAGAAACAGGGATTTTTAACCTTAAGGGAGCAACAAAACCATTTAAAAGGATATATGCTTATAAATTATAAGATGGAGAAGAAAATCTAATATTTTATAAAGGAATTACTTCTCAATATTTGCCCAAAGCAGGGAGTTTCGGTCATAGGGGTTCTTCCCTACTTCTGCCGAAATACGCATCATGATCAAATACAATAAAACTAAAGTAAATATTGGGATCAATCCGCCCATTCTGCTTTTGGTTAAAATGTTAAAACACTATAAAGAATAGTATGCAAAGAGCCTTTGGATGCTATCCAAAGGCCCTTTAAAATACTACTGACAATCTTTCCCATATGGGGAACTTCCTGTGCCCCCAGATATACTCCGCACACACCAATTCCTTGATGATTTGAAGGTAGTTGCCGACATGAAAAAGTATATTGATGACATGAGAAATACGCGTTTACAGTTCCCTCCACGCTGATTTGAGGCATAGTAACTATCATGAAAATCGTCATCCCATATGGGATTTCAACCAAAAACCAGAATGACATGTTGATTGAACATCTTGAATAGCTGATCGTTTGCTGTTTCGTTTAAGTATTATATAACTTTGGCATTACCAAAATATAAACTTCATGATACCCAAACAGCTTGTAGAAAACATCATCAAGAAAACCGACATTGCAGAATTGATTTCAGAATATGTTGACTTAACATCAAACGGTGCCCAATTGAAAGGAGTCTGTCCATTTTGCCATTCGTCGTCTTTCACGGCAGCTCCGACTAAACAAATATGGAAATGCTTCAAATGTAACAAAGGCGGCGATGCTGTAAAGTTCATTGTTGAATTGCAGAAAGTGAACTTTCCCGAAGCAATCAGATTTTTAGCAAACAGGCTGAACATAGAAATCCCACAGGCATAATAAATATGGAAGAAACTGAAAAGAAAAATAGCACTCTGATAACCGGTGCGGTGATTGCATTGGTGGCTTCGCTAATCACAGGTGCATTTACTGTCGCGACGCAGCACTACTTCAACAATGAAGAAAAGAGAGTCCAACTTTATCTTGATGAGAAGAAAGATTTCGTCGATGCGTGTGACGAATATATGAAACAGTACCGACAATGGCGAGAATTGATGTTCTACGCTATTCAAAGAGATTCTGTTTCCAGCAAGCCTACACTTGCATTTGAAAACACACTTGAATTCACACAGGCCTATCAGAAATGGCGTTCAGATTTTGATCTTGCCTATGGACGCAGTAAAGAAGTCAAACAATCATAAATAGCATCAAAACAAATGTTGTAAACAAATGATTTACAGTTATTTATAAGCTATTCGGTGAGTAAATATAAAACTTAAAAAGACTCACCGTTTAACTCACATTTAGATTGATATTGATTGGGGTTTATTGATATGATATAAAACAAAAAACCCGCAAATTCATAGAATTTGCGGGTTTTCGACCTTACTTAGTGTAAGTGTGGTCGACTTGACTGAACATTTTTCGAACCATTTTTTGCATGACCTGAAGATGTTGGCTTATTTATAATAAACAAGTATTCACATCTGTTTTCTAGTACTGGAATTATATCTGTTATAAGCGTTTTCCCACATGGGATTTTTGAAAATATTGGTACACCATATGGGAATCGCCGGGTCAAAGTATTTTAATCAAGTTGCCTTTGCTGAAAAGCCTAAGGTAAAATTCCAGCTGCCCTGGAATATCCCCGGCAGCTGGAAAAATAGTCATCTTACAAATTACTTGTTCACGCTAAAAATAACTCTACTTATTTGGCGTTAGAAATCCCAAAGTTGTAATTTGCCCCTGTTCTGACCAGCGAGGGATATTTTTTAACGTACTTACCAGAAATTTCCTCGCCCTGTGATTTGCCATTCACCCGCATACCGGAACTTTCCAGCTGGAGGCTAGTTAATTCCTGCTTAGCGCTTATAATTTGGTCAGATACCAGCTCAGTGATCAACTCATCCAAAAGTTTACGATCCGCTTCCGCCGCTTGACGGCCCGCTTCAGCCTTCACGCGTCCCTCATCGGCAATCGTTTTTGCTGCATCAGCCTTTGCATGACCTTCCTCACCCAGCTTTTTTTCTTTTTCGATCTTAATCTGCGTTTTTTCGATAGCAGATTTCGCTTCCAATGTTTGCAATTTTACCTCCAGCGATCTGTCTCTTTCCACAAGACTTTCTTTTTGAGCAGCCAGAGATCTTACCATTTCCGATTTTACCCGCTGCTCATCCTTTTTAAGCTGAGCTTTAAGCTCACCGATCTGTGAAGCATAAGTATCCCAGTTTGATGGATCGACCGCTTTCCCATCGACGGAAAGCCCCATCACCTTCTCTCCGGACAAAGTTAGCGCAAAACCCTTTCCATCTAATTGTTTGCTGATCCGGGCGCTTACTTTCCCCTGCGGAGACTTGCCCGATTCGATTCTCTCTGTTGAACTCTGCGCGCTCAGTCTAGAGCTCAAGGCCAGCATGCTCAATATAAGCACACCACTTAAAATTGTTGTTGTTTTCATGTTGTCTTTTTTATAGTTTAAAATTTAATTCGATCATTAGTGAGGGCCCGATTTTAATTCTGTCAAGACCTTTTTACCGCTTTCATTGTTTGGGTTCAGCGCCACAGACCTCTCCAGCATCCATATTGCCTCCTTTTTTTTACCTGCCCTCTTCAGCAGATCACCATAACTGTCATAGGTATTGAAACTTGCGGGAAACAGGAACGTATTCACTTTCATCACCTCCGTGGCCTCAGCTAAATAACCATCACCTGCCAGTGCATAACCCAAACGGTTCATTTCCTTTTCGTCCAGGTAGAAAAATGCCGTATCTGCACGCACGTTCAAAAGCTGAGCCGCTGCTGCATCAGCTCCGTCCCTGTGCAAAGCCATTACATAAGCTACCCCAGCGGAACGTTTCTTTTTAGCGATTGAAGCACCGTTCAATACATAATGGGCATTAATTACGTCAGTATGCAGGCCGCGGTGCGTCACATTATCCAGAACGATCAGCGTTTGCCCCTTATCTAGGTTTCTCATCAAAGCTGTAACAATGCCCGCCGCACCGCCAGAATGCCAGACCACTTTCCCAAAGGGTGTCTGAAGAAGCATCCAGCCAAGGCCATAAGAGTTGCCACCCCAGCCCATCTTCACATCTGAACCGTTTTTCAGCTTCGCCGGCGTAAATGCCAGGTCAAGTGTCTTCGTCTTCAGCAATTTGCCGGAATAGAGCGCCTGGTCATAATTCAATAAATCCTGGCAGTTGCTGACCACAGCTGTCGGACCTATAATGGCTCCCAGAACTACAGCATCTATGTAATCAGCTTTAACAGAATCTACCGGCCTGAGCATCGAAGGGGCATAAGGGATATACTCATACCTGACAGCCCTATGGCTATCTTTAACCGGAATGAGCGGAGTTGTTACGTAAGTATGCTTCATACCTGCAGGTAAAAAAATATATTTGGTCAAATAATCCTGAAAACGCCCGCCGCTTAGCTTTTCCACCAGTAGGGCCAAAAGGCCATAACCTGTATTAGAATAACTCCAGTGCTCACCGGGTTTCCATCCCAAAGCCCTCTTGTCCGCTTTTACGGCAGGGATCAGATCATTCAGTGTGAAAATACGCGCAGGATCCTTTTGGTGCGGTCCTTCAAAAATCTGGTAATCAATCAAGCCGGAAGTATGACTCAGGAGTTGTGAAATGGTAATCTCCGCAAATGGGAATTCAGGAAAGTATTTAACCAAAGGGTCATCCAGCCTCAGCCTCCCCTTTTCCATTAATTGCAATACAGCCACCGAAGTAAAAGTCTTGGAAACAGAGGCCAGGTTAAAGGTGGTGGCATCATCATTCAACAAATTCCCCTGGACATCAGCAAAGCCAAAAGATTTGCGGTAAACCGGTTTTCCATGTTCGGCAACCAGTACATTCCCGTTAAATTCCTGGTGGCTGACCAAATCAACGAAGTGACTGTCCAGACGTTGGCTTACATCCTGAGCCAGTATTCTGACAGGCAGAATCCCGGTTATAAGGACTAATAATGCTGCTGCTGTTTTAAAATAATTCTTATTCATATTCAAATTTTTAGGTAATAGAATTCCCTGCTGGCTGCAAAAACAGCCAGTGCAGGTGTCATGAAATAAATTTTTATTGTTTTTCTACGGGTTTAATGATGGAGTTTATGGGGAGAATTGGCTTTGCCTTATTTCGGATTGTTTCCAGCCGCTTCGCCTCGGCCTGCTCCCGTGCCTTTTCCGCCAGGGCTTTGTCCGCCATAACCTTTTGCTGGACCAGTTCCGCTCGCTGCCGCTCAACTTCCGCCATGCGGGCCCGCTCCTGACTGATCCGCCTGCCAGGCTCAGCCGCGCTGCTTACTGAATCCGGCACCGCTGCAACCGGAACAGCTTGCGCGGAGGTATCAGCTGTAAGCACAGGTCTTACTTCTTCTCGCCTGGAAACTCCCATTCTTATTTTTACCGGCGCGCTTCCTTCCCTATTACCGGGATCCTCTTTCTTGAAAAGGCTAGTGAGTTCTACGGGAATTGGCTTTGACTGGATACCAGAAGGACTGATTTGCGCAACAGTAAGCGTAGTTCCCAACAGGCAGATCAATAAAAAACCGCTGATGGCCACAAATACATATGCACCAGACGGGGCACTACTCCTTTTCAGACCCAAAACCCGGCTCGCCCTATCCAGCAGCTGGTTCTTCTGACCTGGAAAACCCACACCAAGTTGCTGTGCAGTCAGCGAATACTCCTTGAAACTCAGCAGTGCCTGCACAAATTCCTTACGATTGCCAGTTCTGGCGACTGCAAGTTCATCACAGCAATGTTCGCGTTCCTGTTTCAGCAGCTCAGAAATCCAGAGCAGTCCGGGGTTAAAAAAGAAGACCGTTTCTATAAGCGACTGCAATAGGTTCACCAAAAAGTCGTTCCGGCGGATGTGCGCCAGCTCATGCAGGAGTACCGCTTCCAGCTGTCCGGCGGGGATACCAGTTAATAGTCCCAGAGGCATCAGAATGATGGGCGAAAAGTGACCGAGCACTACAGGAACTTTCACCATACTGGATTCAAGTAGTCTCACAGTTCGGTTTAGTCCGATCCGAGAACTCAGATCTGATATGCGCTCCTGCCAGTGATGCGGCGCCGGTTGATTACCCGAGTAACGAAGTACGTTCAACTCCAGCACACCGCGCATGATTTTCACAGCACGAAATGCAAAAATCACAAACCAGATCAGCACCACAACCGGGGCATTGCGGGATAAATATGCGGAGACCTCGGAGACAATGGAACTGTCCACCCGAATCCATCCGCCACCTGGATTTGCGCTGGCCACAGAGGCAGCCGCCGCTGCATCGCCGCTATCCCAATACCAGAAAAAAGTACCGCCAGCGCAGGCAACAAACAGGGCAAAACAATATAGCACCATATTGTACCTCGTGGCAGGCGATGAATTCCTCGCCGCCATCAGCGCCAACCCACATACCATTGCCAGCAGCATTCCCTGCCACAACGAATGGATCAGCATCCAGCTGAATGCTCCCAGAAAATGATCAGTAAAATAAGCCGCCCCGGTCATTATAATTTTACTCTATATCTTTTAAAAGGTCCTTGATCTTTTTCAGTTCCTCGGCAGAGGTTTTGTCATTGCCCAGAAGTGCCACCATCAGCTCACTGGGAGAACCATTGTAAATGTTTTCTACAAATTTGCCCAGCAGCGAACCCTTCACCTGATCTTCCTTCACCGCAGCCGAATACACATGCTTCATGTGGCTTTCATCCCTGTCAAGCATACCCTTTTCCTTCATCAGCTGCATCAGTTTCAATGTCGAAGTATAAACAGCCACTTCGCGCTGCTCATTCAGCTTATCGTGGACAAAACGTACAGTGGATGGTCCGCACTCCCAAAGAATCTTCAGCACATCCATCTCGGTTTTCGTTGGGGCATTCTCCCCGGCACTATCTTTCCTAAATAAATCCATGACACAAACCTATGCATTAAAAACGTACGTTGCAAATAAATCTGAATGTTTTTGAAAGATATTGACATTGAAGAGCCTCGAACAAAAGCTGGGAAACCATCGGAAAGCAGTTGGATGCAATTTGCTTACGTCTAAACCATATATTAATTTTTACTAAAACTCTTAGAACTATTTTTAGTTTAGGTTTCACTAGGGGGGCATATGTTTTTAGCGAACAGGGGGTCAGTTCAATGCGTTAAACTACGGAAATCCTAATTAGGAATTTTCATATTTTCCCGAATTTTGAGCAGGCGTTTTTGCTTAAGTTTTTTCCTATAGTACCTAATTGTCGTAATAAGGAGATTTTCAAAAAAGTCAATATGAGAATTAACCAACGCTTCATGCCCATAAGGGCCAACCGCAATTTTGGCCAGGCCTTAATGGGCATTGACTAAAAGCAAATTAAAACCTGCCCCGATCAGGGCATAAGTTACGGCCGATAATGGTATGGGTTTTAATCAGAAACGTAATCTACGAGGATCACTCCGCAAAAACCTTCAACCGGCCGGAATGGAAAAACCTGCTGGTCAACCTGAAAAAGAACAAAAATAAGATCGACATCCTGTTATTTACCAAATGGGACAGGTTTAGCCGGAACACCGGAGATGCCTACCAAATGATTAGTACGCTTCGCAGGCTGGGGGTTGATCCACAGGCGATAGAACAGCCACTAGATTTATCCGTCCCTGAAAACAAAATGATGCTCGCCTTCTACCTGGCTATTCCCGAGGTAGAAAATGACCGCAGGGCACTGAATGTGATCTACGGAATGCGGCGAGCCCGCAAAGAAGGCAGATACATGGGCTCCGCCCCCGTCGGCTACGTTAACAAATCCTATGATGACGGAACAAAATATATCGCTCCGCATGAACCCCATGCGTCCATTATAAAATGGTCTTTCGAAGAACTTGCGCGTGGTACTTTCAATGTGATGCAGATTTACAAGGAAGCGACCCGTCGCGGCTTTAAAAAGAGCAGAAGCTTATTCCACTTCGCGATGAGAAACCCAATATACTGTGGTAAAATGTTCATCCCAGCATATAAGGAAGAGCCAAGTCAGTTTGTAAAAGCGGTTCATGAACCACTGATCACTGAACAGCTATTCGATGAAGCCCAGGCAGTTCTGGATGGACGTTCAAGGGATTACAAACCTAAAATGGTCGGAGAAACAAAATTCCCTCTGCGAGGTTTCGTATTGTGTCCTTCCTGCGGAAGATTATTGACAGCAAGCACTTCCAAGGGACGAAATACCTATTACTCCTACTACCACTGCATTAGCCCATGTAAGAGCCGCTACGCCGCAGACACAGTAAATACAGCCTTGCTGAATGAGCTCAAAAAATACATGCCCCGTAAAGAAGCTTTAAGATTGTATGCGATGACCATCAGTGAAAGCTTTCACCTGCTGTCCAATAACATTCAGCGTGAGAAAGCAAAGATCAAGGCAGAAATCAGCGGAATGGAAGCCAAGCTTTCAAATGCCCGCAGGTTGATTGCTGAGGGAAAGATAGATGATGATGATTTCCGGGAGCTCAAAAGTGAATACGTAAACGGGATAAATGACCTGGAAAAGAAACTGGTAACCTTGCAAGTCGATGCCGCGAATATTGACGATTTACTGGATCATGGTATAGAAAAGTTGCTCAAATTAGATGAAGCCTATAAACGCGGGGAGCTATATGATAAACGAAAATTGGTCGCGGCAGTGTACCCTGAAAATTTCACCTTCGATGGCTATGCTCTTCGAACCGCAAGGGTCAATTCTGTAGTAGAGATAATATATGTGATTAACAATGAGTTAGACAAAAACAAAAAAGGACAAATCAAAAATAAATTTGACTTGTCCTGTGAAGTCGGGGTGGCAGGATTCGAACCTACGACCTCCTGCTCCCAAAGCAGGCGCGATACCGGGCTACGCTACACCCCGAACTGGTATCTTCTTTTTCCCTTTTTCGAAGGGATTGC
>Ga0157370_10007746_pt1 | contig 11642 bp, 6 predicted proteins | sample C35metaG_FD_113463 | JGI IMG/M metagenome (GOLD analysis project Ga0157370, IMG submission 113463) | Corn rhizosphere microbial communities from Kellogg Biological Station, Michigan, USA - C3-5 metaG | ecosystem: Host-associated > Plants > Roots > Rhizosphere > Soil | place: USA: Michigan... | reverse complement strand
GAACTGCCCAGGGTCTTGCTAACTTTTCATCCCTTGAATAGGGCAGGAACTTATCCTCTCCTTCTTCCATTCCAGTTTTGAACTTCACTTCAATGGGTTTCAATTCCTCTTCCTTTGGAAATTTCCACGGTTCTGCACCGTTGGCGATATATCCATCACTTAAGATAATAATTGGGGTCATATGATCTACGGCAATTCTTACCGCCTCATAGGCAACATCAAAACAATCACCGGGTGTGGATGCAGAGATGACCGGCATGGGGCATTCGCCGTTCCTTCCATAATAGGCTTGTAAGAGATCGGATTGTTCGGTCTTCGTTGGTAATCCAGTTGAAGGGCCGCCTCTTTGAATATCAATAATGATCAGTGGTATCTCCAGCATCACTGCCAGTCCCATTGCTTCTGCTTTAAGGGCCATACCCGGTCCTGAAGTGGTTGTTATTCCCAGCGCACCACCATAGGCAGACCCTATTGCCGAAGTGATCGCTGCGATCTCATCTTCCGCCTGGAAGGTCCTTATTCCAAAATTTTTATACTTCGCAAGCTCATGTAAAATATCAGACGCAGGAGTGATAGGGTAAGATCCAAGGAACAAGGGCAAACCGCTTTTCCTGGAAGCAGCTATCAATCCGTAGGTGAGTGATTGATTACCCATAATGGAGCGGTAGGTGCCCGGGTCCATTTTTGCTTTTTCAACCGAATAGGTCGTGGTAAAAGTTTCGGTGGTATCCCCATAATTATAACCAGCCTGCAACACCTTTATATTGCTTTCAAGGATCTCCGGCTTTTTACCAAATTTCTCCTTTAGAAAAGCGATGGTATTGTTCATATCGCGATTATACATCCAATACAAAAAACCCAATACGAACATATTTTTAGCTCGATCCTTTTCTTTCATACCCATTGAAATGTCCTTCAACGATTCACGGGTCATCTTGGTCACATCCATCTTTATTACTTCATAATTACCCAGGCTGCCGTTATCCAGGGGATTCTCGCCCTCAGGATAATTGGCAAGGCGAAGATTCTTTGCATCAAAGCCATCCGTGTTCACGATGATCTTTCCGCCTTTTTTCAAAGAGTAGAGATTTACTTTTAATGCAGCAGCATTCATCGCAACCAATACATCACAGGCATCGCCTGGAGTGAAAATCCTGTCGCTGGAAAAGCGTAACTGGAATCCACTCACACCTGGAAGTGAACCCTGAGGGGCCCTGATCTCTGCCGGAAAATCCGGAAAAGTTGCCAGGTCAATGCCTAACAAGGCCGTATTATTTGAGAATTGGGTACCGGTAAGTTGCATACCATCGCCACTGTCTCCTGCAAACTTTATTACAACATCCTGTAATACTTCTTTATGTCTTGCCATTAGTAAGGGGTTATCTGCGAATTTATAACAACTTATGATTCAAAAAACCTGTCATTTTTAAGGTGTTCATATGATTTACATCCTGTACTTTCTTAAATTGCCCGCATAAACTATTGCTATGAGGATCCTGTTCTTTGTATCCCTGCTGGTGCTGCTTGTCCCTAAAGGCCTTCTCGCCCAGGCAGATGATGATATTTATGAGGCAAACCGGCTTAAAAAGATATTTCCCGATGACAGGGTCGCTGCCGTATCAGTGGAGGAAGAGTTCAGTTTTGATAAAGGAAAAAGCGATGACAAACTTCCAATTGTTACAGCTACCAAGAACACAGGGATCACTTTTATTTCTCTCAGGGAAAGCGCCGCCATCCAGTATTTTGATTTTTACAATTCCTTTTGCAAAATAAGTTCCTTCAAACAGCTTGAAAAAGTGAAAGGAATGTTCGGCATTAAAAAGAACTATAATGTTGGTTATGCGATAGATCGTTCTGCAAGTTCCAGCGAAATTTTCTCAGATGATAGCCGGGTAAAATTTTTCAATATCCGCTTCAGCGGCTATGCCGATGTTACCAGGGTGGAAACAGAGAAAAAATATTTTGATAGCAAATATCTTACTTCTGCCTACTTCAATAGTTTTTTCCCGGCAAAGGAAAAGATCATTCGCGTGATCGTTCCGGACTGGCTTCAATTGGACATCCGTGAATTCAATTTTGAAGGTTATAAGATCATCAAACAAAAAACCACGGAGAAAAACAACACGATCTATACTTACCGTATCCAGAACATTGAGACCATGAAGAATGAGTCTTCTGCAATGGGAGCTGCCTATCTTTTTCCCCACCTGGTTTTTGTGGTTAAGTCATTCCAATACGATGGAAAAACAGAAAAAGGGTTTGGAGATGCTGGCGACCTGTACAACTGGTATAGTTATCTCTATAAGAAATGTAATAACCAACCTGCGCAGTTATCCTCCAAGGTGAATGAGTTAATAAAAGGCAAGTCGGGTGATGTAGAAAAAGTAAAGGCCATTTACTATTGGGTGCAGGACAACATAAGGTACATCGCTTTTGAAGACGGTCTTGCTGGTTTTATACCGGCCACTGCACAGGATGTCTTCCATGCAAAATATGGTGATTGCAAGGGCATGGCCAACCTGCTTACTGAAATGCTTAAACTTGCCGGGTTTGAATCCTATATCACCTGGATCGGCACAAAACATATTCCTTATGACTATTCCCTTCCTTCCCTTTCAGTAGATAATCACTGTATATCTACCCTTGTACTTAATGGCAAAGATTATTTCCTTGACGGCACAGAGAAGTATGTTCCTTTCGGGGAATATGCCTGGCGCATACAAGGAAAAGAAGTATTGATAGGGAAAGGAGAAAAGTATGAAGTGAAAAAAGTGCCGGTAATGGATGCTGACAAAAGCAAGATACTCACACAAACCAGTTTTCAACTTCAGGATACAGTGCTCAAAGGTCATGTAAAGGTTACCCTCACAGGGGAAGAAAGAACGGATTTCCATCAATTCTACCACGACCTGGCAGCAGATGATAAAAAGAAATTGCTTAGAAGGTTCCTTGAATTTGGCAACAAGAATCTTGTTGTATCAAATGTAAAGACCTCAGACCTCCTGAACCGTGAGATCCCCGTGGTCATAGAAGGAGATATTGACCTAAGTAATTATGTGATCACGGATAATAAAGATATCTATGCAGGTATCGATTTTTTCCCGGAAGACCTGCGGAAAATGGTTCCGGATAATAAAAGACAACAGGATTACGACCTCCAATCTGCCTATACCTACCAATTCGAGACTGAATTGTCCATCCCTGCCGGGTATAAGGTTAGTTCCATGCCCAAGCCACTGGAACTTAAACATGATGATTATTCAGTGAGCGCTTCATACATCAATAACAATAATAAAGTTGTATTCAAAAAGGCGCTGGCCTTTCCCAACGGGCGTATTCGCAAAACAGATTTTGAGAACTGGAAGGCCTTTATCCAGCAATTAAAAGATTTCAACAGTAACATGATACTGATAAAAAAACCCTGACCCATAGACCCTAATTGTTGATCATGAAAAAGATCTTTTTCTTCTTATTGACCTTTACTATCGGGCAACATGCATTTTGCCAGGACGATGAAGATACTTTTAGCCCCTCTAAACTCGAAAGCATCTCAAAGAATATGCGTACGATCTGGGAGGATGCGGATCCTGATTTCAAAGTGTCGGTAGTACCTTCAAAATGGAAAGACGAAAGCGGTGTTATCATTGCACAAAAAACACGTTTTAGCTTTGATAAAGACGCAAATAAACTTGCCGTATACGAGATCACGCATCGCAAGATCCTTTTGGCCGACAGGGATGCAGTTAACACCTATTCCTATTTTTATTTTCGTATTGGCTCTTCAAATGATGGAGCAGGAGTTAAGATCATAAAACAAGATGGTACGGTAAAAGATGTCAGTTTACGCAATGCCATCTATGTAGAAAATGCCAGCGATGTACCCAGCACTTATGCTCCTTACATTGGAAAGGCCACTACTTACTATGATAAAAGTAAGAGCAGGGTAATATTTTACAAACTGGCGATCCCGGATCTTGATCCCGGGGACATCATCGATTATGGTACCATCTTTTATGATGACAATACTGTAAAAAAGATGAGCTATATCGAATTCGATCCTATTTATTTTGTTTGCACAAGGGAGTATCCTGTGCTCAGCCAGAAGTTCGAGATAGATACAGATGACAAGTCATTTGTGAATTCAAAATCCACAAGGGGCGCACCGGATTTTAAGGAAACAGGTAATAACAATGCAGATTATACCTGGGAAGACCGTGACAGGGAAAAAATGAGCGATACACGATGGGTAAACAGTATGGTTGAATTACCTATGGTAAAATTCCAGATCGTTTTTTCACGTAGCGAGAACAGGTCCGATCTATTTATCGGTGACCGCGGTGAATTAAAACAAAATATCAGCCCGGAGGAGTTGGCTAAAAAGATGAACAATCTTTATAACCGCCTTGATGGATCACTCTATTACACGATGGCGAAAGCATACCTGAAGCAAATTGGCTACGAAGATCTGCGGGAAGAGGATTTTATTCAAAAGACCTATTATATCCTGAGACATATGTCCTATTTCAGGGGGAATGGATTTTCCAGTGAACTTTTTGCCTCCTGTCTTACTCAATGCCTGGACCTTCGAAAGATCAAATATGACCTGGTAGTAACTGCTCCCCTTACGCTTACGAAGCCTGAGAATATCATCTTCCGTTCGGAACCCGAATGGATGGTTAAAGTGAAGGATAAATTTATTTTTAATGCCTCCGTTTGTTCCAATCCGTATGACATGAAAGAAGAATTCCTCAATACACCTGCTTATATAATTTCTCTTGGGAAAAACCCAACTGCAACACCAATTACTTTACCGGGAACAAAGGCTGATGACAATGTAACTACTAATACAGTAACTGCTTCTATAGATACAGCTACCAGGACCATGAACGTGGTACAACAAAAATCTATAACAGGAATTAGCAAGAATTATAATAACCAGCAAGCGCTGATCTACACGCCTGCACTTGATGATGACTACAGGAGTTATGGCGGGGAAGATGACATTCGCGCGGGACTAAAAGGAACTATCCTCGACAGCTACGAAGAAAAACTAAGGGAACGGAAAAAGGAAGACAAGACCCGCAAAGTGGATTTTATGAAGGATGCTCTTGAAAGCGATTTTGAAACGATCAGTAATTATTCAGAATTTACGTTGAATTCCGATGGCAGGACTTGGAGAAAACAGGAACTCACCTTTACCAATAAGTTTGAACTTACCGACATGGTAAAAAAAGCAGGAGATAACCTGCTGGTTTCTGTACCAGGCCTCATTGGTGACCAATTATACATTCCCCAGGATGAACGCCAGCGGGAGCAGGATGCCTACCTCGGTTTTCCAAAAAGCCTGCGCAATATTGTCAACTTTACTATTCCTCCCGGCTATAAGGTAGTGGGCCTTCAGAGCCTTAATGTCAATATTGACAATGAGGTTGCCAATTTCGCGGTCCAGGCAAGTATCGAGAATGGCGTTTTGACCATTTTGGAAAAAAAGATCTATAAACAGGGTGTTGTAAAAAAAGAGGATTGGGGCAAATTGATACAAATGCTGGATGCCGCATTCAATTTTTCTCAAAAAAAGTTACTGCTGAAAAAAGAATGAGCCGGCTTCTTTACTCTCTGCCATCCAGTAAATTGCCAAGCCCTCCCAAAATACTTCCTTCTTCCTTTCGGTGCCAGGTACCGTACTGAACGATCCTTGCAGCCAGGCGGCTGATAGGTAAAGATTGTATCCATACTTTACCGGGTCCCTGCATCCTGGCAAAGAAAAGACCTTCGCCTCCAAACATAAAATTCCGGATACCTTTTACAAACTCAATATCGAATTGTACCTGTGGTGTATAGGCTACCACGCAGCCTGTATCAATTTTTAAAACTTCACCGGTACTCAATTCCCTTTCCATTATATACCCACCTGCATGCATGAATGCCATGCCATCCCCTTCCAGCTTTTCCATAATAAAGCCTTCTCCGCCAAATATTCCCACGCCCAGCTTCCTTTGAAAATAGATCCCCACACTCACCCCTTTTGCCGCACATAGAAAAGCATCTTTCTGGGCAATGATAGTACCTCCAAGTTGGCGGAGATCTATAGGAATGATCTTACCAGTATAAGGTGCGGCAAAACTCACCCTCTTTTTACCCTGTCCTGCATTGGTAAAAGCGGTCATGAATAAACTTTCTCCTGTGAGCAGCCTTTTTCCTGCGCTCATCAGTTTGCCCAAAAAACCTGTTTGCTGGGCTGAACCATCGCCAAAAATGGTTTGCATTTCAATGCCATCATCCATCATCATCATGGCGCCGCTTTCGGCAATGGCAGTTTCCTGAGGGTCCAATTCGATTTCAACGAACTGAAGTTCTTCGCCGTATATCTTATAATCTATTTCATGGTTTTGTATGGTGCTCATAATTTTTGATTTTATCCTGCAAAATTAGCCTCCGGGACCATAGAATGATAACCCTTTTTAAAATGATAAGTGGTGAACTAGTAGCCACAATATTGCTTACTTTGAAACCCATTTTTTAAATCAATTTAAGATGAGAAAACATTTGTTCCTATTCAGCTCAGCGATCCTGCTATTTGTAGCTTTTGTAAGTGGCCAGGCAAAACTGGTTGAGAAAGTCACCAGTAATGGAAAAGACCTGGTGATCCCTTACGAAAAATACATACTGCCCAATGGCCTTACCCTCATTATTCATGAAGACCATAGTGATCCGCTGGTACACGTAGATGTTACTTACCATGTTGGATCTGCCCGTGAAGAGATCGGGAAATCCGGCTTTGCACACTTCTTTGAACACATGATGTTCCAGGGAAGTGATCACGTTGCCGATGAACAACATTTTAAAATAGTATCTGAGGCGGGTGGTACACTTAATGGAAGCACCAATCGTGACCGTACTAATTACTTTGAGACTGTGCCAAGCAATCAACTGGAGAAGATGCTTTGGCTTGAAGCAGACCGTATGGGTTTTCTGGTTGATGCCGTTACTCAAAAGAAATTTGAGATACAACGTTCTACTGTGAAGAATGAAAGAGGCCAGAACTATGATAACAGGCCTTATGGCCTGGCAAGTGAAACCGCATCGCGGAATCTTTACCCCTATGGTCATCCCTATTCCTGGTTAACAATTGGATATGTTGAAGATCTGAACCGCGTGAATGTTCAGGATCTGAAAAATTTCTTTTTGCGTTGGTATGGTCCCAATAATGCTACTCTAACCATAGGTGGTGATGTAAAACCGGCAGAAGTAACCAAACTGGTAGAAAAATATTTTGGATCCATCCCCCGTGGACCTGAAGTGAAGCCAGTCGAGGTTCCACAAGCAAATCTTACTTCAGACCGATATGTTTCCTATACTGATAATTATGCAAAGTTGCCTTTGCTTAATATCGTTTATCCTACTGTTCCCCTTTACAATAAAGATATGGGTGCATTAGCTTGCCTTGCCCAGGTTTTGGGCCAGGGCAAGACCTCTGTTCTTTACCAGCAAATGGTAAAGAAACAAACTGCACTACAGGCAAGTGCTTTTAGCTCACTTTCTGAACTGGCAGGTGAATTTGCATTCCAGATTACACCCGCACCTGGTAAGTCTTTAGCTACGATGGATTCTTTATTCCGTGTTGCATTGGATTCATTTGAGGCAAGAGGTGTTACAGATGATGATATTGCAAAGTTCAAAGGTGGTATGGAGTCTCAAACCATCAACGGCCTTCAGTCTGTAGCAGGGAAAGTTTCACAGCTGGCAGCTTTTCAAACCTTTGCCGGCAATCCTAATAAGATCGCTGATATTATCAAAATGTACCAGGCTATTACCAAAGAAGATGTGATGCGGGTATATAATGAGTACATTAAAGGAAAGCACGCTGTTCACCTGAGTGTTTTGCCAAAAGGACAGGAAAAAATGATCGCAAAACAGGATAATTATAAGATCGATTCTTCTTCTTATAATGCTCCTGATTATGGCTACAATGGCTTGAAATATGTTAAAGCCAAAGATAATTTTGATCGCAATAAGATCCCGGGAAATGGACCAAACCCAACTGTAAAGGTTCCAAAATTCTGGAGAAAAGATATGCCGAATGGTGTGAGAGTGATCGGTTCTGAATCCACCGAGATCCCTACCGTCACGGTTACCATTACTGTTCCCGGTGGCCATCTTTTAGAGGCCAATGATACTGCACATCTTGGACTGGCAAGCGTATTCAGCAGCATGATGAACGAGGATACCAGGAACTATACGGCAGAGCAAATGTCGATCGAATTACAAAAACTAGGTAGTTCTGTAAATGTTTCAAGCGGCTTAGATGGCATTACATATAGTGTGCAGGCTTTGAAAAAGAACCTGGCCGCAACTATGAAGCTGGTTGAGGAGAGAATGCTGAACCCCAAATTCACTGATGCTGCTTTCAACCGTATACAAAGACAGCGCCTGGAGAATTTCAAGCAAACAAAGTCCGATCCTGCGGCAGTTGCCTCATTGGTCTTTGCAAAGATCAATTATGGACCTAATAATATCCTGGGGATGAGTGAAGGCGGTACGGAGAATACTATCCGCAATATGAAATTGAAGGATGTACAGGATTATTATAATAATTACATGACCTCGAATGGCGTGAAGGTAGTTGTGGTAGGTGATGTGAAGCAGGAAGAGGTTTTACCGGAACTCAGTTTCCTGAATAAACTTCCTAACAAAAAGATCGAATTACCTAAGGTGAATGGAAATGCTTCTGTTGTCGATAAGACGAAGGTCTATATGGTAGACATTCCCAAGGCTGCACAGTCACAATTCCGGGTAGGATATGCTACGGGGTTAAAGTTTGACGCAACCGGCGATTACTACAAGGCAGGTCTTATGAATTATCCTTTGGGTGGAGATTTTAACAGCCGCCTAAACCTCAATCTTCGGGAAGATAAAGGATGGACCTATGGTGCAAGCAGCCGGTTCTCTGGAGATGAATACAGTGGGGATTTCAGTTTTAGCTCGGGTATTCGCGCAGATGCCACCGACAGTGCCCTGGCAGAGGTGATGAAAGAGATCACCAATTACAGGGAGAATGGTATGACAGACGCTGAAATAAAATTCATGAGAAGTTCATTGGGACAAAGAGATGCTCTTCGTTATGAAACAGGTATCCAGAAAGCGGGATTTATTGGTCGTATCCTGGATTATAACCTGCCTGCAAATTATATGGACCAGCAGAATAAGATCCTTGCCACCATCACAAAGAACGAGCTGAATGCTTCCGCCCGAAAATTATTGGATCCGGCAAAGATCAATATCCTCCTTGTAGGAGATAAAGCAAAGATCTACGATGGTGTAAAGAAACTGGGTTATGAGATCGTAGAACTTGACGCCGATGGAAACAAAGTGATGAAGAAAGGCTTTTGACCCCTTTCTATATTTTTTAACAGAAATGCCGCCCCGAATACCCTCGGGACGGCATTTTTATTAAGTGAGTTTCATAATAATTTAGTCCCGATATTTGATAAAACGATCTATCCCTAACCATCACTGATATGAAAAGGCCATTATTAATTGTTTTGCTTGCGTTCTTAGTTGGAAGTTTTATAGTCCCGACTGCAGCCAACGCCCAGGTATTGTATAAGGTGAATTTTCACGATAAAAGTTATAACCGGTATGAAGGCTTGCTGGTTTACTTCAATGAAGGTCACGCTTATATGCGGATCAATTATTATTCCAGTGACAATCGCTTTCATGTGGTTAACGTTGATTATAAATCAACAACGGGTACCTATAATGATGGTACCCAGTATTTTTTTATGACGGGTGCCAGCCCCCGGTTCATAACTGAGAATTCGAAGGACCAAACCTATAATCCGGATTATTTTATATGGAGAAAGGGTAAATATGCCGACACCTGGGAAGTATCAACAACCGATGACAAGAACCTGACCAGGGAGACCGAGATCCCGGTTGATTCGTTTTACCAGGTAGAGCCTGAAACGGTTTCAGAAAGTTTTCTTCGCAAGTTCTTTTGGACCAATGAAACCGAGTTTCTCGCACTAAAGAAACTATGCAGTATTGATAATAAGGTAACCACACCGGTAACTACTACGAATACCGGGAATGCCAAACTACACCTGATCATAGTGGCTAACACACTGATCAGCGATATCGGCCCCAGTTGTATTGCCGATCGCGACAAACTGGATTATGAATTCAGTAATATCAGTGAAGCCTTAGGACTAACCTACCGAAAATACGTGGTGGATGGGACCAATTTCAACAAGGAGAATGTGCAATACGCCCTCGATCTTGTACACCCTGGCTCCAATGATATTGTTGTATTTGTTTACCGTGGTCATGGATTCCGTTGGGATAATCAAACAGACGCCTACCCCATGATGGATCTTCGCGCTTCCAGCTATATGACCATATCTGAGCAAAGTTCCATGAGCCTTAGTTCGATCTATACCCAGATAAAGGCAAAAGGTGCCAGGCTAAATCTCGTGCTTGCCGATTGTTGCAACAATAAAGTTGGGATCACACAGGTCACAGCTAACAGTTACCTAAACTTACAGGCAGATAATCGCCCCGATATTAATAAACTGAAACGATTGTTCGTGAATGCAAGAGGCAATCTTATTTCCGCGGCCGCTAAAGCAGGAGAATACTCCTGGGCCAATTATCTTGGCGGCTTTTATACCATCAGTTTTATCCAGGCATTAAAAGAAAAGATCGGTTATTTGAATACCGGTTCATATTCCTGGAGCGATATCCTTACCTATACTGCACAGCTGGCCAGAGATAAAACATCTCCTGACCTTTGCAATAACTGCACTATTCAAAACGGGATATCAACCATTACGGTTACTTATTAATAAAAGCCTGAATAAAAAAAGAGACCCATTTCAAGGTCTCTTTTTTTTATTCAGTTAAAGCGTTATGGCTGCTTTGCATTATTCAAAACTGGTTTTCCTAACCAGATCCTTTTCCCCTGTATTGCGCGGACAACATACATTACTGCAACAAAAAGAAAAAAGAAGGGGCCGAGGAATCCAAGCAATGCAACAAACTTAGTTCCATAGAACTGGTTCATCGGGCGTTTTAATCTTTCCGCGATCAGATACATACTGGGAACCATCATCAATGTGAGGAAGAAAGCGAAGACCAATCCAAAGATGATCGTCCAGCTTAAGGGGCCCCAGAATACTACACTATCACCACCAAAGAAAACATTAGGCCGCAGGTGCTGGAATAAGCCGGCAAAATCCACATTGAAGCCAACGGCCAGCGGAAGTAATCCGAGGATGGTTGCAACTGCCGTCAGTAACACTGGAATGATCCTGATCTTACCTGCCTGTATTGCCGCTTCCCTGACTCGCATACCCCTGCCTCTCAATTCATCTGTAAATTCAATAAGCAGGATACCATTTTTGATCACGATACCCGCCAGTCCAACGATACCGATACCCATCATGATAGTGGAGATCGTCATACCGGTCAATGCATAACCTAATAAAACACCAATGACGGAAAAGAAGATCTCCGTGATAACAATAAAAGGTTTGCTAAGGCTGTTGAATTGTAATACAAGAATAAGGAAGATGATGCCAAGTGCTATTAATAAGGCAGTTCCCAGGAATTGTTGTGTTTTCTTTTCCTGCTCGCTCTGACCG
>Ga0157370_10007745_pt1 | contig 11643 bp, 11 predicted proteins | sample C35metaG_FD_113463 | JGI IMG/M metagenome (GOLD analysis project Ga0157370, IMG submission 113463) | Corn rhizosphere microbial communities from Kellogg Biological Station, Michigan, USA - C3-5 metaG | ecosystem: Host-associated > Plants > Roots > Rhizosphere > Soil | place: USA: Michigan... | reverse complement strand
TACCTGTTTTTACTCATCTCACGACCTCTAAAGCAGCTTGCGCAATGCAGTTGGGTTTTGATCGCCAACACTTCACCCTGCCAAGGGTTGGCATTTTTCTTGGATTGAATAAGGGCTGCCCGTCGCGCGTCAGACGCTGCTCGACAAATCCTGGGCCAGCGGTAAGTTCTTATTCGAATTCGTGGTCAAAGGCCTTGTTACAGACCAATTCCATTTGGTGCGGCTAGTTGGAAGGCTCCGACACCGGGGAGTCGCATGAAGCCTTCAGGCCTCTCGACGCCCTTCTTTCTGCTCAAGCACCTGATTAAGGGTGAGCAGTGCCGGGAATTCAGTGCGGGCGATTGTAGATATGTAACGATTCATAAACCATGTCTCATCCCGAAATAATTTTTATCCATTCCAGCAACAATCATTAACGTATTTCGTAAAAGTCGGGCATGTTATCGAAATTGATTCTCAACAAAAACACCAAAATTAGTAGGTCTATCTCCCGCAGTTCAGACAGCTTCGAGCCCCCTACACCCTCTCCCGAGATTGCCAAAGCCCCCACGTGACAAGGGCTCCGGCAATTCGCCAGCACTTGTTAAAACTGCCTGCCTCATCACTTTCCGGGCGAATTGAATCAGCATCCGGGCAGTCCAATTTTGTTGCCAGACCTTATGCCAATTAATCCTTTTGAAATGCCTTGCGACACTGCCGATGTGACAACATGTCGCACACGTGTCGCACCCCTTCTTGTCGTGCATCAAGGTCTTTCTACCAACCGTCAGAAATGCAAAACGCCCCGGCCCTCTTAACGAGGACCGGGGCGTTTTTTTTGGATGACGCAGCGGTGAAGCGAACTGCCTCAGCGCAGCGTTTTACGGTTACGTGAAGTGAGCAACGGCACCAGCACCACGATCAACACGAACGCCACCAGCGCCCATTGCGCCAGCGACAGGCCGAGGATCGGCGGGTACGGCGTGGAGCAGAAGCCATCGACCTGGAAGCCCAGCGGGAAGATCTTCGCCAGTGGCAAACCATCGACAATCGGTTGCAGCACGTCGATGCCGCAACTGACCGCAGGATAGAACTGGGTGTAGACGTGATGCCCGGCGACCGCGACGCCTGCAATGGCACTGATGACCACCAGCGTCTCGAACACGGTAATGCTGCGACGGGTGCGCATCGCCGCACCGATGAAGGCGAACACCGCGATAAACAACAACGCATAACGCTGGAGGATGCACAGCGGGCATGGCGCCTCGCCCAACACAATTTGCATGTACAGCGCGCCGCCGATCAGCGCCAGGCAGATGATGCCCAGTAACACCAGATAACGCCGTTCGCGTCCCAACCGCATCGATTCCTCGCTCATCGCGTTTCCCTTTTTGATATCAGTTGCCGCCAGTCTACACGCAGGCTCCGTCGTTTGAGAGCCTGCCGCGTGCCGGTGGATTCGGGGGAATAAACGATAAAGCGGTTAAGGAGGGATTAACTTTTAAAGGATTTGTACGGTTCGGAACCGCAGTGCGGCCAATCGCGGGCAAGCCCGCTCCCACAGGAATTGTGCTTGCCCGCAATCTCTCGAACGACACAAAACCTGTGGGAGCGGGCTTACCCGAGATGAAGGCGACTCGGTCTCCCGAGTCGCCCTGACCAGTTACTCCAGCGCCGAGGCCGGGCCAAAGAACTCGTAGCGGCTTTGCTGCTGCGGTACACCCAAGGCCTTGAGGTGACGCTTGATCGCGGCCATGAAGCCTTTAGGCCCAAGGAAGTAAGCATCCAGGTCACGCTGTTCGGGCAACCACTCGCCCAGTTGCTCCTGACTCAACAACCCGACCTTGTGCGCAGCGGCGCTGACGCCGTCATCTTCGGCGTAGCAATAGAAGCGCTTGAGTTGCGGATGACGCTCGGCCAGACCATCGATCCAGTCACGGAAGGCGTGCACGCTGCCGTTGCGCGCGCAGTGGATGAAATGCACCGGGCGCTCGGTGGCCAGCGCGGCTTCGAGCATTGCCAGCGTTGGCGTGATGCCGACACCGCCACTGATCAGCACCAGCGGTTTGTCACTGGCGGCCAGGGTGAATTCGCCCGACGGCGGAAACAGCTCGATGCTCGCACCGACATGCAACTGATCGTGCAAGTGGTTTGACGCGCGCCCACCGGTTTCACGCTTGACGCTGATGCGGTACTGACCGTTGTTCGCCAGTGCCGACAGCGAGTAATTGCGACGGATCTCTTCGCCGTCGAGGATCAGTTTCATGCCGATGTACTGGCCAGGCTCCGCCACAAGAATCGGGCCTTTGTCGGCAGGTTCGAAGTAGAACGAGGTGATTTCAGCGCTTTCCTCGACCTTGGCCGTCACGATGAAATCCCGCGCCCCGCGCCATCCGCCAGGGGCCTGTTCTTTCTGGTCGTAGATGCTGGTTTCAGCGCCGATCAAAATGTCGGCGAGTTGGCCATACGCGGCACCCCAGGCAGCAATCACTTCAGGGGTGGCGATTTCTTCGCCCAGCACTTCGGCGATGGCGCGCAACAGGCAGGATCCGACAATGGGGTAGTGTTCCGGCAGGATTTGCAGGGCCACGTGCTTGTTGATGATCTTGGCCACCAGGTCACCCAACTGGTCGAGCTGGTCGATGTGCCGCGCGTACATCAACACACCGTTGGCCAGCGCGCGCGGTTGATCACCGCTGGCCTGGTGGGCCTGGTTGAACAGCGGGCGGACCTCAGGGTATTCCGAGAGCATCATGCGGTAGAAGTGGGTAATCAGCGCTTCGCCCCCGCTTTCCAGCAGCGGCACGGTGGATTTGACAATGGCACGGTCTTGGACGCTAAGCATTAAGGCGACTCCGGATCTTTGTGTGAGTTTCCTTAGACCTTTCAGTTTCCATGCCAAAACTATAAACCTTATAAAACAACAACTTAAAAACACAGTAGTCATATCGACACACACTGCCTTATAGTCATCCCGACTACATGGAGTCACTATGACTGCAAAATCCTTGCTCACCGCCCTGCTGCCCCTGGTCTCCGACCTGTCTCGCGAATTGCCCGAAGGCGAGCGTTATCGCCGCCTGCTCGAAGCCATGCGCGCCTTGCTCCCTTGCGATGCCGCAGCCCTGCTGCGCCTTGATGGCGATTGGCTGGTGCCCTTGGCCGTCGACGGGTTGAGTACCGACACCCTGGGGCGACGCTTCAAAGTCAGCGAACACCCGCGCTTCGAGGCATTGCTCAGCAGCCACGGCCCCACCCGCTTTGCCGCCGACAGCGGCCTGCCGGACCCTTACGACGGGCTGGTCGAAGGCCTCGATGATCATCTGGAAGTCCACGACTGCATGGGATGCCCGCTGTTTATCGACGAGCGCCCATGGGGCTTGCTGACCCTCGATGCCCTCGATCCGGAACAGTTTGAACCCATCGAACTGGACGCCCTGCAAGCCTTTGCCAGCCTCGCTGCGGCCACGGTCAACGCTGCCGAGCGCATCGAGCGCCTGGCCAATCGCGCCGAAGACGAACACCAGCGCGCCGAGGTTTACCGTCAAGCCAGTGGTCAGCAGGACCGCGAGATGATCGGCCAGAGCAAGGCCCACAAGCGTCTGGTGGAAGAAATCAATCTGGTGGGCGGCAGTGACCTGACCGTGTTGATCACCGGCGAAACCGGCGTCGGCAAGGAACTGGTGGCGCAGGCGATTCACGCCGCCTCTGCACGAGCCGACAAACCCATCATCAGCCTCAACTGCGCGGCGCTACCGGACACATTGGTCGAGAGCGAATTGTTCGGTCACGTGCGGGGCGCCTTTACTGGCGCAACAAGTGATCGTCGCGGCAAGTTTGAGCTGGCCAATGGCGGCACGCTGTTTCTCGATGAAGTCGGTGAATTGTCACTGACAGTGCAAGCCAAGCTGTTGCGAGTGCTCCAAAGCGGTCAGTTGCAGCGCCTGGGCTCGGACAAGGAACACCAGGTGGATGTGCGGCTGATCGCGGCCACCAACCGCGACCTGGCCGAAGAAGTGCGCAACGGTCGCTACCGTGCCGACTTTTACCACCGTTTGAGCGTTTACCCCTTGCTGGTACCGGCGCTGCGCGATCGCGGGCGGGACGTGTTGCTGCTCAGTGGCTACTTTCTTGAGCAAAATCGCTCGCGCATGGGCCTCAACAGCCTGCGTTTGAGCAGCGACGCGCAGACCGCATTGCTGGCGTACAACTGGCCAGGGAATGTGCGTGAGCTGGAGCATTTGATTGGTCGAAGCTCACTCAAAGCGCTGGGCAACTGCAAGGATCGCCCGAAGATTCTCAGTTTGAGTGCAGCGGACCTGGACTTGCCCACTGGCAGTGTCGAGGCTATCACCGAGCAACCGGTGGCCAACCCTGTGGTGCTGGTGTCTGGCGATTTGCGTGAAGCCACCGAGAACTATCAACGGCAATTGATCAGTAGTTGCCTGGAGCGGCACCAAGACAACTGGGCCAGCGCGGCCCGTGAGCTAGGCCTGGACCGGGCGAATCTTGGGCGCATGGCCAAGCGGTTGGGGATGAAATAACTCGGTCCCTGTAGCAGCTGCCGAGCCTGCGAGGCTGCGTTCGAAGACGCAGTCCTCGCCAATCCATCGGCTGCGTTGTATCTGATACATCCGGGATTCAGGGGTTACGGCTGCTTCGCAACCGGACGCAGCCTCGCAGGCTCGGCAGCTGCTACAAAGAATGCATTCACCGATGTGCGACGCAAAGCCCCTAAAGCCTGCCCGCTACAAGTCGATAACCCGATATCGGTAGTTGTGGGCGATCCCGCAATCGCCCATCACCTTTTCCACAGAAGGTTTTTATGTCCACCAATAAAGCCCGCGCAGATTCACTTTCGCTTTTGCTGTTCACGTTGCGCAGCGGCAAGCTGATGGCGATCAACCTGCTGAAAGTCAGTGAAATCATCCCTTGCCCGCCGCTGACCCGGCTGCCGGAGTCGCATCCCCACGTTAAAGGCATCGCCACCCTGCGCGGCGCCTCGTTGTCGGTGATCGACCTGAGCCGTGCCATTGGCGAGCGCCCGCTGGAAGATCCGAACGGTGGCTGCCTGATCGTCACCGACGTCAGCCGCTCCAAGCAGGGCCTGCATGTTCAGGCCGTGAGCAAGATCGTCCATTGCCTGACCACCGATATCCGCCCACCGCCCTTTGGTTCCGGCGGCGTGCGCTCGTACATCACCGGCGTGACCTCGGTCGACGGTACGCTGGTGCAAGTGCTGGACATCGAAAAAGTCATCCACGGCATCGCTCCGGCGCAAATCGAATCGGCCCCGACCGAGCTGAGCATGGAAGACGCCGAAGTCTTGGGCAACGCCCGCATTCTGGTGGTCGATGACAGCCAGGTTGCCCTGCAACAATCGGTGCACACCCTGCGCAACCTCGGCCTGCAATGCCACACCGCCCGCAGCGCCAAGGAAGCCATCGACTGCCTGCTCGACCTGCAAGGCACCGCTTCGCAGATCAACCTGATCGTCTCGGACATCGAAATGTCGGAAATGGACGGCTACGCCTTCACCCGCACCCTGCGCGAAACGCCGGACTTCTCGCACCTGTATGTGCTGTTGCACACGTCTTTGGACAGTGCGATGAACAGCGAAAAAGCGCGTTTGGCCGGAGCTAACGCCGTGCTGACCAAATTCTCTTCGCCAGAGCTGACCAAATGCCTGATCGAGGCAGCCAAGGCTGTCGCTGAACAAGGTCATTAACAGGTGGCCGAGGGCTTTTGCTTTTTGATGCGGCGCAACCTCGCGCAAGGTGTGCCGCCGATTACCTGGCCTCAAGGGATAGTCCTCAGCCCCTACCGGCCTGAATTGGCCGAAGCCGTTCATCGCTTGATGGAACAGGGTTATCTCGAAGGTGGCGGCCGCGTGCCAGCGCTGGAACTGTGGCAACAGCGGTTTGAAACCGATCCCGAATACGATCCCTCCTTGTGTTTCATTGCGCTGGATGCCGACGGTGTCGTTGGCGTGTGCCAGTGCTGGACCAGCGCCTTCATCAAGAACCTTGTCGTGCATCCGCGAGCACAAGGCCAAGGGCTTGGCCGCACTTTATTGCTGCACGCGTTCAATGTGTTTCAGCAACGCCGCGAGGGTTTTGTCGACCTGAAGGTATTGGAAGACAACCTTCGAGCGCAGCGTTTGTATGAAAGTGCCGGGATGGTTGTGGTTCGCCGGGAACCTGTCCCGACGTGACAGACTCAGACCTTGGTCAATCACCCCCAAGGATGCCCGAACATGAAAGCCGTCAGCCTGACCTTCCTCTGCCTCAGCGCCCTCGCCTCCCAGGCCCAGGCTTCCAGCCCCGACGCCTGGGCTGCCTACGACAAAGCGGTACTCACCCGTTGCACCAAGGCCAGCAGCCTGAAAAATGCCAAGCCCGTCGGCAACCCTGCGCAATTCGATGATCGGGTCGACTACACCGCCCTCCTGCTGCAAGGCCAATACCCGCAAAAACACATGAAAGGCCAGCAAGGCACTGAACTGTGCCTCTACAACAAAAAGACCAAAACCGCCTACGTGACCGAATGGGACTCGATCCGTCCGACTGCCAAGGCCCAGTGAGTGGCGTACAACTTGCTTCAAGACCGAGCGCTGCGGCGACATTCTGTCGCCACTTCATGCGTTAACAGGCGGTCCGGTAATTCATGAACACAACGTTTTCCTGCGTAGGTTGCGGCAAGTGCTGCAATGACCACCACGTCCCGCTGACGCTGGCGGAAGCCCGGATGTGGGCGGCCGATGGCGGTCAGGTGATCGTGCTCGTCGAGGGTTTCCTGGGGAACGGCCTGGGCCTGCCGGCGCAGCAACGCGAACATGCCGAACGCCGTTCGGTGGTGGTTCGAAGCGGCGCGTCCGAGGCCTATGTGGCGATCACCTTTGCCGCCTACAACGTCGGTCCCTGCCGGAATCTTGACGAAGACAACCTGTGCCGCATTTACCAACGCCGACCGCTGGTGTGCCGCATCTACCCGGCGGAAATCAACCCACACATCATGCTGGACACGGCGACCAAGGACTGCCCGCCCGAGTCGTGGGAACAAGGCCCGGACTTGATCATCGGCGGCGAAATGGTCGATCAGGAACTGAAAGAGCTGATCCTGCGTTCGCGCCAGGCGGATCGTGATGATGTCCAGGCCAAGGACGCGATTTGCGCGTTATTGGGCATTCGCACGACAGCGCTGAAGGGCGATGGATTTACGGCCTATCTGCCAGACATGACGGCATTTGCCAATGTCATCGACCACGTAACAGCACAACCGTTGGCAGCGTCAGGGGCTGACTGGGTGTTTCATGTGTCGGGAGATGAAATTGCCGGGCAAGTGCAGGCGGCAGGTGCGCAACTGGTGACCGAAGCGCCGGTGAACTACGCGTTTATTTCGTTGCGGGCGGCTTGAGAGGCCCGGCTCCAGACGTCGGAGCCACCGCACAACTCCATTGCACAATGGCCCGTCACCGATAGAACTAGCGGGTCGTGACCGCCAGGCACTCCACTTCTACTTTCGCACCCGCAACCAACTGGCCGGCAAACGTCGTACGAGCCGGCAAACGGTCCACCGGGAAGTAACTGCGATACACAGTACTCATGGCGGAAAAATCCTTGATGTCAGCCAGGATGACCGTGCATTTGGCCACTTGGGCCAGGGATGAACCATTGCCTTGCAATGCCGCACGCAAGTTCTCCATGGCCTGGGTCGTTTGCGGTCCGATGCCGCCCTTGACCAATTTGCCATCAGCTCCGAGGCCGATCACCCCGGACAGGTAAACCGTGTGCCCCACCTGCACCGCATCGGAAAATGGCAGGCCTTCCTCATTAGGAAAGTAACGGGGTGCATCGGTAGTCACGGGGGGCAAGTAACGCTGGGTTATCGCCTGGTACTGGCCATTTCGCTTGAGACGCTCAAGGGCAGCATTCAGGCTATCGCGCAACGCGGTGTCGTTATTGCGCACCCCCATTGCCACACCGCTGCCCAACATAGGATCGTCGAGCACAGGACCGGCAAAGTCGAATGCCTGTCCTTGAGGCCGGCTCAAAAATGCGTGGGTAATTTCGATCGTGTCCTGCAGGGTTGCGTCGATTTCGCCCGCCTGCAAACTGGCAATCAGTTGATCATTCAAATTGAAACTGCGCACCGTCACCCCGGCCTCAGCCCAACGGGTTTTGGCGAACGCCTCGCGGCTGGTGCCCGCCAGAACACCGACGCGCTTGCCTTTGAGCGAGACCACCGACGGTTGCAAACCGGAACCTTGACGCGCCACCAGTCGGCTGCTCAACGGGTAAAGGTTCTCGGTGAAGTCGATCCGTTCACGTCGCGCCGCCGTAGCGGTCATCGGCATGATGACGTCGAAACGCCTGGCTTCAAGGGCAGCGATATTGGTGGCGTAAGCCTGGTCGATCCAGACACAGCGGGCATTGAGTTCGGCACACAAGGCGTTGCCCAAATCGATGTTCAACCCGACCAGTTCGCCATTTTCATTACGGCTTTCAAATGGCGGAACCAGGGCTTCGACCCCGAAACGGATCTGGGGCTCAGGTTTAGAAGACACACAACCGGTGGTCAGGAGCACCAGCGACAGGACGGTGAGCGTTTTTAGCAGAGGCATTTCAGTGGCTTCGTCGAGAATTCTTGGAAACGAATCTTCGACGAAGGGTCACCAATCTTCCCAGAGGACAAGTCGCTCATCCTTGTGGGAACTGTCTCGGCATCAGACAGATTTCTTTCCAGCAAAAAACATAACCGAGGGTCAACGCTTACCCATCGAACGACGCGTGCCCGGAGGCGCTGCACCTGGCGTCTTGGTATGGCCATTCTTCGCGCCATTCTTGTACCAAGGCTGGCTGGCGTTCTTGGCGGCGGCCAATTCACCCGGTTTGAACGGGAACTTGAATGCCGGGATCGCGGCTTTGGTTTCGCTGTCTGCGCTGGAGTCGACGCTGTCTGGCAGGTCTGCCTGGTCGTCGCTCAAAGCGTCGGCAACCGGCGGTTGTGTCGGGGAAGTCATGAAAGCTCCGGGTGGTGCACATAGAGTCGGGCCCGGTCAGCGAGCCGCGAAAGGCGGCAGTATACCTGTGTCGAGAGCTGCAAGCTTCACGCCGCGAGCGAGTCCGTCGGGTTTTGTGTTGACTGAACTGCCGCCATCGCGGGCAAGCCCGGCTCCCACAAGGACCCAACGTACCTGTAGGAGCCGAGCTTGCTCGCGATGAACGATAACGCGGTCAACCTGACCGAACGCCATGCAAGCAAAATCAAGATCCCTCCCAAACTGACAGCGCCGTCAGTTAGCAGTCACCCTCCTGACGGGCTGACAGGGTTATAAAGGAGGGTATAAACCTGAAAACTCCCCCTATCCCTTAGCCCGGCGCCCCACTCGCATGCAAATTCAGAAAAAAACCGCCTTGATCGCCGGTCTGCTTATTGCTTTGGCCGCGTGGGGCACCTGGTATGTCGTCAAGCCCGCCACGGCGAAGCTCGCTGCGCCTGCGGCCATCCCGGTGCGCGTGGTCAACGTTGTTGAAAAAGACGTCCCACGTTATGTCAGCGGCATCGGTTCGGTGCTGTCCTTGCACAGCGTTGTGGTGCGTCCGCAAATTGACGGCATCCTCACCAAAATCCTGGTCAAGGAAGGCCAACTGGTGAACAAAGGGGACTTGCTCGCGACCATCGATGACCGCTCGATCCGCGCCAGCCTCGATCAGACCCGTGCGCAACTGGGTGAAAGCCAGGCTCAATTGGAAGTCGCACAGGTCAACCTCAAGCGGTACAAATTACTGACGGTCGACGATGGGGTTTCCAAGCAGACCTACGACCAGCAACAAGCGCTGGTCAATCAGCTCAAGGCCACGGCGCAAGGCAATCAGGCGTCAATCGACGCCGCTCAGGTGCAACTCTCCTACACACAGATTCGCTCCCCGGTCACCGGACGCGTCGGTATTCGTACGGTGGATGAAGGCAACTTCCTGCGCATGACCGACGCCCAAGGTCTGTTCACCGTGACCCAGATCGACCCGATCGCCGTCGAGTTCTCCTTGCCGCAGCAAATGCTGCCGACCCTGCAAGGGCTGATCGGCGACCCACAACGCGCACAAGTGAAGGCCTACATCGGCGCCGACACCGACGGTGAAACCGGCAACCTGCTGGGCGAAGGTCACCTGACCCTGATCGATAACCAGATCAACGCCAATACCGGGACCATCCGCGCCAAGGCCGAATTCAACAACCCCGGACAGAAACTCTGGCCCGGCCTGCTGGTAACGGTAAAAATTCAGACAGCCATGGAGAAAGATGCGCTGGTGGTGCCGCCCACCGTCGTACAGCGGGGCCTCGATCAACATTTCGTGTACCGGGTCAACGGTGACAAAGTTGAAGCCGTCAACGTGCAGGTCGTCGCTCAAGGCAGCGGCCAGGACATCATCAAAGGCGTGAAACAGGGCGATGTGCTGGTCAGTGATGGCCAGTCGCGGCTCAAGCCTGGTTCAACCGTGCAAGTGCTGACCGACCCGCCGCAAGTGGTGCAATCGGAGTCGAAACCATGAAGGGCCACGGCTCAGTCTCGGCCTGGTGCATCGATCATCCGGTCGCCACTATCCTGCTGACCTTTGCCCTGGTGCTGCTCGGCGCCATCGCCTTCCCGCGCCTGCCGATTGCGCCGCTGCCGGAAGCGGAATTCCCGACTATCCAGGTGGCCGCGCAATTGCCCGGCGCCAGCCCGGAAACCATGGCCTCGTCGGTGGCCACGCCGCTTGAAGTGCAATTCAGCGCCATCCCCGGCGTGACGCAAATGACGTCGAGCAGCGCCTTGGGGTCGACCAACCTGACCCTGCAGTTCACCCTCGACAAAAGCATCGACACCGCCGCCCAGGAAGTCCAGGCCGCGATCAACACCGCCGCCGGCAAACTGCCCAAGGACATGCCCACGCTGCCAACCTGGCGCAAGGTCAATCCCGCCGACAGCCCAGTGCTGATCCTCAGCGTCAACTCCACCCAAATGCCCGGCACCGAGCTCAGTGATCTGGTGGAAACCCTGCTTTCCCGTCAGATCAGTCAGATCGATGGCGTAGGCCAAATCAACATTACCGGCCAGCAACGTCCGGCTATCCGGGTTCAAGCGTCGGCGGACAAACTGGCGGCCATTGGCCTGACCCTCGCGGACATTCGCCTGGCGATCCAGAGCACCAGCCTCAACCTGGCCAAAGGTGCGCTGTACGGCGAATCGAGCATTTCGACCCTGTCGACCAACGACCAGCTATTTCACCCCGAGGAATACAGCCAACTCATCGTTTCCTACAAGGACGGCGCCCCGGTTCATCTGAGGGATGTCGCCAAAGTCGTCAACGGCTCGGAAGATGCCTACGTTCAGGCCTGGGCCGGCGACAGGCCGGGGGTGAACCTGGTGATTTCCCGGCAACCGGGCGCGAACATTGTCGAGACCGTGGATCGCATTCAAGCCGCGTTGCCGGCTCTGGAAGCCATGCTCCCCGCCTCGGTGCAGGTCAAGGTACTGGTCGACCGCACCCAGACTATCCGCGCCTCGCTGCATGAAGTGGAAATCACCCTGCTGATCGCGATCATGCTGGTGGTGGCGGTGATGGCGCTGTTCCTGCGCCAGTGGTCGGCGACGCTGATCGTGTCCGCGGTACTGGGCGT
>Ga0157370_10007742_pt1 | contig 11647 bp, 7 predicted proteins | sample C35metaG_FD_113463 | JGI IMG/M metagenome (GOLD analysis project Ga0157370, IMG submission 113463) | Corn rhizosphere microbial communities from Kellogg Biological Station, Michigan, USA - C3-5 metaG | ecosystem: Host-associated > Plants > Roots > Rhizosphere > Soil | place: USA: Michigan... | reverse complement strand
CTCCACGACGGAGAGTTCAAGCGCATCGGACGCGGCGGACGCGAGGTGTGGATCCGGGCGAGCTACAATCCGATCCTCGACGACAACGGCGTGACCATCGGGGTGGTCAAGTACGCGATGGATGTCACAGCGACCAAGTCGGTAGAGGCGGAACTCCTGGGAAAAGTAGCGGCGATCGACCGCGCAATGGCCGTGATCGAATTCGACCTCGAAGGCCACGTCCTCGCAGTGAACGAAAATTTCCTCACCCTGATGGGATATGCTCGGGAAGAAGTCATCGGTCAGCATCACCGGATGCTGTGCGGAGCCGACCAAACCCGAACACCCGCCTACAAGGCATTCTGGCAGAGGTTGGGGCGCGGCGACTATGAGAGCGGAGAGTACCGTCGTCTCGCCAAGGGCGGAAAGGATGTCTGGATCCAGGCGACCTACAATCCCATCTTCGATCTCAACGGCAACCCCTGCAAGGTGGTCAAGTATGCCTATGACGTGACTGCCAGCAAGATCCGGAACGCCGAGTTCGAAGGCAAGGTCAACGCGATCGGCCGGGCCCAGGCCGTCATCGAGTTCGACTTGCACGGCAATATCCTTGACGCGAACGAGAATTTTCTTGCCGCCGTCGGCTACTCACTGGAGGAAGTCCGGGGCAAGCACCACCGGATGTTCTGCGACCCTGCCTTCACGCAGACAGCGGAATACGCTTCCTTCTGGGACCGGCTGGGACGTGGCCAGTTCGAAGGAGGGGAATACCGGCGCCTCACCAGAAGCGGTAACGACATATGGCTTCAGGCGACTTACAATCCGATCCTCGACCTCGCAGGCCGCCCGATCAAGATCGTAAAGTTCGCCTCTGACATCACGCAGGCGAAACTGCGCAACATCGAGTTCGAGGGAAGGGTCGACGCGATCTCGCGGGGGCAGGCGGTCGTCGAATTCGATCTCGACGGACATGTCGTTTCCGCCAACGAGAACTTCCTACGGGTCATGGGATACTCACTTCGCGAAATCACGGGGCAGCACCACAGCATGTTCTGCAGCCAGGATTACATCGTCTCGGAAGACTACCGGGATTTCTGGCTGCGTCTCAACAAGGGTGAATTCTTTTCGGGGCGTTTTGCCCGCGTTGGAAAGTATGGCCGGGAAGTGCACATTCAGGGGATCTACAGCCCGATCGTCAATCTGCGGGGCGAGACGGTGCGCGTGGTGAAGTATGCCAGCGACATCACCGATCAGGTCAAGCTCGAGCATGACATCCGTTCGAAATCGCAGCAAATGACCAGCATTGTCGGAGAACTGTCCGGATCGATCGCGGAAATCACCGCTAACACCCGCACGGCCACCACGCTTGCGTCCGAGACGCAGGGCAATGCGGAACAGGGTTCAGAAGCGCTGGGCAGCGCGATCGCGGCAATCGATCTCATCCAGAAGTCCTCCACGGAAATCTCCGATATCGTCAAGGTGATTGGCGAGATCGCCAGTCAGACCAACCTTCTCGCCTTCAACGCGGCAATCGAAGCCGCAAGGGCAGGGGAACATGGGGTCGGGTTCTCGGTCGTCGCGGGCGAGGTCAGGAAGCTCGCCGAGAGAAGTTCGGAAGCTGCGCACGAGATATCCAAGCTCATCCAGGAATCGACCATGCGCGTCAACCAGGGAACGGACCGGTCGCAGCATGCGAGACTGGCTTTCGAACGGATCGTCGGCAGCGTGAACAAGACCGGCGAGTCCATCCGGGAGATTGCGCAATCGACGGATGCTCAGCAGCGTGTCTCAAGGACTGTTGTCGAGCTCATCAATGACCTGACGTCATCGACGGCGCAACAGCGCAAAGTGGGTTAACCCATGAACCAGATGGTCAGATCTCTCGCGATGCCGGAAGTGCTGAGAGGCAGTCGCCCTGCAACGCAGCAGTTCGGCCTCCTGCGCATTGGCGAGGCGATGCTTGCCATCAATGTCGAGAATATCCGAGAAGTCGTTCCGGCGCCCGGTGGGCTATCGAATGCAGGCATCGCGGCAACCGGCTTGTGCGGGTTGTTCGAATTGAGAGGCAGCACCATCCCGGTTATGGATATCCGACCGATGCTCGGCCTGCCGGCGACGGAGGCCTACGGCGCCGTGATTCTGGTCCTGCGGGTAAGACAGAGGCTGATATGCATTTTTGCTGACGAAGTGCGCGGCATCGCGACAGAAGACGTCGCGGCACTCGATGAACTGGGCGTGTCGCGACCCGCTGTACAGGGACCTTTGGTCACGCATTCATTCTTCCACAGCGGAAAGGTAATCTCGGTCCTGGCAGCGGAGCGCATCTTGGCGTTGCCGGGAATTCCGTCGGTGCAAGAGCCAGTCGTGAAGGCGGTCGCAAAGACGAGCTCGAATGCGAAGCCACTTTTGCTGTTCACGTGCGGCGCGTTTTCTTTCGGCGTTGCGGCCGGGGTGGTCGAGGCCACCGCGCCGACCGCGCAGTTGAAGGATTCGCCGATGAAGACGGAGACCTGCCTCGGTGTCATCGATCATCATGGCACCCAGGTGCCGGTTCTTGATACGCTTCGGGTGCTTGGCATGGGCGTCCTGTCGGAACGCAAGCAGTCGTCCGTCCTCGTCCTGCGTTACCCCGACGACCGGCTGCTGGGCTTTGCGCTCGATACCGTCGTCGATATACGGCCGATACCGTTGGGCGACATTATGGCGATGCCTGATAATGCCGTAGAGACCGGGTCTGTTCTCAGCGGTGTCTATTCCGTCGACGGACGGACATTGTTTCTCGTCCTCGACGAGCGCACAATGATGAGTGACGATGTCCTGCTGATGTTTTCGCGACTTTCATCCACCAAGCCCAAGACAGCGGCGGCCGGTCGAGCGCCGGGGCAGCGCGGAGACGCGTTGCTGCCATACTTGGTCTTCAGAGCAGGGGGAGACATGGCAACGCCGGTTGCCGATGTCCGGGAGATCGTCGAGATGCCGGAAGACTACGTTTCGTTGAACAATGTCGGACGCGGCACGATGGGCCTGTTTGTCCACCGTGGCACAGCTATCCCTCTCATCTCCCTTGCCAGACGGCTCCGGTTGCCTGCAGTTCCTCCCGGCCAAGAAGGTCGCGTTCTGCTCGTGTCGGACGGCCTCAAGACGACTGGCCTGGTGGTCGACAGTCTGGCACGGATCGAAATGGCCTCGAAATGTGCGACAGGACCGGACGCTACGGACTCCAGCGGGTTCGAGCACCGGATCCTGGGAGACTTCATGGTTCGGTCAGCGGACGGGCGGCTCCTCCCATATATCGACCTCAGAAAAGCCCTCGCTTGAAAGAGCCCGACTGTTGGTTGCAAAATCCAAGGTTGAGTCTTTACCTTTTGTTAACGCTGAGACGCCAAAACTCGTGTTGACGATCTTCCAACGGATTCTGATATGCCCGTCAGCGCGCTTTCCATTCTTGATCCAAACGCTCTCGACGACTATTGCGACCTGCGTTCGGTGCCGAAGCATCGTCATTTCGGAAAAAACGACATCGTTGACCGCCTGCGGTTGGCGGTTCCATTTGACTACATCTCCATCAGCGGTCTCGACGTCGACCACTACAGGTTCGGTCAGGGTTTTTCGATCGACACCGACATGCCTCCTGCATTCCTCGACGCCTATGACGCGGATCGCCTCTATCTGACCGACCCGTTCGTGCTAGCCGCGAAGGCCTCGAACGTGATCGTGGTCGAGAGCGAGGTCTACGCGGAAACTCCGCCGCCGCAGAGGCTCGTTTACCTCCAACGAACCTTCGGCCTGCACAACCGAACGCTTATCCCGATCCTCAGGAACGATGTCATTTACGGAGCGATCTGTTTTTCCCGCTCGACACCGTTTGACGAAAAGGAGTTGATCTTCCTTTCGCTGGTAGCGGAATCCATTCACACGGCTGTCACCAAGCCGCTGATGGATCGCTTCGCTGCCCACCAGCTTCGGCTTTCCAAGGGTGAAATTGCCTGCCTGACCCAGGCCAGTCTCGGGCTGACGAGCGAGGCGATTGCGGTCGCGACTGGATACCAGAACGATACGGTCAACAGTTACATAAAGTCGGCCGTGAAGAAGATCGGCGCGACCAACCGAACGCAGGCCATTGCCGAAGCTATACGCCGCCGGCTCATCGCCTGATCGCATCGCCCTAGCTAAAAAGCGATCTGCCACAGGGGGCGGTCATCTTTTCGACCGTAAGCGCCTGAGGCAACAGCAAAGAAGTAAGAATTGAGCGATACGTCTCGTAACGTCTCTTTCTACTCCAATTCTCATTTCAAGATTCACCTAATATAAATGCCTCCGCCCTAGAATTAAGGCGTCCACAGCGTTGAACACGCAATCGGCATGACGCCGATCTGGGAGGAGCGCGCGGTGTATTCCACCACGCATGCCCCGATGGGACGCTGGCCAATAGGCACCCCCCGTTTTGACAGCTTGTCGCGCGCGCCGCGAGTCTACTTCGTATCTTGGAGTTTCAAGTGATAAACCGCATCATGATCGCAGCCGTCATTGTCGCCGGCGCGCTGCTTCCTCTTCAGGCGACGGCGCTTGACTTGCCGAAAGGCAAGGTGGTGCTTACGGTGACTGGCACCAAGCTCGATCATCCCAACGTCGGTGGCAAAGCCCAGTTCGACATGCCTATGCTCGAAGCCCTTGCGGGCCGCACGGGTGAAATGGAGACCCCCTGGACCGAAGGCGTGGTCAAGTTCTCCGGCCCGCTTCTGCGGTCTGTACTCGAGGCAGCGGGGGCCCATGGCACCAAGCTCAAGGTCATTGCGCTCAACGATTATGCCGCTGACCTGCCGATGGAAGATGCAACCTCGCTCGACACAATGCTCGCCACGCGCATGGACGGCAAGCTGATGTCTGTCCGCGACAAGGGCCCGCTCTTCCTCGTGTATCCTTTCGATAAGGACCAAGGTCTGTTCAACGAGAAATACTTCTCCCGGTCGGTCTGGCAGATCAAGGATATCGAGGTCACTGAATGATCACTGCCGCCCAGCAGAGTGGCGATATCATCCGGAAAGCCAGCAAGGCGACCGTCGTGCTGCAGTGCTTTGCCGTGTTGCTGTTGCTGGGCCTCGTTTTTCTGTTTGCCGATATCTCAAGGAAATACTCCGCCCTGCAGGACGGCATTCGCGAGAATGCTTTGTGGTCCGTCTACCAGCTCGACCGGGAAGCGCGCCGGTTGCACGAGACCCTGCACATCATGCTCGTTGAAAACGACCTGACTCCGGAGCGCATCAAGGCTCTCGGGACGCGCTACGACATTCTGTACTCGCGAATGAACATTCTCGACAAAACCTCGTTCGAGACAAAGTTCAAGCTGGATGCGGCTGTTGCCGAGCAGGTCACTGCCATTCGCGACGCGGTGTTCGGTCGCAGCGCCGTTTTCGACAGACTGGCCGCAGGCGACCCCGTGGATCCGGTGCAGCTAGAGACAGCAGATTCAGAGTTTGAGAGGCTGGTAGAGAATACGGAAAAACTGCTTCTCTATACGAACAGCACCGTCAGCATCGAACGGGCTGAGGCTCGGGACGCAGTCCTTGACCTTCAGATGAAATCGGCGGGTCTCGTCGCACTTCTTGTCTGCTGCGTGGTATTCCTCATTCTTACGCTGCGACGTCAGCTCAAGTCAGTTCAGCTTGCCGGTCTCAGCCTGGAGGCGATTTCGAACCAGCTGAAGGAGTCATATCTCGCGGCGGAAGCCGGGAACCGCGCCAAGTCCCAGTTCATGGCGACGATGGGACACGAGATCCGCACACCTTTGAACGCCATTCTCGGAACTGCGGAACTACTGGAGTTGTCCCCCCTACCGCCGTCAGTTGCACCTGGCCTGCAGACCATCAGGCGTTCTGGTCAGGCTCTTCTCGAAATCATCAACGAAATCCTCGACTTCGCAAAGAGCGAACACGGAAAACTGGACGTCGAGACCCGCGCGGTTGACGTTCGGGCCGTCGTCACAGCCACGGTCGAAATGGTACGAGACAGGGCAACTGAACACGGAAATCGCATTGCGCTCGAACTGCCGATCTCGTTCACCACGCCGGTCATATCCTCGGACCCCACCCGTCTGCGTCAGGTTCTTCTCAACCTGTTGAGCAACGCCATCAAATTCACGAGCGAGGGCACCGTCACGTTGCGCGTGCTGGAGATTGGCGATCCGCAAGACGCACAGCTGAGGTTTGAGATTGAAGATACAGGCATCGGGATCGACGGTGAAGGTCTTGGCAAGCTATTCCAGCCGTTCTCGCAGGTCGATGCGTCTATCAGCCGGAAATACGGTGGTACGGGACTGGGACTGACCATCTGCAAGCAGATCGTAGAGGCGCTGTCGGGAACAATAGGTGTCAACAGCCGCAAAGGCGAGGGCAGCATCTTTTGGTTCGTAATCCCTGCCAACCCGGCCGAGAAGGGTCTTGTCGACGCCTTGGCGGCAAAGGCCGCGCCCCAACAGTTTCAGTCATGGAATATCCTTCTTGTCGAGGATAACGTGATCAATCAGCAGGTCGCGGCCGGGTTTCTCGCCCATCTCGGCCAGTTGGTCACGATCGCGAACGACGGGCTGGAAGCCGTCAAACTGACGGAGACGACCCGCTTCGATCTCGTCCTCATGGACATGCAGATGCCGAGGCTGGACGGCATAGAGGCTACCAAGCAAATTCGCGCTTCCAACGGCTTTAGCCGGAATGCTCCCATCATCGCCATGACCGCGAATGCTTCTGACGACGACAGGCGGCTTTGCGAGGAGGCGGGGATGACGGGGTTCCAGTCGAAGCCGGTCTCGATGCATCAGCTTCGGGGTATCATCGGGTCTCTGGAGGCGGCTGCGGAAACTGCTGTGGAGCCTGTCCAAAGTCCGAGCATCGATAACGCGTTCGAAACCCGGCGGTTGGAGATCGTGGAGGCACTGGGCGAAGAGACGTTCGACGAACTCCTGTCGAGCTTTTTCGAAGACGCAAGCCTACTCCTCACAGATCTTCACTCCGCCTTGGCCGTCAATGACCACCGTCATACCGATCATCTGCTGCACACTCTGAAGGGCGCAGCAAGCAGCGTCGGTCTTCAAGACGTGGCTGACCGGTCTCAGGACCTCCGTCATGCATCAATCACCGAAACCGTACTTGCAGACCTTGAAGACACAGTCACCCGCTACAGGCAGCTCCTTGTCGCATAAGGGACGTTCACATGCGCATTCTACTTGTCGACGACAATAAAACGAACCTCTCTCTCCTGACGAGACTCGTCGAGAAACTGCCGGACTGCGTCGCCATTCCCTATCTTCATCCCGAAGACGTGCTGGCAGATGCCCCAGCGCTCGAATTCGACATCGCCGTCATCGATTTCCAGATGCCTGTCTACAGCGGCATCGAGCTGTTGACCGAACTTGTTCGCTTCGAGAATTACCGCGACAAGCCCGTGGTATTTGTCACGGCCGATACCGATACGGCGACGCGCATGGCGGCGCTCAATGCAGGCGCGATCGACTTTCTGACGAAACCCGTGAACCCGCTGGCGTTCCAGGCCCGGATCAAGAATCTGGTCGCTCTCGTGGACGCGCGCAACAAGCTTGCTGACAAGGCCGAGTGGCTTCGTATCGAGGTCGAGAAAGCGGTCGTTGAGCTGCGTGCCCGCGAGGAGGAAATCATTGACCGCTTGACGATTGCAGCAAGCTACAAGGACTTCGAGACGGCCCGGCACACGCGGCGCGTAGGCCTTTATTCCGAGGCAATCGCGCGGGCCTACGGCATGGAGGCGCGGGCTTGTTCCGACATCAGGCTTGCCTCGCCGATGCACGATATCGGAAAGGTCGCCATTCCCGATGCCGTCCTCCTGAAGAACGGCAAGCTGACCGAACAGGAGTTCGCGGCCATGCAGCGACATACGGTCGTCGGCTGCGATATTCTCCGGGAATCGAAGTCGAGTCTTCTGCAGCTTGCTGCCGAAATTGCTGGCAGTCATCATGAACGCTGGGACGGGCAGGGGTACCCGTTCCGTCTTTCGGGTGAGACCATTCCGGTTTCCGGCCGCATCGTCGCTATTGCCGATAATTTCGATGCGTTGACGAGCGCAAGGCCCTACAAAGAGGCGTGGAGCGTGGATCGCGCCGTAGCCCACATACGTGAAAGATCGGGGAGCCACTTCGACCCCCGCTGCGTCGCTGCCTTCGACAAGGCATTGTCCGTCATTCTCGAAATCATGGAGACCGATCGCAGGGAAAGCCTGCTTTCAGTGCCTACAAGCTGCATCCCGGTTCACGCTGGGTGCTCGCAGTCGAAGGAATCCTTTGAACGCTGCCGCCGCGCAATCAGCGATGCCCGCGTGGAGAAAAATGACGGTCCACTGACTGTTGCAATGATGACGTCACCAACAACACAGAACTACGAACTCGAAAATCAACCGACCGCTTTGCAAGGACGATGAAATGAACACTTTGCATCCTTCCAATTCTGCACGTTCCGGTGAGACCCTGGAAATCATCGCGTTCCGCCTTCACGACCAGGAGTTCTGCGTCAGGACGGTGACGATCCGCGAAATCCGCGGCTGGGGCCCCGCGACGCCGATCCCGCATTCACCCAGAGAGGTTCTGGGAGTGATGAACCTCCGCGGTGCAGTGATTCCGATCATCGACCTCGCCTGCAAGCTCGGTATGCGGAGTACCGAACCCAATGAGCGGAGTGCGATCGTCGTGGCGGAAGTCCACGGAATGGCCTTTGGTCTTGTTGTCGACCGGGTCTCGGACATCCTCACGATTCCCGTCGAAAACATGCAGCCTGTGCCTGACATGAACGCGGGTGCCGCGACGAGCTATTCCGACGGCATCATCGTCCAGCCCACAGGAATGATCTGTTTTCTGAACCTGGAACGAATGTTCGAAGGTTTGAATACTGCCGGCCTCATCGCCGCCTGATAGCTGCGCCGTTCGCACTCATCCGCCTAGACGCTCCGTGACTGTCAGATGACGGTTCGGTGCACGACCAAACTTGGCTTGCGGAAGCAGGTACAACCTGAAACGCAACTTACGCCTCAATCGCACAACGTATGAGTATTTGATTAAGACGAATTGCTGATTTTCGCATCGTAACCACAGTTTAACGAATCTGCCCTACAAATCGAGGGAGTGGGTAGGCGCTCGTCTTTTGTCAGCGCGAGACCGATTTCAGGATTTGCACTGCCCGGTAAACGGCAACAATTTTAGTTTGGGCCAATCGTCTAGAATTCCTTTTCCGATCGACCCCTGCGGTACCGGCGAGCAAGACGCCGTGCCACTGCATACGGTCAGTTTTTCCAAAATCCACAATCTGCGACCATACTGACTTCCGGCCCGTTGTGCCGGTGGCAGGTCGATGCCCGATGAGAGGTTGAAAATGTTGATACGAACAAAGCTTCTAGCCTGTCTTTTCGTCCTCGCTACGGCGCTACTGTCGATGGCTGGTTTTGCTTTCTATGCACTCGATGAAGAAGGCAAGCTTGCCAATTCCATCGTTGAAGATCGCGTCATCCCCTTGGCGCAGTTGAAGCAGGTCGCCGACAGTTACGCGGTAAACATCGTCGATACGGTCCACAAGGCCCGCGCGAGAACGTTGACAGCCCGGCAGGCGACCGAAAACATCGAGACCGCCATGAAGGTCATCGACCTGCGATGGCGCGAATATCGCAACACGAAGATGACAGCCGATGAGTCGGCGATCGCTACGACCTTCGAGGCGTCTCGCTCAGCGGCCGATGCAAAGCTGAAAGGCCTGCTGACCCTGATTGCATCCGGCGATCTGGATGCCTTGGGACGCTTCGCCGACGCCGATCTTTATCCAACAATCGATCCGCTTGGTGGTCCAATCGACGAACTGGTGAAGCTTCAGCTTCGTGTCGCAGCCGAAACGCTCGCGACAGGAAAGGAGATGAAGGCTGGCCTGACATTGGTCATGGCGATCATTGCCTTCGCGGGTCTTACCGTCGTGGTGATTTCGGTTTGGACGGTTCGTTCTGCGGTTATCCGGCCGTTGACCGAGATGACGAGGGCCATGACCGAGTTGGCGGGCGGCAAACTTGACGTGCGCATCTTCGGCGAGGGCCGCCGCGACGAGATCGGCACAATGGCAGGCGCCGTTGGTGTCTTCAGGCAAAGTGCGAAAGATCGAGCTCGTCTGGAGGCCGAGGCCGATGCAAACCGGAGCGTTTCAGAGCGGGAGCGTATCGAACGCGACCGGATCAGAGCCGCGGAAGCCGAAGCGATGGAGTTCGCTGTCGATAACCTGAAACATGGTCTCGATCAGCTTGCGAATGGGAACCTCGTGCATCGGATCGATGCAGCATTCGTTGCGCAGCTTGATGTGTTGAGGACGAACTTCAACAGCTCCATGGAACGCCTCGAGCAGACCTTGCGCACCGTCGGCCAGAACGCGCAGACGATCGCGGCGGGTTCCAACCAGATCATGTCGGCCGCCAATGATCTTTCGAAGCGCACCGAGCAACAGGCTGCCTCTGTTGAAGAAACGGCTGCGGCCCTTGAGCAGATCACGACCACCGTTGCCGGATCGAGCAAGCGTGCCGAAGCCGCTGGTCGCCTTGTCACCGAGACAAAGGACAGTGCCGAAAAGTCTGGCGATGTCGTGCGAAAAGCGATTTCGGCAATGGGCGAAATCGAGCGCTCGTCGAACGAGATCGTCAATATCATAGGGGTCATCGATGATATCGCTTTCCAGACAAATCTGCTGGCATTGAATGCCGGCGTCGAGGCGGCGCGCGCCGGGGAGGCCGGAAAGGGATTTGCCGTCGTCGCCCAGGAGGTCCGTGAACTTGCTCAACGCTCTGCAAAGGCGGCCAAGGAGATCAAAACCCTGATCAACACCTCAGGCGAGCAGGTTCGAAACGGGGTTCAGCTTGTTGCAGAAACCGGAAAATCGCTCACTGAGATCGTCTCCCGCGTCCAGGACGTCAGCGTCAATGTCACCGCCATCGTCGAAGCGGCCAAGGAGCAGGCGGTCGGGCTCAAGGAAATCAATATGGCGGTCAATACGATGGACCAGGGCACGCAACAGAATGCGGCCATGGTCGAACAATCGACTGCAGCCAGCAACAGCCTTGCCCGCGAAGCAGATAACCTTTTCACCATGATTGGTCGGTTCACGTTGAGCAAAGGACATGACCTTCAACCTCGAACCGGAAACGCCAACGGCGCGCCCCATATGCCGTCCCCAGCCAGAAAGCTGATGGCGAGAGTGAACAGCTCTTTTCCAACAAGTGCAGCTGTCGCCGAGGCGTGGGAGGAGTTTTAGCCGCGGTCTGGTAAGGCTCCCAGGTCGGCCGGGATTACAAGCTATCGATAGTCGCGGCTGAACTAGGATTTGCATTTTTCAAACCCGCGGCCACTGCTTTGTCACGCTTCGTCTCTCTCGCTTCGTCTCTCACGCGTCGGCAAAGATAGCCGGGAATGGCGTGCTGATATCGGCACTTCAGAGGCGGCACGTTGAACCGTAGCGGACGTATCTACCGTCTCAGCCAAGGCCGCTAAGCCTGCTACACGCCATCAATATCCGTTGGTTCCATAATGCATATTATCTGATAACTGGTTGATGCTCTCTGTTGGGCGGCTCGGATTTTCCACGTCGCTGAAACTGCATCTCCCCTTCGCTTTAACGACAGCGCACGG
>Ga0157370_10007740_pt1 | contig 11649 bp, 12 predicted proteins | sample C35metaG_FD_113463 | JGI IMG/M metagenome (GOLD analysis project Ga0157370, IMG submission 113463) | Corn rhizosphere microbial communities from Kellogg Biological Station, Michigan, USA - C3-5 metaG | ecosystem: Host-associated > Plants > Roots > Rhizosphere > Soil | place: USA: Michigan... | reverse complement strand
TAGCTTTGGTGTGCGTTGCCATTTTGTACACCGTGCGCGACTATGAGCATCGCGCGGCACTCCACGCCGTCACTACAGTCGCTTTCGACTCGGGGAACCGGTCTCCGGAGACGCCGCTGCAAGTGTCGGTGTATCCCTACCCGTGGTCATTGACGCATTGGTTTACCGTCGCGGAAATGCCTTCGTTTTTTGCAGATACCGACGTCGATTCACGCACCGGATTGCTGAGCCATGAACTGCTGGCCTTTTACCCAAAGCCCCAAGACACTCCAGCGACATTAGCGGCGAAGCGAACGTATCTGGGCGAGGTCTATCTCGATTGGGCACGATACCCAATGCTCACCACCACTGCGGAAGGTGATGACGACATTGTTCATTTCCGGGATTTGCGATTCGATTACCCGCGCTTCCGAGGAAGGGCAACTCTTTCGGGCTGGGTTGAGTTGGACCAGAATCTGCAGGTCGTGCGCGAAGGATTCGGGAGTCGAGAGCAAAAACCGGCATCCCAATAGAGATCGCGCGTGCATACTTGACGGATTCGTCGCCAACTCCGAAAATCGAAGTCTCCGAGGTGAATCGTATGCTGCCTTACCTGTTCGTCCTGTTGGCGTTCGCGGTGCGTTTGGCGATCCCCTACTGGCATTCCTATCCTTTCCATTTCACGCCCGTTGCAGCGAGCTTGCTGTTTTTCGGGGCGCACGGTTCACGTCGCCAGCTTTGGATCCCGGTCGGATTGTTGGCATTGTCCGACGTTATTCTGAGCAAGTTCGTTTATCACTATCCCGTCGACGTCAGCCAATTAGTCAGTTGGGCGTGGTATGCGGCGATCGTGTTGCTTGGAACGCGCCTGAGAAATCACGAGAAGCCTCTGTGGATTGGCTTGGCGGCACTCGCCAGCCCGATTTCCTTTTTCCTCATCAGCAACTTCGCCGCATGGGCGGCGTTCCCGATGTACCCCAAGACTCTCGCGGGACTAATGTCCTCCTACAGCCTCGGGGTTCCCTTCTTTCGGAATGACTTGATTGGAACCATGCTTTTCAGCGTGATCTTCTTTTCAATTCCGGCGCTGCTGCGCATTCCGGAGAGCCGGAAGCACGGAGCTGCAGCGTAAGAGAAATCCACCTGACTTCAGCGCCCGCCAGAAGCGGGCGCTTTCATTTTTGCTGGTATCTTAGTAATTCATGCCCACAGCTCGACAGGAACTGCTGCGCCTGCTCGCGACAAAATCGTTCCGCTTAGGCGAGTTCAAGCTCGCATCTGGACGGACCAGCGACTACTACATCGACTGTCGCAGCACGACTCTCGATGCGCGCGGCGCAAAGCTCACGGGGGAAGTTTTTCTAGAGGAGATCCGTAACCGTGGATGGAACCCAGCGGCAATTGGTGGACTCACGATGGGCGCCGATCCGCTAGCGGTCTCAGTCGCCGTGGTGAGCGGGAACATCCACGCCTTCCTCGTCCGGAAGGCGGAGAAGCAGCACGGCACTGGTCAACGGATTGAGGGCTTCCGCGAGAAGGGTGCCCGCGTCGTGATTGTGGATGACGTGTGCACGACCGGTTCGTCGACAAGTCAGGCTATCGAAGCCGCCCGCGAATTCGGATTCAATGTTGTCGGCGTGATGTGCCTTGTCGAGCGCGAGGAAGCGCAAGGACGCCCCGCAGTTGAGCAGGCGGCCGCACCGGCGCCGTTTGTGTCGGTGTTCACGGCAAATGATGTGAAGAGAGAGCACATAGCACTCAGTGCTCAGCATTCAGCCGTCAGGTAGAAACCATGATTCCCGACGGGTACACAGATCTTGCTCCCGGAAAGATTGCCGCTGTTGTGACCTACCTGGAAATGCTGGAGCGTCCGACACAGACGAAAATCTCTTCGGTGAAGTTGCGAGAGATCAAGAATGCTGATTTGAACTGGTATCGCAGTGTCTTCCGCCGTGCGGGTGAACATTGGCTGTGGTGGAGCCGCCTGGAGATGAATGACGCACAACTCTCTTCCGTGCTCAATGCGCTAACAACCCAATTGTTCATCGCGGAGAGCGAGGGGGCCGAAGTTGGAATGGCAGAACTGGACTGCTCCGAACCGGGACAGGTAGAGATTTCGTTTTTTGGCTTGTATGGCGAGGCGCAGGGAAGAAGCCTGGGCCGTCCTTTTATGGACGCACTGCTTGGGCGGGCATGGGAGGGCTCGCCGTCGCGCGTATGGGTCCACACCTGCACGCTCGACAGCCCAGTCGCGCTTCCCTTTTACGTGAAGTGCGGATTCAAGCCGTATAAGCGCGCCATCGAGGTTGCGGATGATCCGCGGCTGCGTGGAGTGCTGCCGGAGAGTGCGGCGCCGCATGTGCCGATTATCCGGTAAGCTAAAACCCGCGTACGTCGTCAGTCGTACGTCGTACGGAAACGCGAACAAGTTGTCGCACGTTGCAAGTCGGGCGTCGCACGCGAAGCCGCTCAAATCGTCGGATGTCGGGAGTCGCAGGTCCCGCGCAACAGGACGAAGAGGGACCTTGCAGCACGTACGCCGTACGACGGACGACGTACGGCTCAATGATTCAATCTCTCAATGATTCAATGATTCAATTTTTATGATTCAGACTCTCGAATGGACTGACCAGGGCGTGCGCTTTATCGATCAGAGGAAGCTGCCGACGGAAGAAACTTACGTTAACTGCACCACCTACCAGGAAGTCGCGGACGTAATTCGCAATATGGTGGTGCGCGGCGCGCCCGCGATTGGAGTTTCGGCGGCCATGGGCATCGCACTCGGCGTGAAGGGTTCGAAAGCCGACAATGTCGCCGATCTGAAGCGCGATTTTGACAAGATTTGCGATGTGATCGGGAAGACGCGCCCGACGGCGGTCAATCTTTTCTGGGCGATCAAGCGCATGCAGCAGAAGTTCGAAATGCTGCGCGTACGCCCCATCCCGCAGATCCAGCAATCGCTGATCGAAGAGGCACAGCGGATGCACGCCGAGGACATTGCCATCAATCAGGCCATGGGCAAGCACGGCGCAGCGTTGATGCCCGCCAACGGCGGTGTGCTGACGCACTGCAATGCAGGCGCACTCGCGACCGCCGGATACGGCACCGCGCTCGGGGTAATTCGTGCAGCGGTGGAAGCCGGCAAGAAGATTCAAGTCTATGCAGACGAGACGCGCCCCTTTCTGCAAGGCGCTCGCCTAACTGCGTGGGAACTGGTGAAGGATGGTATTCCCACCACGGTCATTTCCGACAACATGTCTGGGGCGATGATGCGCCAGGGAAAAATCGGCGCGGTGATCGTTGGCGCGGATCGCATCGCCGCCAATGGCGATGTCGCTAATAAGATCGGCACCTACACGGTTGCGGTGCTCGCAAAGGAGCACGGAATTCCCTTCTATGTCGCCGCCCCAATCTCCACGGTGGATCTCGAAACCCCCGACGGCAGCAAGATCCCCATCGAGCAGCGCAATGCGGCGGAGGTCACCCACTTTGCCGGCAAGTTGGTCACTCCGGAAGGAGTCTCGGTTGAAAATCCCGCGTTTGACGTCACCCCCGCGAAGTACGTAACTGCGATTGTTACGGAGCGCGGGATTGCACGTTCGCCGTATGAGGAATCTCTGAAGCAATTAGCAACAAAGTAATCAGCATGTCATTCCGAGAAGGACAGCGACGAGGAACCTGCTCTTCCTTTCCAAACATCGGTCGTGGATGGGAGCAGCAGGTTCCTCGTCGTTGCGCTTCGCTCCACTCCTCGGAATGACATGGAGGGATGGTTCCGGCGAACGCCTGATTTCCGCACCCGCTGCTATCGTTTTTCCTGATGTCACCCATCGCAGATGCGAATGGAACCTGTGACACAGTCGGTGGCGGTTCCGCGTTACACTATTACGTACTTCCCGTTTCTTCCGAATTCATCTCAGAGGACCACTGCCATGTTGCTAAAGAACCGTCTCTTCACACCGGGCCCCACCCCGCTTCTGCCGGCGGCGCAGAATGCGATGGCGGCCTTCGCTGCCCATCACCGAACCGCTGATTTCAAGGCGTTGTTTACCCGCGTGCTCACCGACATGAAGGACTTTATCGGCACGTCGAATGATGTGCTGGTGATCGCGTCTTCAGGCACTGGAGCCATGGAAGGATCGGTTGCGAATCTGACCTCACCCGGCGATCGCGTGCTCGTCCTGACAGCTGGCAAGTTCGGCGAGCGCTGGCGCGATTTAGCCAAAGCCTACGGATGCCAGGTCGACCTGGTTGAAAAGCCCTACGGTGAAACTTTCTCGCTGGATGAAGTAAAGGCGAAGCTCACTCCTGAAACGAAAGCCGTGTACGTACAGGCGACCGAGAGTTCGACGGGCACGCGTCACGATGTGCAAGGGATCGCGAAGTTGGTGCGTGCGAATGGCGACGACACTCTATTCATTGTCGACGCCATCACCGGTCTCGGCACCACGCACATCGATGTCGATGGCTGGGGCATTGACGTCATCATTGGCGGTTCGCAGAAGGCGTTGATGATTCCGCCAGGACTCGCGTACTGCGCCATCAGTGAACGCGCTTGGAAGCGCATGGATTCGACGAAGAATCCACGCTACTACTTCGATTTCCGCAAAGAGCGCAAATCGAATGCCAAAGGCGAGACAGCATTCACGCCAGCAACTTCCCTCTGGGCCGCGCTGGGCGCAGCACTCGACTTCGTGCGCCAGATGGGCGGTGGAGATCTTGGCGCTGGCCGCAAGGCTCTGGTCGACAACGCGGAACTCGCGGCGGAGATGACGCGTGCAGGCGTCGCGGCACTCGGGATGAAGCTGTTCACGTCAAGCCCAGGGGCCGCGCTCACGCCTGTTGTTTCGCCCGCAGGACTCGATTCCGGGAAGATCGTAAAGGAATTCCGCGAGTCGTTCTCCGCGGTCGTAGCGAACGGTCAGGGCGACATGAAGGGCAAGCTGTTCCGCATCGCCCACATCGGCTACTACGACTTTCTGGACACGATCGGCATTCTCGCAGCGCTCGAGCACGTGCTGGCGACAGTTACAGATAAGCCGGTGGAGTATGGAACAGCGGTACGCGCGGCGCAGGAAGTGTTCGCGCGCAGCCGCACGCGGGAGTTGGCGGGAGTATCAGGCGGCAAGAACTAGCGAGAGGCGGCGAAAGCCGCCTCTTCTCAGTTAATGTTGAAGTTCATAGGCTGTGACGTCACAGCAGTAGTGCCGCCCCCATAGAGGCCGCCTTGGATAGCTTGATTCGTCACGGTAACGGGCACTGTACCGGCCGTGCCGATCGCGCTGTTCGGGACCGTTGCCATCAGTTTGCTTGCAGAAACGAACGTCGTGGTCATCTTGGCACCGTTGAAGTTCACGATTGCGTTCGCTGCAAAGGCGGTTCCGTCGACTTCAAGCGAGAACTGGCCGCTGTTGGCGACTACGTTAGGTGGATTGAGTTGACTGATTGCTGGAGTAGAAGCCGGGGCGGGCGGTGTGGTGCTGTGAGAACCGTAGCCGCAACCAACGCCTGCAGCGCAAAGCAGTAAAACGAGCAGTAGTTTCATAATTTTCTCCGTCCGACAGGATGTGATCAAAGTCTAGGAAACGGGACGGAGCGGGGTGTCTGGAATCTGTCACTTTCTTGTTAAAGGAATTCATATGAAGATCATCGTTGCTGAAAAAATGTCTTCCTCCGCCATCAACCTGCTGCGCGAGCCCGGGTGGACGGTGGTTACCCCTGATCAAATCAATGGCAATCTTCCCAATGAATTGCAGGACGCCGATGCTTTGCTGGTGCGTTCGGCAGTCCAGGTAAACGCCGCTCTCCTCGCCGGCGCCAACAAACTGCGCGTGATCGGCCGTGCAGGTGTCGGGGTCGACAACATCGAAATGGAGCCGGCCACCCGCAAGGGCATCGCGGTGATGAACACTCCTGGTGGAAACGCTGTTGCTGTCGCGGAACACACCATTGGCCTCATGATTTCTATGGCTCGCTTCCTGCCAAAAGCGAACCAGGGCATGCACGAGGGCAAATGGGAAAAGAAGTCGCTTCAAGGCACAGAATTGCGCGGAAAGACCCTTGGCATCGTCGGATTGGGCAAAATCGGTGTGGAGACTGCTAAACGCGCCCGCGCATTCGGGATGGAAATCATTGCGCACGATCCGTTTGTCTCGGCGCAAATGGCGAAGGACAACGGTATAAAGCTTGGCACACTCGACGAGGTATTCGCCGCATCAGACTATCTGAGCCTTCACGTGGGACTGACGCCGCAAACGCACAACATGATCAACGCCGAGTCCTTGAAAAAGATGAAAAAGGGCGTTCGCATCGTGAACTGCGCGCGCGGCGAGTTGATTGAGGAAGCCGCCATTGTCGCCGCGCTGCAAGACGGCCAAGTCGCAGCGGCCGCCCTCGACGTTTTCCCGAAGGAACCCCTGAAGGAGTCTCCCCTGCAGAAATTGGAGAACGTGATCCTGACGCCACATATCGCCGGCTCTACCAACGAGGCGCAGGAAAATGTCGGGCAGCAGATCGCGATGCAGGTGAAGGAATACCTGAAGCACGGCGTGATTCAGAACTCAGTCAACGTCCCCTCGGTGACCCACGAGGAGTATCTGCTTCTGAAGCCGTACGTCACCCTGGCGGAACGCCTGGGATCGTTCGTAGCCCAAATCAGCGAAACGGGGCTCGAGTCAATTTCCGTCAGCTACACCGGGCACATCACGGAATGGAAGACGGAATTGATCCGCAATGCCGTGGTGAAAGGGATCCTGAGCGTCGCGGGAGAGGAAAAAGTAAACCTGGTGAATGCGGTTAGCCTGGCTGCGGACCGGGGTGTCCCGGTTCAGGAGGAGAAGAAGCCGAAGGCGTCCACTGGAGGAGCGGGAAGCGTAATTTCCATCACCCTCAAGACGCACAAGGGCAGCCATATCGTGAAGGGTGCAATGCTGCACGGCGAAACGCCGCGCATCTTGCACGTGGACGGTATTGACGCCGAGGCTCCGCTCGAGCAGAACCTGATTTACATGCGCAACCAGGACGTTCCCGGCGTGATCGGGAAGGTTGGCACCGTCCTCGGAAAGCATGGCATCAACATCGCAAACTTCTCGTTGGGACGGCGTGGTGAAGAACCCGTTGCCGGTAGCCCTAGAGAAGCAATTGCAGTTGTCCAGGTCGATGGCTCGGTGCCTGAGGCGGTCGTTAGCGAACTGAAAGGGATTCCGGCGGTGCAGCAGGCCAAGGCGGTACACCTTCCGCAGTAAAAGCTGTCTCGAAAGGGAGAGGATGAAGACAGGACAGATCGTGGCCGTGGCAGTTCTGACGATTGCTGCCACGGCCGCAAATGCTCAACGAGGAATCGACCTGGCAATTTCCGGTGCTGGGGTTTTCAGCAAGACGACAACCTCAGCTAGTGGCGGAGTCACCGATACTCCCACGAAGTCGGTTGCTGTGCTTGGAAGCGTTCGCTACCACTTCGCGAAGCGGCACGCCATCGAACTCAATCTAGGGCACACCCGCAATTCCCAGATCTTTTCAATCCCACCTGACAGCTATCGAGTAGTAACTGGTATTGGTGAATACAGCGCCTCGTATGTGTTTACCCCGTTTCAGAGCAAGCGCCTTCAGCCTTTTGTCCTGGCAGGCGGGGGCGCGTTGAAATTTGGCGTCGGAAATACCTATATCGACAATATCCAACAATTTCTAGGCGCTAATTCGAGAACTTCCCTGGCCTTCCTTTACGGCGCGGGGACGGACTATCACCTCTGGAAATTCCTCGCACTGCGCCTGCAATATCGCGGACTCATCTATCGCAGTCCCGATTATGGCGCACCCACCCGGTTCTATACCGGGGCGCGAGGCCATATCGCAGAACCGGGCGTTGGGATTGTTGTAAAGTTCTGATCAGGATTCCAGCGCCGCGTTGCGCAACTTTCGCGTTTCAGCAAGCAGGGCCATGGAGTGCATCAGGTTTTGCAAGGTAACGATTCCCACCAACTGCTGCTCGTCGATTACGGGAAGAATGCTGGCATTCCGTGCGCTGAGTTTGCGAAACGCCGCTGCCAGCGTCTCTGACTTCGGCGCCACGTCGAAAATGCGGCTCATGACAGATTGCACATAGCCGTTGCCCTCACTGCGCAGCGTCTGCAGGATCTTCTGCTTCGATACAACACCCACCATGTCGGCCCCGCGGATGACGGGGAAATCATCTTGAAGACAGTGGACGGCCTTGTCTAGCGCATCTTCCAGCGTGTCAGCAGGTGAGAGTATGGTGAAATCGGTCAGCATGATGTCTTCCAACCGAACCGTCTCGAGAACCGACTGAAAAACCGCCGACCGCTCTTCCAGTTGCGCAGCGATGAAGAGATAGGCGCCAATCAAAAGAAACCAGGTGTTCCACATGCCCGCCAAAAAGAACATCGCGGCAAAGCCTCGACCGATGCTGACGGAGTGACGCGTGGCGGTCACCGGGTCGGCCGTGCGCGTGAAGTAGGCACGCAGCACGTGGCCACCATCGAGCGGATACGCGGGCAGCAGATTAATCGCGGCCAACCACAGATTTGTCCAAACCACCGCGTGCGGCAGGTTCAGCGCACTCAATTCGAGGTTAGGCCAGAGAGGCGCTTGCGGAATTGCAAGTCGCGCCACGAGCGCCGCAATTCCGGCTATAGCCAGCGTAGTGATCGGGCCTGCGAGCGCGATGCGCGCTTCCCTTCTCCAATCGGGTGCAATCTCGGGTTGCGCTTCGTCGAAAACCGTCACCCCACCGATAGGAAACAAAACCACCGCGCGACGCGGCGCACCAGAGAGTTTCTCGGCGAGGGCGTGCCCAATCTCGTGGATCAGGACGCTTCCGAGAATGATAGCTGCGAGAGCAGCAACTCGGCCTGGGGTCGCGCTGGAGTGAACTGCGCGCTCGCTGAATGAAATAAAGGGGAGAATCAGGATGAACAAGAAGTGAATGCGGATTTCAACCCCGAATATCCGCCCCGCCGGAATCGACCATGTTCTCATGCGCTACTGTAATCTTATACGACCCCGGCGCAGAGCGGGTTTCGACGTGTCTGTAACCAGGGTTACTGCTCAACAACGATGCGAGTTATCGCCGGAAAATATCGCAGCAGGACGTTGCGCTCATTGCACGGTCTTGACATTCGGCCGACTGCAGACCGACTTCGTGAAACGCTGTTCAATGTGCTCACTGCCGGCAATCCGGAAGCACTGGAAGGATCCGTGTGGATAGATCTTTTCGCAGGAACCGGGGCGGTGGGGATTGAGGCCCTGAGCCGCGGAGCTGCAATGGTGTACTTCGTTGAGCATTCACGACGGGCGGCGGAGGTGATTGAGGGGAATCTCGCATCGCTGAAGATCACCGGCGGAACTGAGATTCTGCAACTCGAGGTTTCTCCCGCGATCTCCCACCTTGCGCGTCGAGGTCTGCGTGCGGATTTTGTTTTTCTCGATCCGCCTTACCAAGTTCAAAATGCATACAGCAAGACGCTTGAGGCGCTGGCGGGTTCTGAATTTGCACTAAATGCACTGATCATTGCCGAACATGACAAGAGGTTCGATCCCGGCAAAAGTTTTGGAGAACTAAAGCGGACACGGAACTTGCAGCAAGGGGATGCCGCGCTCAGCTTTTATCAACGGGGTTGATGCTAACGAAAGCTGACCAACTTCCTTCCCCTGTGGCAAATTAGTAGGACATGTCTGCGCCCGACCATCATTCCGGCCTAGCTGCATTCCGGCATCTCGACTTTTCGCTGTATGAGGTCGAGCGAGCCCTCATTGTCACCGCGCTGGAGATGCTGTCGGTTGCTGTCGGCTGGCAGGTGTATGAGATTACTCGGCGTCCGCTCGATCTCGGATTCGTGGGCCTCGCGCAATTCCTGCCGAATATTTTTTTGTTCCTGATCGCCGGACACGCAGCCGACCGCTTCAGCCGTAAAACAGTACTGTTGTTCTGTAACCTCGGGTTTGCCCTGTGCTCGGCCTTGTTGATCGTGATCGCCCACTCGGAACCGCGCGATGTGAGGGCTATCTATGCTGTGCTGGTGCTGCTTGGAGTGGTGCGGGCCTTCAACAGTCCGGCAGGGCGAGCGCTTCTTCCCTTGCTCGTTCCCACGGAAGTATTCCCTAACGCCGTCGCCTGGAATGCCACTATTTTTCAGGGATCTACTATCCTCGGGCCGGCGCTGGGCGGTTTCTTGTATGCGCTGCTCGGCGGCCCAGCGGGTGTGTACGCGATCAGCGTTGCAGGATGCATACTTGCCACGATTGCGCTGCTTCGCATTCACTTGCAGCCGACACCACGCCGTGATGAAGAGCTCAGCACGAAAACGGTGTTGGCGGGCCTGCACTATATCTGGACGCACAAGGTGATCCTGGGAACCATCTCGCTCGATCTTTTCGCCGTGCTCCTCGGTGGGGCCGTTGCGTTACTGCCTGTGGTCGCACGCGAAGTCCTGCATACCGGTCCGTGGGGGCTCGGTTTGTTGCGCGCTTCGCCGGGGGTGGGCGCCGCAGTCATGGCAATTTTGCTCGCGTATCGCCCTCTAAGACGCAGAGTGGGAAAGATCATGCTGTTCTGTGTCGGCGGCTTCGGCGTGTTCACCATCGTCTTTGGACTGTCCCATAGCCTGGCGCTTTCGATGATTTCGCTCGTGCTCGTGGGCGCATGTGACATGGTGAGCGTCTTTATTCGCGGCACGCTGGTGCAGATCGCAACGCCCGATTCGGTACGCGGACGGGTGAACGCCGTCGAAATGATCTTCATCGGCGCGTCAAACGAGTTCGGTGAGTTCGAGTCCGGAATCACGGCCCAATGGCTTGGGACAGTGCCAGCTATCATCCTCGGCGGAGTCGGAACTCTGGTGATTGTGAGCCTTTGGGCCTGGTTGTTCCCGGAGTTGCGAAAGACGGAGAGGCTTGTTCCGGCTGAGACTGTCGAACCGGTGCAGGCGACGCCAACCATCTAAGCAGCCAATTTCCTGCGTGTTATTGAACTTCGGTGTAATGCCCGCAGCGAGAAAACTGCTGCATAATTCGAGTGATCGCTGGAGCCGATCTTCCATGAAGCACGCCGCACTCGCGTTCGCACTCTGCCTGACGTTCAATCTTTCAACCCAAGCACAAACCAAAACCAACGACTCAGCCGCAATTCAGGCGACGGTCACTAATTACATCGAGGGCTACTATGTCGGCGATGCCACTCGTATGCAGTCGACACTGCATCCGCATTATTTGAAGCACATGATTCACGGCAGCATTCCAATGCGCGAATGGACTGGCCAGCAGATGGTGGAATCGGTCCGCTCGAATGGTCCCGCCGACATGCCGGCGAGCGAGAAGACCGAGCAGGTCACCGTGATGGACGTCTCCGGGAACATTGCCTCGGCCAAGTTAGTTACACCTCATTGGACCGACTACATGACGTTGGCGAAAGTGAATGGAGATTGGAAGATTTTATCGGTGGTGCAGAGGATTCAGGATTAGTGACCCAGACGCGTTTGTACCGTCCCTGGAGCGACTCGCGTTGCAGACGATTGTTTCCCAAGCACTGACGCGCTGAGCTATTTATTTACCGTCGCTCCGTGACTGGCCATAAGGATTCGCCTGGCCATAAAAAACACGGATCATCGGCATTCGGACAGAACCTAGCTACGCAGGCAAGCAGCCGTTCCGGCCTAT
>Ga0157370_10007738_pt1 | contig 11652 bp, 8 predicted proteins | sample C35metaG_FD_113463 | JGI IMG/M metagenome (GOLD analysis project Ga0157370, IMG submission 113463) | Corn rhizosphere microbial communities from Kellogg Biological Station, Michigan, USA - C3-5 metaG | ecosystem: Host-associated > Plants > Roots > Rhizosphere > Soil | place: USA: Michigan... | reverse complement strand
ATGATCTCGGCGAAGGAAGCGCTGAAGCACCTCGGCATGAAGATCTCCGGCACCAGCGTGGCGGTGCAGGGCTTCGGCAACGTGGTCTCGGTGGCCGCGGCACCCTTGTCAAAGGAAGGGTGCACGATCCGCGCGATCGGCGACCGCACCGGCGCGTACTGGAACAAGGCCGGCATCGACATCGACGCGGCGATCAAGCACGTGCGCCAGCACAAGACGCTCGAGGGCTTCAAGGGCGCCGAGGCGATCTCCAACGAGGAGCTGCTGACCTCGGACGTCGACGTGCTCGTGCCAGCCGCGCTCGAGAACGTCATCACGAGCAAGAATGCGAAGAGCATCCGCGCCAAGATCATCGTCGAGGGGGCGAACGGCCCCACCACGGCGGGCGCCGATTCCATCCTCGCCGAGAAGGAAGTGTTCGTCGTGCCGGACATCCTCGCCAACGCGGGTGGCGTCACCGTTTCATATTTCGAGTGGGTCCAGGATCGCCAGGGATATTTCTGGGCGGAAGACGACGTCAACGCCCGCTTGACCGACATCATGCGCCGGAGCTTCACCGACGTGCTGCAACTTTCGAAGCAACACAAGGTCAACATGCGCACCGCCGCGTACATGGTCTCGATCAGCCGCGTCGCCACGGTGCATCGCTTGCGCGGGATCTATGCATAGCGCAGTCTCTGGCGCGGCGCGTGGGACGTCGTGTTGTCGATCGTGCTGAATGCGGTTCGTCGTTGCGGTCGTCGGCAAGCCGCGCGACGCCAACTTGGCCGGAGCGATTCGCGAGTATGAGACGCGTGCGAGCCGCTACTGGCCGCTCGAAGTGCGCGAGGTCCGTGATGAGTCAGTTCGTTCTGGCTCCGCGGACCTCGTGCGTGAGCGGGAAGGCGAGCGATTGCTCGCCGCGATTCCACCCAACGCCCAGGTCGTGACGTGCGAATTGACGGGACGCGCCATGTCCTCCGAGCAGTTCGCGCAATGGCTGCAAGCCCAGCGCGAGCGGGCGCTCGACGTCGGCATCATGATCGGCGGCGCATTCGGGCTGGGCGATGTCGTTCGGCGCCGAGCGACATCGTCACTCTCGCTGGCGCCGTGGACCATGCCGCACGAGCTGGCGCGGCTCGTCTTGGCCGAGCAGTTGTATCGCGCTGGGACAATCGTGCGCGGCGAGCCGTATCACAAATGAGGGGCGCGGAGCCAGGTCGATGAGCGAGCCGATCGTTCGTACGGAGCCGCTTGGCGGATCGGCACTATCGCAGTCGGCGCGGACCGGCCAGCTGCCCCAGTGGTATCGTCCGCTCCCTCGCGGTGTCGAAGAATGGCGTGAATATACCGGCGACGTCGCCCGAACGGTTGCAACAACGTGGTTTAAAGATCTCGAAGGTGCGATCGCTCCCACCGGTGCCGCGGCGGCTCGCCTGTCGCGCGTGGTGAAGGGGCAGGGGCTCATCGTCACGACCGGGCAGCAGCCGGGACTGTTTGGCGGACCATTGATGACGCTCGTCAAGGCGATTACCGCGCGCGCGCTTGCGGACGCACTCGAAGCATCGCTCGGCGTTCCAGTCGCGCCGCTCTTCTGGGCGGCAACAGACGACGCTGATTTCAACGAAGCGGCGGCGGTTTCCGTCGCGCTCGATGGCGGGGCGCGCGAGCTGCGTCTCGATCCACGAGCGCCGGCGGGTACGCCGATGGCGCGGATCCCGATCGACCACGATATCGATCACCACGTTGCGCTCTTTCGCGAGGCGTGCGGCTCCGGTGCGCACGCAGCGTACTTGGAGGAGACACTTGCGGCGTATCATGACGGCGCGACGATCGGCGACAGTTACGTCGCGGTGCTCCGCCGGATTTTGGAGCCGCTCGAGATGGCGGTGCTCGACGTGTCGCATGGAAGCGTCGCGCGGGCGGCGGCTCCATTGATGCGCCGTGCGGCGAACAATGGCGAAGCGCTCGCCGGTGTGTTGCGTCGCAGAAACGATGAGATCAGCGCCGCGGGCTTCACGCCGCAGGTCGAGGAAGTTCCGGGATTGTCGTTGGTATTCCTCAACCGCGACGGAGTGAAGCGTCGCCTTCCGCTACAGGACGCGGCCGCGGTGCGCGAGTTGCCGGAAGATCAATTTCTGTCGGCGACCGTGCTTCTCCGGCCCGTGCTGGAGCGCTCTCTGTTGCCGACGGCGGCATACGTCGGCGGCCCAGGCGAGATCGCGTATTTCGCGCAGGTGTCGGCGGTGTCAGACGCGCTCAGTGTGCCGACACCGCTCATTGTTCCGCGGTGGTCGACGGCCATCGTCGAGCCGAGAGTGCAGCGGATACTCGGCCGGTATCATGTGTCTGTGGAAGGTTTCGCCGACCCACATGGCGTCGAAACGCGCGTTGCCCGCGAGCGGATGTCGCCCGACGTCACGAGCGCGTTGGCCGGACTGCGCGGCAACGTCGAGAGCGGTGTGTCGTTGCTCGGCGCGGCGAGCGACGGCCTACTGGCAAGCGAAGTGATCGAGGGCCTTCGACGCTCACTCGATCATCGCGTGGCGCGCGTGGAACGAAGAACGCTCGCCGCGATCAAGCGGCGCGAGACGGAAGTCATGCGAGAATTGGCGACCGCGCGCGGCTCGCTCTATCCGCATGGAACGCGTCAGGAACGGAAGCTCGCGTTTATTCCATTCCTCGCACGGTACGGTCCGGCGTTGATCGAGCAGATGAAGGCGGCGGCGAGCGCTCACGCCCAGTCGCTGGTTTCCGCGCCGCCATCGATTGCATCGCCACCGGCCGCGACTGCGGCGCGCGTGTGACCGCAGTGCCGCGCCAGGACCCGGGCGGCGAGCCGACGCCACCTGCTCGCCAGCCGCGCGCCGCGGCGGCGTTGGTCGCGCTTGGGATATTTGCGTCGCGCGTCTTCGGGCTGGTGCGCCAGATGCTGCAGGCGCAGTTCCTCGGTACCAGCCTCGCGGCTGACGCCTTCACCGCCGCGTTCAAGATTCCAAATATCCTGCAGAATCTGTTTGGTGAAGGGGCGCTCTCGGCTTCCTTTATTCCAGTATACTCACGACTGCTCGCCGAAGGAAACGAGGAGGAAGCCGGTCACGTTGCCGGAGCGATCGCGTCACTCCTCGTCCTCGCCGTGTCCGTCGTCGTGCTCGTTGGCGTTGTGGCCACACCCGCGCTGATCCCTCTCATCGCGCAGGGCTTCGGGCCCGAACAGAAGCGCATGACGATCCAGCTCACGCGCATCCTCTTCCCGGGCGCGGGCATTTTCGTCATCTCTGCCTGGTGTCTCGGCATTCTCAACAGCCATCGGCGATACCTGCTCTCGTATTCGGCGCCGGTGCTGTGGAACGTCGCCATGATTGGTGCGCTGCTCTGGTTTGGAAAGTCTCAGCAGCCTGTCGACCTCGCATCGACGCTCGCGTGGGCATCCGTCGCGGGCGCGCTGCTCCAGTTCTTGATCCAAGTTCCGACAACGCTTCGGCTCGCGCGCCACCTTCGCTTCTCTCTGGACACGACTTCGCAGCACGTTCGAACGGTGTCGAGGAATTTCGGTCCGGCGTTCGTGAGCCGCGGCGTCGTCCAGATCAGCGGCTACATCGACATCTGGCTTGCCAGCTTTCTACCGGCCGGCATGGTCGCGACACTCGGCTACGCGCAGACAGTGTACGTCCTGCCCGTGAGTCTCTTTGGCATGGCGGTTTCTGCCGCCGAGTTGCCGGAAATGTCCCGAGCGGTTGGCGATCACGATCAAGTCGCGACTTATCTGCGAGGGCGTCTCGGCGCAGGGCTGCGTAACATCGCGTTCTTCGTCATACCATCCGCGGCAGCGTTTCTTGCATTCGGCGATGTGATCGCCGCGCTGCTGTTCCAGCGCGGGCGCTTCAGCGCGGCCGACTCCCATTACGCGTGGGGCATTCTTGCTGGATCAGCGGTCGGCTTGCTCGCGACGACGATGGGCCGGCTTTATTCGTCGCCCTATTACGCGCTTCACGATACGCGGACGCCCCTTCGTTTCGCGACCATCCGCGTGGTGCTCACTACAGCGCTCGGCTACTTGTTCGCGCTGCCGTTGCCGCGGCTGCTCGGCATCGATCCACATTGGGGGGCGGCGGGGCTTACGGCTTCGGCGGGAATTGCCGGATGGATCGAGTTCGTGTTGTTGCGATCGCGGATGAATCGGCGCATCGGCGTAACAGGACTGCCGGCCAAATTCGTCGGCTCGTTGTGGGCCGCCGCGGCAGTCGGGGCCGCGGCCGGATGGGAGATGCGCGGTCTCACGACGCACCAAGCACCGATCATCGCGCGCGTGCTCGTGCTCGTCACGTTCGGTGTGATTTACATCCTGACGACGGTCGCGCTGGGAGTACCCGAGGCCGCGTCGGCACTTGCCAGACTGAGGCGCCGCTGAGCAGCGGCCAGCCTCAGACGCAGGCGTGGCGGGCGTTGTGCGACGGACATCGGCCGTGCGTCCGGGGTATAATTGAGCATGGCTGTTCCAGAATCCGTCCTCGAAAAGATTCCGCATCTTCCCGAGTCGGCCGGCGTCTATTTGTGGCGCGACCGCGACGGCACCGTGCTGTACGTTGGCAAGGCGAAACGGCTTCGCTCACGGGTGCGCAGCTACGTCACCGGCGATCACACGGAGAGCGTCAAGACGCGCGCGCTCATGCAGCAGGTTGGTGGCCTCGACACCATCGTGGTGCCGAGCGAAGCGCATGCGCTGATTCTCGAGGCGAACCTGATCAAGGAGTACAAGCCGAAGTACAACATCGCGCTGCGCGACGACAAGTCATATCCGTATATCAAGGTCACCGTTGCCGAGCCGTTTCCTCGCGTGTGGGTCACGCGACATCTCGTCGACGATGGCAGCCGGTACTTTGGTCCGTATACCGACGTTGGCGCAATGCGTCGTGCGCTCAATGTCGTGAAGCGCATCTTCACGGTGCGTTCGTGCAACTTCGACATGCCGCGCCAGATGCCCGAGCGGCCGTGCTTGGATTATTACATCAAGCGATGCAAGGCGCCGTGCATTCTCGCCCAAACGCAAGCCGAGTATCGCGCGATGATCGACGAAGTGCTGGTGTTTCTCGAGGGACGAACACAAGAGGTTGCGCGACGAGTGCGTCAGCGAATGGAGCTCGCGGCGGAATCGCTCGAGTTCGAGCGAGCGGCCGAGCTGCGTGATGCGCTGAATCACCTCGAGCGCATGGAGGAGCCGACGGTTGTGCTGTCGATCGAAGGCGGCGAGCGCGACGTGATCGGCTTCGCGCGCGATGGCGACGATGCGGTCGTCGCCCTCATGCGCATCCGCGGTGGTAAGCTGCTTGCCCGCGAGCATCAATTCCTCGAAAACCTCGAGGAGGAAGGGGATCCCGCCGTTCTGCAGGCCTATCTCGCGCGCAGCTATTACCCGCTCGAGGATCGCGCGGGCGAGCTACTGGTACCGTTCGAGCCCGAGGACCGTGAGCTCGTTGAAGCGTCGTTGGAGCGCACGAAGATCCACGTTCCGCAGCGCGGTCCGCGCAGCGAGCTCGTTGATCTCGCGACCCAGAACGCGCGTCATCTCCTTGAAGAGCTGCGACTGACCGGGGATGAAACTGACGAGCGCGCGGGCGACCCGATCTACGAGTTGCAGCGACAGCTCGGACTGCAGAAGGTTCCGCGCTCGCTCGTCTGTTTCGACATTTCGCACGCGCAAGGGACTGACACGGTGGCGTCCTGCGTCTGGTTCCAGAACGGTCGCCCGTATCGTTCCGAATACCGCAAGTTCAAGGTCAAGACGGTCGAGGGCATCGACGATTTCGCGTCGATGAACGAAGTCGTGAGTCGATACTTTGCGCGGCGGACCGAGGAAGAGAAACCGCTACCCGATCTGGTCCTCATCGACGGCGGGAAAGGGCAGCTCAACGCGGCGCACGCCGCACTCGAAGCGATTGGCCTTGGCGCCATGCCGATCGTGAGTCTCGCCAAGCGCGAGGAGGAGATCTTCGTGCTCGGAAGGCCGGACTCAGTTAGACTTCCGCGTCGTTCCCCGGCACTGCGCGTGTTGCAGCAGGCACGCGACGAAGCGCATCGATTCGCGATTACGTTCCAGCGCAAGCGGCGGTCGATGCGTACGATGACGTCGGAGCTGCTTCGCATTCCTGGCGTCGGAGAAGCGAAGCGACGGCAGTTGCTCGAAGCGTTCGGTAGTTTGCAGGGCGTGCGCGAGGCTGCACCCGAAGCCATTGCCGCATTGCCTGGCTTCGGTCAGAAGACAGCAGAGCGCGTATTGGAATCGTTGCGCAAGAATTCACCAACCGCTCGCGAGACTGTTCTGGCGACGGCTGGCGACGACAGTCCACCATCCGATCCTTCTCCTCAGTCCGATAACTCGTGAGCATCTGGCACCTCGAGTGTTCCGCCTGCGACGTCCGTGAGTCGGGCGACGCATTGGCCACAGTCTGCCCGAAATGCGGGCAACCGTTTCTCGTTCGTTACGATTCTCTCATGCCTCCGCGCACGGCGGTCACCGACCGCTGGGACATGTGGCGTTACGCGCCGGTCATGCCGCTCAAAGCTGGCGAATCGCCAGTGTCGCTCGGCGAAGGCCTTACACCGATGCACGATTTGCCAAAGTTGGCTCGTGAGATTGGTGTCGCGCGGTTGTGGGTCAAGGACGAAGGCCTCAATCCTACCGCGTCGTTCAAAGCCCGTGGCATGAGTGCGGCCGTTACTCGCGCGCGAGGGCTCAAGGTCCCAGGGCTCGTCGTCCCGACGGCTGGGAATGCGGGCGCGGCGCTGACGGCGTATGCCGCGGCCGCCGGCATTCCCGTCCGCGTGTACGCGCCGATGACTACGCCCAAGCCGATTCTCGATACCATCACGACGCTTGGCGCAGATCTGCAACTCGTGTCGGGTCATATCGGCGACGCCGGGAAACAGGCGCGCGCCTTTGCGGCCGAGAGCGGATACTTCGACGTCTCGACGCTGCGCGAGCCCTATCGCATCGAAGGAAAGAAGACGATGGGCATCGAGCTCGCCGAGCAGCTCGGCTGGCGCTTGCCGACGCATGTCGTCTATCCGACCGGCGGCGGCACCGGGCTCATTGGAATGTGGAAGGTCTTCGCCGAGATGCGCGACGGCGGCTGGCTGCCGAAGGATATTGCAATGCCGCACATGATCGTCGCGCAAGCCAATGGCTGCGCACCGATCGTTCGCGCGTTCAAAGCGGGCGAAGAAAAGGCAACGCCCTGGGAGAATCCGGAAACGCACGCGAGTGGATTGCGCGTCCCTGGACCGCTCGGCGACAGACTGATTCTGCGCGCGCTTCGGGAGAGCAACGGCGACGCACACTCGGTGAGCGAGCAGGCCATTCGTGACGCGACACTGCAGTTGTCGCGCGGGAGCGGGGTGGATGCCGCGCCTGAAGGTGGATGCGCACTCGCGGTGACGCAGGAGCTCGTCGCCGCGGGACGCATTCCGAAGACGGCGGAAGTGTTGGTGTTCAACACGGGCAGCGGCGCGTCGTACCGATTCTGATTCTCTCATCCGATGCGCGTCGCGATTCTCGATCCGTTCAGCGGCATCGCCGGCGACATGCTGCTCGCGGGTTTGGTTCAGGTTGGTCTGGATCCTGATTGGTTGCGACAACTGCCGGCCGCGCTGGGAATCGAGAACATCGGCGTCGACATTCGCGAAGTGATTCGCGGCGAGATCGTCTGCCAGAAAGTCGACTTCGAGATTCCGCCACAGCCGCACGGACGTCACATCGACGACATCCGCGCGCTCGTGGCGAAGAGTGGGGCGCCGCCCAGCGTGCGAGAGCGCGCCGACCGCGCGTTCATGGCGATTGCGACTGCCGAAGGTGAGATCCATGGATTGGCGCCCGAGAAGGTTCACTTGCATGAAGTCGGCGCGGTCGACGCGATACTCGACGTCGTCGGTGCGATCTGGGGGTTCGAGCTGCTCGGCGTCGAACAGGTTTTTTGCGGCGCGATTGCACTCGGCGACGGCACGGTGCGAGCGGCGCACGGCCTACTTCCGGTACCTGCGCCGGCGACGCTCAAGCTCCTCGAGGGACATCCAGTGCAGCCGGGCCCAGAAGGATCCGGCGAGCTCGTGACGCCGACTGGGGCGGCGCTGGTTCGGACGCTCTCGAGTGGCCTGCCACCGAGTGAGTACGTTCCTTTGCGAAGTGGATTTGGTGCGGGGACGAAAGACTTTCGCGGTAGAGCGAATGCGTTGCGCGTGATTCTTGCCGACGCCAGCACACGCGATTCAGGAGGCGACTTCGCGACGGAAGAACTGGTCGAATTGGTCTGCGACATCGATGACATGACGCCGGAGTATTTGGCCGCCGTCGCTGACCGAGTTCGCGATGCAGGAGCCCTCGACGTGACACTGCTATCGGTTGCGATGAAACGCGGTCGCCCTGGTTCGCGGATCGAGGTGTTGTGTCGCACCGCCGATGTGGTGCGGCTCGAAGCGATGCTCCTCGTCGAGACGACGACGATCGGTGTGCGCCAGCGCACAGTTCGACGACGTGCGCTCGCGCGGGAAGTGGTCAAGCTGACCGTGCTCGGGCATGAGATCGCGGCGAAGTTGGTGATGCTGCCCACAGGGCGGCGTCGGGCAAAGCCCGAGTTTGTCGATGTGCAGCGTGTCGCACTGGCGACAGGACGACCTCTACGGGATATTTCGAGTTTGGCCGCCATCGAAGCGGAACGGTACTCGAACGCTTAGTGTAGGCCCTGTAGGCTATTAGCGGGCGAACGTCGCCCGCTGTTTTCGAGCGGACAATCAGGAGAGATCAATGCTCGCTTTGGGAAGAAAGGTCGGCCCTGTGCTCATGCTCGTTGCGCTCTCCGCGACGGCGACGGCACAGCAAAAGGCCTGTGAGATCGACGAGGGAACGCCGAACCAGGTCGCGCGCGCTGTGCTCGACTTGCAGTTGGCACAGAGCGCCTCGAAGCCAGAGGATGCAGCGGGCAAGCTCAAGGACGCCGTGAAGCTGCTCAATGAGGGCGACCTCAAGAAGAATCCGACCGGACGTTCGTTCGTGTTGGGTAAGACGCTTGTCATGTGGCTCGCACAGCCCGGAATGACGAGCGGTATGACGACGCGCGGCGCCGTCGGTCTCACGACCGAACCCGCCGCACCATTCGACATCATCGCCGGCATCGACTCGGCGTTCACGGTCGTCGAGGCGTCGAATCCGGATTGCGCGTCGCAGACGGCGGCGTGGCGCCAACAGAAGGGCTGGGTTGACCTCGTCAACCAATCCTTCGAGCTCGCGAATACCGACAAGCTCGATTCGGCGGTGACGCTCGCGAAGCGTTCGCTGCAGTTGTCCAAGAACGCACCGTACGGCTTCATGGTGCTCGCCCAGTCGGCGGCCAAGCACAATCAGAGCAAGGAAGCGATCGACTACTACAAGCAGGCGATCGCGGCGGCCAAGGACACGTCACAGGCCGACGCGCGTCGCCAGATCCTGTTGACGCTCGGCAACTATGCAGCGGAGCTGGCCGACGCTGCACCGGAAGCCGAGAAGGCGTCGCTCTTGAACGAGGCCAAGACCGCGTTCGACGCATTGGCAAAGGACCCGGGCACCAAGTTCGCGGACGCCGCGCGAAATGGTCAGGCGCGTTTGGCGGCCGCGCGTGGCGACACGGCGGCGATCAAAGGATCCTACGCCGATCAACTCGCGAACCCGAGCGCTTTCTCATACAACTCGCTCATGAACGCCGCGGTGACCGCGGCGCGAACAGATCAGAACAAGGACGCGATCAAGCTGTTCGAGGCGGCCCGCACTATGAATCCGTATCACCGCGACGTCCTGTACAACCTCGCACGCTTGTATCTGCTCGACAGCTCATACACCAAAGGCATCCCCGTCGCACGTCAGTTGATCGCCGTTGATCCATCCAACCCGGACGACTATCAACTGCTCGCGATCGCGTATGCGAGCATGCAGAAGGGCTACACGGCCAAGTCGAAGGAGTACGAGGCAAAGGCCCGGGCGCTGGGTCAACGGGCCAATACCTCGAAGTCGGCCGCTGTCCAGAAGGCGGCGTTGGATTCGGCGGTGAAGATCAATCCGTTGATCAAGGCCTATCAAGACTCGACCAAGTTTGCGGTCGACTCCGCGCTCAAATATCAGACGGCAATGACCAGCCTGCCGGCGAAGGTCACATTCACCGAGTTCACGGCAACGGACGCCAAGACGACGATCGGCGGAACGGTGGCAAATCAGACGGATGCGGCGAAGTCATTCCACCTCAAGATCGACTTCGTCGACAAAGCAGGCACCGTCGTCACGTCGCAGGACGTTTCGGTTGGCCCGGTGCAGCCGCATCAGAGTACGCCGTTCACGGCGACCGCAACCGGTGCCGGAATCGTCGCGTTCAAGTATGGACCGATTAGCTGACCGCTTGCGATTGTGAAACCCATGAGCGCGCCCACCGACTCGTCGGTGGGCGCGTTTCTTTGGCGCGAATCAGATCCGGTAATGTCTCGTGAGAGCGAACCCAAGTTGTGCATTTGGCTTGATTTCGGGCCTTTGATCTCCTACATTGCATGAGCTATCGCCGAAGCGTTTTCACACATCGCATTCGGCCTGTCGGGGGGAGATCGCTTTGGCGTCTCCCCCATTGCAATGGTGGGTTGCATGGTTCGCGTAAAAGGTGTTCAGGCCGGCAGTGTCGCCGAGGAATTGGGTATCGTTTCCGGGACCGAGCTGCTCACGGTCAACGGGCGCGAGCTTGCTGACTTCCTCGACTGGGAGTTCCTGACCGCCGACGACGAGCTGATCATCGAAGCGCGTCTGCCCGACGGAGAAACGATCGTGTATGACGTCGAGCGTCCCGAAGGTGAAGGGATGGGCGTCGAGCTCGAGCCGCCGACGATCCGTCGCTGTGCGAATCGTTGCGAGTTCTGTTTCATCGAGGGTCTGCCGAAGGGTCTGCGCAAGCCGCTCTACGTTCGGGACGACGATTACCGCTTGTCGTTCGCGTATGGCAACTTTGCGACGCTGTCCAATCTGAAAGACCGCGACATCGCGCGCATCCTCGAGTACCGGCTGTCGCCGCTCTACATCTCGGTGCACGCCACTCCGTGGGAAGCGCGCAAGGTTCTGCTCAACAATCCGCGTGTACCGAACATCGTCGAGCAACTCACCAAGCTGGCCCAGGGCGGCATCCAGTTCCACGGCCAGATGGTGATCGTGCCCGGCCTCAACGACGGCGAGATTCTCGAACAGTCGATGACTGACCTGTGGGCGTTCGGCGACGCGGTGTTGTCGGTCGCCATTGTTCCGGTCGGCCTCACGCAGTTCTCGCATCTCTACACTGGCAAGAGCATGGACCGCGGTTCCGCAGAGAGTCTGCTCCAAGCGATCGATCGCTGGGCGGAGCGGGCTCGTGCCGAGCGCGGAGAGTCATGGGTGTACGGATCAGACGAGCTGTACCTGCTCGCGGAGCGCCCATTGCCGGCGTCCGAGTATTACGGCGACTTCCCGCAGATCGAGAACGGCGTCGGCGCTGTTGCCGCGCTTCGTCAGCGCGTGCGCGACGGGCTCGACTCCCTTCCACGACTCGACGGTCGCCGCATCGGCGTCGTGACCGGCGTCTCGATGGCGGCGCTGATGCCCGAATTGCTCGAGCAGATCTCCACCACGACCGGCGCGCATTT
>Ga0157370_10007737_pt1 | contig 11653 bp, 14 predicted proteins | sample C35metaG_FD_113463 | JGI IMG/M metagenome (GOLD analysis project Ga0157370, IMG submission 113463) | Corn rhizosphere microbial communities from Kellogg Biological Station, Michigan, USA - C3-5 metaG | ecosystem: Host-associated > Plants > Roots > Rhizosphere > Soil | place: USA: Michigan... | reverse complement strand
TAGCGTTCACCCGACCGATCCTTCGCTCGAGAGGTGAAGCGTTCGGCGGCTTTGGTTGCAGGCGATCAGACGGTAAAGCTCTCGCCGCAGCCGCAGGCGCCCTTGGCGTTCGGATTGTCGAACACGAAGCCGGCGGCAAAATCGTCCTCACGCCAGTCCATGATCGAGCCGACGAGGTACAGCAAGGATGCTCCGTCGACGTAGAAGGCGCCGGCCGGCGTCTCGATCTTCTCGTCGAACGGCTTCTCGTCGGTCACATAATCGACCGAATAAGCGAGACCGGAGCAGCCGCGGCGCGGAGTCGAGAGCTTGACGCCGATCGCGCCATTAGGAGCGTGGCTCATCAGCTCTTCAATGCGCGCTTCGGCGCGCTTCGTCAGCGTGATCGCTGCAGGACGAGCGCGTATCTTGGCCTCTTTATTCATAGCATTCCCAGTTCCAGCCGGGCTTCGTCGCTCATCTTGGATGGGTCCCACGGCGGATCCCAGACGAGGTTGACCACAGCATCCCGGATCCCCGGCACCGACAGCACCCGAAGCTCGACCTCGTTTGGAAGCGATTCGGCGACCGGGCAGTGCGGCGTGGTCAGGGTCATGGTGATGGTCGCGTCGCCGTCCTTGCTGATGTCGACGTCGTAGATGAGGCCGAGCTCGTAGATGTCGACCGGGATTTCGGGATCGTAGACCGACTTCAGCACCTCGACGACCGCGGTCTGGAGGTCGCTTCCCGGACCATTGTTCGACTCTTCCGGTCTCTCTCCCGCGAGGAACCCGGCGAGATAGTCCTTCTTGCGCTCGAACGAGTCGGCCACGCGGGCGCGCGGCGGCGGCGTGACCGACTCGACATTTTCGGTCTCGATCTTTCGTTCCTCGTTCACGCGAACACCCGCTTCACCTGCTCAATCCCGCGCACCAATGCCTCGATATCCGAGCTGTCGCTGTGCGCCGCAAAGCTCGCTCGAGCCGTCGCCTCAACCCCGAGCCAGCGCATCAGCGGCTGAGCGCAATGGTGGCCGGCGCGGACCGCGACGCCCACATCATCCAATATGGTGGCGGTGTCGTGCGGATGAACCCCGTCGACGTTGAAGCTGACGATACCCGCGCTTTGCTCGGGGCCGTAGATGCTGACGCCCGCGATCGCGCGCAGAGCCTCACGCGTCTCGGCGACCAGACGGCCTTCATGGGCGTGAATCGCCTCGAGGCCGAGGTTCTCGACCCAGTTCACCGCCGCCTGCAGTCCGACCGCTCCCACGACGTGCGGAGTCCCGGCTTCAAACCTTGCCGGCGGGTCGAGGAAGCTGGTCGTCCCGAACGTGACCGTATCGATCATCCCGCCGCCGCCTTGCCACGGCGGCATTGAGGCAAGCAGTTTCGCGCTGCCCCACAGGCAACCAATGCCGGTTGGCCCATAAAGCTTGTGCGCCGAGAAGGCATAGAAGTCCGCGCCAATATAAGCGACATCGACCGGAAGCCGCGGGACGGCCTGGCAGCCGTCGAGAAGCAGAAGCGCGCCCTTGCCGTGGGCGATTTCGGCCGCGCGCCTTGCATCGAGGATCGAGCCAAGCACGTTTGACACGTGAGCGAAGGCGACGATGCGATACTCTTGGGTGAGCATTTTCTCCGCGGCGTCGAGGTCGATTTGTCCATCACCCGTGAGCGGCACCGCGTCGATCTCGTACCCGGCGAGCTGCCACGGCACGATGTTGCTGTGGTGCTCCAGGCTCGAGAGCAGAACGCGCTTTCGGCCCTCCTTGGGAAGCGCTCGAGCGACGAGGTTAATGGCTTCGGTCGCGCCGCGGGTGAAGATCAGCTCGTCGGGCTTGCCGCCGATCAGCCTGGAGGCCGAGGCGCGCGATTTCTCAAACGCATCGGTCATGCTCGCCGACCGCTCGTAGACGCCGCGATGAACCGTCGCATAGTCGCGCGAATAAGCCCTGGTGATCGAGTCGATGACTTGCTTTGGCTTTTGCGCGGTCGCAGCGCTGTCGAGATAATGCCAAGGCCCAAGCGCCGGGAACTGGTCGCGGACGTTTAGGGCCGAGTTGATGCGCGAAGGCGCGTTCATGCGATCCTCTCCTTGAGGAGAAAGGAACCAGCGAAGCTGGTGGAGAGGTGAATCGGCCCCCGCTTCCCCTCGGGGAGGATTTCAAAGAGCCAGCTCATACGGTCCTCCTCAGGGCCTTGCGCGACGCTTCACGAATCGCGTCCGGTTCCGAGGCCCTGTCCCAAAGGCCCATGACGAAGCCTTCGAGCAGCAGCGCTCGGGCGCTCGCGGGGTCGAGCCCGCGGCTTTCGGCATAGAAGAGCTGAGCGGCATCCAGCTCGCCGATGCTGGCGCCGTGGGCGCATTTCACGTCATCGGCGAAAATCTCGAGCTCGGGCTTGCAGTTCGCGGTCGCGCCGCGGTCGAGCAGCATCGCCTTGACCGACTGTTCGGCGTCGGTCTGCTGCGCCCCGCGAGCGACTTCGACCTTGCCGAGGTAAGAGCCGACCGCCTTGCCGTTCAGCACCGACCGCACGGCCTGGCGGGAACGGCCGCCGACGCCGATATGCTTGACGTTGGTGACGATCTCGTTGGTCGATAAACCAGTCCCGATGTTCGCTCCAAACAGCTCGAATTGCGCGCCCTCTCCAAGGCTGACCTCGAGCTCGGTCCGGCCGTAGACCCGCGCGGTGTTGAGGACGAAAATGCGCGCCTTCGCGCCGGCCTCTAGCGCAAGCTGCACCCGCCGCAGCTCCACGTCATCGCCGCCCGGGAGCCAAATCTCCTCGAGGCTCTCGCCAGCGCCGATGGTCACGGTGACCGGCTCGGCGAACTGCTCCCAGACGGGCTTCAGCGCCTCGAGGTCGGCGTAGCGCCACTCCTCCTCTTTGTGGGTGGGAAACGGCGCGGTCATGCACGCCTCTTCATCAGCCGCCGGAGCATCTTGTCACGCTGCCGCTGCCGCTCCGGGGCCATCAGCCCGTACACCGAATCGAGCGCGAACGAGGCGGCGCAGCCGACCGCTGCGAAATCCGCTGCATTCCCGGTATCCACGAAGAAACTGAGCACCAGGTCGGCGATGGCGATGATCCCGATCAGGAACACCAGCAGCGCGGTATCGGCAACCGCGCGTCCGGGTTTCCCGCTCGCCATGGCGGCGGCGAACATGGTCGCGATGCAGCCAAGGACGAGAAGGAGCGGCGTCACGCCGCCGCCTCCGCATAGCCTTCGCGTTCCAGGCTTAAGGCGAGCTCGGGGCCGCCCGAGCGGACGATCTCGCCGGCCTGGAGCACGTGAACGCGGTCGGGCTCCACATGATCGAGTAGCCGCTGATAATGGGTGATCAGAAGCACACCCTTGTCGGGTGCGCGCATGATCCGATTGATGCCCGCACCGACCGCCTTCAGCGCATCGATATCGAGCCCGCTGTCGGTTTCGTCGAGGAGCGCGAACTTGGGTTGCATAATGCCCATCTGGACCATCTCGGCGCGCTTCTTCTCGCCACCCGAAAAGCCGACGTTGACTGGGCGCTTCAGCATATCGGAATCCATTCCGAGCAGCTGTGCCTGTGCCTTGGCGAGCTTGATGAACTCGGCGGCCGAAAGCTCGGATTCGCCGCGCGCGCGGCGCTGCGCATTGAGGCTCTCGCGAAGGAACTGGAGGTAGGAGATCCCGGGGATTTCGACGGGGTATTGGAAGCCGAGGAACAGTCCCGCCGCGGCGCGCTCGTAAGGCTCCATGGCGAGCAAATCCAACCCTCCCTCATCATTCGCGCGAAAGCGGGAATCCCGACTTTCTTCATCCGCCACGAAGGAAGCGGCCCTTGCGCTTTTGCTGGGGAGACGGGTTGGAGTGAACGTCACTGACCCCTCGGTCACCTCGTAACCCGGCCGCCCCGCGAGCACATAAGCGAGCGTCGACTTGCCCGAGCCGTTGGGGCCCATGATCGCGTGCACCTCGCCCGCAGGCACGTGCAGCGAAACGCCGTTGAGAATCGGCTTGCCGGCGACGGACGCGTGGAGGTTGGAGATGTCGAGCATTATTTGCCCATCTCCTTGCCGCCGGCCGGGCAGTTCAGGAGGAAGTAGTGGCGCATCGAATCCATCGCGTCGTCGCGAATGCCTTCGAGCAGCCGCTTGTCGTTGAGCGCCTTCTGGCGATCGTCGATCGCGGCCATCTGGAGGTCGAGCTGCTTTTGCGTCTGCTTGATCTCTGCGGCCTTCATGTCGGTCGCTTCGCGAAGCGCGCGCTGCTGATCGGCGAGCGCGAGCCGGTCAGCGACGATAGCCGCTTGCTCTTCGTAAGCGCTGAGAAGGAACTGGCTCCGCCGAGCGGCCTCGCCGGCGAAGACCGGGCTCGCCGCCTGGCGGTCGCACCGCTCCACCGCTTGGTCGAGCGCGTCGAGATCAGCCGACGCCGCGGCGAGAAACAACAGCAAGATCATCTAGCCCCTCCGGCTGCACATTGCAGAGCCTCTGCGAAAATCGAACTCATCAAAACAAGCACCTCAAGGTCCTACAGATTTGAGCGACACGAATGCGCCCGCGAGAAAAAATGCCAAGCCCGCAAGAATGTAGGACAAGCGCCGAAACCGAAAGCCAGTCAGGACCCAAATAATCGCTTCCTGGCCACACCGGCAGCCTGGCCCACCAGACCATCTCACCGGTTCTGCGCGCCCGGATCGTGGGCGCAATCATTCCGATGCCAGTCGCGTCGAGCACGACCGCGGGAGTCATGAGATCAAAGGTGAGGGTCATCCCACGCTCCCCTCCAAACTGATCCCCAGCAGTTTTTGCGCCTCGACCGCGAACTCCATCGGCAATTGCTTCAGGACCTCGCGCGCGAATCCGTTGACGATCAGCGCGACCGCCGCCTCAGCATCGAGGCCGCGGCTCATCGCGTAGAACAGCTGGTCTTCGCTGATCTTCGACGTTGTCGCTTCATGCTCGATGGTCGCGGTCGGGTTCTTGACCTCGATATAGGGCACCGTGTGCGCGCCGCAGTCAGACCCAAGCAGCAGCGAATCGCACTGGGTGAAGTTGCGGACATTCTCCGCGCGGGGGAGCACGCGCACCAATCCGCGATAGGTGTTGTTCGACTTGCCCGCGCTGATGCCCTTGGAGACGATCGTCGAGCGCGTGTTGGCGCCGATGTGGATCATCTTGGTGCCGGTGTCGGCCTGCTGGAAATTGTTGGTCAGCGCGACCGAATAGAATTCGCCGACGCTGTGATCGCCTTTGAGGATGCAGCTGGGATATTTCCAGGTGATCGCGCTTCCGGTCTCGACCTGGGTCCAGCTGACCTTCGAGCGATCGCCCGAGCAAAGCGCGCGTTTGGTGACGAAGTTGAAGATCCCGCCGCGCCCTTCCGAGTCGCCCGGATACCAGTTCTGGACGGTCGAGTATTTCACCTCGGCGTCCTCGTGCGCGAAAATCTCGACCACCGCGGCGTGGAGCTGGTTCTCGTCGCGCATCGGCGCGGTGCAGCCTTCGAGGTAGGAGACATAGGCGCCCTTGTCGGCGATGATCAATGTGCGTTCGAACTGGCCGGTGTTTTCGGCATTGATTCGGAAATAGGTCGAGAGCTCCATCGGGCAGCGGACGCCCTCCGGCACGTAGACGAAGGTTCCGTCGGAGAAGACCGCGCTGTTGAGGCAGGCGAAATAATTGTCGCGCTGGGGGACCACGCTGCCGAGATACTTCTTAAGGAGCTCGGGATGCTCGCGGATCGCTTCGCTGATGGAGAGGAAGATGACCCCCGCCTTCTTCAGCTCCTCGCGGAAGGTGGTCGCAACGCTGACACTGTCAAACACCGCGTCGACCGCAACCTTGGCCGCGCCTTCGACACCGGCGAGCACCTTCTGCTCTTCGATCGGGATTCCGAGCTTTTCGTAGGTGCGGCGGATTTCCGGATCGAGCTCGTCGAGCGAGGCAAGCTTCGGCTTGGCCTTGGGCGCGGCGTAATAATAAGCGCCCTGGTAATCGATCTTTGGGATGTCGAGCTTGGCCCAGCTGACCTCCTCCATCTCGAGCCAGGCGTGGTAGGCCTTGAGCCGCCACTCAAGCATCCATTCGGGCTCGTTCTTCTTCGCCGAGATGAAGCGGATCGTATCTTCGCTGAGACCCTTGGGCGCGAATTCCTGCTCGACATCGGAAACAAAGCCCCATTCATAATCCTGCGCAATCTTGTCGCGCAGCTCGCGGTTCTTGACGGCCTCGTTCATCGTGCGAGCTGCGTCAGCGAGACTGCGCCCAGCGCGCCGCGAACCGCGTTACCGACGATCCCCATATGCGGCTTGACCCGGCAATGCGCGTCGAGCGCGCAGTCGGTCCGGCCTTCCGAGCAGACCGTCATCGCAATCGGCCCTTCGACCGCTTCGACGATGTCGGCGAGGGTGATTTCGACTGCCGGCCTTGCCAGTGCAAATCCGCCGGCGGCACCGCGGGCGCTGGAAAGAAGCCCGCAACCGGCGAGCTGACCCATCAGCTTCTGGGCGGTGGGGAGCGGAACGCCGGTTTCGCAGGCGAGCTCGGTCGCGCTGAGGCGCTCACCCGCGGGCCTGCGGGCGGCAGCGGTCATCAATACGACCGCATAATCGGCAAGATGGCTGAGGCGCACCTGTTCAAGTTACTCAATTCGGATCTTTCCGCTCCGATTTAATGCGTTGCAGGCAAAAATTCAACTCGGGCAATTCGCGTAGCCATGTCGTCGATCGGCGCGGCGGCAATCCAGCTGGATTGCTTCGCTTCGCTCGTAATGACAGTGAGCCGGTGTGCGCCTCTACCCGCTCGTCCGGCCGCTAGCCTTCGCGCTCGACCCCGAAGCCGCACACCGGCTGGCGATCCGCGCTCTCAGGCTGGTGCCGGCGCACCGACCGCCGGATTTCCCGGCGTCGCTGAAGACGATTGTGGCTGGCCTCGACTTCCCAACTCCGATCGGCCTCGCCGCTGGATTCGACAAGGATGCCGAAGTGCCCGAGCAGATGCTGACGCTCGGCTTCGGCTTCGTCGAGGTCGGCACGATCACGCCCAGGCCGCAGCCGGGAAACTCGGGGCAGCGGCTGTTCCGCCTTCGCGAGGATCGCTCGGTGATCAACCGCATGGGCTTCAACAACCAAGGCCAGCCGCGCGCCTACGAGCGGCTCCTCCAATGCACCCACATGCATGGAGTCATCGGGGTGAACATCGGGGCAAACAAGGATAGCGCGGACCGGATCGCCGACTATGTCGCGGGCGTGGAGGCAATGGCGCCAGTCGCCAGATACCTCGTGATCAACATCAGCTCGCCCAACACGCCGGGCCTTCGGCAGCTCCAGGACGAGGGCGCGCTTCATGCACTGCTGTCATCAATCGAGGAAGTCCGCGATCCCAAGGGCCCGCCAATCTTCCTGAAGGTCGCGCCGGACCTTGGCGAAGGCGAACCCGACCAGATCGTCCGCGCCGCCCTGCAGCACAGGATCGATGCAATCATCGTCGCCAACACCACGGTCTCCCGGCCGCTGCTGAAATCCAAATATCGCGACGAAACCGGCGGCCTTTCCGGAGCATCACTAAAGCCGCTGGCGCTCAAGGCCCTGCGCGACTTTCGCGCGGCGTCGGGCGGCGAGATCCCGCTGATCGGCGTGGGCGGAATCGCGACTGTCGAGGATGCCTGGGAGCGAATCCGCGCGGGCGCGAGCCTCGTCCAGCTCTACACTGCGATGGTCTATGAAGGCCCCGGCATCGCCGCACGGATCGCCCGCGGCCTTGCCGAGCGGCTGAGGCGCGAGGGCTTCGCCCACATTGCCGAGGTTGTCGGGAGCGGCTAGCGCTTCATCCTGATGCGCAAGTTGATCCTGCTTTTTGCTGCCGCGCTGCTTGTCGCCGGCAATTCGCCAAGTCTGGCCAAAGTCGCTCCGAAGCCGGTCGCTTCAAGGACAGGTATCGTCAGCGCCGCTGACCCGCGTGCGGCGGCCGCTGGAGTCGAAATGCTCCGTCGCGGCGGGAGCGCGACCGACGCGGCGATCGCGACGATGCTTGCGCTCAATGTCGTCGAGCCGCAGAATTCCGGTATCGGAGGCGGCGGATTTTTCATCCGCAGCGACGGGAAGACGCACGGGCTGGCGAGCATCGACGGCCGCGAAACTGCGCCGTCCGCAGCCGGGCCGAAATGGTTCTACGGACCCGACGGAAAGCCGCTGCCGCCCCGGGAAATGTACGTCGGCGGCAAGAGCGCCGGAGTGCCTGGCGCGCTGGCGATGATGGCGCTCGCTCACAAGCGTTACGGCCGCTTGCCCTGGGCAAGCCTGTTTCAGCCGGCGATCAAGCTGGCCCGGAATGGGTTCGTCGTTTCGGCGCGACTCCACAACGGCCTCAAGCTCTACAGCCAGCACGTCACCGGCTGGGCCAGGCAGACCTATTTCCCGAATGGGGAGCCGGTCGCTGAAGGCGCGCTGCTGCGGGTTCCAGCGCTCGCCGACACGCTGGAGCGCATCGCCAGCAAGGGCACCCTTGCCTTCTATCATGGTTCGATGCCGCACAAGATCGCCACCGCGCTCGATACCGCCCAATACAATCCGTCGAAAATGGCTGCGGCGGACATCAGCAGCTACCAGGCGAAAGATCGGCCGGAGGTCTGCGAACGCTATCGCGCCTACCGCATATGCGGCGTCGGACCGCCTTCGGGCGGAATCGTCGTGCTGATGATCCTAAAGCAGCTCGAACGGTTCGACATGGCGAAGCTTGGCCGCGATTCACCCGTGGCGTGGCACCTCATCGCGGAGTCCGAGCGGCTCGCTTACGCCGACCGCGACACCTATCTCGGCGACCCCGATTTTGTCTCTATTCCGGTGAAGGGCCTGCTCGACCCGGCCTATCTCGCCAGCCGTTCCGCGCTCATCCGGCCCGATCGGACGCTTGCCGACGTCGAGCCCGGCAAGCCCACCGGCGCGCCGCCGCGCATCCGGGCGCCGTTCAAGGACGATCCCGGCACCAGCGATCTCGCTGTCGCCGATTCCAAGGGCGACGTTGTCGAGGTGACGACCACGATCAACGGCTATTTCGGGTCAGGCGTTGCCGTGGACGGATACATGATCAACAATGAGTTGCCCGACTTCGACCAGGTCCCGGTCAAAGACGGCTATCTGGTCGCCAACCGCGTCGAGGGTGGCAAGCGACCCCGAAGCTCCATGTCTCCGATCATTGTCTATGGGCCGGATGGGAAGGTCCGGGCGGCGATCGGCGCTGCTGGTGGAGCGACCATCATCTGCCAGGTCGCAAAGGCGCTGATCGGAGTCATCGACTGGCACATGAGCATGCAGGACGCGATCGCGATGGGCCTGATCTTCGCGCCGGGCAAAATTGCGACGCTCGAGAAGGGGACCGAGCTCGAAGCAATGCTCCCCGCGCTTCAGGCGCTCGGCGAGAATGTGAAGGTTGCCCCGCTGGGACTGAAGGCGAACGCGATCGAATATGTTCACAATCATTGGGTCGGAGCGGCCGATCCTCGAAGCGAAGGCGTGGCGATGGATACCGCCGGCCACATGACCGTGATTGCGCGGCGCTCAAACGAATTGAGCGGCGCCCACGAATGAGCGCTGCGCCGCGCCAGCTCGAACGGTTCGACAACCTCGTTTCGCTGTTCCTAACTCGCGCGGCAGAGAAGGGCGACAAGCCGTTTCTCTGGTCGAGGCGCGACGGCGAATGGCGCTCGATCAGCTGGGCCGATGCGGCGCGGCAGGTGGCCGCGCTGGCCGCCTCGCTGAAGCGCATCGGGCTCGAGCCGGGCGATCGAGTCGCGCTGGTCAGCGAGAACCGCCCCGAATGGCTGATCTCCGACCTTGCGATCATGGCCGCGGGCTGCGTGACGGTTCCGACCTATACGACCAACACGACGCGCGATCATGCCCATGTCCTTGGCAACTCGGGCGCCCGCGCGGTGATCGTCTCCAACCAGAAGCTCGCCAAGAATTTGATCCCGGCGGTGCTCACTTCGACCGAGTGCCATCACGTGATCGGCATGGAACCGATCCGGTCGGGACAGACGCCCGACTGGGTCCATTGTCATCATTGGTCCAAGCTCGCATCGGGCGATTGGGACATCAGAGCAGTCGCGGATGAAGCCGCGCGCATTCAGCGGGGCGATCTCGCCTGCATCATTTACACCAGTGGTACCGGCGGAGCGCCCCGAGGAGTCCAGCAGCACCACGGCGCGATCCTCCATAACCTCGAGGGCTGCACCGATATCATCTCGACCGATTTCGGCTGGGGCGACGAGGTGTTCCTGTCCTTCCTTCCTGCCAGTCACGCCTATGAGCATAGCGGCGGGCAGATGTTCCCGATCGCGCTTGGCGCGGAGATTCATTATGCCGAAAACCTCGAGAAGCTCGCCGCGAACATCGAGGAAGTCCAGCCGACCATCATGGTCGTCGTCCCGCGATTGTTCGAGCTGCTGCGCGCGCGGATCATCAAGTCGATCGATTCGAAAGGAGGCCTTTCTCGATATTTGCTCCATCGTGCGTTGAAGATCGGCTCCGATAAGGCTGCGGGCAAGCTGAGGCCCTGGGACCTGCCGATGGACGGCCTTCTTTCGCTGACCCTGAGGCGCAAGATTCGGGCGCGGATGGGCGGCCGTCAAAAGGCATGGGTGTCGGGTGGAGCGCCGCTCAATCCCGAGGTTGGAATGTTCTTCGAATCGATCGGGATCACCTTCCTCCAGGGTTATGGCCAGACCGAGGCGGGCCCGGTGATCAGCTGTAACCGGCCAAGCGCCGGAATCCGGCTCGAAACCGTCGGCGTGCCGGTGAAGGGCTGCGAGGTGCGCATCGCCGATGACGGCGAAATCATGGTCCGCGGCGAGAACGTGATGCACGGCTATTGGCGCAATCCAGAGGAGACTGCACGCGTCCTTCGCGACGGTTGGCTCGGGACGGGTGATGTCGGCCATTTCGACGAGAAGGGCCGGATCGTCATTACCGACCGCAAGAAGGACCTGATCGTCAATGACAAGGGCGACAACGTCTCGCCGCAGCGGATCGAGGGCATTTTGACCCTTCAGCCGGAGATCGCCCAGGCGATGGTCTATGGCGACCGGCGGCCGCATCTGGTGGCGCTTCTCGTTCCCGATCCGGAGATTGCCGCTGCTCTTGACCTCCACCAGCGCTTGCAGCGAGCGGTCGACCGGGTGAACGCCGAGCTCTCGGTGATCGAGAAGGTGCGCCGGTTCATGCTCGCGGATGAGCCCTTCTCAATCGACAATGAGCAGCTTACCCCGTCGATGAAGATCCGCCGCCATATAATCTCGAAGGCTTATGGCGAGCAGCTCGACGCGCTTTACGGGCGTTAGGCGCCCGGCCGCGTGTAGGGCGTCAAGGCTCCGAGGGAGCAGGCGCCCACCATGACTCCGGTCTGAAGATCGCGAACCTGGACGATATCGCCGCGGCACAGGCTCGAACCGTGCGAGGTCGAGACTAGACTGTAGCGAGGATTGGCGAGGCCCTCGCAGCCGCTGCCCCTGACGTCGCTCACGTAAATCTTGCCGGGATTGCTGGTGAAGGCGATCGCTCCTGGGGCGATGAACGAGGGCGAGCCCGCCTCAGTGGTCGGTATGCATTCTGCCGGAGGGCCGGCGATTTTGCCCGCGAGGAGGGTGTTGAGTCTGTTCTGCGCGACCACCGAGTCCGGCGGCGGGGGGG
>Ga0157370_10007736_pt1 | contig 11654 bp, 7 predicted proteins | sample C35metaG_FD_113463 | JGI IMG/M metagenome (GOLD analysis project Ga0157370, IMG submission 113463) | Corn rhizosphere microbial communities from Kellogg Biological Station, Michigan, USA - C3-5 metaG | ecosystem: Host-associated > Plants > Roots > Rhizosphere > Soil | place: USA: Michigan... | reverse complement strand
TCGCCACCGAATCCAGTACGTAATTGGCGGCGTCGGCGCCGGTCAGAGTCGCGCCCGCCAGCGTCACCGTCTTGCCGTTGCCCACGTTCTTATCGGAGAACGTGGCCGTGCCGCCCGCCAGACTGACAACATCGCCGCCGATGGCGCCCACTAGCGAGCGCGTCAGCACCGGAGCCGAGTCGTTCCCGTCGTACACTTTATTGTTTGCCGTGAAGGTGCCAGTGATATGCAGCGGGGTGATGTTGGCCGTGGCGGTCGCTACCGAATCCAGCACGTAGTTGCCAGCGTCGCCGCCGCTCAGGGTCGCGCCCGTCAGCGTCACCGTCTTGCCGTTGCCCACGTTCTTATCGGAGAACGTCGCCGTGCCGCCCGTCAGGCTGACAACATCGCCGCCGAGCGTACCCACCAGAGTGCGCGTCAGCACCGAAGCCGAGTTGTTACCATCGTACGCTTTACTGTTTGCGGTGAAGGTACCCGTGATGTGCAGCGGGGTGATGTTGGCCGTGGCGGTCGCTACCGAATCCAGCAAGTAGTTGCCGGCGTCGCCGCCGCTCAGGGTCGCGCCCGTCAGCGTCACCGTCTTGCCGTTGGCGACTGTCTTATCGTTGAACGTCGCCGTGCCACCCGTCAGGCTGACGGTGTCGCCGCCGATGGCGCCCACTGGCAAGCGCGTCAGCACCGAAGCGGAGTTATTCCCGTCGTACACTTTGTTGTTTGCGGTGAAGGTGCCCGTGATGTGCAGCGCCGTGATGACGCCAGTATTGACAGTGGCAAACGTCACCGCGTAGTTGTCCCCGCTGTTGCCGTCCGTCACCGTTCCAGCTGGCGTCATCACGTGCGTTGTGCCCACGTTCTTGTTGTCGTAGGTTTCCGTCCACGTCACCGTGTCCCCGCTCGCCAGACTCCCCGAAGTAATGGTCGGCACTCCCGTAGAACTGGTTGTGCCATCGTAGGTCTTGCTGCTGGCCGCCGCCGTCACCGTGATCGCCCGCGCGGTGATGTTGGCCGTGGTCGTCGCCGTGGTCGAACTCAGGCTGTATTTAGAGGCCGCACTGCCGCCCAAGATGATGTTGATTGCCGTCACGGTCTTCGCATTCCCCGCATTCTTGTCGGAGAACGTCGCGCTGCCAGCCGTGCAAGTCACATTGCCCAGGTCCGCAGGGAGCACGCCGCTGAGCGTGCAGGTGTTGATCGTCGCCGTTGCCGTTCCATCGTAGGCCTTATTTGCAGCCGTGACGGTCGCGGTCACCAGCTTATTGAAGGTGACTGTCAGCGCCGGATTGCCACCCAATACTGCACTGCACGGGTTGGTCGTGCTGGTACACGTCGAGGAACTGAGATTAGTCGGATTGCTCCAGCCCGCAAAGCTCGATCCGCCGGTGCCGCTGGCACTGAATGTCACTGTCGCCCCATTGTCAGTCGTCGTGATATTGGGCGAGCAGGCGCTCGTAACGGTTTGCGAAGCTGCGGCTGCGCCGGTCCCGCCGCAAGAGGTCGGCGCGTTAATGGTGCCCGTACTTGGGGTCATCGTCACTGACCCGCTGCCGGTCCCCGCGAAGGTTAGATTCAAGTTGCGGTTGTCCGTAAATGTCATCCCCGCGATCAGCCCCGAGGCCTGTCCCGCCGCACTCAAATAAAAACGCACCCCGAGGTCCGCGGTGTCGATTGGAAACGTCGCGGCGAAGTTTCCGGCCGCGTCGGCGACCGGCGCAGGAGTGAGCGTGATCGGGGAGTCGTTGTCGATATCAACAATCTCCTCTATGACCACACTGACTGTCTCGTTCGGCCCAAAACCGCTGCCAGTAATAATGGCGGTGTCGCCCGGCTGGTAATCTGGCTTGTCGGTCTTCACCATGGGGAAGCGGATTTTGTCGGCGGTAGTGATGACGGCGCTATTGGAGTCCTGGCCGCCGGCCACGTGCGCGGTGCCGGTCTGGCCTTCGGCGGCCGCGGCGATGCCGGAGCGGGCGCTTGAGAGGGTTCCGAACGAAGCGAAGGCGTTCCGCCAGGAAACGTAGATCTCAGCCGCGGCGGAGGCGGTAGTACCTCCGACCATCATAACGGTGTTGTTATTGGGCAGCAGCAGGGCGGAATGGCCCGTGCGCGGGGTGCTCATGGCAGGGCCGGGGCTGACCGTGCCGGCCGTAGGGTCGAAGATTTCCGTGGAGGCTTCCGCGCCGTTGGGACTGGTGCCGCCGGCGAGGAGCACGGTCTGCTTCAAGAGCGTGGTCGCCGAAAGACCTGTGCGCGCAGTGGCTAGCGTGCCGGAAGCGGTGGCAATGGCGCTGGCCGAGGGATCGAAGATTTCGATGGTGGCCAAGGGGACCGATCCGTTGGAGCCCCCGGCGAGCACAACACGGCCGTCACGCAAAAGGGCTGCGGCATGGTTCTGGCGGATTCCGGCGAGATTAGGACCATTGGAGAACTGGCCGGTGGCGGGATCATAGATTTCAGTAGTTCGAAGTGCAGTGCTGCCGTTGTTCCCGCCGGCGACGAAGACGCGGCCGTCGCCGAGCACGGTCGCTGTGGCGCCGGTCCGCGCTTCGAGCATCGTAGCGCCGGCAGCCCACGTGGTGCTGGCCGCAGTAAAGATTTCGGCGGCGTTGGTGACGGCTCCGCCAGTAGTGCGGCCGCCGGTGACGAGCACGCGACCATCCTGGAGCACGACGGCGATGTGGCCGGAGCGTGGCGTAAGCATGCTGCCAGCCGGGGAACCGGAGCCGAGATATTCGGCCGCGGCGAGCGGGTTGCCGCTCGAATCCGTCCCGCCCGTCGCCAGGATAGTGCCGTTGGAGAGCACCGTGGTGGCTGCGCCGTTACGGGCGATAGTGAGGGGAGCGTCGGTAACGAACACGCCGGGCGCGCTGAGAGAGGATTGGGCGATGACGACAGCTATAAAGGTCGAAACAATCGCGAGAAGCGCAAAAGACCATCGCGGCGAGCAGAATCTGGACATTTATCCCTCCGACAGGATAGGCAAGTGACGTCAGTATAGTGCCTCGGCCTTATGCCCTCAAGCTATATATGCGTCCCTTTAGTTTTAGGAGTACTGGAACAAAAGTCCGGATCCGACCCTGGGAAAACCAACGATTCGTGAAGCGTCGAAAGTATCAAATACGCACTCAGGACCGGTCCGGCTGACGGTGAACTCGCCCGTGGCACTTGCTCCTACCTTCAACACCGAAAACGCCCTGACTACCAACGCCCTCGGAACCGTAGGTGGCAACAATCTCGATCACAATTTCAAAATCGAATATAACGAAGTCTGGAACTTCAACGTCGAGCGTGAGCTCACGCCGGGCACCGTGTTCTCGCTAGCCTACATCGGCTCCCGCACGGTGCTCAACGTTCCACTCCCTGGCCCTGGAGCCATCGCCGCCCGCCGTCCCATTCCGCAGTTGAGCCAGATCAGCGATATCCGCTGGAATGGTTGGGCCTCATATCACGCGTTCACGCTCACCGCCAAGCGCCGCTTCACCCAAGGCCTGCTGTTCAACGCCAACTGGACCTGGTCGCATTCGATCGACGACGCCTCCGATCCCGGCGCAACTCTGAAGGAAACCAACCTCCCGCAAAATGTTTACGACCTCGCGCAGGAAAAAGCCAGCTCTAGTTTCGATCACCGCCAGCGCGTAGTCGTGAGCTTCATTTATCAACTCCCCATCGCTCGAAAATCCACTGGTTTGACGCACGCCCTGCTAGGTGACTGGCAAGCCGGCGGGAATTTCACCGCTCAATCCGGCGCGCCCTTCACTGTGAGTTTCGCGAGCGATCAGGCCAATATCGGCTCCGGCCCCGCGCAACGCCCCAATATCTCAGGCAATCCCAACGACGGACCCAAGAACCCGCAAGAGTGGTTCGATACCTAGGTGTTTTCGCTGCCCGCGCTCTATACTTTCGGCACGGCCCCCCGCAACGCCGTGATTGGACCGGGCCTCCTCGAATTCGACCTTTCGCTACAAAAGGACATCCGTTTGACCGAAGCCGCCAAGCTGCAGTTCCGCGCCGAAGCGTATAACCTTTTCAATCACCCCAATTTCAATATCCCCAACCGCACTGCCTTCACCGCTAATTTCGGCAGCATCTCCAGCGCGCAGGACTCGCGCCAACTTCAGTTCGCACTAAAGCTATCATTCTAAGGTTTCGCAGTGTGGTCACCCAAGTCCGGCTCGATTAACCAAGGACCGTAGAGTCCGCAAACCGCCGAAATGGATCGTCAAAGCTACTTCGCACGGAGGTGAGGCCCATGATCGCTACCGATAATGATGCTATGAAAGCGCTGCAGCGGGGCTTCGCGTAGACTGCGAGGCAGCGGTAGCTACAGTTGGCCGGTAGATGAGATGGAGCGGTCTGGCCACCGCCCGAAGCTCTGCAATCCGCTAGAGGCTAAGCGGCGCATGGGGCTTACCAACAAGACTGACACTCTGGATGCCCGAGGACTGGCCATCCTGCTGCGCAACGGCACTCTACCGGAGGTACATCAGGCAGTGAATGCGGCCAGTCACTCCTTGATGAGCGCCAAGTAGTGATTTCGCGTATGGTCGCTGAGGGCACGTCTTCGCTGGACCGCATCCAAAAACGCGTCCAACTCCTCCGGCGTGACCTGGTTCATGCGCTCTTCCCGAAGTACTCGGAGAGACTCGCTATTCTGGCTCTGTCATTTTTCCAACTCCGCTTGTTTTTCCTTGCGTGATTTTCAAAGAACATCTGACCGGCTTCCGCGAGGGCCAAATCCTTGGCAGAACACTGCAAATTCGTTCTGCCGTCAACGACTTGGTTCAGTCTCCTGCGCTCGGCCTCCTTGGCCTGCTCATGAGTTCTGAATCCGCCATTGAAGTAGGATCGGCCCCTGTAAAACCGGTACCACCTTTTCGTTCGTGAGTCCTGTCGGATTGGCACCGCACGCCGCTACCAGGAACTGAGCGTCTTCCACAGTTGTAGTGAGGTGACTGTCTGCTTGCTCGAAAATCGAGCGCATACTTGATCTCCTCACTGTCGCTCACGCTAACGCCTCCTCTCCCGCCGTGCGGAATCGGATAGAGATTTGCCGGCCGGCTCCGTCATAGCCTACTCGTTCGACGAGGTCTCCCATCATCTTGGACCTGCCGAGTGCGGTCCATCTGTTCCCACTCCGCTGCCCCAAACAATGCAGGAGGTTTTCCCTCAGCCGGTTCAGAACCGATTCCTCGATGGCACGCGAGGAAAGGGACTTAGCTGGACACGATGTTCAGCCTATGCGCTGTGCGTTCAGGCAGGGGAACCGCAGAAGGTTTCTCGAAACACAGGGCGCTTCGGTACGTCGCGAAGTCTCTCCATACTGCCTAGACTGTAACCCGTCCACGATTCACTGCAATTTAGCAGGGTAAGTACTAAGGCATTGTTTGCATTTATTCCTATTAATCCAGGAATGATCATGATATGCTGGGTCCGGTCGAACTTAAGCTTTCGCGTGCCTCTGGAAACTATTACCATGCTCAACACACAAACCTCGGTTCACCTGCACGAAGACGATTTAGAGCTTTACCTCCGAGGGCAACTGGAATCGGAACGTCTCACGTCTACCGAGCGACCTCTGCTAGCGTGCAAAATTTGCCTGTTGCAGTTATCAAACAGCCTAGAGCAACATCTGGCCATCCAAATGCTTTCTAGGCCGAGAGTAGACCGACACAGAAGGGATCCGAGCCACGCTTCGAGACCAATGGTGAAGGGACGCTCCAGGAACTCCATCCGCTATCCCTTGAACGACGCCGAGTCAAGATTGTGGACGTCTCGAAAAACGGTCTCGGACTGGTAAGTCCGAGGGCGATTTTACCGGGGGCTATTGTGCAATTGCGGTTTAAAGGTATCGTCGAACTCGGGAATGTGCGGTATTATTCCGTATCGAATGAGGGATTTCGGATTGGCTTGAGGCTGCACGGGGAGGGCTGACCACTGCGTAATCCCGCCGGATATGGACACCTAAGGACGCTTTTCCGAGCTAAGCGAAAAGCGGGAACGGATTGGTGAAGCCTGGAACACCTTGCAGCGCCAGCGGTTGGAAGCAAGCTGAGCCCGGCTCCGATACCATTTCCGACTAGTAGCGGAGGCGGTTGGCAGAGCCTTCTTGCTTGCCACCGTGGTTAGCTCTGGAATCATGGGTGAACGCCTGTCTGGCTGCGAGACGGGAAAGGTAGTTGTTCCGTGCGGATGGTCTCACGTTCTCGGACGGGGCACGTCATTTTCGACGAATAGATTTCTCCTCGATCCGCGGCGCGGAAAAGAGGACTAGCCGGATTAACCGTCAGCTACCCTCGTTCTTCAGGAATTGTGTGTCTTCTTCCGTTGGGATCGAACCTGTGAGTGCTCATAGGGAGGTAGGCCTAAAAATTATTTTTTTTATTCCTTTTACTTTTTTGATTCCTTCAGTTCGTTGTACACGCTCTCAATGAACATCTCCTTGGTCCAGCTTGGTGTAGGCGCCCCGTAGCGGCCGTCGAAGTCCATGGTCGGCTGGGCAGCCAGAACCTGTTCGAGAGTTTTGCCATCGGCGAGCAGATCCGCTATGCGGTGGCCAATCATGGTGACCATATCCCGGTAGCTTACGACATCCGCTTGATCGCAGATTCTGCCGTGGCCGGGAACGATATATGTTCCTCCCTCCTGATGCCCCTTCGGGATACTGAGTTCGATGATGTGATTGAGGGACTGCAATATTCCCTTAAACGTGCCGCCATTTTTCCGATCGATGACCGGGTATGTCTCAGTCGAGAAGATGTCCCCGCTGCTGATCACGTCCGAGCCGTGGAAGTATACGATCGTGTCGCCGTCCGTATGCGCGGACGGCTCATGGATCAATTGAATACCTTCGCCATTATAGAACTGCATTTGAGGCGTGGCGTACGTTTCCGTGGGCCATAAAGTCTCGCTTACCGGAGATACCTTTCCGGTAGGCGCGCTCATGCGGTTGAGTACGTTTTCGTAGGCTAAAATGGCGGCCGGTGTGTCGCCAATCTGATTGCCACCCTTTGCTAACTCGGCGTTCCCTCCAATGTGATCAGCATCAATACTGGTGTTGATGATGTATCGAATCGGTTTGTCCGTAATCTGTTTTATCGCGGCGAGTATCTTTGGGACGAGCGGGGCCAATTCCGTATCCACTACATACACGGAAGCATCGCCGACCTGAATCGTAATGTTCGCGCCAGCTCCATGCAACATGTACACGTTTCGTTGCACCCGCAGCGTCGTGATGCTCAGGTCATTCAGATTAGAGTTAGACAGAGCAACTGTCGGCGCGATGTGGGTTTCAGTAACCTCCGGCACCTTAACATTCGGGTTCTTCAGCTTCGCGACGAATTCCGGATACATGGTTTCGGGCCCACCGCTCACGGCAACCTCAGGCACTTTATATCGCGCTACGGCGTCCAGCTTGAAAGGGTTCTTCCAAGGTATGTAGTCGGGTACATACCCTTGGGGGCGATTCGCAATTTCAGCAGTGGGAACGCAGTCATATCCACGCATCTTCTGATCCGGATCGAGCACGTATTGGCGCGTCCGGACAAGAGGCTTCGCCAAGTAAACCGGATCAGAGATAATGAGCATAATCGTTAAATAGTTTCCGTGTCTGATCCAGTGCTCTGTCAGCGTTCCGCGATCGCTACGATAGGTACCGACGCGTTCGAACAGCGCCTCCTTCAGATGGGTCGTCTGGATGGTCAATTCGTTGCGATCCCATTTTCCCGTAGAGAAGCCTTGCCAGGTATGGGCCGCCAATTCTGATGGTTTCGGTCGGCTATCCATCCAAATCACCCGTTCCTGCGCCTGCCACTCGGTATATTCGTGCCAGGCGATAACCTGCTGGGTTGCCGGATCGACCTCTTTGAAGACTCGGATATTGCCAAAATCCGTGAAATCGTCCGCCGGGAGCGGGATGCATTGGTGCTCGGGGAGAGTGTTGATGGAAGCGTTCCAACTCCAGGCTCTCATTTTACCGGCTGCGTTGAGCGGGAGGCCCTCGTACTCGCCCAATTCAGGGCCGGGTCCGCGCCACGCTTCGTCTTCGTGCATCAACAGCGCCCAATTGCCGCTGAAATCTACCTGCCCCATGACATAACACGAGCACACATTACTAATCAGAAGAACAAGTCCGGACTTTAGCAAGAATCTAATCGAGGGATGATTCATAAATCCCTTCCTTTCATCGTGCGCTACAGGGGGTTGGGTTCCAGCCGGTTTCGTCAGTTTGCTTTTGAAAATGAGTCGTGATCACAAAAGGCTGGTTAAGATAAACCGGATCATCCAGAATGCTGGTCACTACAAGCCAGCTATCACCATCCGACTCGTTGGTTCGATCGAAGTATTCTGTTAGAACCGCTTTATCGCTAAAAGGGACGCCATTCTTTCGGATATACCCTGGCCGGATGTTGGTTGTCACTACGGTCAGCGAGCTGGTGGGCTTGCGGACTCGTTGTCCGGCCGCCTTGCGTCCCGACTGCACACTACCGTCTACGCCCATTACAGAAAAAAAATTGTAACCGGTAGTGAGCTCCCAGGACGCTTGTGATACCCCCTGCCAGGCGCTGCCTTTTGATTTGGGTTCTTTAAAATAGAACATCCTGGTTTGCATGCCCGTGTCTGTTTCCAGTTTTAGGGTGTCGTCGTCGGCCCACGAAATACGCAGTCGTTCGGGCATGCGTAGAATATTTGGGGCCGCATAGGCCTTGCACTGAAGCCCCGCGGCTTCGTCTTTCGCCGGATCCCAAGCGTCCCCGATTTTCTGACCGGCTTCATTCAGAGGAATGCTAGTAAAGTCGCCTTTGGACGGGGTCACCATGCGCCACCGCCAGTCTTCGGTCACAACGGATACCCACTGACCGGTAAAGTCGATGGGAGCGGCCGCTTTCGCATTGGCAGGAGGCGCAGTTTTTTCATTCTGGGCATGCAAGCCCGTTACCGTCGCGCACAGCATTACCGTTAATCCAATGATGCGCGTCCAGCATTTCGGATTAGTGTTTGCCAAGAATAATCGAACTGCGGTCATTACTGGGCTCCTTCGTAGATTCGATAAACTTCAACCGCGCGATTCAGAAGAGAAGCTTCAGTCCGAATTGGATCTGACGCGGCGCGCTAGTAGTCCCAGTGATTTGACCAGCACTCGCATTCAGAGTTGTACCGGCGAAAATCGTCGTATTGGGGTTCTGGAACGACGGATGATTAAGTATGTTGAAGGCCTCCGCGCGGAACTGGATTCGAAAGCCCTCTGAGATCTTAGTAACTCTGAATTCACGATTTAAAGAGTTATCCAAATTCCATAGATTCGGTCCGATAATTGTATCTCTTCCAGCATTTCCGTAAGTCCCCAGTGCCTGTAGAGAAAAACAAGAGGGGTTGAACCACTGATTCAGAGTGTGAAAGCCAGAATAGAGATCGCACCCAGCAACAGCGTTGGGGCGGCCGCTCGTGGGTAGCCCTTGTGTCCCGCCGCTATAAACACGGCTTGCCCCCGAAGCTGGATCGGAAGGGTAGCCGGATAGATATGTGAAAATGCCGTTTAGCTCCCAACCGCGGAGGATCGCTCCCGCTACTCCTTTGCCCCGGTATGAAATATCGTAGATGGCGCTGATGCGAAAGTTGTGCCGACGATCGAAGTTAGACAGCCCACGATCGGCAGCCACATTGAAGGCCTGCGAGGCGGGCCCTCCGCCATTAGGCCCGAAAGCTCCTGATGCGTTATCAATCGATTTCGAGAACGTATAGGAAACCTGCGATTGTAATCCATGCGAGAAACGCCGCGTGAGGCTGGGCTGCAGAGCTTCGTAATGCGCATCCGAGAGCGTATTGCCGAAGAGCAAGAAGCCATACAGCGGGTCGATTCTCGGATTTGCAACACCTGAAGCGTTACTGTATGTAGGCGCGCCATTATAGAAACACCCTGTCGCGCTTTGCAGGATGTAGGGTTGACCGAGGGGCATTTGAGATGCGGACTGGACGCAGGGAATCGGACTGTTCATATCCGTCTGCCCCACGCCGTGAAGATAGTGAGTGCCGATGTAGGCAACGGATGCAACGGTATTGGGCGCAATTTCGCGCTGAATGCTCAGGTTCCACTGCATCTGGTACGCCGTCGAGCGGATACCCCAGTATTGCCCATTTCCGTTTATGCTCAATGTGCCGTTGGTGGGAATGACCACCTGGTTGGGATTTGTGGCGGCTGGAATATTGGAAAACGGTGTGGGGTAAAGGAGACCTTGTGCGATAGTCTGCTGTGCGAAAAGGAGCGGAGGCTGGAACCAGGAATTCAGATCGCTGGTATGCATCACGTTATGGAACATCCCAAAACCAGCACGGATCGAGGTCTTGTGGTCAGCGAAGGGGTCAAACGCTAGACCGATTCGAGGATCCCAGTTTTTCAGCGAAGGATTACTCTCCGTTTCCTGCCGCTCCGGAGTCCATGGCTGATTTGGTAAGAACGGGTTGTGCAGCATATAGACCGATTGGCGCGCGAGCGAGATAATCGAAGTGGGTGAATACCGCAATCCTATGTTGACCGTCAGCCTACGGGACGCTTTCCACTGATCTTCCGCGTATAAGCTGTACATCCAATAGCGCCAATCCCTGTTGGATCCTTTGCCGCTTAAAGGAGCTTGTAGGTCCGAAACCTGTCCGACGACCGCTACCGCGGTCCCCGTCTCAAAAGCGGGGAGGCTTGGAAAAATCCACATGGGCGTCTGGAACAAGACCGTAAAGGTGTCCTCCCTGAACCTGGTTGCCGTGCCGCCGAACTTCACGCTGTGTGAACCGGAAGTCCAAATGATATCATCCCCCACTGCGAAGCGGTTCGGGACCATGTAGAACGGGAGACAGCAGTTGGGGCCGAGTTGGTTGACGCCCGAAAAGGACGAGATTACGCCATCCACGCGCCCAGCGGAGGTACCGTAGAACTGCAATGGGTGAACACCGGGGGCTGTGGGCGCACCCGGCGTAACAACTCCGTTGGCGACGGTGGGAGACCCGATATCGTCGGCTTCTTCGTACGGCCGGTCGAATCCACCTCTCGCGAGGTTCACTAGCTTCGGCGACAAGATCCGGCGCCACTGAAGCTGGACGTAGTGGCCACGCGAATGGTCCACTTCGGGCCAATAGGGAATGGTAGCTGCCGGCGCAGTCCGGTTAGCGCGGTCATAAACATATCGTAAGAAAATTGCGTCCTTCTCCGAAATGTTGTAATCCAGCCGGGCAAGATAATAATCCTGGTGCCCGTTCGTAGAAGCTAGCGCGAAAGTCTGGCCCGTGCCGCTAGGCTGCCCGTTCGCTAGCAGTTCATTCGTGGCCGTATTGGGCCACAACGCCATAGTGTTGGTAATGGCTTGCCGAACAGCCGCATTAGTGCCGAACGGTGTGCCGGCTTGCGGGATCGCAGGGCCGCAAACACCGGGCGTTACCGTAGACGTCAAGAACTGATGCGCGCATGGATCCGGGACCGTGATCACGTTCGTAGCTGTCTGGCTCAACCGCAGTCCTTCGTAATCCCCGAAGAAAAAGATCCTGTCTTTCTTGATCGCGCCGCCCAGGCTGGCACCAAACTGGTTTTGCCGATACGCCGGCGCCTTATCGCGATCAAAGAAATTGCGAGCTTCCAGCTTATCGTTGCGAAGGAACTCGAAGGCTGAGCCATG
>Ga0157370_10007735_pt1 | contig 11654 bp, 8 predicted proteins | sample C35metaG_FD_113463 | JGI IMG/M metagenome (GOLD analysis project Ga0157370, IMG submission 113463) | Corn rhizosphere microbial communities from Kellogg Biological Station, Michigan, USA - C3-5 metaG | ecosystem: Host-associated > Plants > Roots > Rhizosphere > Soil | place: USA: Michigan... | reverse complement strand
TTGCGCGACGGGGGCTCACGCCATTGGCGACGCCGCCCGTATGGTCGCGCTCGACGATGCCGACGTGATGCTGGCGGGTGGTTCGGAAGGGGCGATCTGTCGGCTCGGCATCGCGGGCTTCAATGCATGTCGCGCGCTTTGCACCAGCTTCAACGACACGCCGGAAAAGGCCTCGCGACCCTACGACCGCGATCGCGACGGCTTTGTGATGGGCGAGGGCGCGGGCGCCGTGATCCTCGAAGAATACGAGCACGCCAAGGCCCGCGGCGCGAAGATTTACGGCGAGGTGAGAGGCTACGGTCTGTCAGGCGACGCCTTCCATATCACGGCGCCGTCGGAAGACGGCGATGGCGGCTTCCGCGCCATGAAGATGGCGTTGAAGCGTTCCGGTCTGGCGCCATCCGACATCGACTATGTCAATGCGCACGGCACTTCGACGATGGCCGACGGCATCGAGGCCGGCGCCGTCGAGAGATTTCTCGGCAACGCGGCGTCGAAGACCGCCATGTCGTCGACCAAATCCTCGATCGGCCATCTTCTGGGCGCGGCCGGCGCCGTTGAAGCGATTTTCTGCTTGCTGGCGATGCGCGATCAGATCGTGCCGCCCACAATCAACCTCGAAAATCCCAACGTCGACACGCAGCTCGATCTGGTGCCTCTCGTCGCCAAGAAGCGTGAAGTGCGGGCCACGCTGTCGAACTCCTTCGGCTTTGGTGGAACCAACGCAACGCTGATATTTGCCGAGGCCAGCTAGGTCGTCGCGTGCTGCGCTTTCTTGCCGTCCTGATCGTTTTGGCCCTCATCGTTTCCGGCGCGTATGTCTGGGAGAATGTGAACTTCGCCAAGGCAGGACCGGCGGCTGCCCATGGCGCTGAGACCGATGTCATCATCAAACCGGGGGTGGGACTAAAGGGCATCGCGCAAGAATTACAAGTGGCCGGCGTGATCGAAAATCCGCTTCTTTTCGAGGTTGGCGTGCGTCTGAGGCGCATGACACCGAGCCTCAAGGCCGGCGAGTACGCGATCCCGAGCAAGGCCAGCATGGTCGACATCATGGACATCCTGATGTCCGGCAGGACAGTTCAGCACAAGATCACCGTCGCGGAAGGCCTGACAAGCGACATGGTGGCCAAACTCGTAAGCGCTGATTCGGTCCTGGTCGGCGCCGCGGTCGCAACGCCGGCCGAGGGAACGCTCCTGCCCCAAACTTATCTATTCACGCGCGGCACGACGCGCGTCGAAATCATCTCGCGCATGCAGAAGGCGCAGCGAGAGCTTATTGCAAAGCTCTGGGCAAAGCGTGCGCCCGACCTTCCGCTCAAGTCGCCTGAAGACGCCGTGACGCTGGCATCTATCGTCGAGAAGGAGACCTCGCTTCCTGAGGAACGACGGCACATCGCCGCGATCTTCATCAGTCGCTTGCGGCTCGGCATGAAGCTGCAATCCGATCCGACGATCATCTATTCGATTTCTCGCGGGTATCCGCTGGGCCGCGGCATCCGGCAAAGCGAGCTCGCAAGGGCGACGCCCTACAACACCTATGTCGTTGCAGGACTGCCGCCGACGCCAATCTGCAATCCGGGTGCCGATTCGCTGGGTGCCGTCCTCAATCCCGGTACCTCGAAGGATCTCTATTTTGTCGCCAGCGGGAATGGTGGCCATGTCTTTTCTGCGACAATCGAGGACCAGTTGAAGAACGTTGCTGCATTGCGCGCCCGCGAACGTGCACAGAAGGCGGCGCAGGCGCATCACTGACTGCCCTTGCGTCGATTGCCTGCCGGGTTATCGTTTCCGTTCATCGGAGTCGCCATGACCATCGTCAGCATGACGGGATATGCCGAAGCACAGGGAAGCCGCGACGGTGCGCGCTGGCGCTGGGAAGCCAAAAGCGTCAACGGGCGCGGGCTCGACGTCAGGCTGCGTGCGCCGCCTGGCTTCGAGGCGATCGATCCCGTGGCGAGGACGCTTGTCGGCGAGCGGTTCAGGCGCGGCTCCATCCAGATGCAGTTGACGTTCGAGCCTGGCGACGCATCTCGTGGCCTCAAGATCGACGCTGCGGCACTGGCGGCTGCGGTGCGCATCGCCCGAGAGGTTGCTTCGGAGACCGGCCTCGCGCCGGCCCGCGTCGATGGCTTGCTCGCTCTCAAAGGCGTGATCGTTCAGGATGAGGCGCTGCCCATCGAGGCGCCAGCAAGGGCGATGCGCGATGCCGCGATCGTCGAAACGTTGGCGACGGCGCTCGATGCCTTGATGCGCGCGCGTGCCTCCGAAGGCAGCAAGCTGCGTGCGGTACTCACTGCGCACGTCGACGAGGTCGCTCGTCTGACCGGCGAGGCCAGGGCACTCGATGCCGCCCAGCCGCGCGTCCTGCGCGACCGGCTCCTGGCACAGGTGCAGGACATGCTTTCGGGCAGCGGCCTCTCGGAAGATCGCCTGACTCAGGAGGCGGCGCTTCTGGCGGTCAAGGCCGACATTCGCGAAGAACTCGATCGCCTGCAGGCGCATGTGCACGAGGCGAGAGCCTTGATGGCCTCGGGAGAGGCGGTGGGACGCAAGCTTGATTTCCTCTCGCAGGAATTCAACCGGGAAGCCAACACGCTCTGCTCCAAATCATCCGATATAGCGCTGACGCGCATTGGTCTCGCACTCAAGGCAACGATCGATCAGTTTCGCGAACAGGCGCAGAACGTCGAATGAGCGGCGAGATCAAGCGCCGCGGCCTGATGCTGGTGCTCTCGTCGCCCTCCGGCGCCGGCAAGACGACCCTGTCGCGCAAGTTGCTCGAGTCCGACGCAGGCATCGTGATGTCGGTCTCCGCGACCACGCGCGCCAGACGTCCCGACGAAGTCGAGGGTCGCGACTATCACTTCGTCCCGCCCGCACAATTTGAAAAAATGGTCAAGGCAAACGAATTCTTCGAATATGCAAGCGTGTTCGATCATCGCTATGGCACGCCGAAGAAACCGGTGGCCGATGCCCTCGCGGCCGGCCGGGACGTTCTCTTCGACATCGATTGGCAAGGTACGCAACAGTTGAAGGAACGTGCGCGCGAGGATCTTGTCAGCGTGTTCATCCTGCCGCCGGGGCATGACGAACTCGAGCGGCGGCTGAAGTCCCGGGCTCAGGATTCGAAGGAAGTTGTCGCCAAGCGCATGGCCAAGGCCGCGAGCGAAATCAGCCATTGGCCGGAATACGACTATGTCGTCGTCAACCGCGATCTCGATCAAGCATTGACCCAGATCAAGGCGATCCTCACCGCCGAGCGCACGCGCCGCACACGCCTCATCGGCGTGGGGGAGTTCGCGACAAAACTTATGACGTGACGTCTTCCTGAGGCAGGGTCGTCAGTTGATATTGACCCGGTAAACCTTTTTCGCAGTGCCGCTGAACAGCGCCGTCTTTTCCGCCGGCGAATATTTTTCGGCCACACGCTTGAAGGCGTTCCAGAGCGAGACATAGTCGCAGCCGAAGCGGTCGACCGGGAAATTGCTCTCGAACATGCAACGCTCGGCACCGAATGCCGCGATCACGGTCTCGAGATAAGGTCTCCATTGTTTGGCGAGCGTTTCCGACGGCGGGTCGGCTTCGGCCATGCGCATCTTCCAGCCGGCAAAAGGCATCGGCAGACCGCCTGCCTTCACATGAACATTCGGGCATCTGGCGAGCGTGTGGATATTGTCACTCCAGATACCGAACCGCTCTTCGCGTTTGCCCTTGTAGCTGCCGATGCCGAGTGGGGTGCCGACGTGATCGAGCACGATCGTGGTGTCAGGGAATGCACGCGCCAAATCGATCAGTTCGGGAATCTGCGGTTCGAGCAGCCAGGCGTCGAACGACAGTCCAAGCCGGTGCAAGACCTTGAAACCGTCGCGGAACTTCGCGTCGAGATAAAGTCCGGGCGCGGCGCGGCCCGCGAGCGGACCGAGCACGCCGGGATCGGCGTCATAGGACGCGCTCTGCCGGATGCCGCGGAAGCGTCCATGGCCGGCCGCGATGTGCGAACGCAACACGTCCTCTGCTGCTGCCGCTCCGATGCGCAGATCGACGTGACCGACAATGCCGGCGCAGGCGCGCAAGTCGCCATAGAGTCCGCTTGCGGTCATCGCGGCAACGCCGTTGACGAACTCGGTCTCGCCAACGCATTTGAGCGCGTCGGGGCCGTCGGCGCGATACATGGCGCCGCATTCCATGTAGATCGTGCCGCGGATGTTGTGGCCGCTTTTCAGGTCCTTCAGCAACTCGTCGATCAGATAGCGCGGCGTGTTGCGGATGATGTCCATGAAGCCATGGTCGGACGGCGGCAAGTTGCGCAGGATATCAGTCGGCCGGTCCCACAGATGGTGGTGTGGATCGACGATCGGCAGATCGGGTTCGAGGATGGCTTCGGGCATGTTGGTCACCCTGTTCAGGAGTAGCGATGATCAGACGATAGCCAAGGTCCATCTCCGTTTCACGCAAAACCTCGCCATGCCGACGGAGCCAGGTGCCGTCTGCAAGGTCGCGACGGAGGCAGTCGATGCGCTCGTCGACGTTTGACGCATTTGCGAAGAACGAAATCGCGGCGCGCGCCTGGGGATCAAGGTACATTTCCGGCCTGCGCCAATAGGCACAGAAGAACCCGTCCGTGCAGTCATGCGGCACCGGAACAGGGATGATGTGAATGGCAGGAAAAACCGCCCGCGCCTTGTCGAGAGGCAGCAAGGGTCGCATTTGCGGCGCGCTCTCGGGGAAATAGTCCTGAAGCAGCCAGAATTTCAGGCCTTCCATCTGATGATCGAGAAAAACACACGGCCCGCGCGAAACGCGCGCCATTTCGCGCAAGCCCTGGTCCAGGTCCGACCAATGATGTGTGGTCAGGAAGGCCGTTGCCGCATCGAAGCTTTTGTCGGGGAAAGGAAGGTTCTCAGCCGACGCCTGGATCACCCTCGCGGCGTGCGGCGGTCGTTGCGCGATCATCGTCACGGAGGGTTCGACGGCGGCGACATCCAGACCGCACGGCTCATAGGAGCCTGCGCCCGCGCCGACATTGACGACGCTTCGCGCGTCGCCAAGTGCGTCCAAGATCAGCGCTGCGATACGCGGGTCGGGCTTTCGGTAGTTCGCGTAGCCCCTCCCGATCGTATCGTAGAGGGCATTCACGGCGTCAGGATGACCCGCCCGGTAATCTTGCCTTCGCGCAGATCGTCGAGCGTCTGGCTCGCCGCGCTCAAGGGTCGCTTGCTGAAGGGAATGGGATCGACCTTGCCGGCCTTGACCAGTTCCATCATCTCGCGCGTTTCGTCGAGCGAACCGACCATCGAACCGTTGATCGAGATCGCGCGGAACGGAAACATCGGGATGGGCATCGACATCGCGCCGCCGAACAGCCCGACAATGATGACTTTGCCGCCACGCCTGACCGCCTGGCTGGCGAAGGCGAAACTCTTCTCCGAACCGACGAAGTCGACGACGGCATAGGCGCCGCCACCCGTATCGGTCATCAGTTTCTTGGCGCTGTCCGGATCCTTGGTGTTGTAGGTTGCAGACGCTCCCGCCTTCTTCGCGGCCGCCAGCTTCTCGTCGTCGATGTCGGCGGCAAGCGGACCCTTGCCGAACAAAGCTTTCGCGAACTGAACGCCCATCATGCCGACGCCGCCGACGCCCAGGACAAGAACCTGATCGTTGCGGCCGAGCTTTCCGATCTTCTTCATGGCCGAAAAGGCGGTGAGGCCCGAACACATATAGGCCGCGCCGAGCGCGGGATCGGTCTTGCCGTAATCCAGCAGATATTTCGGATGCGGCACCATCACATGCGTCGCATAACCGCCAGCCACTCCGGACGAGCAGCCGAGCTGGCGCGGGCCGCCGACACAGATATTCTCTTCGCCGCGTTCGCAAGCCGGACACTTGCCGCAGCCGATCCAGGGAAATGCCGCAAAGCGCTGCCCGACCTTCACGTCTTTGACGTCAGGACCGACCGCGACGACTTCGCCTTCAATCTCGTGTCCGAGGGTATGCGGCAACTTCATGCTGGCCATCGGCAACTTGTTGCCGCCGCCAAGATCGAAATAGCCGTCATGAATGTGAACGTCGGAGTGGCAAACGCCCGCATTATGCACCTTCAGCAGGACTTCGGTGCCTGTGGGAGTGGGCGTCGGCGTCTCCACCAGTTGCAGCGGCTTGCCGAATTCCGTGATCGCCTGGCTCTGCATGCGCGTCTCCCTTGATTTTTTTGCTTGGCGTCAGTCTGGCATGTTCAAACCCGGCTTGTCATGCCTGCCATCGCGGCCTTCAGACGCCGAACTGTCGCGCCAAAGCGGCGAACTCCGCTACGGAAAGTTGTTCAGGTCGCGCCGTCGGCGCGATGCCTGCGGCACGGATGCGTTCTTCCGCATTGGCGGCGAGGCCCTTCAGGCTTTGGCGCAGCATTTTGCGCCGTTGGCCAAACGCGGCCGCGGTCACCCTTTCGAGATCGGCGAGACGTGCGGGTGCAACGGGTGATGCGAGCGGTTCCAGCCTCACGACGGTGGAGGTGATCTTGGGCGGCGGCACAAAGGCGCTACGCGACACGTCGAAGAGAATCTTCGCCGAACTGCGCCATTGTGCGAGCACGGACAAGCGCCCAAAGGCTGCGGTTTCCGTTTTGGCGACGATGCGTTCGGCGACCTCGCGCTGGAACATCAGCGTCAGGCTTTGCCAGAAGGGCGGCCAGGGCTCGAGTGTCAGCCACTTGACCAAAAGCGCGGTGCCGATGTTGTAGGGCAGGTTGGCGGCAATGCGCACACGCGACGTTCCGAACAGCGCGTGCTCGTCAAGCTTCAACGCGTCGGCCGAGACGATCTTGAGTTTGCCCGGATGGGCAGTCGCGATCTCGGCGAGAGCAGGGAGACAACGCTCGTCTCGTTCCACGGCCACCACGCGAGCGGCGCCCTCGGACAACAAGGCGCGCGTCAGGCCGCCAGGACCTGGACCGACTTCATAGATCGTTGCGCCTTCGAGCGGTCCGGCGGCGCGCGCGATACGCCGCGTGAGATTGAGGTCGAAGAGAAAATTCTGCCCGAGCGTTTTCTTCGCCCGCAAGTCATAGGTCGCGATGACTTCGCGAAGTGCGGGCAATCCGTCAGCGCTCGGCATCGGCCATCTTAGCCGCCATGCGGATGGCGGCGATCATGCTGCGCGCATCCGCCTTGCCGGTGCCGGCGATGTCGAGTGCCGTGCCGTGATCGGGCGAGGTGCGAATGATGGGGAGTCCGAGCGTGACGTTCACGCCGTCCCAGAAGGACAGCGTCTTGATAGGGATCAGGGCCTGATCGTGATACAGGCACAGCGCGGCGTCGTAGCGCGCGCGGCCCTCGGCATGGAACATGGTATCGGCCGGCAAGGGTCCCAGCACATCGTGCCCGCGTGCTCTCAGTTCGGCGACGGCGGGGGCGATGATGGTTTTCTCCTCGTTGCCGAGCACGCCGTCTTCTCCCGCGTGCGGGTTCAGACCTGCCACCGCCAGCCTGGGCGCGGAGATCGCGAAGAAGCGCTTGAGCGAGGACAAGATGATCTCGCCTGTCTCCACGATCGCAGCCGTTGAGATTGCTCCCGGCACCGCCGCAAGCGGCTTGTGAATCGTCAGGGGCGCGACACGCAACAGATCGCTCGCAAGCATCATGACCGCACGTGGCGCGCGCGTCAGCGCTTCGAGGAATTCGGTGTGACCGGGATAGGCGAAGCCTGCATGCACCAGAACGGCCTTGTTGATCGGCGCGGTGACGATGGCGGCAGCATCTCCGTCGCGCGCCATCGTCACGGATGTCTCGATGGCTTCGATGACGGCCTTGGCGTTGCTCGCGGCCGGCTTGCCCGGCGAACGCGACGCCTTGGCGCGCGTCGGCACGATGGCGGCTTCGTCTTCGAGGCCGCAACTGCGGAAGACGGAACCATCGCCGACGAGCTTCAACGGATGACCAGCGATCCGTCCGCCCAAAGCGCGGAACGCGGCGACCGCGATCTCCGGTCCAATGCCGGCGGGCTCGCCCATCGTCACGAGGATCGGTCGGTCCGCGCCAGGTCTCTCAGCGGGTTTCGACATTGGCGTTGCGGCGAAGATCGCGAAGATAGCGCCGCGAGAGATTCGTGATCTGCGCGTCGAAAAGCTGCTCTTCGACTTGCTGGCGCGACGGTATCGTGTAGGCGGTGATGATCGGCGCGCGCTTGTCGCAGCGTACCATCATCTCGATACCGGCCGGCGAGAAGAAGGGCGGCGTCGCCTCGCCGGGCCCGGCCTTGTTGATGGCTTCCTGAATCTCCGGGCTGAGATCGGTGATTTTAATGCCGAGTTTGGCGAGGTCCTGAACCACCAGACCATGGATCTGTTGCTCAATCTTGGGCAACGTCTCGCAGCCATTGACATGGTCGTGAATCTGAACCGCAACCTTCAGCGCATTGTCCTTCAGTTGCTTTGACGGATTGGCGCCGAGCGGCAACAACACGCGATCGACTGTGAGCGGCCCCACCGGTTTTACCGTCGCCGGATCGGGAATCTTGGTCCCCAATCCCTCCTGACGGTCGCGCAAACCGAGGATGTAGTAGCCGCCCGTCGAACGGATGGGCGGTGAGACGGCGCCGACCTCGAGATGCTGCAAGGCGTCGTCGAGTTCGGTCGGTAATTGTCCCGCATGCACCCAGCCGAGACCGCCTCCTGCCGCAGCCGTCGGGCTCTGGCTGAACTGGCGCGCCACGGTTCCGAAATTGGCTCCGGAATGAAGTTGCGTTTCGATATCCTGCGCGTCCTTCATGACCTTCGCGTCGACGTCGGGATTGTCGACCGTGAGGAAGATTTGCGAAACGAGAAAGTGGGTCTTGTTCGCACCCTCCTGCAGCTTGGCGAGTTCCGCGTCGACGTCGGCCGGCGTGACGTTCACCCGATCCTGGAATTCGTCCTCGACCGCCTTTTGCCAGGCGATCTGCACGGCAATCTGGCCGCGCAAGGTCGACATCTCGACGCCGCCTTTCTTCAGAAGGTCGGCAAGCTGGTCCTTGGTCAGGTGGTTGTCTGAGGTGATGCGCTCGATTGCCTTGTCGACGTCGGCCGGTGAAACGGTGATGCCCTTGTGACGCGCTTCCTGGATCTGCAGCTGTTCGGTCTCGAGCTGGGAGAGCACCTGGCCGCGAAGTTTTGCGAGAATCTCCGGCGTCGCCTGCAAACCGGAGGTCGCGACGAAGAGAAGGACGCGCTGACGCAAATCGTACTCGGTAACGACGGCGTCGTTCACGATGGCGGCGACGCCGTCGCTGGGGCCGGTATCGGTCTGGAGAACGGCGCCGGCAGGCGGAATGGGCGGCAGCGCCGCGGTTGCGCCGGTGCCGGTTCTGGCGGCGGCTACCGGGGGTGGTGCGGCTGCAGGCGCGACGGCCTTGCCGAGCGCGGGCACCGCGCTCAGCAATGTGGCGAGCGCAATAACGGCGTGAATTCGACGCATCTGAATCAAGGCTCGGCCCTTCGGCAGCAATCTCAATGGTTTACGCGCTCGCCCCCGAACCGGCCGCGAGAATAAGCAAAATCGCAGACGGTTCAAGGATGAGAAAAGACATCCTGCGGGAACAGGCTGAACGGCATGATGGGCTGGTCTCCCGTTTTCAGGCTGAACCGCAGAATGATCGAGGTGGAAGGCGGCAAGTCGCGGTCGGTGGTGAACTTCCGGCGATAGGCAACCGAAACGCCAAGACACTCGTCCTCATAGCCGAGCCCGAGTTCGGTATCCAACATTTGACCAGCGAGGAGATCGCGGCGGATGGCGCCGAAGGCTTGCCAATTGCGATAGAAGTTGATGTCGGCCTGCGCGTTGATTTCCTCGCGGGCGCCAAGTCCCAGCGTTTCCTCTTCGGCCGGCAACTGGACATAGCTGATCTGAATCGTGGAGCGATTGTAGATGCCCGTCAGGTAGACTTCGTGGCGCCTGACCGTTCCATTCGTGCGGTCGATATCGATGCGGTCGGTGAGGTCGACGTAGGGCAGAAATTTGACGCTGACGCGTCCGACGATGTCCGACGTCGTGCCATGCTGGCCCGAGTCCTCGCCGAAGATCGGATCGGGCTTCCAGCGATAGGTCTGGCCGAGGATGGCGTCGATGGAGCCGGAGGGGAACTGAGCGCGCGCATGCAACCCGACATTCGCGCGCGGTCCGCTTTCCACAAGGTCGTAACCCGGCGTCTGATCGAAGGAGAGGATGTTGTTTTCATCCAATTCGAAGTCGGTGCTGTCCTCGATCGGGATGCCGGTCGGATTGCCGCCATAAGGCTGGACGATCATTTGCGCGATCGGTTCGACGATGAAGGCGCGACCGTCGCGCGAGCTTGAAATGAAGGGCCAACGCCAGTCGAGCGCCGCGTAGGGGATGCCGCGCGAGATGAACGTGTCGTGGGATACGAGCGGCGGCGGGTTGCTGATGTGGTACACGTCTCCACGCGCGTCGAGTTGCAGCGACAGCATCTGTCCGCCCGGAAGAATCATGGGCCAGCGCATGCGTGCTTCCGCCGTGGCGCGCTGGCTGTCGACGCCGATGTCGCGCGTGAGTGTCACGGAGTTGAAGTCGAAGCGGAACTGGCCGCCCAGCCAATGCTGCAACGGGCTGAAGCTGAACTCGACCAAGGGCAGAGCCAGCGGAATGACGCGGCTGTTATCGGTGGCGCGCAGGCCCTGGAAGAAATAGCCGGTCACAGCGAAGCGCGTTCGCGCTCCCGCTCCTTCGATATACACATCGTTCACCAGCCGGTCGGCCTGTGAGAAATCGTAGCGTTTGAGATAAGTGTCGTTCGACGTCAGTTGCGCGTCGTATCCGGCCGTCCAATTGTCGGAGACAGGTATCCGGCCGGCACCGAAAAGGCTGGCATACCACTGATGCTGGGTTTGCGTGATCCCGCCATAGGGATTGTAGGCGACGCTTCCCTGCAGCCACATGCCGCCATGTTCCCAGCGTTCGCGATACTCGCCCGCAAGAACACCGCCGCCGCGCGTCGAGGCGATGGGCGTGATCGTGGCATCGTTTGTCGGCGACAGCGCGACATAAATCGGGAGGCGCAGAAAATAGCCGATGGAAGTCGACGATCCGAAGTCGGGCGTCAGGATTCCAGATGCGTAGCGAACCGACGGATCCGGCTGCGAGAGGTAAGGCGTGTAGAAGACCGGGACGTCGAAGAATTCCAGCGTTGCGCCCTTGAACACGATGCGATGCTTGACCTGATCGTAGATCACATGGTCGGCCTGCACGCGCCACACGGGCGTGCGCTGACCGGGCTGGTTGCAGATTTTGCAGGGCGTGTAGGCGGCGTCGAACGCCTCGGTGAAGCGGCCTTGGCTCCGTGATGCGCTTGCGGCGACGAGGCGGCCGTTCTTGCCGATCAGGGCCGCGAAACTCCTGAGGGCGCCTTCGCGCATCTTGTCGTGGAGCGTCACATGATCGGCGAACGCGACATTGCCCTTTTCATCGGTGATGCTGACATGGCCGCTGGCGGTCACGGTGTCGCTATCCTGGTCATACGACACCTGGTCGGCGAGCAGGATGCGGTTGTCGCTGTCGATCTCGACATGGCCTTGCGCAGTGACGATGTGCTTGTCGACGTCGTAGTCGAGTGCCTCAGCCTGGAGCAGGAACTGCCCTTTGATGGGCACTGCCGGTGCCGCCTGC
>Ga0157370_10007731_pt1 | contig 11656 bp, 12 predicted proteins | sample C35metaG_FD_113463 | JGI IMG/M metagenome (GOLD analysis project Ga0157370, IMG submission 113463) | Corn rhizosphere microbial communities from Kellogg Biological Station, Michigan, USA - C3-5 metaG | ecosystem: Host-associated > Plants > Roots > Rhizosphere > Soil | place: USA: Michigan... | reverse complement strand
TGATTTATTGGTTGAGTGTTCAGAATCTGCCGGCGCTCACTTTTATCAAAAATACCTGTCATTTCAACAGGCATTTTAAATTAAAAAAAATATATTTTTCTACTGTTTAAAAGTGTTAGATTTGGTAAAATGATTTAATATGATTGCCCCCAAAAAAGCTCGCAACGTATTCCTTATTTTAATGATGGTTCTTGCGTTGTTCTCATATTCCTGCACCACTACACGAATTGTTACCAAATACGATTCTGATACATTTGCAAACAATCCATTAAATCAAAGAACAACCTGGTCTTTTGCATGGGGATTGGTACAACCCAAAGATATTAACCCAAAATGCGACAGCAGGTTCAACCACCTGGACCAGGTGACGGTTAAAAATAATCTGGGTTTTGCATTAATATCAGTGTTTTCTCTCGGTATCGTAATGCCGCAAAGGATTGAATGGAGTTGCGCTCCTTACAGCCCGCCTACTGATTCATTAGGACATAATTAAAAATTTATCCCATGACAAGTCTCACTAATTTACCTGATGGCATTTCATTATTACCCATCACAAGCTGGCAAAACGGCCATGAGAACTTTGTACATACATTTAAAGAAAATTGTTCCTTTAAATTAAGTATCCCTTCTTCACAATCAGCCAATCCATATCTTGATACGACAAAAAACTTTCAATGGCTTATCCGGTACGCTCTTGACCATAATATTCAACTTCGTGCATTGGGCAATGGATGGTCATTTTCACAGGTAGCAGTTTGTGAAGGCGGCCTTGTAGATACCAAGGCGCTCCGGCTTACTTATAATCTTAAAAATTCTTTTGTTGCACCGCAATATTTGCAAAACGGAGGAAACGCCGGTAATCTTTTTTTTACTGAATGTGGCATCAGCATACTCGATTTAGATGAAAAACTCGAACAGGATTCTAACCCTCAAAGATCAATAAAAGCATCGGGCGCCAGCAACGGACAAACCATTGCCGGATGTACTTCTACAGGCACACATGGATCTGCCTTTAATGTAGGTGCGGTACACGATTCTATTGTAGGACTGCACATAGTGGCGGGGCCAGACAGGCATGTGTGGATTGAAAAAAAATCCAATCCTGTAGCGTCAGATGATTTCATCAACTGGCTTGGCGCCGAGGCAATAAAAGATGATGATATGTTTAATGCCGCTGTGGTAAGTTTTGGCAGCTTCGGATTTATTCATGGTGTTTTAATAGAAACTGAACCGATCTTTCTTTTGGAACAATATCGCACAGGCAATATTGTTTACAACGATGCATTGAAACAGGTAATGAACCATCTTGATTTTTCTGCTATTGCCGCTGAGCTACCCGTTGGCCCGGGAACAGAAATGTATCATTTTGAGATATTGGTAAACCTCCACACCTTTGAACCGGGTAATCCTCAAAAAGGGGTTTATTTTAAAACAATGTATAAGGTTCCCTACCGGACTGATTATACAAAGATCGGTGTTGACGACAATGGATTTACGTATGGCGATGATCTGCTGGGTGTGATGGAAACCGTATTGGATGGCCTTGGCCCCGGCTTATCATCTTTGCTGGTGCCGGGATTGGTCAACAAATTATTTCCACTGGCGTTTACGGCGAACGTAAGTATGACAGGTACAATAGGCGAAACTTTTAGTAATACAAAGTTCAGGGGAAAGGCAGCCAGCGCCGCCATTGGCGTTCATACGGATAATGCCAGCACTGTACTGGAAGAAATCGTGGCTATCAATAAAGAATTTCCTTTTGCAGGAGCGCTTGCATTGCGGTATGTAAAAGGCACATCGGCACTTCTTGGATTTACACATTTTGACAAAACCTGCGTAATGGAATTAGATGGTGTTGACTCACAATTATCAAGAACATTTATACAAAAAGTATGGTCAAGGCTGGACGAATTAAACATACCATTCACCATGCATTGGGGCAAATTTAATTTTGGCCTTACACCTGATTTAATGCAAAAAATGTATGGTGATAATATCGCTAAATGGAAGTCCTGCAGGAAAGTGCTTTTATCTGACGAAGTACAAAAAGTGTTTAACAACGACTTTATGGTTCAATGTAAATTATCGGACTAAGATTTTTAAAAATAAATTCATTGCTTAGAGGCTTCTCTAAAAATGAAATTTCATTCACCATATTGCGGTTGGTGAAACACCAACCATGGCAATCCGTGGCCCCGTTTACTAACGGGATCCCCACGGCACTTTTTGAAAGCCATTACCAGGTCTTATTGTGTGGTTTTAACAACCTTGTGACTGTGAAGAAATTTAAATGAAGGGTATTGGAATTATTTATTAACTTTCTGAAATAATTCAAATATCCATTCAGGAAAACAATGCTAACATATTGCTCTTTTATGAATTTTATTTAATTCAATAATTTCCTCTATCCTTTTTGTGAAAATTAACTTTAATCTGTAAAATCATGGCAGACGAATCCCCATCACAAAAGCCGGTAGCCGCATCTACCTATTTAATCATTTCAGGAGCAAGCCTTATTGCTGCAATTGCTATTGGGTACTACTATTTTCATTACATGAAACAAAGTGGCACAGAAAAAATGGATAACCAGATCTTTTACCTGGTACTGGTCCTTTTTGGGATAGCTGCCAGCGCACTCATATTCGGGATCATGAATTCCTATGCAAGCCTTAACGGAATACAATCCAATGTTACTTATAAATTTACTGGTCCCGTGGTAGGGGTAATACTTACCGTTTTGGGAGGTTTTTTACTGCCTAAAGGTTCGACAGATCAGTTTCTGTCTATCAGGGTATTTGACCAGGATAACAATCCGGTTACAAAAGGCAAGGTTACCATAACTTTCCCTCATTATCAGCGACAGGCTTCCGTTAACAATGATGGTTTGGTTATCTTTCCGGATATACCCGGTGACCAGATTCGTAGTAAAATTATTATAAACGTAGTAAGTGATGGATACAATAATGTAACCCTTGATACACTGCTTTCAAATTTTAATCCTATTAACCTGACACTAAACCAGGCAAAGGTTATACGGATTTCCGGGACGGTGAAAAACGCTGCTGACGATCCCATCAGAGATGTAGAAGTGCAGGTAGATGGAACGCCTTATGCTGCCAAAACAATAAATGACGGCAGCTTTGATATTCCCATTCCCGGCTATCATTTTGGCGACAGGATTACCCTGATCACTTCCAATCCTTTGTACGAGGATAAATCCAAAGAATTTGAAATTCAGTCCGGTGAAATAGATAATATAGAATTTGTTTTGAATCCTGTTTCGGCAATTCATTCTAAAAACAAAGCCAAATGAAATCAATATTTCTTCCCGCCCTGATTACCTTGCTGGCTGCAAATGTCAATGCACAGGAAGTAGTTATCAAAGGCACGCTGAGATGTATGAACAATGGAGTGGCCACCTCTACAAGAGGCGCTACAAACATCATCGTCATTCCTTCTTTTAATCCTGCGGCATCGGTAGCGACTACCACTACACCAGAAGGTTTTTTCCAGATCAATACCGGTTGGAAAGCTGCAGACCTGAAGGATAAAGATGTAACACTTTATATTATTACCAAATGCAGCAGTTGCAAAAAAATACAACGGGTATTCATTTCAGAAGATCTGGATAAACGAAATACTGATCCGACAAAGTTGTATGTAACGGTAAAAGGCTGGAAGCTGTTGGAGAATTGCCAAAACATGGAACTTCCCGATATTATGTCAGAAAAATTGCTTGATTCTGCCCAACATCTTCCGCCCCAGACTGTCAGTGGCAATGCTCCCGGTAGTCCGGCACTCGCGCCGGTTTCTTTTATCAATCTTTTTGAGAAACTGGCCACTATTGCAGTGACTCAAAATTTCGGATTGTTTAAGGTAACTGCTATTCAGCCAGGCAAGATCAAATTCGGTGAATTTCTACATGCTTCTCCAATGACGAATACGGCTAATACTGGTTTTAATTTTGCTCCTTCCCGCAATCTTTCTGAAGCAGTATTTTGGAATGCGGCTGCAATAGCCAACAGTAATAAGCCTGATAACATAAGCCTTCTGGCTAATTTTAAGAATAACATAAAACTCTCAGGGTATCAACAAATTACCAAAAAATTATATCTTGGATTGGGAGGTATTTATACCAAACAAGATCAAATCAGTCAATTGCAAGTCATTGGAATAGGAGCTTCAAATAGTGGTGAAATCTTTGATAATGTCAACCACCCGGAAAAATTGCAGGAATTCGCGGCTTTTTTAGCGCCTGTTTATAAGATTAATAATCGTTTCAGCGTGGGTGTTACTATTAAATCTATCTGGCAACAATTTAATAACCCCCACCTGGTGGCAATGGAGCAGTCGGGAGGCACCGACAATCAGTCCTATAACTTTTTTCAGGATGATAGTATCAGAAAACAATCTTTTGATGCGGATGTGTCGGTCAGCTATAAAATTAATAGCTTTTTACAAGCAGGCGCTTCAATCATGAACGTTGCCGGAACCAAATTATTTGCAGGGGAATTTGTGCCTGATTCGTCCAATCAGTCTTACGTGAACCAGCGGGCTTATGGCGTGGGCTTGTGCTATAAAAGAGAAAGATTGAACGTAGGATTTGATGTATTATTAACAGATAAAGAATTCTATGATGCTTCACTAGGAGTAAATTATGTACCCTTTAATAATGCTTTAATAGCGGCCGGGTATGCTTTTAAACAAGAAAGTTTTTCTGTATCATTCAGGCTAAAGCATTTTATTATTGCCTACATCTATGACAATGGCCTTGTAATAAACGATGTAAAAATGGCAAAGAGTAAGGTCTTTAATGGAAAAATATATTCCGGGTTTACCTTCGATTTTTGAAGTTTTATCTATACCTTCTAAACCCCTGTTATCTATAGAATGCTTAAAATTAAAAGGGCTGCTGCTACAAGATGTTATTTCCACAAAACTGTGTACATCGCTTCAATACGTTGCAGAATTTCTTCTTCAAATGCCGGAAAGCCTGGCTTTAGTACACTGATAAGATTGACAAATTTGTTCATCCATTGTTAGTTGGAATGCGTTCGGGCACAAACTGGATTATGAAAGATGGGCTTTGTGTTTTGCACAAAGACGGAGATAGAAGAAATAATCATTTTAGTAACCTGAGCACTGGCAAGCAGTCAGAAATGGCTAAGAAGGCCTACAAAGGGGCAGCTTATAAAACTGACGGAATACGTGGAGTTTGCATTAAAAAAGAGAAGCATGGCACACAGTAAGCCGTTAACCCAATATAGTCTGAATGGCCAACTCATAAAAGTGTTTGGAAGCGTTAAAGAAGCCAAATTGCAAACAAGTGTTTTTGGTAGTAACATATCACTTGCAGCAAAGGGTAAAAAACTTTAGATGAACCGATTCATCTGGCGATACTGAAGAGGGAGAAAGAAAATTGATGTTTTATTTTATGCTAAAACTAAACGGCACTTTTAGACGGCAAAAACTAATGAAACCGCAATTGATGGCGTTACCAAAGGTTTAATTGGTGAAGATTAATTCATGATCTGGAATAAAAGAGTTTGCAGAAACAGATAAATGGAAGGAATCATTTTTTTGATGCATTTCTTTTTTCCAGGAGCGCCTGGTTGATGAAACGACCGTCAACAATAATTCCTTCCTGTTGTCTTTGATTTTTTTTGAGTTTATAAATTTAAAAACTGCATGGGATCAATAACCCCTTTAGTTTGTGTTGAAGTAATTACTGTCATTTTCTTTAATTATCTTTTTGAATTTATAAGTTTTAAAACGATACATACCTGAAACCGGAATTTGAGATCACGATTCATCAGTCGAACTTGACAAGGTCCTTAAATATCAGTTGACCCCAGCTATTTCCGCGCGCCTGCACAAGCAGTCCGCCTTCCGAAAGCCCGCCAAGTTTGATTGGTGAAAAACCGAGATCTTCCGCAAGCGCACCAATTTCTGCTGCTGCCCCGTCATCGTCGCTCGACAGAAACACTACTCTTCTGCCACCATGTACGGCCGGATCTTGCCCAAGTACGGCAGCGACCAAATGGTTGAAGCCCTTAACCAGTCTTGCACCAGCGAAGGCCTGCGCGACGACCCTGGCAGAAGGCTGTCCTCCCAACTTCTCAGGTGACACGCCGTAAGCATTGGTCACATCGACGATGATCTTCCCCTGCCAGGTGGGCAACGCCTTTGCGACATACGGGTGCGACTCGAAACGGACAGCCAGAAAAATGATGTCCGCCTTGATCGCTTCCGCCAGTGTTGTGGGAATGATTGTGGGTCCGATAGCGGCTGCGCTGGATGCAAAACTTTCAGGGTCGCGTGTGGTTGCAACGGATACTTCGATGCCTTTGCGGGCAAATGCCCTGGCCAGGGCCTGGCCGATATTGCCGAATCCGATAATTGCGTAGTTCGCTACGTTGTTTTTTAATTTACTCATTGGTTTTATTTTTTAAAGTTTCTGTTTGTAATGTAATTTCCATTATATGGAAATTGATTTAGGATTATTAGTTAGCCGGCGACAAATAGGTTAAACCGCCATCTACAAGCAATTCAGCGCCAAGCATAAATGATGAATCATCGGAAGCCAGGAAAACTGCTGTTTTACCGATGTCAGATGGTTGCCCGATTCTGCCTATTGGCATTGCATCTGCATAGTATTTCTTTACAGTATCCAGTTGGCCGGCAGGAACAAACTTGCCAAATACCGGTGTATCTGTTGTACCGGGCGATATTACATTTACCCTGATCTTTCTATCTAAAAGATCGTTTGAAAATCCTTTTGCAAAATGTATTACGGCCGCTTTGGCAGCACCATAAAGTGTAAAGGAAGGATATGCCCTGTGTCCCGCATTTGACCCGATAAGAATAATAGAACCGCCATCATTCATATAAGGCAGCGCTTTATGTACAGTGAAATAAACACTTTTCAGGTTCAAATCCATTGTTTTATCATAAAGAGCTTCGCCAATATCTGCCACAGAACCAAAGGTTGCTCCTGTAACTGCACCGCCTGCATTGGCGACCATCACGTCAATTTTACCAAATTTTTCAGCCGTTTCTTTAAACGCTCTTTCCAGGTCGGCAAGGTTGGTTACATCGGCATTTATGGCTATAAAATTATCTCCAAGCTGAGCCACGGAACTGTCTAAAGTTTCCTGGTTTCTTCCGACGATAGCCCCTGCAGCACCTTCATTTTTAAATTGTTGGGCAATACCAAACCCAATGCCACTATTACCTCCTGTAATAACTGCCACTTTGTTTTTTAATCTCATTATTTAATTGTTTTAAATTTGTTTCGCAAACATACCATCAATAGTTTATCTTCGTAACTATTATAGTATATTATGGTTACTATTTGGTAACTACAAATTTTAAAAAAATGAGAGACGACAGATTTTGCAATTCGAATTGTCCATTTACAAGAGCTATAGGCACTATTGGTAATAAATGGAAGCCGATAATTATAAATGTTATTGGCACCCGTACCATTCGTTTTGGCCAGTTAGATGCCATAATACCAAACATTTCAAGGAAAGTACTAACCGAACAGTTGAAAGAGTTGGAAGAAGATGGACTATTGGAAAGATTGGCTTATAAGGAAATACCACCAAGGGTAGAATATAACTTGTCTGAAAAAGGCTTAGCCTTTTTGCCAATTTTAGAGAACATAAAAGAATGGAATTTAAAATATGAAATCATTCCAGTACCCATAGAGACTGATTAAGATTAGAGTAAATCATCCAGATAGTGTAAAATCGAAACTTTACAATGAGGGGAATGAAAAATTTCTATTTTCTTGTCTATTTGTTGTTACGTTAAAAGGCGATTTTCCGATATTTTGAATGATATAGAAGGAATTTCCAACAGAATATTGAGCAAGGAATTAATGAATTGGAAATAAAGCAGTGGGTAAAGCGAATCGTTTTAGACACCCACCCTGTAACGGTTCAATAGGACACTTACGGAACACGGAAATACGCTGCAAACCAACAGCAATCTTACAGCATGGGGAATTGCAGAATTCCTGGTTTCGCTGGATGAATGGCGCAAACAACTGGCGCAGAATATTGCGCTCAGAAATAGTAATCTGAATGAGGATGAATTAATTATACCGTACAGCAAACGCTGGACAGGCTGATTTTTTTGAGGATTGCTGAAGACAGGGGAGTGGAAGAACATGGAAGATTGAAAACTTACCTGAGGGGTGCTGGCTATTATCAAAACCTGTTTCAATATTTTAAAGAAGCCCATAGCAAATACAACAGCGGGCCCTCTGTTGGCGCAAGAATGAGTCGCAGGAAAAGAGCGGAGGCTTCTTGTGCCATGTAATCAAGAATCGAAATATTACTCATCCTGCTTTCTATATGAGTTTAGCGAAAGGATTTTTATTTTGTTAACCCTTTGTTCGTGTTGAGCGAAGGAAAGTGCGGCTGCTTCGCCAAAGAAACGAATTGAACGAAACCCCTATCTTTGAAATGATATCCACGCAATAAAATACCACGATGAAGAAGAAAATTATTTACAGATTTTTTATGGTTTACCTGCTGTCCGGATTACCCTTTACCCTGTTGGCACAACAGCAGCACCGGCTATCTGATGCACATGCCACAAAGGAAGCCAAAGCTCTGTATGCTTATATCATTGATATGTTTGGCAAAAAAACATTAACCGGTCAAATGTTCTCCGGCTGGGGTTTTGATGAAATTAATTATGTACATAAAATAACGGGTAAGTATCCTGCGATTAAAGGTTTCGATTTCATTCAATCATCCCTAAACGATTCAGTTGTAAGGGGCGCTATCCAATGGTGGAAAGAAGGCGGCATCCCTACCATCATGTGGCACTGGGGCGCACCAGGCATTGGCGAAGGTTATCCAAACAGCAAAAAAGAAATTGATATCACCAAATGTTTTCAAAAAGGAACCGGAGAATATGATTCATTTTGGACGGAGCTGAAAACAAAAGCAGATCTTTTGGAAAGATTGCAAAAGGCAAAAGTACCTGTTTTATGGCGCCCTTTTCATGAGCTGAACGGCAACTGGTTCTGGTGGGGTAAACAAGGGCCTGGCAACTTTAAGCGCCTGTGGATAACGATGTATGATTATTTCGTAAAAGAAAGAAAATTAAATAACTTGATTTGGGTGCTGTGTTATACCGGTGAGCCGGATAGTGCCTGGTATCCGGGCAACCAATATGTTGATATTGCCGGTGCAGACATCTATGGCAAAGGCGATAGTCCGATGCCGGAAATGTATAAAGCCGTGAAAGCCATTACCGGCAACCGCGTTCCTGTTGCTTATCATGAATGCGGCGTACCTCCTGACCCTGATAAATGTTTTAAAGATGGCGTAATGTGGTCGTGGTGGATGGAATGGCATACACAGTTCATACGTGATGTTGATACGGTTTATCTAAAGCAGGTATATAATAACAATTTAACCATTACCCGTGATGAAGTGCCGGATATTATGAAAATTTACAGTAAAAAAACAAAAAAATAAACACGCCTGTTTTTTGTAGAGTCACAGCTTATATTTATATCATGGCCGGTACCCTAAGGTAGGGGGTAAAAAGTGTTCGCTGAGAAAGACCGGCTGCACTATAAAAACTTAAATGGACTATGATTAATCTCCTGCATCTGAGACACACCTTGAACTTTATAAGCCAATCAATTCGAACTACAATTCCTGCATCAGTTTATCAACAAATTGATTGGTCATCGCGGTTACATTTGAGTCGTAATTGGTCAGTTGTTCTGATACGGCAGATTTCCACGATTGGAAAAACCGGAGCGACTTATTATTCTCCATATCTCGTATAGTGATCTTTCCGGTTTTTATTATCTTATCAGTCTCTTCCAATTTGTAGGACACTACCAGGTCTTTAACCTCGGGCTCAATATACACTTTGTCCCAATGAATTGCGTAGATAACCAGGAAAATCGCATGGGTTTTATCAACCAATGAAAATGAGGCCGGCGCCTGCTCCACTGTTAATTGCAGTTTGCGACCGGCAAGTTTTTGCATTAATCCTTTATGAGCCACTGTGTTTACCGAATTTGAAAAATTGGTAGCAGCAATTCCCGGATTTAAAGTGCTCGTGTGCCTGCTATCAATCACCCAATATAAAACCAGGGGCAACACTTTGGTATGTGGCGCCGTTGTTGAAATATTGTCTGTAGTGGATGGAAATGCAGTTGAATAAGTAATGTCAGCTACCTGTTTTTTCTTGTTCACTTTTGGAATCTCATTATTGTATTGATCAGAAATATAAGCATCCATTTTTTTGGAAGTAAGGCAACTGCTTAAAAATATCATTGAAAAAAAAAGGGAAAGGCCAGTTAGTAGTTTTTCGCGTTTAAAAAATTTCATAAGGTTATCTGTTAGTTTAAATAACTGCGGCTCAAAGTAGAGTAAAAATTTTATAAATACAAGAAGAAGTAAAAAAAATCTTTAAAATTGATGAACTCAGCAGAGCAGCAAAACTGACACCGGCAAAGTAAATATCCTTGTGGAAAGAGGCCGTATATAGAGGGAAAGCGAACTGTCGCCAATGAACAATTAAATTTGCCAAACAAAACAAATAAAAAATATGAGCAAAATTATTTTCGACTGTGCCATTTCCCTTGATGGGTTTTTTGCGGGTGACAACCGGAGCCCGGAAAACCCGATGGGTGGTGTTTCACAGAAAATTCATAAATGGATGTTTAAGCAAAAAGCTTTTTGGAAACATATCAACATGGAAGGAGGCGAAGAGTATGGTGCCGACAGTAAATTAATTGACGATGTCTTTGCAAGAACAGGCGCTTACATAATGGGCAAACGCATGTTTGAAGAAGGCGAAGTGCATTGGGAAGAAGATCTCTACAAAGCAGATGTATATGTGCTGACACACGAAAAACGTGAACCGTGGGTGCAAAAGGGAACCACCACTTTTTATTTCATCAACGATGGAATAGAAAGTGCACTGGAGAAAGCACGACAATCTGCCAAAGGAAAGGATATAAGAATACAGGGGGGCGCCAATACGATACAACAATATTTGAACGCCGGACTTATTGATGAATTTTTCATTCACATTGCGCCTGTTTTTTTAGGAAGCGGTATCCGGTTGTTTGAAGGCATGGACAAAGACAAATACAACATTGAAATTGCAGAAGTTATTCCTTCAGATCTGACTACCCATTTGAGATATAAACTGACAAAGAAATGAGGTGAATTTCCTGATCAGAATAAATTAGATATTATTTCATTTGTCCCGAAAGCTTTCAGGATGCACTGGATAGATGTGTGTCTGGTGCATAACTAAGTACTACAGCTGAGAATAAGAATGTTTGTGCAATAAAGGAGTTTCATCTTCCTCTTAAAGTATTCTTCAATTTACTCCGGTAACGGGTGATGCTTTCGCAAAAGATCGCTTTAAACATTCCGCTACCGCTTCACTTATCAACGTATCTCCACGAGGCGGAAACTAACATCGGGGCTGGAAAAACAGGTGTTTAAAAAAACTGGTCTGAGAAGAAAAGAGCTTTTAAAATGTATCAGCTGGAATTGGTTCGTAGAGGTTGAACCTTACATGTGGAATAAAGATTCGCATTAAGCCAAATGTTTTATCTTTGAAAATAAGATACTGAACCGGGTTGTTCCGGTAATGAGGC
>Ga0157370_10007726_pt1 | contig 11657 bp, 14 predicted proteins | sample C35metaG_FD_113463 | JGI IMG/M metagenome (GOLD analysis project Ga0157370, IMG submission 113463) | Corn rhizosphere microbial communities from Kellogg Biological Station, Michigan, USA - C3-5 metaG | ecosystem: Host-associated > Plants > Roots > Rhizosphere > Soil | place: USA: Michigan... | reverse complement strand
AACTATGAAAAACTTAAAAAAGATCTTTCTTCCTTTGGCTATTTTTCCATTGAATAGTAAGATACTGGCTCAGAAAAAAGACAGTATTCCGCAAAAAGTAGTCGCTTTTGTCACAGATAAATTTCCACAGACCAGAGATCTTAATATAGAATTCACCCAGCTTACACCATACAAATTCGCTCCGGATTTACACGGTGCAGATCTTCCTGAAAACAAGATCAAAAACTTCCGGCAAGTCCGAGCCAATGCTAATATTTACTTCATCAAAAACAGAAAATGGATGTTTAGCACGAGCCTCAATTACAGATTCACGCACATCGAAACCGAGAATGAAATCTCTCAATTTTCCGGATCAAACTATAATGAGAAAAATTTCCATTACCACACAGAATCATTGAGTCTTACAAGATTCTCAAAATTATTCAACAAAATAGCAGTTTACTCCGCAACTGCGTCGGTTGACGGGAGCGAACAGCATTTTGAAAGAGTCCGAGGAATGCTGACAGCAAGTTTAGTTTTGAAAGCTAATGCCAATACAAAAATGACTGTTGGTGTTGCCGCAATAATCGATCCGAGTGCACAGGTTCCTGCGATTCCTATTTTCACTTATGAACATAGATTTGGTAATGGCTGGGTTGCAGACGTTATCTTACCAAGAAAAATTATGATGAGAAAAGATATTTTCCAAAACGGAAGACTTTCTTTGGGAACCGAATTGGACGGAACCAGTTTTTACCTATATCCTGATGGAAAACGCTATGAATTCCGACAATTGGAAATCAATTCCGGAGCGATGTACGAACATAAACTGGGCGCCAATTTCATAGGAACTTTGAAAACAGGATTGCGTGCAACTCCATCATCCAGGGTATTTGAAAAGAATGAATCTTTCAATGATTATATTTTCGAGGCCAATGCAAAGCCTTCTTTTTATTTTAATGTAGGAATTTCTTATAATCCATTTGGGAAACCAAGACAGAAATAAATAACAATGCAGATAACTGAAATATAGTAATTTGTTCCATATATTAGTTTTATGTTAGAACCTTTCAGATTGTTGAGAGGTTTTTATTTTGTTCAAAGCTTAACTTTATACTTAATATCAAATCAAACTTTCAAATTATATTATGAAAAAGTCTGTCAGTTTTCTCTTTTTGATTTGGAGTATTTTTATTTTTTCTCAAGTATCTGAAAATTATAATATTGATGGCGTTTCCAGAAAGGCAATCATCTATGAACCAAGTATAAAATCTGATAAAGTACCAGTCGTTTTCGTTTTTCACGGTCACGGTGGTAATGCTGATTTTGCAAGCCGGAGAATCAATATTCAGGATTATTATAAAGATGCTGTTGTTATTTTTATGGAAGGATTACCCGGAAGAAAAGTTCCCGGAATCGACCCAAACGGGACAATGAATGGCTGGCAGATTTTCACAGATGATCTCGAAGGGCGTGATATCAAATTCTTTGATAAAGTACTTACGGAAATTCATAAAAGTTATACCATTGATGATACCAGAATCTATCTTGTCGGCCATTCCAACGGAGCCAGATTCGTAAATGTCCTCTGGAAAGAAAGAGGTAATAAAATCACGGCGATTTGTTCAGCATCTGCCCAGGGTGGCAATATGATTTCCGGCGCAATCCCGGTTTCTGTCTGGATGTATATGGGGGAAAATGACAGGATTGTTTCTTTTGCAAGTCAGGAAAATTCTGTTCCAATTGTAAAAGCCAATCTCGGAATCACAACCGAAGGAAAAATTGATAATGATAAAACCATCTTCCAGGGAAAAAACAAAACCGAACTTGTTCTGCAACAAAGCAGCTCCGGTCACGAATTCCCAAAACAATCTCTACAGGAAATCACAGATTTTTTCAAAAGACACTCAAAGTAAACAGATAAAGGCTGAATTCAACTTCGGCTTTTTTCATTAATTTAGCTCAGTCATATTTTGAATGAAATTTACACTCTAATCATTCATTATTAACTTTAAAAAGATGGATCAAAAAGATTTTGCTGAAACAATCATTGGACTTCAAAATGCCGATCTTGAACTTCGTGACAAACTGATTTCCAAAGGACAGCTTGGCGAAGGTTATAATCAGGAAATGGCAAATCTGCATAATCACAATGCTGAAATTTTAGATAAAATTATCGACATTACTGGATTTCCGACAGTTGATAAAATGGGTAATGAAGCGGCTTATGCAGCCTGGCTGGTTATTCAACACTCGATTGGGAAACCTGAGTTTATGAAAAAATGTGCGGAACTTTTGGAAATTGAAGTTAAAAAGAAGAAAGCAGATCCAAGAAATTTAGCTTATCTGACAGACAGGATTGCCACATTCGAGAACAAACCCCAACTTTACGGAACTCAATTTGATTGGGATGAAAACGGAGAACTCAGTCCGAATCATTTTGATGATTTAAAAAAAGTGAATCAAAGAAGAAAATCAATCGGACTCAACACACTCGAGCAACAAACAGAAATTATCAGATTACAGGCTAAAAAAGAAAATCATCCGGCTCCAAAAGATCTCCTGAAAAGAAAAAATGAAATGGAACAATGGAAAAAATCGGTCGGCTGGACAAAATAAATAACCAATGAAAATATCACTTTCGCTTATACTATTTCTACTATTTATAACAATTTCTGCACAGAATGATTATGATGAAAAAATCTATGCTAAAGAGAAGATTGAGATTTCATTCCGGAAGATCAAAGACCTGGGAGAAGACATTCCTAATTATCATCTGGCAGTTATTAAAAACAATAAAAACATCTTTGAAGATTCGGTTTACAGCAAAGTTGGAGAAATAAAATTCGAAGATTTCAACGGCGACGGCATAAAAGATATTCTGATCCAAAACAGTTCTGATGTCCGGAGCAACTGGACCTATTTTCTTTATCTTTACGACACGAAAAGTAAAAACTTTCGGAAAATAAAAGACTTTGAAACCATTAAAAATCCGGAATATAACAAAGATTACAAACTCATCGAAAGCCACGTAATTTCAGGAAGAGATTACACAGCATTCTATAAAATTCACGAAGATACAATCATAGACTTGCAAGAAATTGTATATGACGATCATTCCGAAAATGATGATAATGGCTACCAAAAGGCATTGGAAAAACTATCAAAATAAATTATGAAACGAGTAACGGTATTCTGTGGATCCAGTTTTGGAACAGATGACATTTATAAAACACAAGCCACTTTATTAGGCGAAAAATTAGCAGAACAAAACATCGGATTGGTCTATGGCGGCGCTAATGTCGGATTGATGGGCGCAGTAGCAGATGCCGTTTTGAACAACGGAGGCGAAGCAACTGGCGTTTTACCAAACTTTCTGAAATCTAAAGAAATTGCCCACGACAATCTTTCAGAATTGATTCTGGTAGAAACAATGCACGATCGAAAAACCAAAATGAACGACCTCTGTGACGGCGTTATCGCTTTGCCAGGAGGTTTCGGAACATTGGAAGAGCTGTTTGAAATGCTGACCTGGGCACAATTAGGTCTTCATAAAAAACCAATTGCTCTTTTGAATATCGACGGATTCTACGATTCATTAATCACTTTTATCCAAACAACAGTTGACAAAGGTTTCCTGAAAGAAGCCAATCAGCAGATGCTTATCGTAAGCGATAACATCCCGGAATTACTGGACAAAATGAAAAATTATGTTGCACCGACAGTTGGAAAGTGGATTACCAAAGAAACTGTTTAAGAAACCTGTCCAATGGAAAAACTCCGCAAGCATCTCGAAGAAATAGTTCCAATCACGGATGATGAATTCGAATTAATAAAGCCATTCTTCACATCAAAAAGAACATTGAAAAATCAATATCTGGTTCACGAAGGCGATGAGGTTAAATATGAATTTTTGGTTTTGTCAGGGATTTTCAAAGTTTTTTATATTGATGAACAGGGCAAAGAATTTATTCTCCAGTTTGCCAAAGAAAACTGGTGGATGTCCGACTACCCTGCTTTTTTCCAAGGAAATAAATCAAATGTCTTTATAGAATGCATAGAAGCTGGCGAAGTTCTGTTTTCAACTTTAGAGGCAAGAGAAAAATTATCTTCGGAGCTTCATAAGATGGAACATTTTTACAGAATCAAATTAACAAAAGGCTACATCGCATTACAGCAAAGAGTGAAATTACTCCTTTCCAGCACACCACAACAACGTTATGAAGAATTCTCAAAATTATACCCCGATCTCTTGCAACGGATTCCGAAAAAACTGATTGCAGAATATCTGGGTGTGAGCCGGGAAACACTCAGCAGACTTCATTCAAAATAAAATTAAAGTGTGATTACAGTCACGCTTTTTTTGTGACTTGGCCCCTTCGATTGAGGCTGCGGTTGACGTTACATTTAGCCTCGGAATTGGATCATTTATAAATTGAAAAAACATTGTAACAAAGCTGAAGTTTGCACTTCAGCTTTTTTCGCTATCTTAGCTTAAATAAATCTATTAGAAATTTTCACAGATTTCTAAAAACAAACACACCAAAAATGATTAAAGAAAATAAAAAACTGAAAGAGTTAACAATAGAGGAACTCAGACTGAGACAAAAAAAGTTTACAACTTTTGTAAGCATTCTAAGTATATTCACAATGTTGACTTTAGCCATGGTTATCTATTTTTCAATGAAGAGTAATAACTATTCTTTTCTGACGCTTTGCGGCGGGTCTTCATTTGCGCTTTTGCTTTGCGCTGTCATTCTGAAGCAGATAGAAACAGAAATTAATTCTCGTAGCGTGTAATATTTAGCCGGAGGAAAATGAAATATCTGTTTTTAGGATTAGCCATCTGTCTGGAGGTTATTGGCACAAGCAGCCTGACAAGGTCTGACAATTTCACAAAACTTTGGCCCAGCATCTTCACAGTTATTGCATTCACTGGTTGTTTCTATTTTTTCTCTCACGCAATCAAAGAGATTCCGCTTGGTGTTGCTTATGCTATCTGGGCAGGTTTGGGAATCGTTCTTACGGCCTTAGTCTCGGTATTCATTTTTAAGCAGAAACTGGATTTACCGGCAATGATTGGAATTGCGATTATCATTATAGGCGTTCTTGTCATCAATCTGTTTTCAAAATCATCGGCTCATTAAGATGGAACGAGAAAAATTACTTTTCCCGCATTTTGAAAAATACATCAAGCTAAGCGATTCTTTGAAGCAGGAATTATCAAAAAGAATCCATTTCAAAACTTTCAAAAAAGGTGAACTCATCCACGATGCGAATACAATTTGTACAAAGAGTTACTTTATTCAAAAAGGATTAATCCGCACATATTTCATCAAGGACGGAAAAGAGATCAGCGAATATTTCAGTGATGAAGGAGAATGGGTCAATTCTCCGTGCAGTTTCATTCAGAGGCAATTGGATATTTATTACATTGATGCTCTTGAAAATACCGAAACCTTCTGCCTGCACGTGAACGATCTGATGTTTCTCTTTGAGAACTTTCCCGAGATGGAACGCTATTCCAGACTGTCGATGGGAACTGTTTTTGGGCATCTGATGGAAAGAATTACATCGATGAGATTCACAACAGCAAAAGAAAAATATCTCCATTTTTGCGAAATTTACCGCGGCGTTTACCACAGAATTCCTTTGGGAATGGTCGCTTCTTATCTTGGCATATCGCAGGAAACCCTCAGCAGAATCAGAGCCGAAAAGTAATTATTTGATATAGATCAAAAATTATAATTATTCAAATGCTAAACTTTGCAGTTCAATATTTAAAATCAATAAAATGAACAGATCAAATACATTAGCATTCAGAATTTTGATGATCCTTATTATAGTTTCTTCACAAGCATTTTCCCAGATCAGATTAGAAACACACAATACCGAAAGTCTGCTGTATTTGGGAGATAATGACAACCAGCCATTAGTGGTAGGACTTGGCGGTTCCGAAGGTGGCAACGCATGGGCAAGCGAGCATTGGAAAGCAACCAGAGATCAATTTCTGGAGAAAGGTTACGCATTTTTAGCCATTGGTTATTTCGGTGCGAAAGGAACGCCACCCATTCTGGACAAGATCGCTATCGAAGATGTTCATAACGCAATTGTAGCTGCAACGAAAAATATAAAAATTAACAAATCGAAAATAGCCATCGTTGGCGGATCCAGAGGTGCAGATCTGGCTTTGCTCTTGGGAAGTTATTATCCTGATATCAGTTGTATTATCGCTATTGTACCTGGTAATGTTGTTTTCCCTGGACATACTGATCATTTTACAACATCTTGCTGGACTTACCAAAACCAGCAACTTCCATTTGTTCCGGTCAATGAGAAAGCCATTCCTTTTTTAATGAAAAATGATCTCAGAGCCGTATTCGAAGCAATGCTCACAGATCAATCTGCAGCAGAAAAAGCATTGATCAAAGTAGAGAATATCAACGGTCCTATCCTACTGATCTCTGCCACCAAAGACGAAATCTGTCCTTCTACTCCAATGTCAGAAAATATGATTACACGTCTGAAGAACAAAAAGTTCAGATACAAAGCGGAACATATTCCTATTGAAGGAAGCCACGGCGAACCTCTCAAGCATTTTGATAAAGTTTTCACTTTCCTGGATCAGAATTTTAAAACCAGATAGATCAGCAAACTTTTGTATTCCGTTAGGGTTTTCATTTTAAGGACTTAATATTTTCCCTGATTAATTTATATTTACAGGAACAAAGCAAAAGCTAAATGACATCCAAACCCACAGAATCCTTAGAAACCTTCTACCCAGAAACACCAGAGCAATGGCGCAGCTGGTTGATGGAAAATTATACCCGTGAAAAAGGAATCTGGCTTATCCAATACAACAAGAAATCCGGAAAACCTTCTCTCAGCTGGAGCGAAGCTGTTGACGAAGCGTTATGTTTCGGCTGGATAGACAGTTTAAAGAAAAAATTAAACGACGAAAGTTCTATCCAGTATTTCGGAAAGCGAAAACCCAAAAGCGCATGGTCCAAAATCAATAAACAAAAGATCGAAAAATTAATTTCAGAGAACAGAATGTCCAAAGCCGGATTAGACTGCATTGTCATCGCAAAAGAAAACGGCTCTTGGGAAATATTGGACAGCGTGGAAGAACTTCTGATTCCAGAAGACTTAATGCTCGAACTTTCCAGAAGAACCGATGCCACAGAGTTTTTCCACAGTCTAAGCAAATCGGTAAAGAAAATGATGCTTCAATGGATCGTCCTCGCCAAAAGACCTGAAACCCGACAAAAGAGAATCCTCGAAATAGCAGAAGCCGCAGAGAAAAAGATGAGGCCAAAGCAGTTTTGACCTTTGTTGCAGAAAATTAAAACACTCAAATTCCCAATTCATTATTACTATAAAAACAAGCACCTCATTTTGAAATGAGGTTTTATTGTTGTGTATTCTACAGCAGAAAACTAACTATTTGTAATACTTTTATGCTTGTTCCAATATGACCCAAATCATACTGTAAATATTAAGTTCTAGTTATTTTTGACCTGAAAAATTATACTATGAATACGTTATCCTGCCTTTTAAACTCTGCTTTTGATTTCGCTGTTAATATTGCGGAAATTTTGTAATCCTTATTAAAATAGCAGATTATTTAGACAGCAAAATGAATATTGAAGAACATATTTTAAAATCATCAGGCGGAAAAGTCAAAGAATATAATTCCGGCGATTTTATTTTTACCGAAGGTAGTTTACCCAATTATTATTATCAGATCATCGAAGGTGAGGCCAAGCTAAATAACCTTACTGAAGATGGGAAAGAATCCATCCAGAGCATAGCGGCAAAAGGACAGAGCATCGGTGAATTCCTACTTTTTATCAATAAAAAATATCCGGCCAACGCGGTCGCTATTTCTTATTGTAAGATATTGAGAATTTCGAAAATTAAATTTTTAAAAATGCTGGAAGACAATCCGGAACTCAAAGTCAATATGATCAAAAATCTAGCGGATTCTTTATTTTCCAAATTTGTGATGCGCCAGATCCTTTCCATAAAAAATCCGGCAACGAAACTTAAGGTGTTAATGGATTATCTCAAGAGTTCGCAATCCGAAACCGCTGTTTTTTCCTTTCAGGTTCCACTTACAAGACAACAGATGGCAAGTCTTACAGGTTTACGTGTAGAGACTACCATCAGAACTCTCAAAATCATGGAGAAAGATAATATTGTAAAAATAAAGAACCGTAAGATTTTTTACTAAAAACGATTAATAATAGATTTTTCCTTTAATGATTTTTAAGATGCCTTCTTTTTCAAAGGTTTTGATGTTCCTGATTACTGTTTCTACCCTCAGACCTGTCATAGCCGCAATCTGCTGTCGCGTAAGAGGAGTATAATATGAGAATTGGCTTTGATCCGCACTGAAGCTTTTGTGATAATCCAAAACCCCTTTGATTCTTACATTCGCATACAGAGACGAATTGTTTTCCATCATAATGTACTTTTGATACAATCTTTCTGCAAGGAAATTATTCACATCTCTGGCGACTTTGGGATGATCGTCCAGCATCTGGATGAATTTTTCTTTCGATAACCGCAATACAGTTGCATTCTCAAAAACAATGGCATTTACGGGAAAAGTATGGTCTATAAACAGCAGCATTTCGCAGACACTCAGTCCTTCATTCAGGATTGCAAATATCAGTTCCTTGCCCTCCTCATTGTAATGATTGAGTTTGATACTTCCGGAAATGATCTGATAATAATTCTTCGGCGTTTCATATTCACTGAAAATGGTATCACCTTTTTTAAAGTATTCTGTTGTTGCGCCATAAGATTCAAGAAGCGCTTCTGGTATCAGCATAATTTGAAATTCATAGTTTGATTTACCGAATTTACACAAACTATTTGTACACGGAAAAAATAATGAGACTTAATAGCACATTTTAATACTGAAGCAGCTTTTAAACTATTTTTCACTGTTATCAAATAATATGATCGTAATCATAAACCATCTGCACCATAAGTTCTAATTTTGAATACCGTTAAATGCTGCATTTTCAGTCTTAAATAAAGGGAATAGCAAACAAAAAAATAGCGTATATGAATAAAAAGAAAATTTTGATCTTTGATGATGATACTGCTACATTGGAAGTTGTTTCTATAATATTTCAAGAGATTGGTTATGAAGTAGAAATGGCGGAAACCGTAGATCATATCATATCAATTGTCGGCGTTTTCTTACCGGATTTGATCCTGATGGATATTAATATTCCAATGATCGGCGGACTGGAGGCTACCCGAATGCTGAAAAATCACGAAATCTATCATTCGATTCCCGTCATATTTGTGACTGCCAAGAATGATGTTGCCACGATATCATCACAGGCTTCAGCAGATGGCTATCTTTCCAAGCCATTTAATATAGATGAATTGGAAGAGATTGCCGCAAAACTTACTTCAGGAAAAAAAAACAATACTAATATCCCGAAAGCAAAAAACTGAATATAAATACAGTTTTAATCTATTAATGCAGGACATATTTTAAAATAAATTCCGAAATTGTTACTACCTTATCAATTACGGCACAGCTTTTAATCTACTGATTGCATATTAGAAAATCTCATTGCTAAAAATAATCGGTATGAATAAAAATTACATTGTTTACACATTTATCTTTTGTGGGTTATTATTACCTTTTAAAGGATCGGGACAGGAGACTGTACAAAAGAAATTCTCATTATTCAGTCCTGTACCGCGCGCGCAGATGAGAGAAATGGAAACCGACCGTCCCGATGTGACCGAATCTCCTTTTACAGTAGATGCCGGACACTTTCAGTTGGAGACCGATCTAGTAAGAGTTATCAGAGAGAAAAGTGAAACCAAGCAGACCAATACATTCCTCATCAATCAGATGAACTTAAAAATAGGACTCACCGGTTCTACAGCAATACAAATCGGTTTCCAAACTTACGGCAGACAATCTGAAACCGAATTGGATTCTGGTGCAAAAACGGTTACAAAGGGCCACGGTGACCTCACACTAAGGGTTAAGCAGAATCTTATCGGGAACGATGGCGGCAACTTCGCAATGGCAGTGCTTCCTTATGTGAAATTCCCGACCTCTAAATATGAAGACAGCCGATTCGAAGGCGGATTGATCGTTCCAATGCAGTACAAACTTCCCGGAGAATGGAACCTCGGATTTCAGGTAGAAGTTGACCGACTTAAAGATCAGGATGAGCAGGCCATGCACACAGAATTTTTGCAAACCCTGACCATCAGCCACTCTATCATCAAAGGTCTGGACGGTATAGCAGAAACCTATTATACCTACGATTTCAAAGCGCATCAGTTTTCCAATTATATTAATGCCGCTATCCAGATGGATGTCGCCAGAGACTTTAAACTGGATGCAGGAATTAATCTTGGGATTCAGCATACTGCCGCGAAGCATTTTTTTGTTGGGGCTTCTTATCGGCTTTGATGATGTAAATGTTAAAAAAAATTTCATTTAAAATAAATTTTATATTTACCAGATATAAAACTTACTGCTGTGTGTATTAGGTAAAAGCACAAAATCCCGATAGAACAACAATTGACAAATGAAACCTTCAATTCTTTTTTTCTTATTTTTAACTACAGCATTGGTTACCAGCTGCAACAAAAATAATCCGTCACAATCAAAAACCCAAGTAAAGAAAGAGAATCAGAAATCAAAAAATAACGGCTTTGAGAAAATAAAATATATAAGCAAATACAGGTTTGAGGACTTTCCCGTAAATAAAATCGAAACAAAAAATCCTAAAGTCATAATCAATACTAATGTAAATTCATTTACCAGACGGTACAGAACGATGATAAAAGAAATGTTCAAAAACATGGATGTCAACTTTTCAGGCAAATATATTATTGATTACTGGGGTTGCGGCTCCCCTTGTGGAATTGGGATTGCAATCAATGGCATCAACGGAAAATTAATTGAATTACCTCCCTCTTCTGTAGGTTATAGATTTAAAAAAGACAGCAGATTATTGATCGTCAATCCACCGGACAGCCTGGGATATATTATAAAAGACTGCTCCTATTGCGAACCAGAGTTCTATCATTTAGATACATTAAAATCTAAATTTGTTAAATTAAAATAATGATACAGTATCATAACCCTCGCCCACCAGCGAGGGTTTCGTATTTTATTTAACATAATATCTTTTTCACAAAATATTTTATCGGAAAATCGTTTTAATTCATTATTAATTTTATATTTGTTTTTATTAATTCATTAAAATAAACACAAATGTCTATTACAAACCTAAACAATTTACATCTATCCGCAACTGAATTTAATACTGCAAAAGATGCTCTAACAGCATTGGAAAACGCACTCGCTGCAATCAATGTAGCTCTGACACCCGATGACCGCCAGAGATATGGAAGTATCAATGAGCAGAATAAGCTTTTCGTCAACAAAGTCAGTGATTACAATGAAAACCAATCTCAGTTGGGAACACCACAGGTTGATTGGAAAGAATTTGAGAAAGATCAAACCAGTCGCCTCAATCTGGAGAATCTTATCAACAGGCTCGACAGCCTTATTGTAAAACTTAAAAATGCGAAAATCCTTCATGATTATGATAACTATCAGGCTGCACTTACGGATTACGCCTACACCAGCTATATGGCAGGAACAGGAGCTGATGGTT
>Ga0157370_10007723_pt1 | contig 11661 bp, 11 predicted proteins | sample C35metaG_FD_113463 | JGI IMG/M metagenome (GOLD analysis project Ga0157370, IMG submission 113463) | Corn rhizosphere microbial communities from Kellogg Biological Station, Michigan, USA - C3-5 metaG | ecosystem: Host-associated > Plants > Roots > Rhizosphere > Soil | place: USA: Michigan... | reverse complement strand
TGTACCCCGGCACGTGCCGCGAGGTCCTGCATGGCATGTTTTTTTTTGCTGGTACGGCTACCACCGAGAAGTTCGAATCGGCACAGCCGGGCGAACTCCGCTGGACCGACCGCCGCCTGGGCGAACAGCACCAGGACGTCAGCCGCGAGGTCGGCGATTTCGTGCTGCGCCGCGCTGATGGCCCCTGGGCCTATCAACTCGCCGTGGTCGTCGACGATGCCGAGCAAGGCGTGACCGACGTGGTGCGCGGCGAGGACCTGGCCGACAACACCGCGCGCCAGATCCTGCTGCAGCGCGCGCTCGGCCTGCCGATGCCCGGCTACCTGCACACGCCGCTGGTGCGCGGCGCCGATGGCGACAAGCTCTCCAAGCAGAACGGCGCCACGCCCATCGACACCGCGACGCCAGAAGCCGCGCTGGCCGCGCTCGATACAGCGGCGCGCGTGCTCGGCCTCGGCCCCACAACGGCCACGTCCTGTGCGGCCGCATTGGCCGGCTGGGTCCCCGAATGGCGCGCTCTCTACAATTCGCGGCCGTAATGACCTTTCCCGACACCGTGCCCCACGACCTCCCGCCCAGCGACGACAACGCAGAAGACAGCGCCGGCGACGCCAGCAACAAGCCGCATCCGCTGCACCGCCGCCTCAAGAGCTTCGTGAAGCGCGCCGGCCGCACCACCGACGGCCAGGCGCGGGCCTTTTCCGAGCTGGGCCCGCTGTTTCTCATTCCCTACGCGCCCGAGCCGCTCGACCTGACGGCGGCCTTCGGCGGCCGCGCCGCGCCCACGGTGCTGGAGATCGGCTTCGGCATGGGCGAGGCCACCGCGCACATCGCCACGGTGCGGCCCGAGACCAACTTTTTCTGCTGCGAGGTGCACGAACCCGGCGTGGGTGCGCTGCTCAAGCGCATCGGCGAGCAGTCGATCCCGAACATCCGCATCTGCGCGCACGACGCGGTCGACGTGCTCGACCACATGCTGCAGCCCGGCACGCTGGCCGGCGTGCATGTGTTCTTTCCGGACCCGTGGCACAAGAAACGCCACAACAAGCGCCGGCTGATCCAGCCCGAATTCGTGACCAAGCTGGCGCAGCACCTGCGCCCCGGCGGCTACATCCATTGCGCGACGGACTGGCAGCCCTACGCCGAGCAGATGCTCGAGGTGCTGTCGGCCGAACCGCTCTTGCGCAACACGGCCGAAGGCTATGCGCCGAAGCCGGAATACCGGCCGCTCACCAAGTTCGAGAACCGCGGCATCAAGCTCGGCCACGGCGTGTGGGACCTGGTGTTCGAACGCGCCTGAAGAAGAAGAAGAAGAAGAAAAAGTCCGCTACTCGGTCTGGAAGCGAAACGGCAAGCGCATCCGGGTGCGCGCCGGGCGTCCGTCCGCCGAGCGCGCCGGATCGAAACGCCATTCCTTGAGCGCATCGGTCACCGCCTTCGACAACAGCGGGTGCGGCGACCTCTCGATGCGGACGTCCTCGGCCCGGCCTTCGGTGCCGACGTAGAACACCGCGATCACCTGGCCCTCGACGCCCTCTTCCGCCAGTACGGTGGGATATGCAGGAATGCGACGCTCACGGATCACCGCCGTCGCCGCGATGGCGGGCGTCGCTGCGGGCGGATCGAGGCGGCCTGCCCCCACGGTGGGCGGCGCGGCAATCATCGCCGACGCCGGCTCCTGCGGGGATGGGGCGGGCTCCGCCGGCACCGCGATTTCGACCACGTCGCGCGGCGGCACGGCGCATCCCACGAGTGCGATGAACACCCCCAAACCACCCCAGCGAAAAGCAAATTTCATAGGGCAATTCTGTAGCAGGCCCGCCTATCGCCCTGGCCTCGATATTGCTACACTTTTTTACTACTGTAAGTAAAAGGGTGTCCAGATGAACAAGTCACGCAGGGAATGGCTGGGCAAGGCGTACGGCGCGCTGCTGCTGGGAGGCGGCATCGGCATGACCCACGGGGTCTCGGCGCAGACGCGAACCGGCGGTGCGCCGCGCGTCGTGCTGCTTGGGCAATCGGTGCCGCTGACGGGCAGTGCTTCCGAGATCGGCAGCGCCTTCGCGGCGGGCAGCCGGCTCGCGGTGAGCGACTTCAACGCGCGCAACGCCACCACCGGGCTGCAATTGAAACTGGTGCAACTCGACGACGGCTATGACGCGGCACGCGCCACCGCCAACGCGCGCACCCTGCTCGGCGCCCAGAAGGCCGACCTACTGTTCGGCTTCGTCGGCACCGCCAGCAGCGAGGCCGGCGCGAACGTCGCCACGCAGCAGGGCAGCCTGCTCTTTGCGCCGTTCGCAGCCTCCGACAACCTGCGCGGCGCCGAGCATCCCAATGTGTTCCATGTGCGGCCCGGCATGATCGACGAGGCCCTCAAGATCGTGCGCCAGTGCGCCACCGTGGGGCAGACGCGCGTGGCGCTGGTGGGCGACGACGACGCCATGGGCCGCGCCGGCCTTGCGGCCGTGCAGCAGGCCATCACCGAACTCAAGCTCACGCCGCTGGTCGCGAGCGCGCTGGTGCCCGCGGGCGGCGACAAGCTCGATGCCGCGCTGAAAGAAGTGCAGAAGCAGTCGCCCCAGGCGATCGTGCTGGTGTCGCTCTCGGGCACCACCGCCAGCGCCATCCGGAAGCTCCGCAAGAGCGGCTATACGGGCAACTTCATGGCTTTCTCGATCGTGGGCATCGATCCGCTCTACGCGGAGCTGGGCAAGGACATCGGCGGCATCGTGATCTCGCAAGTGGTGCCGTCGCCCCGGCCGTCGGCCATTCCGATCGTCAAGGAATACCTCGCGGCGGTCGACAACTCGGACCAGACCGCCTCGTACGAAGGCCTCGAAGGCTTCATCGCCGCCAAGGCCGTGGGCGAAGCGGTGCGCCGTGCGGGCCGCGGCTTCAACACCGCGACGCTGCAGCGCACGATGACCGCGATGACCGACTACGACGTGGGCGGCTTCCGCATCAACCTTCGCCCGGGGCTGCGCGACAACGTGCGCAGCATCGACCTGATCAGCATCTCGGCGGACGGGCGCGTGCTGCGCTGATGGAATTCAGGCGGCGCTGTCGAGCAGCAGCTCGGCAAACCGCTGCTGCACGTACAGCGCCGTCGCGCCGAGCGGCCGCCCCTGCAGCCACAGCATGCGCACCGACAGCCGTGGCAGCGCCAACGCGGGACACGGCACCTCCTTCAAGGCCTGGCGGTAGCCCTCGTAGTGCGCGATGTTGACGGGCAGCACGGCCCATCCGAGCTTGTCGGCCACCATCTCGGCCGTGCTGTAGAAGCTGTCGGAACGCCAGACGCGCGGGCTGTAGGCCACCTCGTGCACGTCGTCCGCATGCATCAGCAGCTGCCGATGCCCGACGAGGTCCTTGCGCCGCACGGTGCGGCCGTCGGCCAGCGGATGGTCGACCGCCACGAACACGCCCTGCGGCACGCTGCCGATGCGGCGCAGCTCGAAGCTGGCCCGCGCCGGACCGCGGTCGAAATGAAAGGCCAGGCTGGCGCGCTCCTGCTCCACGTAGTCGGCCACCTCGGTGGCGGTGCCGTTGAGCAGCGTGAGTTCGAGGCTCGGAAACTTCACCGATATCTCGCGCAGCAGCGTGGCGATGGCGGTGTACGGCAGCGCCTCGTCGAAGGCCATCGAGAGCGCGCCCTCGTTGCCCTCGTGCAATGAACGCGCGCGCTGGTCGAGCTGCTCGGCCTGGCGCAGCAGCTCGCGCGCTTCGAGCAGCAGCACCTGCCCGGCTTCGGAGAGCTGCGCATTGCGGCGCGAGCGATCGAACAGCGCCACGCCAAGGTCGGCCTCGAGCAGGCCGATGGCGGTGCTCACGGCCGACTGCGCCTTGCCGAGCCGGCGCGCGGCCGCGGAGAACGAGCCGCAGTCGGCGGTGGTGACGAACTGGCGCAACTGGTCGACGGTCCATTCCATGGCGCTTCCTTTTTCATCCATCTATTTATCAGATGGGTTTCATCTTTATTCATCCATTCTATTGAAGCAACATCGGCAATCCAGGCGAGGCGACCTTGCCCCGTCCCTGAAAAAGAAAAGTCCCGTTCGCATGCCGATCTCCCGTCTCGCGATGCCCCGCATCCCCACCACACCGCTGGCCCTGAACTGGTGCCACGACCCCGCGCAGGAGGCAGCCATCGCCGCGCTGTTCATGCGCCAATTGAGCCCCCGCTACATCTCGCACTCCGAGCTGCAGGGCGCACGCGCCGTCGCGCCCGGCGAATGGCGCCGCGACCTGCCCGAAGTGCTGCGCGCGGAACTCCGCGAGACGCTCGCGCTGCCACAGGCCACGGCTCATTCGCTGATCGCAACCGCGCACGCCGGCGACGCGTTGGCCGCCATCGCGCTGGTGTCCATCGACGAGACCCGGCTCGCCGCGCGCACCTTTGCCACGCTCGACGACCTCGTGGTCGATGCGCCGTTCCAGTCTGCCGGCGTCGGCGGCCGGCTGTTCGACTGGGTCTGCGCCGAACTGCGCGGACGCGGCATCGCGCGCCTGTTCCTGGAAAGCGGCATCGGCAACCAGGGCGCGCACCGCTTCTTCGAAGCGCGCGGCTGCGCGCCGGTCTCGGTCACGATGCTCAAAGAGCTGGAGGCCTGAACGATGAATCCCGTGTTCAGGAAATGGATCACGCTGGTGATCGTCTCGATGGCGCTGCTCCTGATCGTGGTCGACATGACCGTGCTCTACACCGCGCTGCCCACGCTCACGCACGACCTCGCGGCCTCCTCGTCCGAGAAGCTCTGGATCGTCAACGCCTACACGGTGGTGGTGTCTGGCTTCCTGCTCGGCATGGGCGCGCTCGGCGACCGCGTGGGCTACAAGCGCATGTTCCTCGCGGGCCTCGTCGTGTTCGGCGTAGCCTCGCTGTGCGCCGCCTATGCCGGCAGCCCCGCGGCGCTGATCGCGGCGCGCGGCCTTCTGGGCGTGGGCGCCTCGATGATGATGCCGGCCACGCTGGCCATCATCCGGCTGGCCTTCGCCGACGAACGCGAGCGCGCGGTCGCCATCGGCGTCTGGGCCTCGGTCGCCTCGGGCGGCGCCGCGTTCGGCCCGGTGGTCGGCGGCGTGCTGCTCGAGTACTTCTGGTGGGGCTCCGTGTTCCTCATCAACGTGCCGGTGGTCGTGCTCGCGCTGGCGCTCGGCGCCTGGCTGCTGCCGGGCCAGCGCGCGAACGGCACGACGCGCCCGAAGCCCTTCGACGTCATCGGCTCGGTGCAGGTGTTCGTGGCCCTGGTCTGCCTGGTGCTGGCGATCAAGGAATTCGCCAAGCCCGAGCCCTCCGGCCTGGCGATGGGCGTCAGCGGCGCGCTGAGCCTGCTGGCCATGGCGCTGTTCGTGCGGCGCCAGCGGCGCAGCGCGAGCCCGCTGGTCGACTTCCGTCTGTTCCGCGACCCTTACTTCTCGGGCGGCGTGATCGCGGCCATCGTGGCCTCGGTGGCGCTGATCGGCGTCGAGCTGGTGTTCAGCCAGCGGCTGCAATTGGTGACCGGCCTCTCGCCGCTTCAGGCGGGCCTGGCGATCCTGCCGGTGCCGCTCGCCGCCTTCGTGGCGGGGCCGCTCGCGGGCATGGTGCTGCCCCGCACCGGTTCGCGTCCGCTGATCCTCGGCGGCCTGCTGGCCACCGCGCTCTCGCTGTGCGGCCTCGCGCTGGCCGTCGATGCGACGGGCGTGCTCAAGCTCTCGGTGCTGGTGCTGCTGGGCCTCGGCGTGGGCGCGACCATCACGGCGGCCTCGAACGCGATCATGAACAACGCGCCGGCCGAACATGCGGGCATGGCCGCGTCGATCGAAGAGGTGTCGTACGAACTGGGCGGCGTGCTCGGCATCGCGCTGCTCGGCAGCGTGCTCTCGTCGACCTACACGGCCACGCTGGCCATTCCCGACACGCTCGCGGTGCCGGCCTCGGCCCGCGACGGCATCGACGGCGCGTTGCTCGCAGCCGAGACGCTGCCCACGCAGATCGGCACGCAGCTCGTGGCGCTCGCGCACACGGCCTTCGATCAGGCCTTCTTCGCGGTGATGGCTGTGGCCGTGGCGATCGTCATCGCGGCTGCGTGCTCGGTGGCCATGCTGGGCAGGCGCAGCGCGAAGCCGCGCTGCGCGTAAGCCGTCAACGCATCAGCCGTTCGCCGCCTCGTCGATCAGCGCTGCCACCTCCACCGGCTTCGACGCCAGCGAGGCATGGCTCGCGGCCAGCGTGATGACCTTGCGTGCGCCCAGGCGCGCCGACATGCGCTCCTGGTTGGCCGGCGCGATCATGCGGTCGTCGCTGGAAATCTGATACCACGAGGGCTTCTTCTTCCAGGCCGGCGCCGTGATGGCGTCGCCGAAGGTGCTGGCCAGCGGCGCCTTCTGCGTCACGCCCATCACCAGCCCTTCTTCGGCCGTCAGGTCCTGGCAGAAGCTCTCGTGGAATTTCTCGGGCTTGACCCAGAGGTAGCCGTCGCTGTCGGGTGCGAGGTTGGGCACCGCGACCGGCGGATGTTCCTGCGTGATCGCGCCTGGGCTCTCGCCCGCATCGGGCGCGAAGGCCGCGATGTAGACCAGCCCGACCACGTTGGGCAGATCGCCCGCCTGCGTGATCACCGCGCCGCCGTACGAGTGGCCCACCAGCAGCACCGGGCCCGGCACCTGCGCCACCAGTTTGCGTGTGCGCTCGGCGTCGTCGGCCAGCGAGGTCAGCGGCAGTTCGACCGCGCGAATGCCTGTGTGGCCCTTGCGCGAAAGCTCCACGATGACCTTGCTCCAGTGCGCCGCACCACCCCAGAAACCATGGACCAGAACGACCGTCGGTTTATTGCTCATGATTTGAATACTCCCTGTGAAAACAAAATGCCGCCACGCCAACATGGCAAGGCGGGACGTTCTTATACGCCGCCTCGCATGCTTTTTCGGTGACGCCCATTCAGCCCGTACTGACAAGCCGCTGCAGCGCGTCGAGCGACAGCAATTCGATGCGTCCGTAGCCCAGCGCAACCACGCCTTCGCCCGCCAGCGCATTGAGTTCCTTCGAGAGCGTCTGGCGCGTCACGCCGAGCATCATCGCGAGCGCTTCCTGCGGCAGCTGGAGGCTGTGCCGCAGGTGCACCGACTGCGTCGCATCGCCGCGCGCGAGCACCAGCAGCCGGTGCGCCACGCGCGCGCGCAAGCTGCGCAAGGTCGCGTCTTCCGCGAGGCCGTAAAGCATTCGCACCCGCGCCGCGAGCATCGCGCCGATGGCGTTGGAGAACACCACGTCGCGCATCTGCCGCGCGAAGGCTTCGGGCGACACCACCAACAGGTCGAGCGCTTCGAGCGCGGTCGCATCGTGCGTGCGCGGCGAGCCGTCGATCAGCGTGATCTCGCCGAACCAGTTGCCCGGCTCCAGCACCGCGAGGATGGCCTCGCGCCCGTCCTGGCGCAGCGACGAGATCTTGATCGTGCCCGCCACGAGCCCGTAGAAGCCTGCCCCCGCAGCCTGGATCGGATCGCCCTGCCGGAAGATCATCGCGCCGCGCCGCACGTGGATGAGTTCGGCCGCGCCCACCAGCGCGTCGCGCTGCGCGCGCGGCATGCTGGTGAACCACGGGTTGCCCTCCAGCGCGGCACGGTGCGAGGCGGAGAGTCGCGGCTTGGTGGAAGGAGGCATGGGAGAACGCTTGGTTGCCTGTGGACACAGGGGTTTACCAGCACCCCGCATTGTCAAATTCTTGACAGTTGAGCGTCAAGTGCAGGTCTACAGTGGCCGGCACACCCACAGACCCAAAAAGCGGAGACGACACGATGAGCGAACGCGCAGGTTTCACGAGCATGCAGGAAAGCACGCGCGAAGACTGGCAACTGATCGGCGGCGAGTTCATGCAGTTCGCGGGCGGCCTGCCCGCACGCGTGATCAAGCACCTGCAGATTCTCGAAGGCGACTACGGCGGCTTTCCGGTCGACCGCTACACCCACTCGCTGCAGACCGCCACCCGCGCCCTGCGCGACGGCCGCGACGAGGAGTACGTGGTGTGCGCGCTGTTGCACGACATCGGCGACACGCTCGGCAGCTTCAACCACCCCGACATCGCCGCCGCGATCCTCAAGCCCTTCGTGAGCGAAGCCAACCACTGGATGGTGCAGCACCACGGCATCTTCCAGGGCCACTACTTCTTTCACCACATCGGCCTGGACCGGGACATGCGCGAGAACTTCAAGGCCAGCCCGCACTACGAGCGCACCGCCGAGTTCTGCGCGCTCTACGACAACCCTGCCTTCGACCCGAAGGCCGAGACCCTGCCGATCAGCGAATTCGAGCCCATGCTGCGCCGGTTGATGGCGCAGCCCAAGCAAAGCATCTACAAGACCGTGCTGAAAGAGCCGGCCACGGCCTGACCCGACACAAAGGACCCACACCATGAACGCAAACTCCCAATCCGAAATCCAGAAGCTCGTCTCCGCCGAAGAGTGGCAACTGCGCGTCGACCTCGCCGCCTGCTATCGCCTCGTGGCGCTCTACGGCTGGAGCGACCTGGTGTTCACGCACATCAGCGCGCGCGTGCCGGGCCCCGAGCATCACTTCCTCATCAACCCCTACGGCCTGATGTTCGACGAGATCACCGCATCGAGCCTGGTGAAGGTCGACCAGCAGTGCAACAAGATCATCGAGTCGCCCTACCCGGTGAATCCGGCCGGCTTCGTGATCCACAGCGCGGTGCATGCCGCGCGCGAAGACATCCAGTGCGTGCTGCACACCCACACCAAGGCCGGCATCGCGGTGAGCGCGCAGAAAAACGGCGTGCTGCCCATCAGCCAGCAATCGACCTTCGTGCTGGCCTCGCTGGCGTACCACGACTACGAAGGCGTGGCCTTCCGCGACGACGAGAAGCCGCGCCTGCAGGCCGACATGGGCCACGCCAACTTCCTCATGCTGCGCAACCACGGCCTGCTGACCTGCGGCAAGACCATTGCCGATGCCTTCCTTTCGATGTACACCTTCGAGAACACCTGCCAGATCCAGATTGCGGCACAGTCGGGCGGCAGCGAACTCACGCACGTCGACCCGAGGATCATCGATGGCGTGGGCCAGGCCATGAAGGTGCAAAGCGGCGGGCTCGGCGGCATGTTCGTCTGGCCTTCGCTGATCCGGAAACTCGACCGCATCGACGACAGCTACAAGCAATAAGACAGACGCGTCGATCGACGGTTTCCACGGCTGCCAGCGCCCGCGCGACGGGTGCCGGCAGCCATTTTTTTAGAGAGAAGAACCAAAGAGGAGACAACAAACCATGGACGCCACGCTCATCGTGACCCGGTTCCTGTTCGGCGCGCTCGCGCTCGTGATGTTCGGGCTGGGGCTGTCGCTCTCGCTCGAAGACTTCCGGCGGCTCTTCAAGCACCCGAAGGCGGTGACCATCGCGCTGGTGCTGCAGGTCATCGGCCTGCCGCTCGCCTGCTACGCGATCATCGTGGGCTTCGGGCTCTCGCCGGTGTTCGCCATCGGGCTCATGCTGCTGGCGGCCTCGCCGGGCGGCATTTCGGCGAACCTCTTTTCGCACCTGTTCGGCGGCAACGTGGCGATGAACATCTCGCTCACGGCCGTGAACACGCTGCTTTCGATCGTCACGCTGCCGCTCATCGCCAACTGGGCAATCAACCATTTCGCACAGAGCGGCCAGGTGGTGCCGCTGCAGACGCGCAAGCTGGTGGAGGTGATCGCCATCGTGCTGGTGCCAGTGGCCATCGGCATGTTCGTGGCGTCGCGCAAACCCGGCTTCGCGGCACGCATGGAAAAGCCCACCAAGATCTTCAGCGCCGTGGTGCTTGCAGTGGTCACGGTGCTGGCCATCGCGAACGAGTGGAAGACCATCACCGCCACCTTCGCGGAGATCGGCATTCCGGTGCTGCTCTTCAACCTCGTGAGCCTGCTCGCGGGCTACTACCTGAGCCGCGCCGCGGGCCTGGACAAAGCGCTCGCCACCGCCATCAGCTACGAGATCGGCATCCACAACTCCACGCTCGCCATCTTCATCGCGGTGAGCGTGCTCGGGAGCTTTCCGCTCGCGCTGCCGGCTGCCATTTACTCGGTGGTGATGTACATCACGGCCCCGCTGTTCGGATGGTTGCTGCTGCGGCGCGGACAGCCGGCCGTTGTGCCTGCACGATGATGCGCACGGGCAGCGCCGAGTCAGACATAGCCCTACGGCCACGACGGAAACCCGCTTGCCGGGGGCCGGGCGCGTTGTCTGCAGAATAGGAGGCCATGCACGTTCGAAAAGCGGCGCTCGCCGCCCTCCTCTCCCTCTCCTCCGGCTTTCTTCCCCCCGCCTTCGCCGCCTCTGGCCTGGCCGCCCCCGCGCCCGCCGACGTGGCGGACGCGCGCATCGAGTCGCTGATCGCGCGCATGACCGTCGAGGAAAAGGCCGGCCAGCTGAGCCTCTTCGGCCCCGCCGACATCAACATCCCCAACAACCCGCAGACCGCCTGGCGCAACGGCCAGCAGGAGACAGCCGACGTGCGCGCCGGACGCGTCACCGGCCTTTTCAACAACGCGGGCCTGGAAGGCAAGCTGCGGCTGCAGCAGGTGGCGGTGCGCGAATCGCGGCTGGGCATTCCGCTGATCTTCGGGGCCGACGTGATCCACGGGTTTCGCACGATCTTCCCGATGCCGCTGGCCGAGGCCTCGAGCTGGGAGCCCGCGCTGGCCGAACGCACCACGCGCGCGGCGGCGGTCGAGGCCACGGCCGATGGCTTTCGCTGGACCTTTGCGCCGATGGTCGACATCGCCCGCGACGCGCGCTGGGGCCGCGGCCTCGAAGGCGTGGGCGAAGACCCGTACCTCGCGCGCCAGTTCGCGGCGGCGCGGGTGCGCGGCTTCCAGGGCAGCAGCCTCTCGAACGCCGATTCGATGCTCGCCACGCCCAAGCACTTCGCGGCCTATGGCGCGGCCGAAGGCGGGCTCGACTACAACAGCAGCGACATCTCCGAGCGCACGCTGCGCGAGGTCTACCTGCCGCCGTTCCGCGCGGCCATCGACGCGGGCGCGCTCTCGGTCATGAGCGCCTTCAACGAGATCGGCGGCATCCCCTCGACCGCCAACCACGCGCTGCTCACCGGCGTGCTGCGGGACGAATGGAAGTTCAAGGGCTTCGTGGTCTCCGACTTCACGGCCGACGAGGAGCTCATCGAGCACGGCTATGCCGCCAACAGCCGCGAGGCTGCCAAGATGGCTTTCATGGCCGGCACCGACATGAGCATGCAGAGCGGGCTCTACATGCGCCACCTGCCCGACCTCGTGGCGTCCGGCGAAGTGCCGATGGCCCGGCTCGACGAGGCAGTGCGCCGTGTGCTGCACGTCAAGCAGAAGCTGGGCCTCTTCGACGACCCCTTCCGCGGCCTCGACGGCCCACCCGCTGCCAAGCGCACCGAGAACCCCGAGTTCATCGCGCTCGCCCGCGAGGATGCGCGCCGTTCCATCGTCATGCTGAAGAACGAAGCCAAGCTGCTGCCGCTGCCCAAGGCCGGCACGAAGATCGCGCTGATCGGCCCGTTCTCCGAAGGCACGAAAGACCTGATGGGATCGTGGAGCCTTTTCCCCGGCCAGTCGGCGCCGGTCGGCATCGACGAAGGGCTGCGCGCCGCGCTGGGACCCGATTCGTCCCTGACGATCGCGCGCGGCTCGAACGT
>Ga0157370_10007722_pt1 | contig 11662 bp, 10 predicted proteins | sample C35metaG_FD_113463 | JGI IMG/M metagenome (GOLD analysis project Ga0157370, IMG submission 113463) | Corn rhizosphere microbial communities from Kellogg Biological Station, Michigan, USA - C3-5 metaG | ecosystem: Host-associated > Plants > Roots > Rhizosphere > Soil | place: USA: Michigan... | reverse complement strand
AGGGCCACAGAGACGAGTCGCTTCGTTCGCGAAGCGGGTGAAACGCGGCAACCTCCATCCGGAGCAACGCCAAATAGGCGGACGACGACGCTGCTCGCCGAGTCCGCGGGTAGGCGGCTCGAGCGCGGCGGCAACGCCGCGCCTAGAGGAATGACGGTCATAGCGCGTGCCACGCACGCGCCGTAACAGAACCCGGCTTATCGGCGGGCGTCGAACTTCTTTTTTCGCCACGGCGCGCGGAATCGCGCGTCGCGCAGGATTTCGCGAGCCGCATTGCGGCCCGGAATCCCGGTGACGCCGCCGCCGGGATGCGCGCCCGAGCCGCACAGGTACAGATTCGCGATCGGCATCCGATAGTCGGCGTGGCCGAGCACCGGCCGCGCCGAGAACAGTTGGTCGAGCGCCAGCGCGCCGTGGAAGATGTCGCCGCCGACGAGCCCGAATTCGCGCTCGAGGTCGAGCGGCGTCAGCGCACGGCGGCCGAGCACGCTTCGCGCGAAGTTCGGCGCGGCCGCATCGATCGTGCGGATCATCAGATCCGCCACCTCGTCGCGGTGATCGTCCCACGTGTGCCCCGGTCGCGCCTCCTCGAGCCGCGGATGCACGTGCTGGCAGAAGAGGCTCGCGACGTGCATGCCGGACGGCGCGAGCGTCGAATCGAGCACCGAAGGGATCAGCAGCTCGACGATGGGCGCGGACGACCAGCCGAGCGACTTCGCGTCGAAGTAGGCGCGCTCCATGTAAGCGAGCGACGGCGCGACGATGATGCCGGCGCCGTGGTGCGGTTGCGCGTGCGTGCCGCGCAGCGCGCGGAAGTCGGGCAACTCGGAGAGTGCGACGTTCATCCGGAACGTGCCGGAGCCGCAGCGGTAACCGGCGATGCGCGCGCGGAAATCGTCGTCGAGGTGTTCGGGCGCGACGAGGCGCTCGAAGAGCAATTTCGGATTGACGTTGGCGACCACGCGCGTCGCCTCGATCTCCTCGCCGCCGTCGAGGACGACGCCGACGACCGCGCGCCGCTCGATGCGCACCTCGCGCACGGGCGCCGAGGTTCGAATCGTCGCGCCGCGCGCCTCGCACGCCCTGGCCATCGCCTGCGTGATCGCGCCCATGCCGCCGATCGCGTGGCCCCACTGCCCCGCTTCGCCGTTCACCTCGCCGAAGACGTGATGCAGCAGGACGTAAGCGGAACCGGGCGCGTACGGACTCTGGAAATTGCCGACGACGGCATCGAAGCCGAACGCGGCCTTGATCGGCTCCGATTCGAACCACCGATCAAGAATCTCGCCGGCGCTCTTCGTGAAGAGGTCGAGGACGTCGCGCTGCCCGGTACGGTCGAGCGCGCGAAACGGTTTCGCGGTCTTCCACGCGTCGACCGCGAACGATACGCGGCCGCTGCGATCGGCGCCGACGTTCGGCGGCGTCACGTCGAGGAGTGCGCGCAGCACCGCCGCGACGCGCTCGAGCATCGCGTAATACGCGGGCAGCGTCTGCGCGTCGCGCGCCGAAAACCTGGCGACTTCCGCCTGCGTCGCCGCGAGCCCGCCGCCCACTTTCAGGAACGCGTCGGCGGGGAGCGGCAGGAAGTTCGACAGCGGCCGCTTGACGATCGCGAGCCCGTGCGCGTGCAGGTCGAGTTCGCGGATCACGCGCGGCGACAGCAGGCTCACCGCATAACTGGCCGTCGAGTTGCGAAAGCCCGGATGGAATTCCTCGGTGACGGCCGCGCCGCCGACGATCGCGCGCCGCTCGACGACGCAGACGGAAAGTCCCGCGGCGGCGAGATACGCGGCGCAGACGAGCCCGTTGTGGCCGCCGCCGACGACGACGGCGTCGTAGCGCGCCGGCGCCTTCGGCACTACTCCGCGAGCCCCGCGGCCACGTGCGAGAAGCCGCAGTCGACGTACGTCACCTCGGCGGTGATCGCCGAGGACAGGGACGAGAAATAGAACGCGGCCACGTTGCCCACCTCGTCGATCGTGACGTTGCGCCGCAGCGGCGCCGTTTGCTCGACGAAATGCAGGATCTTCGAGAAGCCGCCGATGCCGGCTGCGGCGAGCGTCTTGATCGGCCCGGCGGAGATCGCGTTGACGCGCGTCCCCTCGGGACCGAGCGCCGTCGCGACGTAGCGCACCGTCGCCTCGAGGCTCGCCTTCGCGAGGCCCATCACGTTGTAATTGGCGAGCGCCCGTGCGGCGCCGAGGTACGAGAGGGTGAGGAGCGATGCATTGCGGCCGGCGAGCAGCGGCCGCGCGGCGCGCACCAGCGCGATGAAGCTGTAGCTGGACACGTCGTGGGCGACGGCGAACGCCTCGCGCGTGGTGACGTCGACGAAATTGCCGGACAGCGCTTCGCGTGGCGCGAAGGCGATCGAATGCAGCAGGCCGTCGAGGCCCTGCCATTCCGATCCGATCGCGTCGAAGAGTCGCGCGATCTGCTCGTCGGACGTCACATCGCAAGGATAGACGGGACATGCGCCGAAATCGGCCGCGAGCTTCGTCACGCGCTCGCGGAGATCGTCGTTCGCGTACGTGAATGCGAGCGTCGCGCCCTCGCGATGGCACGCCCTGGCCACGCCGTACGCGATCGAGCGATTCGAGAGCAGCCCGGTGATCAGGATCTTGCGGTCGTCGAGCAGGCCCATGCGGTCGGCAGCGAATGAGGTGAGCTAGAAAGAGAACGGTTGCGTCGGCTGGAAGACGCCGCAGGCGAGGGTCGCGTTCGGCACGTCCGGTCGCGCCGGCGTGATGGCGCGGCCCGTGTACACGACGACGCTGCGACCGGCGACACCCTGGGGCCCCTCGGCCCGCAGCCCCGCGATGCGGATCGATGCCTCGACCCGCTCCTCGCCCGTCGTATATTGGATCGGTATCAACGCGAGCGGATCGTGGCCCGGGGGCGCCCAGGGCGGCCCGGCCGAGAAGGCGTTCGGCGACGAGCAATTCGGCGTCTCGTGAATCGCGATCCGATACGCGCCGGCCGGGACGTTCATCAACGACACGAGCAGGCTCGCGCCGTTCTCGCCGCGGTCGATCACCCGGATCTTGCCGAAGACCGCGGATCCGCCGAGCGTGCGCAGGTTCGCCTCTTCGCCGTAACCGGTGGCCTTCGGCCGCGCGGGCTCGTCGCGCTGGGATCCGATGTGAAGGTTCACGCCCGAGCACGCCGCGAGCGTCGCCGAGGCGACCACGGAGCCGAGCAGAAGGCGAATCGACAAAAGCGGCAAGGCTGACCCCGAGGGCGGCGAGACGCGGATTTTCGCACGCGGCCGCACCCGCGTTGCCATTTCGCGCGCGGCATCCTCGAGCGCAGTGCGCCAGGATGCGCGCGCTACAATGGAGCGGCCGCCGCATCCGGGCGGCCGTTTCGTTTATGGGGACTGCAATGGCATTGCCGATGACGCCCGAGGAAATCGTCTCGGAGCTCGACAAGCACATCGTCGGACAGGACGCGGCGAAGCGCGCCGTCGCGATCGCGCTGCGCAATCGCTGGCGGCGCCAGCAGGTGCAGGAGCCGCTGCGCGGCGAGATCACGCCGAAGAACATCCTGTTGATCGGCCCGACCGGCGTCGGCAAGACCGAGATCGCGCGCCGCCTCGCGCGGCTCGCCGACGCGCCGTTCGTGAAGGTCGAGGCGACCAAGTTCACCGAGGTCGGCTACGTCGGCCGCGACGTCGACACGATCGTGCGCGATCTGGTCGAAGTGTCGATCAAGCAGACACGCGAATCGGAGACGCGGCGCGTGCGCGACCGCGCAGCCGACGCCGCCGAGGAGCGGATCCTCGACGTGCTGCTGCCGCCCGCGCGCGAGGTCAACTTCGACGACATGAAGCCCGCCGACTCGGCGACGCGGCAGAAATTCCGCAAGATGTTGCGCGAGGGACAGCTCGACGACAAGGACATCGACGTCGAGGTCGCCGTGTCGCCGCCGTCGATGGACATCCTCGCGCCGCCCGGCATGGAAGACCTGACGTCGCAGATTCAGGGCATGTTCCAGCAGATCGGCGGCGGCCGCCGCAAGGTCAAGCGGATGAAGGTGCCGGACGCGCTTCGGCAGCTGACCGACGAGGAAGCGGGCAAGCTCGTCAATGACGACGACATCAAGACGCGGGCGCTCGCCTCCGCCGAGCAGAACGGCATCGTGTTCCTCGACGAGATCGACAAGATCGCCGCGCGCACCGATGCGCACGGCGCCGACGTCTCGCGTCAGGGCGTGCAGCGCGACCTGCTGCCGCTCGTCGAGGGCACGACGGTGACGACGAAGTACGGAATGATCAAGACCGATCACGTCCTGTTCATCGCGTCGGGCGCGTTCCACCTGTCGAAGCCGTCGGACCTGATTCCCGAGTTGCAGGGACGCCTGCCGATTCGCGTCGAGCTCTCGCCGCTGTCGGTCGAGGATTTCGAGCGCATCCTCACGGCGACCGACGCATGCCTCACGCGGCAATACGAGGCACTGCTCGGGACCGAGCAGGTGCATCTGCAGTTCGAGCCCGAAGGCATCCGCCGCATCGCCGAGATCGCACATGCCGTGAACGAGCGGCAGGAGAACATCGGCGCCCGCCGTCTCTACACGGTGATGGAACGCCTGCTCGAGGACGTCTCGTTCCACGCCGCGCGTCGCACGGGCGAGACGATCGCGATCGACGCGCGCTTCGTCGACGAGCGCCTCGCGGGGATCGCGGGCGACGACAACCTCGCGCAGTACATCCTGTAGCGCAGCATGCTGGAACGCATCGCCGGCATCATCCTGCCGGTGTTTTCCGTGATCGCGCTCGGCTGGCTCTACGCCTGGCGCGTGAAGCCCGACATGTCGGCGGTGAATCGCATCAGCATGAACGTGCTCGCGCCGGCGCTCGTGTTCTCCGCGCTCGCCAGCAAGTCGTTCGACGTCGGCGCGAACAAGTTGCTGCTGCTCGGCAGCGTGGGCGTCGTGCTCGGCTCGGGGCTCCTCGCCTGGCCCGTCGCACGGTTGATGCGTGCGAACGTGCGCACGTTCGTGCCGCCGATGATGTTCAACAACTGCGGCAACATGGGGTTGCCGCTCGCGGCGCTCGCCTACGGCACGGGCGGGTTTTCGCCGATGGTCGCGCTCTTCACGATCTCGAATCTGCTGCAGTTCACGCTCGGCATCTGGATGGTCGACCATCGCGCGCGCCTGCGCAGCGTGGTGCGCAATCCGATCGTCATCGCGACGGTGCTCGGCTTCGCCTTCGCGCTGACGCATCCGCCGCTGCCCGGGTGGCTGTCGGCGGCGATCAAGCTCGTCGGCGACGCGCTGATCCCGATGATGCTGCTGTCGCTCGGCGTGCGGCTTTTCGAGGCGAGCCTCGGCGACTGGCGCATTGGCCTGGTCGGCGCGGTCGTATGTCCGCTCACCGGGCTCGTCACGGCGCTCGTCCTCGCGCGCCTGCTCGGCCTCGACGGCACGCAGCAGGGGCTGCTGATCCTCTTCGGCAGCCTCCCGCCGGCGGTGCTGAACTTCATGGTGGCCGAGCAGTTCGACCAGGAGCCCGGGAAAGTGGCGTCGATCGTGCTGCTCGGCAACCTGCTCGCGATCGTGTTCGTGCCGATCGGTCTCGCGCTGGCGCTGCATCCCTGACCGCCGCGCGAAACGGCGACGGCGCGCTTGCGCGCGCCGTCGCCGCCACCCGCTGACGGCTACTTCGCCGGAACGATCGTGGGCGTGATGTAGACGACGCCGCCCGTGGCGTCGGTGTTGTCGTAGATCATGTTGTTGCCGAGCGACACCACGGTCCCGCTCCCCGCATTCACCAGGCTGTTCGCATTGTTCGTGATATGACTGCCGTTCAGGCGCACCGTGCCGAAACCATGGTTGACGGCGGTCGTCGTGCTGAAGATCGACGAGCGCAGGAGGTCGACCGTGACGCCGCCGGCACCACCACCGCTGGTGCCGATGCCCGTCGTGGCGTGGGAAATCCGCGAGTCCTGCGCCATCAGGTACGACTTGGCGCCGTTGATCGCACTGAGTGCAACATCGACGTTCGACACGTTTCGCACCTGCGAGCGCTCGAGCTCCACCCAAATCCGCGAGTTGGTGTCCGCCGCGCTATTCGAAGCGGTGATGCCATTCGCGCTCGTCTGGCCGAGTTCGCTGTCGCTGATCTTGACGTACACGTTGCTCCCCGTGGCCGTGTTCGCGAGTGTGATCCCATCGCCGTTGTCCACGATCTGGCTGTTCTTGACGATGATCTGGCCGTTGGCCGAGGCGACGCCGTTCGAGTACGCGAGCGCGAGGTTCGTTCGCGTGACGATGGCGTGATCGAGCACCAGATGACTGGTGCTCGTCGTCACCGGATTCTCCATGCGGATGCCGACGTCCTGGCGAGAAATGACGACGCCACGGAGCGTCACGTCCGGCGAGCCGGTCATCCAGACGCCATTCGTTGGCGTTGCGCCGGAATTGAAGCCGCGCTCGATCCGGGTGTTGTCGACGATCACCGACGTCCGGTTGGCGGTCGCCACGCCGTTGACGAACAGCCCGGTGTGACAGTGCCGCAGGAACGAATCGTCGACGTAGAGCCGCACGGTGTTCGCGGAATCGACCCGGATGCAGGAACTCGCGTCCGACGTGAAGCCGTCGATCGACGTCTTCTCGACGTGCACCGCCCCCGCGTTGACGACGTTGATGCCGTTCACGCCGCCGCTGAAGTTCAGGATCTGCGCGTTGCGCAGCGTCACGTCGCCCGACGTGTTGATGATGATCGCATCGCCGCCGCTGCCGACGATGCTGCCGAGCGCTCCCGGGATCGCGAAGATCTTCACCGACTTGTTGATCGTGACCGGCGACACGTTGAAGTTCGCCGAGTCGAGCATCCAGATCTCGCCGCCGTCGTTGACGGCGGCGAGCGCGGCCGGCAGCAAGCGGCATGGCTGCTGCAGCGTGCACGGATTGGCGTCGTTGCCGTTCTCTCCTTTGACGTAGCTACGGAAAAGGCCGGCTTGCGCGGTGGACGCAATGCTCAAGGCCGCCACGCCCGACACGACGAGCGCGCGGCGAATCGCGGAAACGTTCATCTTCCCCTCCCTGGTGATGAAGAACCGATCGCGCCGCCAGTGAAGCACTCGCCCTTGCCGGTGTCAACGGCCATCCGAAGCCTCTTCCCCCACGTGGACTAGAACGCGTACTTGGCCGACGCCTGCAGCCGGTTGAGATGCCCCGTCTGCCCGTCCTCCGTTTCGCGGTCCGCGTAGATGTATTCGACGCCCACGTCGGCGCGGTCGACCGGGGTCCAGATCAGGTTGACGTGCGCCGAGCGCGCACTGCGATTGGTATTCGCGGGCGCCGAGGCGGGATTGTTCTCGTGCGCCATCGACAGCACGAGCGACGAGCGCAGCCGCTCGGTCCAGAAGTGCCGGTAGCCCGCGAACACCGTCCATTGCGTCGGCAACTCAACGTCGCCGCGCGCATCGACGATCGCGTCGGGGAAGAAGCCGTTCGCGTACCGGCCGATCGCGTTGCCCGCGCTCGCGGTGAAGCGCAGATCGTCCTTTCCGATCACCGGCACAACGCCGGCGACGCTGATGCCGCCTCCGATGCGCCGGGCATTCGCGACCGGCGCCGCACCGGAATCGACGCTGACCTGCCGCAGCAAACCGTGCACCGAGAAGCGGCCGGACGACGTGTCGAGCGCGACCTGCCCGGTGACGTCGGGCACGTGGTCGTCGTCGGCGCGAAAGCTCGTCCCGCCCGGCACCTGCGCGACGGTCTCGGGATTCTCGAGCGCGATCGACCACCGTGCAGGCGCCGCGACACCGGGTAGCGCGAAGGCGTCGGTCCAACGGACCTGCGCCTGGCGATCGAAGATCTGTCCCGCGGGCCCGCCGAAATCGACCGTTTCGGGCAACGCCGCGGGGTTCATGAAATTCGTCCACGTCTGGCCGGCGAGGAAGCGGCCGAGCGAAAAGTACGCGTGCCGCAGCCGCAGCCCATGCGAATTGCTGACGCTCTCGTTGCCGTCGGCGCCGTAGAAGTCGACCTCGACGTGCGCATCGAGATCGCCGAGCGACGTCGGCGTATTCGTCTTCGCGAACAGCCGCGTTTCGCGCGCGCCGAACTTCACCTGGTTGTGCTCGTGATCGCCGGCCTCGGGCCCGACGGGGATCGACGACGGCGACAATTGCAGATCGCCCGCGTTGTCGACTCCGGCACTCGGATTGCTGAACACCGCATCGAGCTTCACGTAGCCGCCGAACGTGACCGACGTGTCGGACCCGGGCAGCTTGAACGAGCCTTTCGTCGCACCCGCGGTGACGGTTTTCGTCGCGTCGCTCGCACGTTCGCGTGCAGCTGCCGCCTGCTGGCGCTCGAGCTCGGCGACCTGCCGCGTGAGCACATCGATCGCCTGCTTCAATTCGTCGACCGTCTCGGCCTGCGCGAGCGGGGAGCCGGCGAGCACGGCGAAGGAGATCGCGGCGAAGAGCGGAGGGCCCGCCGCACGTTTGCATGTCCGCATGTTCCGACTCCCTGATCGTGTCGCATCGCGTTCGCGCAGGACCGCGTGCAACGCGGCCCCGCGCGGTCGGTCGGAAGTGGCGCTCACGCGCCCTGGTCGTCGCGAAACGGGCTCGGAAGCGTGACCCGCGGGCGGTCGGCGAGCAGGATCGGCCGCTCTGCCGCGTCGCGCGTTTTCCGCGGCGTTTCGACCACGGCGCCGCCCGCGTTCGCCGGTGTCGTCGCCGCCGCTTCGCGTCCCGTTTGCGGCGCCTTCGCGGCATCGGTCTTGCCGGGCCTTGCCGGCGCCTTCCTCGGCGTGTTGAAGCCGCCGGGGTTGTAGTCGAGATCGTGGAAATACGCATACGACTCGCCGGTCAGCGGGCTCATGCTGCCGTCGTCGGCGAATGCGTACGGCGCGCCAAGCGCCAGCGTGATCGCCGCGATTGCCCGCGCGGCCCGGAAGGTGTTGCGATTCATGACTTCTCCTGCGTTCGTCGTTTCGAAATGCCGGTGACGTCGTGCGCGACTGCTCGCGCGCCAGCCGTCGCCGGGATTCGCGATGCGCCGATGGCCAGGTTCGTTCTCGCCATCGCGCGTCGCTTGTCTGTCGAACCGCGCGCGCGGCGTCGTTATTCGTGCAGGAATAACAGCGGCACCGGCGCGGTCTGGCGCCGTCGCACGACGAACGGAATGACGAACGCGTAACGCGCGCGAAGCGCGTTACGCCAGGACGAGCTGCGAGGTCAGGGCTGCGCGGCTTCGCGCAGCAGGTGTGCGAGGAAGGCCTCGAGCACGTCGGGCGACGCGTCGGACACGGCGAGCCAGTCCCAACCCGGACTGCGTGCGTGCGCGACGTTGAAGCCGCGCACGTCGCGCTGTTCAGGCACGTCGCGCGCCTCGGGCCGAACGTACACGTCGATCGTATGCTTCCGATACCCGTAGACGAGCGTCGCCGTCGGCCGTCCCTGCAACGTGGTGAGGCGCCCACCGAGCAACGGAAAGCCATCGCCGGCGAGATCGCGCACGGGAGGCGAGTAATCGAGGCGCGCCGACAGCCAGGGTTTGACGGTATGGCGATCGGACGACACGACGTCGACGAGCCGCTGGTCGAGCGTCGCGCGCACGTGGCTCGATACCGCCTGTGCGACGAGATCGTTGTCGGCGCGCCAATCGAGAATCGCGGCGCCGACGACGAGCGCGAATACGGTCGCCGCGCATCCACCCAGCGCGCCCGCGGTCAGCGGTCGCCACTGCGATGTGCCGACGACACCGCCGATCGCGTCGAGCCATGGCCCGAAGGGAGCTCGGCGCCCGCGCCGGCGCGCCGCGTCACGCGCGCGCTCCTCGGCATCCGCGGCGGCGAGCTGCGCCTGCAGACGCTCGCGCAGGCCGGGGGGCGCCGCGAAGTACGGCACCTCGGAGCGCAAGCGCTTGCGCAGCGCGAGCAGGTCGGCGTGCCGAGTCGCGCAACCGGCGCACGTGCGCAGATGCGCCTCCAGCGAATGCCGCGAACGCACGTCCAGTTCGCCGTCCGTGTAAGCCCCGATCGATGACACCGCCCGATCGCAATTCATCGGTCACCTCCCGCCGTTCGCAATCGCGCGCAGCTGCGGCGATCCCTGCAACAGCGCGCGTGCGCGCGACAGCCGCGACATCACGGTGCCGATCGGAATGTCGGCCACGCGCGCGATCTCCTTGTACGACAGGTCTTCCATTTCCCGCAGGATCAACACCTCGCGAAACGCGAGCGGCAGCTCGGCGACCGCATCGGCGAGGACCTTCGCGTCGGAGCGCCGCACGGCGGCCTGCTCGGGGTCGATGGCGTCGTGATCCACCGCGGCGTCGACCGCGCTGCCGTCGTCGCGCGCGATCTCGGCCGGTCGGTTGCGGCTGCACCAGTCGTAGAACGCGTTGCGCACGATCGTGAGGAACCAGGCGCGCGCATCGCTGCGGTTCAGCGAGTCGATGTACTTCAGCGCACGCAGGCTCGCCTCCTGCACGATGTCCTCGGCGTCGTTCGCGTCGCGGGCGAGCCAGCGCGCGAGGTTGTAGCCCGCACCGAGATGCGGCATGACGAGCTCCTCGAACCGCGCGTGACTTGCCAAAGCGACGCTCCCCGAAACGCTACAGACCGCCCTACCCGCGTCCCGACCGATTCATTCCCGGCCGCGTCTCACCGCGCGGGCAGGCTCGGACGGGCCGAAAGGCTTCGCCACCGCAAACCCATGGCGCCATACCGGCCGATCCGCGCCGTTATTCCTCGTTCGGGCCGGTGGAATTTCGACGGGAGGCGCCGGGTAGGGCACCGGCAATCCCGCACAACGACGAGGAATTTCATCATGCCCACTCGCAAGGATTCCGCGGGCGCGCCCCGCATGCCTTCCCGCCGCGACGCGCTGCGCTGCGTCGCCGAATGGTCGGGCCTCGCGCTCGTCTGGACCGTCGCCGGCGGCGTGCCGCGCGCCCTCGGCGCGGCGAACGCGCACGACGCGACGAAAGCGACGTCGAATGCACTGACGTTCGTTCAGATCAGCGACACCCATATCGGCTTCCGCAAGGAAGCGAACCCGGACGTGGTCGGCAGCTTGCGCCGCGCGACCGCGGAGATCAACGCGCTGCCCGATCGGCCCGCGTTCGTCGTTCACACCGGCGACGTGAGCCATCTCTCGAAGCCGGAGGAATTCTCCGCGGCGCGCGATTTGCTGCAGGAACTTCGCGTCGATCGCGTACACGTCGTACCGGGCGAGCACGACACCATCGACGACGGGGTTACCGGTTATCTGCGCGTGTTCGATCACGACGGGAAGGGCCGCGCGTGGTACAGCTTCGACCAGGGAGGCGTGCATTTCGTCGGTCTCAACAACGTGCTGAACTTCAAGGTCGGGAGACTCGCAGCGCTCGGCGACGAACAGCTCGCGTGGCTGAAGCGCGATCTCGAGCAGGTCTCGCATTCGACGCCGGTCGTCGTCCTCGCGCACATTCCGATGTGGACGGTCTGGGAGCCGTGGGGCTGGGGCACCGCCGATTCCGCGCAGGCGCTCGCGCTGCTGCGCCCGTACGGGTCGGTCACCGTGCTGAACGGCCACGTCCATCAGGTGTTGCAGAAGGTCGAAGGGAACGTCGCGCTGCACACCGCGCGCTCGCTCGCGTATCCGCTGCCAACGCCGGGACAGGCGGGCGTCGGCGAGCCGGGCCCGGTGACCGT
>Ga0157370_10007721_pt1 | contig 11663 bp, 10 predicted proteins | sample C35metaG_FD_113463 | JGI IMG/M metagenome (GOLD analysis project Ga0157370, IMG submission 113463) | Corn rhizosphere microbial communities from Kellogg Biological Station, Michigan, USA - C3-5 metaG | ecosystem: Host-associated > Plants > Roots > Rhizosphere > Soil | place: USA: Michigan... | reverse complement strand
CACGTGTATTATAGTGTCAATACACCAAGGCAGCGGCGAGCTGCGACACTTATTTGGCGCGGGCCACCTCCAGCCGCCCTTCGGCAACCCTGATCGCGTCGGCGACGGCCTCGTCGGGGGTCAGCTTGCTCGTGTTGAGTAGGACCGCGTCAGCCGCCCGCTTGAGCGGCGCGATCTCCCGCCCTGAGTCCCGGGCGTCGCGTGCGCGGATGTCCGCTAGCACGTCATCGTAATGGGCGTTCATGCCTCGCCCTATGAGCTCCTTCAGCCGCCGCTCGGCACGCACCTCCTGCGTGGCAGTGACGAACAGCTTCACGTCGGCATCGGGAGCGATGACCGTCCCGATATCGCGCCCATCGAGTACGGCGCCGCCGGGCTGACGGGCAAAGTCCTGCTGTCGCTTCAGAAGCGCAGCGCGAACCGCCGGGTAGGCCGAGATCAGCGACGCGAGCTTCGACACGGGCTCGCTCCGGAGGTCGGGATCGTCAGGGTTCAGATTGAGCTCGTCGCACGCGCGCAGTGCCTCGAACTGGCTCGAGGGGTCGCCGCCCCACCGCCAGAGGTTCAGCGCGACCGCCCTGTACAGCAGTCCCGTATCCATGTGCGGCAGGCCAAAATGCTCGGCTAGCGCTCGGGCGATGGTACCCTTGCCGCTCGCCGCCGGACCATCGACGGCAATTACCGGCCCCTTCTCTTTCGCTTGCGCCAATCCCACATCCTCGGCTGAGCGCTGCTTTGACAGGGGCATATGCCTATGGCAAGGCGCGCCGCCGAACGCGTGGGAGAGCCCGCGCACGACCGCCATTCTACTGGAGTTGAGACCCTCATGGTGAAGCCCGAATGGGGCACCAAGCGCACTTGCCCCAAGTGCTCGACCCGCTTTTACGATCTCGGAAATGAAGACCCGGTCCACTGCATCAATTGCAGCACCGAGTGGATTCCCGAGCCGGTGCTCAAGTCGAAGCAGCCGCTCGCATTCGAAGCCGCGCCCGTCCAGGCCAAGGAACCGGCGGAGGACAAGGAGCTCGCTGCTGACGATCTCGCGATCGACGAGGATGAGGAGATCAGCCCCGACGAAGAAGTCGATCTCGAGACCGGGGACTCCGATCTCGGCGTCGAAACCGCCGCTGAGGACGACGAAAGCTAAGGTAAGAGTTTCGCCTGGGCAGGTCCGATTTCCCCTTTTCCAGTCGGGGAAGTTTCGCCTAAGGCGGGGAGGACGTGGGGCCGTAGCTCAGCTGGGAGAGCGTCGCAATGGCATTGCGAAGGTCAGGGGTTCGATCCCCCTCGGCTCCACCATTCAAGCAGAAAATTTGTCAGTTTTTTCGCGGCTTCTCCAGCTTACGTGAGCCTGGGTCCCACGCAAAGCTACAATTCTTTGCCTCGCGTGGTCGTCGCGCTCGCCGCAGATCGCGATTGGGAATAGGTGCGACTGCGTGGGAATGCCTCCCCTGGAGGAAGGCCGAGCGCTTTAAACACCATTGCCGCCGGGCAGAAGCGCGTGAACGCCGCCTGGATCATGTTGACGCCTGCGAATGCGCTTAGCACCAGCCACCAGGGACTAACCGTCTGGGATAGTGCGATGCCGATCAGGACCACGCACCCGGCAAATACGAACACCGCACGATCAACGTTCATGATTCACGCTCCAACGGCCTCGGATACTTTGTTGCGGCTAGGACGGATCTTCAGCTTGCCGATGCCCATCGCCTGGAGAGCGAGCCTTTCGTAGAATGGCTCCGCCTGGCCGTGGCGCACCTTGTAGAGGAAGTATCGCTCGAACAACACCTTGGCCCGGTGCACCCACTTCCCCTCAGAAGCCCAATTGACGTTACGCGGCGGGATCTGCGGCTGTGCGACGAAGGCGACGCCGCCGTCGCCAAAATCAGCGAGGCAGATCGCGTTCCAAGTCGCTTCGCTCTTTGGCTCTTGGCCTTCGAGCTCGTCAGCGATGTTCTCGACGATCGCCGCCGTCATGCTTTCGATCATGAAGCCCGTTTTCGGGACACCGACGGGCACTGGCGTCGGTCCCGTTGGCGGGATCGCAACGCAAACGCCGAGCGAATAGATGTTCTTGAAGGTCAGATTGCGCTGATGCTTGTCGGCAAGGATGAAGCCGCGCGGGTTGGTCAGCCCTTCAATTCCGAACACGGCTGGAACTCCCTTGAATGCCGGGAGAATCATCGAAAATTTGAACGGCAGCTCGTGCGTCTTGCTCACTGCGCCGTCGGAGGCGACCTCTTCGACGTGCATCTTACCGTCCTCGACTTTGGCGATGCGGGCGCTGGTGATCCACTTGATGTCCCGGTCACGCATTCGGCCCTCGAGGAGCGACTTGGTATCGCCTACTCCGTCGAGCCCAAGATGACCGATATACGGTTCCGCGGTGACGAAAGTCATCGGCACCCGATCCCGGATGCGCCGGCGGCGCAGCTCCGTATCGACGATCATCGCGAACTCGTACGCGGGCCCGTAACATGAGGCGCCTTGCGCCGCCCCAATCACGATCGGTCCCGGATCCTCGACAAACTTGTCAAACGCGCGCGCGGCAGCCTCAGCATGCTTTCCCGTGCAGACGGATTGCGTGAAGCCTTGTTCGGGACCTAGGCCTTGCACTTCGTCGAAAGCGAGGTGCGGGCCAGTCGCGATAACAAGATAGTCGTAAGGCAGCCTCGATCCGTCGTTGAGATCTATGTGATTTTCTGTCGGGACCAGCCGCTTCGCGCCTGCCGAGGAAAAATGGATGCCGCGGCGCTCAAAGATCGGTGGCAGGCGAACCTGGATGTCCTCGACCTTGCGCCAGCGCACCGCGACCCAAGGGTTCGAGGGCACAAAGGTGTAAGTGTCAGTATCCGAAAGCACTGTGATGTCGGCCTTGTCGCCAAGCTTCTCCCGTAGAGCGAATGCGGCCTGAGTTCCGCCGAGCCCGGCTCCCAAAACGACGATTCCTGCAGTCACGTCGCATCCTCCTCGAACCGATCATTCTTATATTCATTATTTGCTGTATATGCGCATATACTGAATATAAGGTAGGTCCTTCGTCAAATGGTGGTTGCGATCATGGGCTTGAGATCCCTTCGACCCTATAAGGAAGTGTCCTTATTCGCCTGGAACGCGCCAGGACCTAGCCTCATGGGGCGCGTGCGGGTTGTTCCGGAGCGTTCGGCTCCCTCGCATCGGAACTCAGGCGGAGCCAGACTCGTGAGGCATATTCCGATTGCACTAACTGCGCTGGCCCTGCTCACCGCTTGCAGCAGAGGGGGCGTACCCGATAGTTCGCGCACCACCGCTCCCACCGGTGAGCGGCTAACGGTACAGATAACGCAGATTCCGCAAATCAAGCCGCTCGCGGGCGAGATCACTACGCGCAAGCAGGCAGAGGCGCTTGCCCGGATCCCCGGTATCCTGCTCGATCTGAAGGTCCGCGAGGGCGACGAGGTCACAAAAGGCGAACTGATCGGCCGGATTGTCGAGAGGCGGCTGGATTACGAAGCGAACGCAAGTGCGGCGCAGATCGCCGCTGCCGAAGCACAAGCCACGAATGCGCGCGCGGCGCTCACACGCGTGAAATATCTTTACGATCGTGGCTTCTATGCCAAGGCGCGCCTCGACGAAGCCGAGGCTTTGGCCCGTGCTGCCGATGCCGAGGTCCGCGCCGCGCGCGCCCAGCACTCCGCAAGCGCCTCTTTGGCTGGAGAGGGGGCGGTCATCGCACCGGCGACTGGCCGGGTGCTTCACGCCGATGTCCCGCCAGGCTCGCCAGTCACCGAGGGGATGTCGGTGGCAACGATTACGGCAGGAGCGCCCGTCGTGCGCTTGGACGTGCCGGAGTCCTTGGTGAACCAAGTCCTGGTCGGAACACGCGTTACGCTGATGGACGGGTCCGAGTTGAACGGACGCCAGGGCAATGTGGTCCAGGTTTATCCGGCTATCTCCGGTGGGCGTGTTCGCGCGGACGTAGAAGTGCCCGGCGTGGCGGCAGACTTCGTCGGACGCCGGGTCAGCGCCAACGTGGAAGTAGGAAGCCGGGCCGGAATCACTTTGCCTCGAAAATTTGTGAGCACCCGGTTCGGCGTGGATTACGTGTACCTGCTGGGCAAGGGCGGATCGGCAGTTTGGGTGCCGGTGCAGACTGCGCCGGCTGCCGACCGTAACATGCTGGAAATCCTGTCGGGGGTCTCCGCAGGAGACGTCGTGACTGCGACGAGCCCCGCTCAATGAAGCTCGGCCTTTCGGGATCATTGACGCGCGCGACCATCCATTCGCCGCTCACTCCATTGTTCCTGATTGCGGCGATTGTCCTCGGCCTGATCGCGAGCCTCACCATTCCGAGGGAAGAAGAACCGCAAATCAACGTCCCCATGGTCGACATCAGGGTGGCCGCGCCCGGCTTGTCAGCCTCGGACGCGGTGGAGCTCGTCGGCAAGCCGCTTGAGACCATCGTTCGTTCGGTCGACGGCGTCGAACACACTTATACGCAGGCCGAGGACGACGGTGTTCTCGTCACTGCGCGGTTCCTGGTGGGCACGAACCCGGACGCAGCCGCGGTTCGGGTAAACGAAAAGCTGCAGGCGAATCAGGACCGCATCCCCGTTGGTATTCCCGCGCCGCTGGTCACAGTGCGCGGCATCAATGATGTGCCCATCGTGGTGCTCACTCTGTCGCCTCGCGGCGGACAGGCTGGCCGCTGGAACGAGGCCACACTCCGTGAAATTGCGGAGCGCTTGCGAAGCGAGATCGCGAAGGTGGATGACGTAGGTCTCACTTCCGTGAACGGCGGGGCTCCGGAGGAAATCCGAGTCGCTCCAGACCCGGCTCGTCTGTCGCTGCACGGCGTCACGTTGGGCAGCCTCGCGGACGCCGTCGCGCAGGCAAACAGGTCATTTCCAAGCGGGACCGCACGCGAGCAGGGCAAGGCACTGTCGGTGACTGCAGGCCGCACCCTTTCGACTGCATCGGATGTCGGCATGCTTCAGGTCCCGTCCATCAGCGGCGCGCCCGTTTACGTCCGGGACGTCGCATCGGTGAGCCAGCAACCCCAGGAGGTTCAGTCGCGTGTCGAGCGATGGACCAAGCAGGAAGGCAATTGGAGCGCCGCGCCCGCGGTCAGCATCGCCATTGCGAAGCGCACGGGAGCCAATGCGGTGACGGTTTCCAGCGCGGTCCTAAAGAAGGTGGAAACCCTTCGCGGCACTCTTATTCCAGATAGCCTCGATGTCGCCGTTGCGCGCGACTATGGCCAGACGGCCAACGACAAGGCGAACGAGCTCCTGTTCCACCTCGCCCTAGCGACGATTTCGATTGTCGTCCTGATTGGCTTCGCGATCGGGTGGCGGGAGGCCGGGGTCACTGCCATCGTGATCCCTACGACAATCATGCTGACGCTCTTCGCGTCGAAATTGATGGGCTACACGATCAACCGCGTTAGCCTCTTCGCGCTGATCTTCTCGATTGGCATTCTCGTGGACGACGCCATCGTAATCATCGAGAACATCGCTAGGCACTGGGCGATGCGTGATGGGCGAGGCCACGTCGACGCGACAATCGACGCGGTAGCTGAGGTCGGTAATCCTACCGTGATCGCTACGCTGACCGTCGTCGCCGCGCTTCTGCCCATGCTGTTCGTTTCGGGCTTGATGGGCCCGTACATGGCTCCGATTCCGGTGAATGCATCTGCGGCAATGATCTTCTCCTTCTTCGTCGCGGTCGTGATCGCCCCTTGGCTAATGGTGAATTTTGCACGCAAGACACTCAAGGCGGGCCACCGCTCCGAGGGGAGCGGCCGGCTCGGTGCGCTGTACGCGCGAGTCGCCCGCAAGGTCATAGCGAACAAGCGGAGCGCGTGGATCTTCCTTGGCAGTGTCGGCATCGCGACCCTGATCGCCTGTTCAATGTTCTATTTCGAACTGGTCACCGTGAAACTGCTGCCGTTCGACAACAAGTCCGAAGTGCAGATCGTGCTGGACCTTCCCGAGGGCACCGCGCTCGAGGACACGGCCCGCACCGCGGAGCGCGCGGCGGCCGTCGCTCGAACTGTCCCTGAGGTGACGGCGATGGAACTCTATGTGGGCACCTCCGCTCCGTTCAACTTCAACGGCCTAGTCAGGCACTATTATCTTCGCGACAAGCCCGAGCAGGGAGACGTGATGGTCACGCTGCTCCCGAAAGGTGAGCGAAGCCGCTCCAGCCACAACATTGCGCTTGATTTACGACAAAAGTTGCGATCGCTATCGCTTCCGACGGGCGCGTCGATCAAGGTCGTCGAGACACCTCCGGGACCACCAGTCTTGGCGACGCTGCTCGCCGAAGTCTACGGCCCCGACGCCGAAACGCGGCGCAGGACGGCGGATGAGATCGAGCGCTTGTTCAAGTCGGTTCCATACATCGTTGACGTCGACAACAGCTACAGGCAGCCCAGACCACGCCTGCGCCTGGTCCCCGATCGCGCGAAACTGGACTATTACGGCCTATCCGAAGGAGACATGTACGATTCGATCGCGATGCTGCTCGGATCGAAGACCGTGGGCTACGCGCCTCGTGGCAGTAGTCGCACCCCGTTGCCCATCACGATCGAACTGCCTCAGTCGGAGCGGCGCTGGGACGAGTCTCTCGCGTCAACTCCGGTGGCTGTCGCACGAGGTGCTGGGGCAGGAAGGTTGGTGGAGCTCGGCGAAGTGGTCGATGCGAGCCGGGAAGATGGCAGTTACAACATCTTCAGGCGTAATGGGCGGCCCGCTGACATGGTGATGGCGGAACTCGCGGGAAAGTTCGAGGCGCCGATCTACGGGATCCTGGCGGTGGACCGCGCAATAGATCGCGACAACTGGGCAGCCAAAGGGCTCGTCAAACCCGCGGTAAGCCTTCACGGACAGCCCGCAGATGAAGGCCGCCCGACTGTTCTTTGGGATGGAGAGTGGGAGATCACGTGGGTAACCTTCCGAGACATGGGGGCAGCATTCGGTGCAGCCCTGCTCGGCATCTATTTCTTGGTCGTCGCACAATTCCGCAGCTTCAAGCTGCCGCTCGTGATCCTGACGCCCATCCCACTCACGTTGGTCGGCATCGTTGTTGGCCATATGCTGTTTCGCGCGCCGTTCACGGCAACCTCGATGATTGGCTTCATCGCCTTGGCCGGGATCATTGTACGGAACTCGATCTTGCTGGTGGACTTCATCCGGCACGCACAGGCATCTGGCAGACCGCTCCGCGATGTCCTGATTGAGGCCGGCTCGATCCGCTTCAAGCCCATTCTCCTCACGGCGGTCGCCGCGATGATCGGCGCGGCCGTGATCCTTACCGACCCGATTTTCCAGGGCCTCGCAATCTCACTGCTGTTTGGCTTGGCTTCATCCACCTTGCTGACGGTCCTGGTGATCCCGGCAATCTACGTGGCGCTTCGTGACGATGGCCAACTTGCAACGGAGACAGAGCCTGCATAGCTCGCCATCCGTGAAGGAAGAAATGCTCGCCTCGCTGGACAAAGCGTCGGAGTTCCTGAAGGCACTCTCCGGCCGCAGGCGGCTGATGATCCTGTGCCATCTGTGGGAAGGGGAGAAGTCTGTCGGGGAGTTGGTGCGCCTGACTGGCGCGAGAGATACGTCGGTTTCCCAACAGCTCACTATGCTGCGTAAGGATGGGATCGTAGCTGCTCGACGCGAAGGTCAGACGCTCTATTATTCGATCGTGCATCAAGGGGCCGCCCGCATGCTCGAGACGTTGTATCGCGTGTTCTGCGAGAAGCTCTCAACCGACTAACGCGGGCCCAAGACGGCTCACCAGGAACACCAGTTCTTCGCTCAAGGAATTGGGGTCAGCGAGGAACTCGCGAACCTAAGCGAGCGGCCGTCGGCTGGCGAGCATCACCGTTTCCGCTTGTGCACTTTCCGCCCTTGCGACGGCGGCCGTAGATTCTTGTTGCGGATGCAATGGTCGAAGCCGACCCAGTCCATACTCACTCCGCCGCGGCTGGCGTTGCGGTTGCATTGCTGAACGCGCCAGTGGGGCAAATGCCGGCGCGCGACATATTCCAGCGCTGAATTCATGGCGCGACGTTGCCTTCCCATGCATCGCTGCTGCCACGCACAGTTGATGCCGATGTTCAGCGCCACCGGATCATAGAGCATCGGGCGCTGCGTCGCGACCGACGGTGCTGAAAGGACCGCCATAGCGGCGATCGCCAGAATCCACTTCATTGCCGAGACAAACGATACAGGACCGCTCCGGTACCGCAACCGTTTCCAAACAGGAGCAGTCGATCGAATGAAAAACGGCGGCGCCCGAGGGCACCGCCGCTCTCCAAACTCAAACGGACGAAAGGCTTAGCCGAGCGAGTTCGACACGTTGTTGAACGTGGTGTTCAACTTGTTGCCGATGCCCTGCATCGCACCGATCGCCGCAACGGCGATGAGAGCCGCGATCAGACCATATTCAATGGCGGTCGCGCCCTTTTCGTTCTTAATCAGCTTCAAAAACTTCGCCATCTCCGGTCTCCCACCATGGCTCTAACGATCGGGACAACGGTCCCCGCCATCGCCGGGCGAGGCCCAGCGCAGGCTGCAGTGAAACTGGGCCTATCTGGTTGAAGAATAGTTAAAAACCGGAGGGAAAGAGTGAACTTTCGTTAAGTACGTTCTCAACGACCGTCGACCAGCTCGTCGATCTTCTGAACAAGGTCGCGCAACGGCTTGGTCGCGTTGCTCCAATCGGGCGGAAGCGGGCTCTTCAGCTGCTGATCCGGTTCGGAATCCCGGCGGTGGAATTCGATCGGAAGCTCTGGCCCGCGGGAGCGGTCAACCGCCAGGGCTGAGGTCATGAAGCTGCGCCAGATCTCCGCGGGAACGGTCCCTCCGCTGACCTTCCCAAGCGACTTGTTGTCGTCGCGGCCGACCCACACGCCGACGACGAGATCGCCCGCGAATCCAACGAACACGGCATCACGATTTTCCTGGGTCGTTCCGGTCTTTCCGAAGGTCGGTACGGCAAGCGCCGCGCGCCGCCCGGTGCCGTTGTTCGCAGCGGCATAGAGGAGGTCGAGCGTCGGCGCCCAGTCCCGCTGGCGGTCGAGCGAACCATCCGAGTGGAAAATCGCCTTGAGGCCTTCGGGTTGCTGAGCTTCGGGAAGGCCACGGGCGACGATCGGATAGCGTCCGCTCGCGACCGCCGCATAGGCCGAGGTCAGCTCGAGCAGGCTCACTCCCGCCGTGCCGAGCGCAAGGCTCGGCTTGTCTGGCAGCGGCGTCGTGATTCCCAGCTCGCGCGCTGCGCGGATAACGTTGTTGCGGCCGACCAGCTGGCTGAGGCGCACGGTCGCTGCATTGCTCGATCGGGCGAAGGCTTCGCGAAGAGTGATCGGGCCCCGGTAGACATGATCGCTGTTTTCCGGCGTCCAGCCGTCGATCGTGATCGGCTTGTCCTCGATGATGCTGTCGGGTGTCCAGCCTGCACGCATCGCGGCGAGATAGACGAACAGCTTGAAAGCGGAGCCTGGCTGCCGCCGCGCCTGGGTCACGCGATTGAAGGGTGATTTAGAATAGTCCTTGCCGCCGACCATCGCGACGACGCGCCCGTCGGGACGCATCGCGACGAGCGCCGCCTGCGCATCACCAATCGGTGCGCGATCGACTGCCCGCTCGGCAATGCGCTGAAGCGTCCGGTCCAGCGTCGTCTGAACGCTAACTCGCCCGAAGTCGGAATCGAACGTCTGGGCCGCCGACGGCGCAACCCAATCGGCGAAATAGGTCCCGGCCGGCAGCTTCGCCTCCTGCGTTGCCGGCCGAGCGGGCAGTGTTGAGTCAGCGCGGGCCTCGCTGATGACTCCGGTATCAGCCATTGCCTGAAGCACGAGCCGGCTCCGCTTCTGGGCCGCGGCGAGATGATGCGTGGGCGCGAGCCGCGATGGCGACTGAACGAGACCAGCAAGCATTGCTGACTGGGCCAGGTTCAGCTTTTCGGGATCGCGATGAAAATAATGATGCGCTGCGGCGCGCAGGCCATAGACTCCGTCGCCGAAATAGACGCTCGAAAGATAACGAGAGAGGATTTCCTGCTTCGTCAGCCACGCTTCCAGCCAGAAGGCAATGATGATCTCCTGCGCCTTGCGCCTGATGGTTCGGTCGCCCGAGAGGAAATTGGTTTTGGCCAGCTGCTGGGTGATCGTGCTGCCGCCCTGCCGAACACCGCCGCCCCGCATGTCCGCGACGAATGCGCGAGCCATTCCGCGCGGGTCGATTCCCCAGTGGCGATAGAAGCGCCGATCCTCGATCGCGACGAAGGCCGCAGGAGTGAGCGGGTTGAGTTTTGTGACATCGACCGGCGCCTCCTTGATCGCGCCCCGGACGGCGATCGGATGGCCATCGTTGCTGAGCAGCAGCAGCGCGGGGTCCGGAAGCGGCTCGAGCGCCCGAGACAGAGGGGCGGTTATCGCCAGCCAGATCACCGCGATGAAGAATAGTCCAGCGATAGAATAAAGGACCAGCGGCCAGCGGCGGCGACGCTTGGGCGCCGGTTCTTCCGAAGCGTTTTCAGGCGCTACCCCTTCGGGAGCGAACGGGTCGGCCAATTCCTCGATGGGAACGCCGCCGCGAGTCCAGATTACGTCCCTCTCCGCCAATTTCATTTTTATTGGACTCGCTTTAACTGCATTACATAAGTAATACAGTTCCGGTCATATATCCAGATGCTTGCTGAACGGGTCATTGCGGGTAAAGCGACCGCCATGCGACGGTTGTTCGCACTATTGCTGATCCTCGCGGTCGCATTCGTCCCCACCGCCTGCCGCAAGCAGCCGGAGGGCACTGTCAAGGTCATCGTCATCGGCGGTGAGCCCAAGCTGCGCGACCCATCTCTCGGGCCGCTCCCGCCTGCTGACGCGATCTTGCTCCTGAACGTCGCCCAGGGCCTGGTTCGCTTCGACGCAAACGGCAATATCGTCGGCGGCCTCGCCGAGCGCTGGAACGTCAGTGAGGATGGGCTGAGTTATATCTTCAGGATCGCATCGACCGAGTGGCCGGACGGGAAGAAGGTGACCGCCCAGCAGGTCGCGCGACTGCTCAAGCGGCAGCTCGCTGATAGGAGCCGCAATCCGCTCAAGGATTCGCTTGGGGCGATTGATGACGTGGTCGCCATGACCGATCGGGTGATCGAGATTCGTTTGCTCGCGGCCCGCCCCAACTTGCTGTCACTGCTCGCCCAGCCGGAGCTCGCGATCCTGCGCGATGGCGAGGGCACTGGGCCATTCCGGGGAGCGCCGACCGGAGGTCCGGCCGGCGAGGTGCGGCTTACTCGCCAGATCGTCGACACCGACGAAGAAGAGGCCAAGCGCGAGCAGGTTTTGCTCGCGGGAGAAGCGGTTCAGCAGGCGATCGGAGAATTCGACCTTGGCAGGTCCGACCTGGTCCTCGGGGGCACCTTCGCCGACTTGTCATACGCGCAGCACTCGAAGCTGCCGCGCGATGCGCTGCGCTTCGACCCGGCATCCGGCCTGTTCGGACTCGTTCCGATGCAGGCCGATGGGCCGCTCGCCGACGCGGAGGTCCGGCACATGCTCTCCCAGGCGTTCGATCGGGGGAGCTTTATCAGCGCGCTTGCCGTCCCCGGTCTCTCGGCGCGGGCGACCTTGCTCGATTCGGGCCTTGACGGACTTCCCGCCCCGGACGCGCCGGCGT
>Ga0157370_10007720_pt1 | contig 11663 bp, 9 predicted proteins | sample C35metaG_FD_113463 | JGI IMG/M metagenome (GOLD analysis project Ga0157370, IMG submission 113463) | Corn rhizosphere microbial communities from Kellogg Biological Station, Michigan, USA - C3-5 metaG | ecosystem: Host-associated > Plants > Roots > Rhizosphere > Soil | place: USA: Michigan... | reverse complement strand
TGTATTGATCCATTTGTAGTTTCTCGGGCCGCGGACTTAGTCGAAAAAGTAGTAGATGCCGTATCCGCCTGAACGAGGTTTAGCGTTTAAGGCTGGCAGCTTGCGGATATTGCCCCAATTGTCATCGCATAACAGCAGCGTAACATCATCCGGCACGCGCATGCCTTTATCGTAATAGTCTTGTACTTCTTTGTATAAAGCCCAGACCTGTGGGGTTTTTGCCGCATCTTTGCCGGTAACGTTTTGAATGATCTGGCGCTGGTCGCTTACAATTTTTTCGAGAAGGCTGATGTTGCTTCCTTCACTCATGGGTTCATCACCATCGCCACGCATGCCGATGGTCACCAGACTCTCGTTCTTGCCCATCCGGCTGATGCCTTCTTTCCAGAAGCGCTGCAATTCAGCTGGATTGGTGTTGTAATTCCATGGCCCTTTACCGAAACGTCTCCACTCATCATGTGCCCGCATCAAGGGCTCATGATGCGAAGTTCCGATAACAACCCCGTACGTATTGGCGAGGCTTGCATTCTCCGGATCGTCGGCGTAAAAGGCATTGCCCCACATGGCCGGCCAGAGGTAATTGCCTTTCAGGCGAAGGATCAGTTCAAATACTTTTGCATAGAACTTATGGTTAAAACCTCCATAACGAGCTTTCGCCCATCCGGCGAGTGCCGGAGCTTCATCATTCAGGAAAATTCCGCGGTATTTCACAGCAGGGGATCCCTGGCTGAATCGCCCGGGCTGGATGTAGATGTGCTTTTGCTTTGCAACCGGGACATCAGCCCACCAGTACCAGGGCGAGACGCCGATCTCCGATGAAATCGTGTACATGCCATAGATTGTACCGCGTTTGTCGCTTCCAACAATAACCAGGGCGTCCAGCACCCCAGGGAAAGGATTTCTGATCGTCTGTATGAGATGGTTTTCCCAGGTACCCGCGATGCCCGTTACGTTCAGCTTACCGGATTTGATCAGCTGATCAATCAGCTTGCTCTTTCCAATTGTGCCAGCCAAAATCAGGTGTTTGCCTTTAGGAACTTGTGTGATCGCCGGGCGGATACTGCTGACCTGATGAATGTCTGTTCTCAGATCTTCGCCTGCCCGCCGGACACCCGGATCTTCCTGTGGGTCGATATAAAAACTTGCTGCCTTCCCATTGGCCACAAGTTCGAAGCCGGGGCTCCCGGTTTTAAAAGTTGCCAGATGACGGACCGTCGTTCCACTGATAATCTGTGCGCCAGCAGAATGCTGCACCAGGATAACCGCACAGGACAGTAGCCCATACTTCAAAAAATAATGCATAAGGATTTCGTGTTAAAAGTCGACCACACCCCAATAGGCCGCTTTAGGCTTATAGTTGGCGTCGAACAACAAAGGGTAGTTTTTGCGGCCTTGAACCGGATAAAAGTCCAGCCAGCTGTATTTGTCAGACACATTCCAGAATGTAACTCCTGTAATGGTTGGCTTAGCTGCACGGAGTACAGAGAAGATCTCGTTGTATTTGGCGCTTTGCTTGGTTTCCATATCCTTGCTATAGGCTTGTTGTTCGCCCGGACGCAACTTCCTGCGTTCCTTTTCCCAGGGGTAAACGGAAACGTCCAATTCGGTGATCTGTACCTTCAGGCCCAGGGAAGCATAACGTTGAATGGTTTCTTCGAGTTCTTTTTTAGAGGGTTCAAATAAGGACCAATGTCCTTGCAGGCCAACACCATGCACGGGAACGCCCTGCTTCACCAGCTTTTGAAGCAATTTGAAAATACGCTCTCTTTTCTCCGGTCTTTCCGTGTTGTAGTCGTTATAAAACAACTGCGCATCCGGATCTGCTTCATGCGCATATTGGAAGGCTTTCGCAATGAAATCTTCACCAATGATCTTCAACCATGGTGATTCCCTCAGAAAGTTGTCGGGGTTATCGTCAATGGCTTCATTGACCACGTCCCAGGCATATATCTTGCCTTTATAGCGTTTTACAACCGTATAAATGTGATCGCGGAGGCGGTTCAGTAAAGTGTCTTTAGAAACCTCGCTGCCGTCTGCATTTTTAAACATCCAGTTCGGTGTTTGTTCATGCCAGCAAAGGTTATGTCCACGCACTTTAAGTCCGTTCTTTTGGGCAAAATCAACAATGGCATCAGATTCTTTCCAGTTGTATCTGTTCTGTTCGGGGTGGATAGGACCCATTTTCATGGAGTTCTCCGGTGTCAGGCTATTGAAGTGTTTGAGAATAAACTGGCCTTCTTCTCCCTGCAGGGATCGGGCTGAAACGGCAACACCAATGGGGAAATATGACTTGTAATAGTCTTTCAGACCTTTTTCGGGCTTTCCGTGCTGAAGCGACCGGAAGGAGCAAAGGCCCACGATCAACAGGAGTAAAATTAATGCAGTGTTCTTCATTTTGGTTAGATTTAATGCAATCGATTTCTCAGATGTAAGCCGAATGTATTAAATATTAGCGAATATTCCCAAATAAAAGGAGCCTTAATCTTCATGAATACTGCAATCGATTGTTGCATTTGAGCGAATTCTCTCTACCTTTATAAACCAAATGTAAAGCCCTAAGGGCCATGTATGAACGCAATGAAAAACAAAATGAAGACGGGCGTAGCCTGTGCGCTTATTGGGCTAAGCCTGGTGGCCTCTTCCTGTAAAAAAAGTCCGGGTGATACGGGTGTTATCATAGATCCTGTCATATCCCCCGATACCACCGGAACGTTGAAAAGTAAGGCCGCTTTTCCTATTGGAATGGCCCTGCGTGCCGACATATCCAATTCAATACCAAATTACTTTAATACGGCGGTCCGTGAAAGTTCCTGGGTGACCTTTGAAAATGAGTTGAAAAACGACAATGTTGTTCAGGCAGATGGTTCGTACAACTTCGCGATCGCGGATGCATTCTATCAGAAATGTGCTGCGGCGGGTCTGCAGGTTTATGGGCATACGCTCGTTTGGCATTCCCAACAGCGCGCAAATGTATATAACGCAGCTATACAGGCTGCAGGAGGGGACCCGGCAAGCATTGCTGCAGTGGTGGATTCTGCAATGCGTAAGCATATTCGAACGGTCGTTGGTCACTACAAAGGAAAGATCAAGGCTTGGGATGTGATCAACGAGCCCTTCATCGAATCCGGATTGCTGCGGAACAATAGCAACACCCCATTAACCTCCGGAATCTTCGTTTGGCAGAATTACCTGGGGGAGGCGTATGCTGAAAAGGCTTTCCGTTATGCACATGATGCAGATCCCGATGCGGAGCTGTACATGAATGACTATAACCTGGAGAGCAGTGGACCAAAGCTGACCGGCTTTGTAAATCTCGCCAAGAAGCTAAAGGCTTCCGGCGTACCGATTACGGGTGTTGGAACACAGATGCATGTTCGTTACACGACTCAGCAGAAAGGTATAGACGATATGTTCCAGGAGCTTGCAGCCACTGGACTAAAGGTCCGCATTTCAGAACTCGACATACACGTGAATGTTAACGATCAGGCCGGTTACAAGATCAACGACAATGCCGCGTCACTTCAGGCGGAAGTCTGCCGGAAAATCGTAGCTTCTTACCTGAAGTATGTGCCGGCGTCACAACGCGGAGGTATTTTCATCTGGGGTGTCAACGATACTTATAACTGGCTAAATACAGGCGCAAGACCGGATGCCGCGACGCTTTTTGATGCCAGTTTCAAGAAGAAGCCTGCTTATTACAGCATGCTTTTAGCCTTGCAAGGTCAGCCGTAGGGATAAGTTTTTCGGATCTTTATAAGCAAAAGGGGCAGAAGAACTTATCCGTTCATCTGCCCCTTTTTGGTTTTTCTAAAGCTTACTTATTTCCGTAAGGATCGATCGGAACGATCTTTCCTTCAGCATCATGTTTCAGTTCAGTGACTTTAACATTGCGCAGGTGTGTTTTTCCACCTGAAATTTGTGTATCGTGGTAGAAAAGAAGCCATTTACCTTTGAACTCTACAATAGAGTGGTGGGTAGTCCATCCAACAACCGGCTTTAAGAATACGCCCTGGTAAGTAAAAGGGCCTTCTGGTTTATCTCCGATCGCATACGCCAGGTAGTGCGTGTCGCCGGTCGAATAAGAGAAATAATACTTTCCATTATACTTATGCATCCAGGCACCTTCGAAAAAGCGTCTGTCATGGTCGCCGCCACGCAGTTCTTTTCCGTTTTCATCCACTATGATTACGTCTTTTACGGGTTCAGCAAAGGATTTCATGTCTGCAGACAGCTTAGCCACTTTAGGTGCGATGGCTGCAGCGGTATCATTTTCCAGATCCGTTTTAGATCCGTTTGCTGCATATTGTCCGTCTTTCCAGCGTTGTAACTGGCCGCCCCAAATTCCACCGAAGTAAAGGTAAGCGCTACCGTCTGTATCTGTAAAAACAGCCGGATCAATACTGAAACTTCCTTGTATCGGTTCCTTTTCAGCCTTGAACGGTCCGGAAGGTGATTTCGATGTTGCCACGCCAATGCGGAAAACATCCTGTTTGTCTTTCAACGGGAAATAAAGGTAGTAGGTGCCATCTTTGAAGGCCACATCCGGTGCCCAAAGTTGACGTCCGGCCCAGGGAATATCCTTGACGCTGAAAGCGACACCATGATCGGTAACCGGTCCGTTTGGATCTTCCATAGAGAAAATATGGTAATCCTTCATATTGAAATGATCGCCGTTATCGTTTTCTGCAACACCGGACTCGATATCATGAGATGGGTAGATATAGATCTTACCGTTAAAGACATGAGCGGATGGATCTGCGGTGTAGATTTTGGTAATTAAGGGCTTGGAAATGGCACCTTTAAATGGATCTTCTGCTTTTTGCTGAGCCGTGCAGCTTCCCAGTGCGATTATCGGCAGGCTAAACAGGAGTGCGAGTTCTTTGTACTTTTGTTTGTTCATATTTGGTTGTTTAATAATTTAGATGGAGTTGGAAATGCCAAGTTCAAGTCCACGGAGTTCCGCAAGGCCTTTTAGGCGTCCGATGGCCGAGTAGCCAGGATACGTGACCTTATTCAGATCGTCCAGCATCTGATGTCCATGATCCGGCCGGATGGTTAATGATCTGCCTGTTTCTTGCATCAGTTCAATAAGATGGCGCATAACGGCATACATATCAACATTGCCTTCCAGGTGGTCGGCTTCATAGAAGTTTCCTTCAGCGTCACTTTTCGTGTTTCTGAGGTGGACAAAATTGATCTGTTCTCCATATCTGCGGATGATCCCGCATAAGTCGTTATCCGGCCTTGCGCTTAGTGATCCGGTACAGTAGCATAGACCATTTGCGGGAGAGGAAATCGCATTCAGTAAGAAGGTGATATCCGCTTCGGTGCTGACGATCCGAGGTAAGCCCAGGATGGAGTAGGGCGGATCATCCGGGTGAATGGCCATGCGAACGCCGACTTCTTCCGCTACCGGAATAACCTGTTTTAAGAATTCGGCAAGATGTTCCTTAAGCTGGGCCGCATCAATGTCGGCATAAGCTTTCAAAGCTTCCAGAATGATCTCTGGTGTAAAAGGTTCTTCTGAGCCTGGTAAGCCCAACAGCGTGTTGTGGAAAAGCTGATCGCGCTCTTCCGTGCTCATGTTCTCATGGCGGATTCTTGCCTTTTCGATCTCTGCTGGTGTATAATCCTGTTCTGCACCTGGCCTTTTAAGAAGGAAGAGGTCGAAGACGATAAAGGCAACACGTTCAAAGCGGAGCGCCTTGCTGCCGTCGGCCAGCGTAAATGAGGTATCTGTACGCATCCAGTCCAGAATAGGCATAAAATTATAAGTGACCACCCAGATGCCGCATTCGGCCAAATTGCGCAGACTTTGTTTGTAGTTCTCGATATAAGCTTGATAGGTGCCTGTCCGTGTTTTGATGTCTTCATGTACCGGAAGACTTTCAACAACCGTCCATTTCATGCCGGCAGCAGCAACCAGGTCCTGCCTTTTACGGATCTCCTCCGTTGTCCAGACTGCACCTACAGGAATTTGATGCAAGGCGGTCACGACAGCGGAGCATCCAGCCTGGCGGATATCAGCCAGGCTAACGCGATCATGCGGGCCGAACCAACGCATGCTTTGTTCAAATGTGATCTTTTCTTTCATAGTCGTTCGATTAAGCGGTTAGAAGCCGATTGAATTTCCTCCATCTACGGGCATGATGACGCCTGTGATGTATTTAGCGCCATCGCTTGTCAGGTAATAGGCTGCATCAGCCACATCTTCCGGCAAGCCCAGGTGACCCATTGGCGTTCTGGATAGGACTTTATTTTTCCTTTCCGGATCATTGTCGAGTGCTTTGGAGGACATTGCTGTTTTGATAAAGCCCGGAGCGATGCAATTCACGCGGATACCCATTGGGGAGAGTTCTACGGCCATCGCCTTGGTCATGCCTTCGATGGCGGATTTGGCAGCCGTGTAAGCAATAACTTTTGGAATACCGTATTGTGCGGCCATGGAGCTGATGTTCAGGATAGATCCCGAACCGGCTTCCACCATAGATTTGCTGATTTCGCGGCTGATGGCGAACACCGCAAGGACGTTGGTTTGAATGATGTTGTAGAAGTCTGCATCGGTAACTTCCAGGAAGGGCTTCTTCTGATTGATGCCTGCATTATTGATCAGGATGTCTATGTTCCCGTGTTCGGCAATGATGTTCGCCACCAGTTCCGGGATGCCTGCAATTTGCGCAAGATCGAATACGTGGTAGCTGCAGTTCCTTCCTAGTTCCTGAGCGGTGCTCTTGAGAACCGCTTCATTGCGGCCGATCATGATGGTGGTGACATTTTCTTTGACAAGTTTCTGGGTTATCGCCAGGCCCAGGCCTGCCGCTCCACCAGTTACTATAGCAACTTTTTTTCTCATGGTTTAGGTTTATTCTTTAGTGTTGAAGCCCGGACAATAAGCTTGGACTTCAGTATAATGGTATTCGTTAGTTCATGTGGCGATTTCCCCTCAACCAGGCTGATGAGCTGTCTGGCTGCAGTCCTGCCCATTTCTTCGCCCGGGTAATTGATGGTTGTGATCATCGGATCTGAAATCCGGGACACGATCTCGTTGTTAAAACCTGCAATGGCGATGTCGCCCGGAATGTTCAAACCGGCGTCTTTAAATGCCTTCATGCATATCACGGCCGAGAGGTCATTGGCGACGAACAAGGCATCCGGCCGGGGTTCCATCTTCAAGATCTGCGCAGCGGCCTCTATGGATGCTTCTTCAGTCAGGTCTGTCTCGAGAACAAGTTCGGGGTTGTTGCGGATGTCGTGGTCCTGCAATGCCTGAAGGTAGCCGGCCTTTCGTTCCTGGTAAACATTTCTGGAGAGGTTACCGGTGAGGTGGACGATCCGGCGACAGCCTTGTTTAATCAGGTGGCTGGTAATTTCATAGCCTGCCTGTTTGTTGTTGATGACGACCTTGTTGAAATCATCATCCTCAAAAACGCGATCCACGAAAACGAGTGGTATGTGATGTCTGGTATATTCTTCGAAATGTTTCAGGCTGCTGGTGTTTGCTGCAAGGTTGACGATGAGGCCATCCACCCGGTTGTTTAACATCGCCTGAGCATATTTCGCTTCATTGCTTTCAAGTTCCAGGGACTGGCTGATCAGCATATTGTACCCGGAGGCATTCAGTTCCAGCTCAATGCCAGCCAGGATCCCAGAAATAAAATAGCTGTTTAGTCGCGGTACGATCACCCCAATCGTATAAGTGCGCTGCTTTCTTAGGTTTCTTGCAAACGTATTGAACCGGTATCCCATTTCTTCTGCGGCAGCAAAGATCTTTTTTCGCGTTCTCGGATGAACGGCCGGATTATTCTGCAAACCTCGGCTAATTGTGGATGGGGCGAGGTCAAGGTGTTTTGCCAGATCGTAAATGGTAACAATTTTATTGTTATTCATACAGGTGCGACTTATTTCTTATTTGTTGATTCCCGGGTGATCAATTTTGGTTTTATACTCATCACCTTCGGTTCAATTTGTTGGTCTGAGTCGCCCATTTCCTGAAAAAACAAGTTGGCAATGGTCTTGCCCATGCTAAAGCTATATTGGTCTATAGTCGTGATGGATGGGCTCGTGATCTCCGTAAAAGGCTCATTGGAGTACCCACAGATGCCGAGTTGGTCGGGAACCATAATGCCCATGTTTGTCGCCACTTCAAGTACGCCTAGTGCTGAAAAGTCGGATGTAGACGCAAATATCGCATCCGGCGGGACAGCCAAGCCCAATAGCTGTTTTGTTGCCGAGGCACTGAGCTCCTTGGTCCAGGCGTTTTCACACATCAATTCATCCAGAACCGGGAAGCCATGTTTTCTCAACGCGGACAGGTAACCTTCTTTCCGCTGTCTGAAGATATCGAGGTTTTGCGGTCCCTCTAAAAGTGCGATACGCTTATATCCTTGCTTGATCAGGTGGCTGACTGCATTGAACGAAGCCCGTTCATTGTCGTTGATGACCTTGAAGGTATCCAGCTCATCAATAACCCGGTCAAACTGGATCAGGCGGATCTGGTGATCGAGCACCTGCTGCAGATGTTCGTAGGACCCTGGTTCAGCAGCAACGGAAATAATGATGCAGTTCACATGCTGATTGACAAGGGCATTCACGCAGTCCACTTCCCGGGCATGTAGCTCATTCGATTGACAGATGATCAGATTGTACCCGTTCTTATAAGTGATGTCTTCTATTCCGGCAATAATGTTGGAGAAGAAATCCTGATTGATCCTTGGTACGACGACGCCTATGGTGGGATTGCTTCCCTTTCGCAGGTTGGAAGCCATCGCATTCTGCTGGTAGTTCATTTCTGCTGCAGTTTTCAATATTAATGCTTTTGTTGCAGCATTTACTTTACTGCTATTGTTCAATGCCCTGGACACCGATGATGCAGCTATATTCAGCCTTTCGGCGATATCATAAATAGTAGTTCTTTTCTGACGGACCATAATCAAGGTAAAAATGCAAAAATATTTTGGCAATCGATTGCAATGTTAAAATATTAAATACTAAATTCGTTCTTTTTGATAACCAAATTAAACAGAAAAGAATTCATTTCGTACATGTTATTACTAGGAATAGATATAGGCACTTCATCAATTAAGGTTTCAGTAGTTGATGCGAACAGTCAGCGCATTGTTGTTTCGGCACAATATCCGGACGAGGAAAGTGAAATTACTGCTAAGCAGGCGGGTTGGGCAGAGCAGTCGCCAGCCATGTGGTGGACACATGTACAATTTGCATTTGACCGGTGTAAACAGCGTGGTGATTTCAATCCTGCGGACATTGGTTCCATTGGGATCGCTTACCAGATGCATGGTTTGGTCCTGGTGGATCAGGCACAAAATGTCTTGCGCGACAGCATTATTTGGTGCGATAGTCGGGCTGTAGAGATTGGTAATGCCGCATTTGACACCTTGGGCCATGAGTTCTGCTTATCGCATCTGCTGAACTCCCCGGGAAATTTCACAGCCTCAAAACTGGCCTGGGTTCGGGAACATGAGCCGGAGGTATTCTCCCGGATCGATAAGATGATGCTTCCGGGTGATTATATTGCGATGAAACTGACTGGTGAAATTACAACCAGTATTTCGGCACTTTCTGAAGCCATCTTATGGGATTTCAAAACCAATACGCTTTCGGCGGAGCTGATGAACCTATACGGCATCCGTCCGGATATGATCCCGGAAATCCGTCCGGTATTTTCCGAGCACGGCCGGGTAACGGATGCGATTGCCCAAATCATGGGACTACGTGCCGGCATACCGGTGGCATATAAATCGGGCGATCAGCCCAATAATGCTTTATCGCTAAATGTGCTGCAGCCCGGCGAGGTTGCTGCAACGGCAGGAACTTCCGGCGTTATCTATGGGGTGAGCGATCAGCTGGCGTACGACCAGCAATCCCGGGTGAACACCTTTGCCCATGTGAACTATACCGAAGCAGAGCAACGTCTTGGCGTTTTGTTGTGCATCAATGGAACGGGCAGTCTAAACAGATGGGCAAAGAATGTATTCGGCGGAGGCATGACCTACCAGCATATGAATCAGCTGGCTACGGAGGCCCCACTTGGATCGGCAGGGTTAAGAATCTTACCTTTTGGAAACGGAGCGGAGCGCGTGTTGAACAACAGGCTTTTAGGCGCACATATACAGAATATCGACCTGAACCTGCATGGTGCGGGTCATATATTCCGCGCCGTTCAGGAGGGGATCGCTTTCTCTTTTCGCTACGGGCTGGACATTATGCGTTCCAACGGCTTAAACCCGACGGTGATCCGTGCGGGACAGGCAAATCTCTTTTTAAGTGATCTGTTCCTTCAAACCTTTGTGAACTGCACAGGCGTTCCGGTGGAACTGTATATGAACGATGGGAGTGTTGGGGCAGCGCTGGGGTCCGGGATAGGTGCTCAGATCTTCAGATCAGCAGCAGAGGCATTTCAGAATATTAAACCCATTCAATTGGTTGAACCAACAAATACGGCGGCTTATGAGCCGGTCTATCAGGACTGGCTGGCCTATTTAAAGAAACAAGAATAATCTAAAACTAAAATTTAAATACCTATTATGGCAAATGTAATTACGGGAGAAAAAGAATTCTTCAAAGGAATTGGACAGGTAAAGTTCGAAGGACTTGAGTCTGACAACCCGCTGGCTTTTCGCTGGTACGATGAAAATAGAGTTATTGCAGGGAAGACAATGAAAGATCATCTGCGTTTTGCAGGTGCATACTGGCATTCCTTTGTTGCCACTGGTGGGGATCCATTTGGAGAAGGAACCATTAATCACCCCTGGGATGTGAAATCCGATGCGGTGGAACGTGCAAAAGATAAAATGGATGCTGCATTTGAGTTTTTAACAAAAATGAATTTACCGTTCTATTGTTTTCACGACGTTGATGTTGTAGATTTCACGAATGATGTCCATGAAAATGAAAGACGTTTGCAAACTTTGGTGGAATATGCGAAGCAGAAGCAAGCAGAAAGCGGAGTTAAGCTACTATGGGGAACAGCGAATTTGTTCTCACACCGCCGCTATATGAACGGAGCATCTACAAATCCAAACTTCCACGTATTGGCACATGGCGCAGCGCAGGTGAAGGCTGCATTGGATGCAACGATTGCCTTAGGCGGAGAGAACTACGTATTCTGGGGTGGAAGAGAGGGCTATATGAGCCTGTTGAACACGAATATGAAACGTGAACAAGAGCATTTGGCTAAGTTCTTACATGCATCAAAAGACTATGCAAGAAAACAAGGTTTCAAAGGTACATTCTTTATTGAGCCAAAACCATGTGAGCCTACCAAGCATCAGTATGATTACGATGCGGCGACCGTTATTTCTTTCCTTCGTCAATATGACTTAATGGAAGACTTCAAGTTGAACCTGGAAGTGAACCACGCGACATTGGCCGGACATACCTTCCAACATGAGGTACAAGTTGCAGCCGATGCCGGATTATTGGGTTCTATGGACGCCAACAGAGGTGATGTTCAAAATGGATGGGATACCGACCAATTTCCGAATAATATCAACGAGGTTACAGAAGCGATGCTTATCGTGTTAGAAGCAAACGGCCTGCAAGGTGGAGGAATTAACTTCGATGCAAAGATCAGAAGAAACTCTACAGATACTGCAGATTTGTTCTATGCACATATCGGTGGAATGGATACCTTCGCACGAGCA
>Ga0157370_10007716_pt1 | contig 11667 bp, 8 predicted proteins | sample C35metaG_FD_113463 | JGI IMG/M metagenome (GOLD analysis project Ga0157370, IMG submission 113463) | Corn rhizosphere microbial communities from Kellogg Biological Station, Michigan, USA - C3-5 metaG | ecosystem: Host-associated > Plants > Roots > Rhizosphere > Soil | place: USA: Michigan... | reverse complement strand
GCGATGCGGTCGAAGTCCTCCTGGCTGATGCCGGGGATCTTGGCGGCCAGCGTCAGGTGGCTGCCGGTGATGCCCGTGCCGGGGACAAACGTGACGGCAGCGGAGGTGTTGACGTAGTCGGCGGCATGGCCGGCGCTGCTGAGTTCGTTGGAGAACGCCATGGCAAAGCATGACGAGTGGGCAGCGGCGATGAGCTCCTCGGGGCTGGTCTTGCCCTCGGCGGCTTCGGCGCGGGCCTTCCAGGTGACGTCAAAGGTACCGAGTCCGGAACTGTCCAGGGTAACCTGTCCGGCGCCGGTGGGAAGGTCGCCGACCCAGCCGGTGTGGGCGTTGCGAATCGTAGCCATGTTCACTCCTTGGTTCGTGGTGGTGGCCCAGCTCCTGTGAAGCGGCTGGGCGTGCACTGTGAAGCGCCGTCAGGTTGGCGCGTAGTTCCACCCTATGCCCAAAACGCGAAACGGCGCCTTCCGGGCCCCTCCCGGTGGTCACAAACCGGGAGGGAGGAAGGCGCCGCGAGGTCAGTTGGTGCTAGAGGGCCCAAATCGTGGCAACACCGATGTTGATCAGTGCCATGCCGCCAACTGCATGGGCCAGTCCGGTGGGGACAGCCTCGCCCTTGGACGCCTTGCGGTAGCCGATGATGGCAGGGACCAGCACGGCGATGGCAATGAGGATCTTCACCGTCATCTTGATGTGGAACGCCATGCCCGGCGCGGGTGAGCCGGCCTCGGCCAGTCCCATCAGCGCCAGGCCCGTCACGAGCTGGGCGATGGCGCCCCAGAGCTGGATGGGCAAAACGGTGGGCTTTTTGAAGGTGGCAAACCAGCCGCCCACGATCGCAGCGGCGCCGAGGACGTGCAGGAATACCAGGATGCTCTGAAGTACAGTCATGCCAGTATCTTAGCGACAAAGTGTCCACAAACCAGCAAGGGGTTGCCTTCCTGTGAGGAAGGCAACCCCGAAGCTGTGGTGCGGGTGTGTTACAGGCCCAGGTCGGCCTCGAACGCGCCCTCTTCCAGGCGGGCCTTCAAGGTCTGCAGGAAGCGTCCGGCGTCCGCGCCGTCCACCAGGCGGTGGTCGTACGTCAGGCACAGGTACATCATGTGGCGGATGGCGATGGTGTCGTCGCCGTCTGCATCGGCCACCACCACGGCGCGCTTGACGATCGCGCCGGTGCCCAGGATGGCAACGTTGGGCTGGTTGATGATCGGGGTGTCGAACAGGGCGCCCACGGAGCCGATGTTCGTGATGGAGAACGTGCCGCCGGACAGCTCGTCCGGGCCGATCTTGCCGCTGCGGGTGCGTGCGGCAACATCGGCGATGCGCCCGGCCAGGCCGGCCAGGTTGAGGTCGCCGGCGTTGGAGATGACAGGTACCAGCAGGCCCTTGTCGGTGTCCACCGCAATCGCCAGGTGCTCGGCGTTGTGGTAAGTGATCTCCTGCGTTTCCTCGTTGTACTCGCCGTTGACCTTCGGGTGCTGCTTGAGCGCCTCCGTCACAGCCTTGGCGATGAACGGCAGGAACGTCAGCTTGGTGCCGTTGACGGCCTGGAACGCGCCCTTGGCCTGGTTGCGCAGCTTGACAATGCGCGTCATGTCGACCTCGTGCACCTGTGTGAGCTGCGTGGAAACTTCCAGCGACTCGCGCATGCGCCGGGCAATGACCTGGCGGATGCGGGGGGCCTTGACCGTGGTTCCGCGCAGTGAGGAAGGCACGACGGCGGCAGCGGCCTTGGGTGCCGGGGCTGCGGTTGCGCTGGGGGCAGGTGCTGTCGCAGCCTTGGCGGCCTCGGCGGCGGCCAGGACGTCCTGCTTGCGGACGCGTCCGCCCACGCCGGTGCCGGCGACAGTGCTGATGTCCAGGCCGTGCTGGTTGGCCAACTTGCGGACCAGCGGGGTCACGTAGTTGGACTCGGAAGCTGCCGGTGCCGAGGGTGCGGCAACCGGAACCGGTGCTGCTACGGGTGCGGGTGCTGCGGCGGGTGCAGGTGCTGCCACCGGTGCCGGAGCGGCGACCGGTGCAGGCGCTGCCATCGGTGCAGGCGCTGCCACCGGTGCGGGAGCCGCAACGGGTGCAGGTGCTGCGGCGGGCGCAGGTGCTGCAACAGGTGCTGCGGCGGGCGCCGGAGCCGTGACCGGTGCGGGGGCGCCGGAACCGATGACTGCCAGGGTGCCGCCGACTTCCGCGGTCTCATCCTCGGGGACGCGGATTTCCAGCAGGGTGCCTGCAACGGGGGAGGGGATCTCGGTGTCAACCTTGTCCGTGGACACCTCCAGCAGCGGCTCGTCAACCTCGACCGTTTCGCCGACTGCCTTCAGCCAGCGGGTGACGGTGCCTTCGGTGACGGACTCGCCCAGTGCGGGAAGCTTGACCTCGAAGGTGTCGCCTGCGGGGGCTGCGGCAGGGGCGGGTGCCTCGACCGGCTCGGCCGCAGATGCTGGTTCCGCGGCGGGGGCTGCTTCGGCCACCGGGGCAGCTTCAGCAACGGGGGCTGCAGCGCCGGCGCCGTCGCCGGATCCGATGATGGCCAGGGGGGCGCCGACTTCTGCTGTCTCGTCCTCGGGAACCAGGATCTGCTCCAGGATGCCTGCAAACGGCGACGGAATTTCGGTGTCAACCTTGTCGGTGGAAACCTCGAGCAGGGGCTCGTCCACTTCAACTCGTTCGCCGACCTGCTTGAGCCACCGCGTGACGGTTCCTTCGGTGACACTTTCACCCAAGGCGGGCAAGTTCACGGATTCAGACATTTCGTCCCCGTTCTCCTTTTTGTGCGGTGCCTTGTCCAGGCGCCGGACATGAAATTCATGAGTAATGATTAAGTAATGATTATTTGTATTTGAGCTTAGTGCACCCGGCGCAGGCGCCGGGTGCACTAATGAGGTACTGCTAGCCGTGGAGCGGGCGGCCGGCCAATGCCATGGCCGCCTCGCCGAGGGCTTCGTTTTGGGTGGGGTGCGCGTGCACCAGGCCTGCAACGTCCTCGGGGTAGGCTTCCCAGTTCACGATCAGCTGGGCCTCGCCGATCTGTTCGCCCACCCGGGTGCCGATCATGTGAACGCCCACCACGGGACCGTCCTTTTCGCGGACGAACTTGATGATGCCGCCAGTGCCGATGATGGCGCTCTTGCCGTTGCCCGCAAGGTTGTACTCGGTGGACTCAACGTTGGCGTCGCCGAACTTCTCCTTCGCTTGCTTTTCATTCAAGCCGACGGAGGCGATTTCCGGGTCGCAGAAGGTGACCTTGGGGATGTTGATGTCCTCAACCACCACAGGGTTCAGGCCGGCGATTTCCTCGGCCACGAAGATGCCCTGCTGGAACCCGCGATGTGCCAGCTGGACACCCGGGACAATGTCGCCCACGGCGTAGATGTTGCCGACGCCGGTGTGGAGCCGGTCGTTGGTGATGACGAAGCCGCGGTCGACGGTGACGCCGGCTTCTTCATAGCCGAGACCGGCCGTTGACGGGCCGCGCCCGACGGCGACCAGCATGAGGTCGGCCTCGAACGTCTTGCCGTCGACGAGGGTGGCCTTGACGCCGTCGGCGGTTTGCTCCACGCCCTGGAAGAAGGTGCCCGTGTTGAACTTGATGCCGCGCTTGCGGAAGGTCCGCTCGAGGACCTTGATGATCGAGGCATCCTCGTTCGGGACCAGGGAGGCCATGCCTTCGATGATGGTGACATCCACGCCGAAGGACTTCCAGACGGAAGCAAATTCGACGCCGATGACGCCGCCGCCGAGCACAATGACGCTCTTGGGCAGGTAGTCCATGGTGAGCGCCTGGTCGGAGGTGATGACCTTGCCGCCAATTTCCAGCCCGGGCAGGCTGCGGGAGTATGAACCGGTGGCCAGCACAATGTTCTTGCCGGTGTAGTTCACGCCATTGACGGTGACGGTGTTTGCTGCTGTGAGCTTGCCCTCACCCTCGATGACCGTGATGCCCTTGCCCTTGATGAGGCCCTGGAGGCCCTTGTACTTGCCGGCGATGATGCTGTCCTTGTACGCGTTCACGGCGTTCATGTCGATGCCCGTGAGCTCAACGTTGACGCCGATCTTGGCGCCTTCGCGGGCGTGGTCGGCAACTTCTGCTGCGTGCAGCAGTGCCTTCGTGGGAATGCAGCCGTTGTGCAGGCAGGTCCCGCCCAACTTGGCCTTCTCCACCAGCCCCACGGTCTTGCCCAATTGGACGGCCCGCAATGCCGCGGCGTATCCGCCGCTGCCGCCACCGAGAATCAGGATGTCGAATTCTTGCCCAGCTGCCTGTTCGGCCACTTAGACGCTCCCTCGCGTTCGGGTGGCGCACGGGGTCGCGCGCCATCTCATCAATTGTTGTGTCAGGCCTGCCGTCCGGATGCGGACGGCAGGCCTGACATGTCCAGGATCACCAATGCCAATGCCATCAAGGGTCGGTGGCACACGGGTGTCAGGGACAAAAGCTTTCAGCACTCACCTTAGCGGTCAGAACTTCCATGCTCCACCTCGGCCCTGTCACAGTAAAGCCGTTTGTGGTCATAGTCACTATGGGATTGGTCACCGCTGGTTGCTGCGGGCCACGACGTCCTCCACGTAGGCCACCAGCGTGCGCACGGCCATGCCTGTGCCCTGCTTGGGTGTGTAGCCGTACGGGGCGCCTTCATTGAAGGCAGGCCCGGCAATGTCCAGGTGTGCCCAGGGGATGGTCTCACCGTTCTTGTCCTTGCCGATGAATTCCTGCAGGAACACGGCGGCCGTCATCATGCCGCCCATGCGCTCACCAATGTTGGCCAGGTCGGCCACGGGGGAGTCCAGCGACGGGCGCAGTTCCTCGGGCAGCGGCATGGGCCAGATGAGTTCGCCGGCCCGGTCTGCGGCAGCCTTCAGCGCTGCGCTCACGCCGTCGTCGCCCATCACGGCGGCTGTGCGGTGGCCCAGTGCCACCACCTGCGCGCCGGTCAGGGTGGCAACGTCAATGATGACGTCGGGAAATTCATGGGAGGCGGCCACGAGGCCGTCGGCCATGACCAGGCGCCCTTCGGCGTCGGTGTTCAGGACTTCCACCGTCTTGCCGCCAAGGATGGTCAGCACGTCGGAGGGGCGGATGGCGGTGCCGGAGGGCATGTTCTCGGCAATGCACAGCCATCCGGTGACATTGACGGGGAGGCCCAGTTCCGCCACGGCCAGGACGGTGTTCAGCACGGCGGCTGCGCCGGCCATGTCGCACTTCATGGTGATCATGCCGGCGCCGGGCTTGATTGAGATGCCGCCGGAGTCAAAGGTGATGCCCTTGCCCACCAGGGCCAGGTCCGCAACGGCCTTGTCCGACTTGTATTCCATCTTCACCATGCGCGGCGGGCGCGAGGAGCCCTGCCCCACTCCCATGATGCCGCCGAAGCCGTCCTTCAGGAGGCGCTTTTCATCCATGACGGTCACCTTGACCGGCAGGCCCTTGGCCAGGTCCTTGGCGGCTTCAGCAAATGTGGCCGGGTAGAGGCGGCTCGGGGGTTCGTTGACCAGGGTGCGGGTGGCGTTGACCGCCTTGGCCACCGTCGAGGCCCGCAGCAGCGCGGCCGCCAGCTTGGGGTCCTTGGCGAGTGCGGAGTAAATGGTGACCTTGGCAACGGCAGCCTTGTTCCCTGCCTTGTTCGAGTGCAGGCTGTCGTATTGGTAGGCGCCCAGTGCGGCCCCCTCAGCCAGCGCGGAAACCTGCTCGACCGCCGTCGTCGGCAGCGCGAGCACCACGTGGGCCAGGCCTGCCAGCTGGCGGACGGCCGAGCCGGCGGCGCGGCGCAGGGATTCCTCGGTGATTTCGGTGCCGGCAAGCTTGCCCACTCCGGCCAGGACCAGCACTTTCGCGCCGGTGTCCGGCAGTCCGGGGAGGCGCACCAACTGGTCCGCGTCACCCGTGACGCCCAGGGCCGCCAGGGATTCCTTCAGGGACTTGACCGTGGAGGCGGTGAGGGGCGAGTCGAGCAGGACGGCACCGTCGGCACCCTTGCCGACGCCGATGACAAGCGCATCCGCCGAAGCCTTCTTGAGGTCCGAGCTGATGACGTTAAAGGATATGGGGTGGTTCGCACTCACTGTAAAAAGGTCCTCACGTGGTGTTGGTTATGAAAGGTCACACTCCTAAAGATCGTAGTCTCTTTCGGCGCGGGGGGCCGTTGCTGCCGGGCACCGGGGGGTGGGCCGCCCCGGCCTGCGGTACCGTATGGGGCATGAGTGAAAATACCCAGGAGCTGCTGTACGGGCCGTTGCATGAATGGCACGTGGCCCACGGCGCCAAGATGGCCGAGTTTGGCGGCTGGCTGATGCCGCTGCAGTACGACGGCGGCGGAGTGGTGGCCGAGCACACGGCCGTGCGCACCGCCGTCGGCCTCTTTGACGTCTCGCACCTGGGCAAGGCTGAAATCCGCGGGCCCGGAGCACGGGAGTTTGCCAACCGGTGCCTCTCCAACGACCTCTTCAGGATCGCGCCCGGCAGTGCCCAGTACACGCTCGCGCTGACGCCCGAAGGCACCGTCATTGACGACCTCATTGCTTATTTGCGCGGTGACGGGGACGTGTTCCTGATTCCCAATGCGGCGAACACCGCGGCGGTTGTCGCGGCGCTGGTGGAGGCCCGCGACGCCGAAGGTTCCGCCCCGGAGACCAAGGACCTCGAGATCAGGGACCTCCACCGGGACTTTGCGGTTTTTGCCGTCCAGGGCCCGGCCTCGGCGGCCGTCATGGAGGCACTGGGCCTGCCCCAACCGGCGCAGTACATGTCCTTTGTTGATGCGGTGGCCGTGATCGGCGGCGCCGAGCTGCCCTTGACGGTGTGCCGCACGGGCTACACGGGCGAGCACGGCTATGAAATTGTGCCGCGCTGGGCCGACGCCCCCGCCGTGTGGGAGGCGCTGGCGGCGGAGGTGGGCAGGGCCGGCGGCAAGGCTGCCGGACTCGGGGCCCGGGACACCCTGCGCACCGAAATGGGCTACGCCCTGCACGGCCACGAGCTGTCCACGGCCATCTCAGCCCTGGAGGCCGGTGTGGGCTGGGCCGTGGGCTGGAAGAAGGAAGGGTTTTGGGGCCGGGACGCACTGGTGGCCCAAAAGGCGGCCGGGGCGCCGCGGAAGTCCGTGGGCCTGCTCGCGACCGAGCGCGGCGTGCCCCGTGCCGGCGCGGCTGTCCTGGACGGCGCCGGCGCCGTGGTGGGGACGACGACGTCCGGCACCTTTTCGCCGACCCTTGGCAACGGCGTCGCGCTGGCCCTGGTGGCCCCGTCTGTTGCGCTCGGGGACACCCTGGCGCTGGACATCCGCGGGCGCCGGCTGGGCGTCACCGTGGTCAAGCCGCCCTTTGTGCAGGTCAACGCGAAGGATTGAAACAGAGCCCCGGCACCCGTGGTGCACGGGCTGCCGCGAGATAAACCATGTGCGCCACGGTGCCCGGGATGATTCCCGGCGCCTGCGGCGTTGTGCTGGTGAGAGACACCAGTGTGAGGAAGACAGATGAACAACATTGCGCATGCCCCGTTCCAGGACCCCGAGTCCCTCTATGCCCTCAATGAGGCGCTGCTGGCGGCCGAGGACCTGCGGGGGCTGAACCTGCTGATGTCGTTCACCGGGTTTTCCGATGCCGGCCATGTCATCACCCAGATTGCCGGGGAGCTGACCGACCACCTGGCCGCAGAGCCCCTGGCCGTCTTCGACATCGACCAGCTCATTGACTACCGCTCCCGGCGTCCCCGGATGACATTCACGGAGGACCACCTCAGCGACTACCAGGCGCCGTCGCTGGTGCTCTACCGCATGGTGGACGCCCTCGGAAAGCCCTTCCTGTTCTTGTTCGGGAGTGAGCCGGACCTGCAGTGGGAACGGTTCACCCTGGCCGTGCTGGGCCTGGTCCGCCGCCTGGACGTCAACCTGACGGCATGGGTGCACTCCATTCCCATGCCGGTGCCGCACACCCGTCCCATCGGGGCCACCGTGCACGGCAACCGGCCCGAACTCATCGAGGGAATTTCGGCGTGGAAGACCACCCTGGAATTGCCGTCCGCCATCGGGCATGTGCTTGAATACCGGCTGGCAGCGGAGGGCCGGAACGTGGTGGGCTACGCCATCCACGTGCCCCACTACCTGGCCGACGCCGAGTACCCGCCTGCCGCCGTCGCCGGCCTGGAATACCTGGGCGCCGCAGCCTCGCTGATGCTGCCCAGCGAACGGCTCCGGGAAGCCGGGCGGGCCGTGGAACGCCAAATCACCGAACAGGTGGAGGGCTCGGCGGAAGTGGCCGCCGTCGTGAAGAACCTTGAGACGCAGTATGACGCCCACAGCGACGGCGCGGCCCGGCGTTCCCTCCTGGCCGGGGACAACGACGAACTGCCCGGCGCCGATGAGCTCGGGGCAGCCGTGGAAGCCTACCTGGCCAGCCGCGACGCCGGTCCCCTGGACGGCCCCGGCCGCCCCTAATTGGGTTGCGGCCGGCCAAATGTGACGGGAATCGTAGCCGCCCGGCCATGGCTTGCGGACCGGGGACGAATAGTCTTGTTCCGTGGACAGTAAACGCGCATGGACCGTTTGGGGAGTCGGCGTTTTCGCCTACCTCATTGCAGTGACCCAACGAACCTCCTTCGGGGTGGTGGGGCTTGAGGCCACAGCGCGTTTCAGCGCATCGGCGTCCGCCCTGTCCGCGTTCACGGTCATCCAGCTGCTGGTGTATGCGGGGCTGCAGATCCCCGTGGGCGTACTGGTGGACCGCTTTGGCCCCCGCGTCATGATTGCCACCGGTGCCGCCCTCATGACGGTGGGGCAGATTCAGCTTGCCGCGGCAACCTCCGTGCCCGGGGGCGTGGTGGGCCGCATCTTCGTGGGCGCCGGCGACGCCATGACGTTCATCTCCGTCATCCGGCTCATCCCGGCCTGGTTTCCGTCCCGGCGCGTGCCCCTGCTCACGCAGCTGACGGGCCAGCTCGGGCAGTTCGGCCAGCTGATCTCCATTGCGCCGTTTGCCCTGGTGCTCCATGCCTGGGGCTGGAGCCCGGCATTCCTTGGGCTCGCCGGGCTGGGCCTGGTGGCCTGCGTCCTCTCCACCGCGGCGCTGCGCAATGCACCGGAAACGTCGGGGCCCGCCGTCGAACTGGCAGGGATCAAGGAAACGGCGGAGGACCTGGCCCGGGCCTGGCAGCAGCCGGGCACGCGCCTGGGCATGTGGAGCCACTTTGCCACACAATTTGCGGGCAATGTGTTTGTCATGACCTGGGGCTACCCGTTCCTCGTGTCTGGCCAGGGCCTGGACCCGACCGAGGCCAGCGTCCTGCTGAGCCTCTTTGTGGTGGTCGGGATCATCTGCGGACCCCTGCTGGGCGGCTGGGTGGGCCGGCACCCCATGCGCCGCTCCACCATGGTCCTGGCCGTAACGTTTGCCATTACGGCCGCGTGGCTCTCCGTTATCCTTTACCCGGGGCCGGCACCCCTGTGGCTGCTGGTGGTGCTGGTGCTGATCCTGGCCCTCGGCGGCCCGGCATCCATGATCGGTTTTGACTTTGCCCGGACCTTCAATCCGTCGCGCCGCATCGGGACCGCCACGGGCATCGTCAATGTGGGCGGATTCATCGCGGCCCTGATCACCATGTACGTGGTGGGCCTGATTCTTGACCTGCTCAAGAACAGCGGCTTCTCCGGCGGCAACCTGTATTCGCTGGACTCGTTCCGGATTGCGCTGTCCTTCCAATTCATCGTCCTGGCCATCGGCGTGGGTGCCGTGATTGGGATGCGCAACCAGGTGCGCCGCCGAATGGCCCTGGCGGGCGAGACAGTTCCGCCGCTGCGGCAGGCGCTGGCCGACAATGCCCGGCGCCGGGCCCAGTACAGGAGCGAGCTGCGGGCCGGGCGGCTTGCGGGCAGGGACACTGCTGGCAAGGACACTGCTGGAAAGCACGACGGCGGCCCTGCCGGGCAGGACTGACCGGGCTTCCCCATTGCCCTCCGGCCACGTGTGAGCAGAAGTGCTTGACCATTTGAGTGCGAAGCAGCGCGGTGTTATCCACAGATAGACGCTTTGGGGGCTTGCGGCCTTTTTTGCCGCCCCGATGCGCGGAAGTCTGGGGGCATGGGAAAACAAGAGAAAATCAGAGTCAGTGCCGGCGAGGACCTGCTGGCGTTCATACCCCACATTGTCGGCTACTGGCCGGAGAACAGCGTGGTGTGCATCGGCATGGGCGGCAAGGCCTTGCGGGCCACCATGCGCCTGGACCTGCCGCCCTCGGGCAATGTGGACCTGGACGGGTTCGCCCGCGTCGCCGCGGTCCAGCTGGCCAGCGACCTGCAGGCCGACGGCTGCCTCATTGCCTTGTTCGCCGGCGAGGACTGGACCGAGCCGGACAATTTTCCGCTGCGCGATCTCCATGAGGCGCTGCAACGGGCTTTTGCCGCCGAGGGCCTGCCGGTGCGGGACAGCTGGTATGTCGGCAGCGGGCACTGGCGCAGCGTCGAGTGCTCGAATCCGTCATGCTGCCCGTGGCCCGGCCGCAGCAACTCGACCATCACCGGCAGCTTTGTCAATGCAGAGTTTGTGTTCCGCGGCAGCGCCGTCGAGGAAAATCCCCGGGAGCGCATCCCCAAGATGACGGCCGTGACTGACCGGGCTTTTGCCGGGAAGGTGGAAGCACTCCGGCCTGCCCTTGCTGATGGCTTGGCGGGGACCGCCTTGGCCGTAAACCAGGCAGCCGTCACCCTGGGTGCCTGGGAAAGGTCCCTGTCCCACTGGCCGGAACATCCCGACGCCGGCATGTCGGCCTTCCTTGCGGCCAGCCTGGGCAACACCTCCATGCGCGACGCCGTCATGGTCTCCTTGGCCGACACGCCGGAACTGGCCCTGGCCGGCCTCTTCGACATGGGCTTCCTGGAATCAGCAACTGCCCGGCCCGTGGTGCCGCCCAACTGGTTTGGCGGCAACCAGGCCGAGGATTATGAAGTCCTCCTGTCCGGTGGCCGCCAGGGCGGCGTCGGTGGCCTTTCGGATCCTTTGGATCTGGACGCCTGCGGGGCGGCGGCCACATTCAGCGACATCCTGCTGGGCGGCAGTGCGGTTGGCGGGGGAGCAGCCCACCCGAGGGCAGCCCGCCCGAATTGGGGCAGGATGGACCGTGCTGAGGAACTGCTGCTCTTCCTTGCCGGATCACTGCAGGGCCCGGCCAAGGCGCCGGTGCTCTGTCTGCTCGGCTGGATCCAGTGGTGCCGCGGCCGGGGGACCTGGGCCGGGACATACTTTCAAGCCTCCCAGGGCTGCCAGCCGGGGTACAAGCTGGCCTATCTGCTCGAGCGCCTGCTGGACACGGGGTTCGTTGCTGCCTGGGCCAAGGACCAGCGCACTGCATGGCCCGGCTACCGTCGCGACGAATTTGAGGAGGAAGCGGCCTGAGCAAATCCAGTGGCAGAACATGAGACAATGTAAGCCGCGACCCGGTTGGGTCCGTGTTTTGTGCAGCGCCACGGTTTGGTGCCGTCACGGAATGATTCACCTGCGCCCGGCGGGAACAATGCCGGGACGCGGGGAGTTATACCGTAAGACCCTCCAAGCCAAGTGATGCCAAAAGCAACACGGACTTGACAGGGTCATAGTGGTGTTGCCCCAAGGTAACCCCACAGACCGCCGCAAGAAAGGTTTTCTGTGTCTGCTACTTCCAAGAGCAATGACTCCGCAACAAACAAG
>Ga0157370_10007715_pt1 | contig 11667 bp, 8 predicted proteins | sample C35metaG_FD_113463 | JGI IMG/M metagenome (GOLD analysis project Ga0157370, IMG submission 113463) | Corn rhizosphere microbial communities from Kellogg Biological Station, Michigan, USA - C3-5 metaG | ecosystem: Host-associated > Plants > Roots > Rhizosphere > Soil | place: USA: Michigan... | reverse complement strand
CCCAATCGCGCCGCGCGCTCGCGGAACGCCTGTTGCTGCGCCGGCGCCATGAACGGCCCGAGCAGCAGCACCGCGCCAAGCGGGATGGCAGCATCCGATTCGTAGGCGCGCAGCACCCAGTCGACCATCGACACGCCGTCCTCGCCGCCGCCGACGGTCACGAGCACGTACGGCTGGCCGCCGACCGGCGGCGTACGCGTGGCGCTGATCAGCGGGATGCTGCGGCGCAGGTAGCCGGTATAGACCATCTTGCTGCGCACCGACGCGGGGCAGACCACACCCGCCAGCGGGTCGGCGAAGCGCTGGAGGCCGTACACCCAGATCTCGTCGTAGAGGTGCTCGAGCGCCGGCAGCGCGTGCTTGCGCTTCCATTCGCGCACGAGGAGCGCCGGCTCGTCCATGATGTCGCGCAGGCCCAGCACGAGCTTGGTGCCGCGTGACTTCAGGAGCTCGAGCGTCGGCGCGACCTCGCCGTTGAGGCCGAGCGGCTCCTTGTCGACGAGGAACACGTCGGGGCTGAAGCTCTCGGCGGCCTGGCGGATGATCGCCGCGCGCATCGCCAGCGTCTGGTCGAGCTCGATATGCAGGCCGAGCGACTGGTATTCGCCGTTGGTGAGCTTGATGACGCCCGGGATGCGCACGAAGTCGACGCGCGGCCGGTAGTCGAAGCTGCCGATGATCGGCGAGCCCGACAGGATCAGCACCGACACGCCCTTGTAGCGGTCGACGATGGCGTGGGCGATCGCACGGCAGCGGCGCAGGTGGCCCAGGCCGAAGCTGTCGTGGCTGTAGATCAGGATCCGGGCGTTGTCGAGTCGTTCCACGGTATCTCCCTGGTGCGCGCCGTTGCCAGCGAGCCGCGCCGCCGGGTCCTTGCGGAAGTCCCGGTCTCGTTTCCAGACCGCGGCCGCGCATTATGATCCACAAAACGGCCGGAAAGGACGATGAATATTCGCAAGGAGCCCATTCGGACCGACGCGGCTTCGAGCCCGGCACACCCGCACCGGGGTCGCGGACCATGATCCGGGACAGCCATTTCCGGGCGAAGCAGCCGTTCCGGGCGCGGGGGGTTGCCGAGCTTTCGGCGCGGATCGGCGACGTTGACGCCGAGATCGTGCGACGGCTCGACGCGGGGACGACGCCGGTGCGCGTGCTCGAGCTCGGCTGCGGGTATGGCAGCGTGCTGCTCGAATGGCGACAGCGCCATGGCGAGCGCATCGCGCTGACCGGCCTCAATCGCGAGGAGCAGGACGGCGACGACGCGATCGTGCGTCGCAACGGCATCGAGCGCGGCCTCGTCGACGCCAGCGATACGGCCGCGATGCCGGCGCTCGCCTTCGGCGATGCGGCCGACGGCCTGCCGTTCGCCGATGCGAGCTTCGATCTCGTCGTCAGCCAGGTCGCGTGGCTTTACTTCGGGCGCAAGGCGCATGTGCTGCGCGAGATCGCGCGCGTGCTCGACCGCGACGGCGTCGCGCGCATCGACGCCGACGAGATCCATCCGCGGCTGCCGCCCGAATACGCGCGACTCTTCGAGATCTGGCATCGCGGCCGCCTCGTGCCGCTCGGCGATTACCTCGCGCGCCATGGCGGCGCGATCCGCCGCGCCGACCAGGGCGAATACCTCGCGTTCGGCAAGCTCGAGGGCCTCGGCGACGATCTCCTGCCGGTCGCCGAGATCGACCTTGCGACGATCGATCCGGACTGGGACGGCATCAAGTGCATCTACCGGCTGCGCGGCTGAGCGCGCGCCGCGCCACTCGCACGGCGTGCCTATAATCAGCGCGCGCCGCGCCGCCGCCGGCGTCGCGGCAGACAGGGGAGGAACGATGCCGGTCGCCCACATCGAGTCGGCTTCGCGGATGCGCTCGCTCGCGGCGCTCGCCTGCATGGCGCTCGTGGCGCTCTCGATGCTTGTGCCGCGCGCAGGCGCTGCAACCGCCGGCGCCGCGACATCGCATGCGCCGCCAGTGGCGGCGAAGGCGCCGGCGCTGCCGCAGGAGCTCACGCCGGAATCGATCCGCGACGCCCTGTCGAAGATGTCCGACCAGGAAGTTCGCAGCCTGCTGATCGAGCAGCTCGACCGCGCCGCGAAGGCCTCCGCCGGCGCCTCGCCCGCCGACGGCATGATGGCGAAGGCCGGGATGGCCGGCATGATGGAGGTCGACGCCGGCACGCTGCGTGGACGCGTGCGGGACATGATCGCGGCGGCACACGCGTTGCCGGAAACGGCCCGCTACGTCGTCGACCGGCTCGATCTCGGCGCCGGCGACGGCAACGGCATCGCGCATCTCGCCGGTGCGTTTGCGCTGATGCTCGTCGCGGGGCTGGTGGTCGAGGGACTCTACGGACTCGCGCTGCGTGGCCAGCGCGGGCGGCTCGCGCAGACGGCCGGCGGCACCTACTTCGCGCGCGCCTTCGGGCTCGGCGCGAACCTCGCGCTCGACGTGGGCGCGATCGTCGTGTTCGCGGCGGGCGCGCTCGGCGTGTATCTGACGATCCGCGCCATTCCGGAGCTGTGGCGGATCGTGCTCATCGCGGCGCTGATGGCGGTCGTCGTCGTGCGCGGTGCCGCGCTCGCCGCGCGTGTCTTGCTCGGCCGCTCGCGCGATGGCGCGCGGCTGCTTCCGCTCGACGATCGGACCGCGCGGCGATTCCGCCAATACGTCCTCGTCCTGACCGTGCTGTTCGGGGTCAACATCGTCGTCAGGTCGGTGTTGGGCGCCGCCGACATCGACCCATCGACGCTCGACGTGATGCTCTTCGGCGCGTGGACCCTCGGCCTCGTGCTCACGCTCGGCCTGCTCGCGCTGGTGCGACGGCCGATCGCGGCGCTGATCCGCGGCACGGAGACGCGCCGTGCGAGCGTGCGGGGCGCGCTCGCCGACTTCTGGCCGATCATCGCGATCGCGTATTTCGCTGCCCTGTACGCGGCGAGCCTCCACGGCATGCTGATGGGCCGCACGGGGCCGCTCGGCATCGGCCTCGCCAGCGTCCTCGTCGTCGTGCTCGTGCCGATCGTCGACTACGCGCTGTGCAGTGCACTCGGCGCGTTCGTCGCCACGCGCGCCGTCGAAGGCGCGCCGCGCGGGCCGGGATGGCTCGCGACCTACGAGCCGATCTTCCGCCGCGCGATCCATATCATCACCGTCGTCGGCGGCATCCTGATCCTGGCCGACTGGTGGGACATTCGCCTCTTCGCGTACGCGCAGATGGGGCTCGGCGGCGACATCGCGAGCTCGGTGCTCGGCATCGGCATCGTGGTGCTGGCCACCTACCTCGCGTGGCAGATCGCCACCACGGCGATCGACAACCGGATGCGCGCGGAGGGGACCGTCTCCACCGACGCGCCGTCGTCGCGGCTGCGCACGGTGCTGCCGATCCTGCGCGCGACGATCCTGGTGACGATCGCCGTGATGGCGACGATGTCGATCCTCGCGGCGATGGGCGTCGACATCCTGCCGCTGCTCGCCGGCGCGAGCATCGTCGGCGTGGCGATCGGCTTCGGCTCGCAGACGCTGGTCCGCGACATTGTGTCGGGCGCGTTCTTCCTCATGGACGACGCGTTTCGCCTGGGCGAATACATCGAGGTCGGCAGCGCCAAGGGCAACGTCGAGAAGATCAGCGTGCGCTCGGTGTTCCTGCGCCACCAGCGTGGCGCGCTCTACGTGGTGCCGTACGGCCAGATCCACCAGCTCCGCAACGCGAGCCGTGACTGGCAGGTGCAGATACTCGAGTTCCGGCTCACCTACGACACCAGCATGCTGCAGGTGAAGAAGATCCTGAAGAAGATCGGCGAGGAATTGTCCGCCGATCCCGACTACGCGCCCGACATCCTCGCGCCGCTCAAGTCGGCGGGCGTGACGTCCGCCGAGGACAGCGCGATCGTCGTGCGCGCCAAGTTCACCGCGCGGCCCACCGGCAATTCATGGGTGATTCGCCGCGTCGCCTACGACAAGATCATCCGCGCGTTTCGTGACGCCGGCATCCGCTTCGCGCATCGGCAGGTGACGGTGAATGTGTCGAGCGCGGAGGACGCGGCGGCCATCGCGGCCGGCGGCGGCGCCGGTGCGGCGGCGATCGCGGCCGAAGCCGAGCGCAACGCGAAGGCGGGTTGAGCGAAAGCTCACGAGTCTCGCCCCGTCGAGCGCAGCGTGAAGCCTGGCTGATCGAAACCAACGCGCGGGCAGGCCGCGCGCTCGCGCTCAGGGCTCGCGCGGCTTCGCCTTGCCACCGAGGCCCACGGCGAGGCGCACGAGCTTGCGCTTGTCGAGGTCGTTCAGGCGCGCGGCGAGCGCGTTGTGCCGCTGCACGAGCTCGGCGATGTACGACGAGCGATCGCCGAGCAGCGCGTCGAGAGCGGTGATCTTTTCCTGTGCCGACTTGAGCGAGGCCGAGAGTCCGTCGCGCTCGCGCGTGAGCTGGTCCTCGGCCGCCGCGCGCCTCGGCAGCTCCTCGCGCAACACCGCGAGCGCCTGCGCCGACTGGCGCATCGCCTCGTAGACGCCCTCGCGGTCGGCGACCGCGTTGTCGCGCTCGTGGCGCAGCGTGTCGTGCTCGGCGATGAGGCGATTGGTGTCGCCGGTGAGCCGCGTCACCTCGCGCATCGCGTGGTCGCGCTCGTTCATGAGCTTGTCGCGCTCCGCGCGAATGTCGGCCATCTGCGTGCGCCAGGCGTCGACCTCGTCGGCGATCGCCCCGTAATCGCGCTCGCGCTCCGCCGCGCTGTCGCGCGTCTGCGCGAGCTCGGCGGCGAGCGCCTCCAGGTGGTGGCGCGCGGAATCGAAGCGCTTGGCGTTGCCATCGGCCTCGCGGCGCGTGAGCTCGATCTCCTCGGTAAGGCGCATGATGTTGGCGCGCTCGTCGTACAGGTCGCGGTGCGCCTGCGCGAGCTCGTTGCGCAGCGTCTCGGTCGTGCGCGGCGCTTCGGCGACGGCGGTGGTGAGTCGCACGATCTCGCCGCGCGTCTTGGTGAGCTCGTCGGCGAGCACCGAATGCTCCCGCGCGCGCTCCTCGCGCAGCGCCTCGAGCTCGGCGGCCATCACCGAAGCGTCGGGCACGCCGGCGCGCAGCGCCGCGGCGGCGCTCGCCTCGACCTCGAGGCGCTGCTGCGCGAGTGCGAGGTCGGCGGCGAGGCGCGCGGCAACCGCGCGTGCGGCGTCGAGCTCGGCTGCGAGCCACGGCGCGATCGCCGCGATCATCGCGGGCCGCGCGGTTTGCGCGAGCCCCTCGATCTCGCGACGGGGATCGGCGCCGGCGGGCAGCGCGGCGAGCTTTCCGTAGGCGGTGTCGAGCACCGCGTCGAGCCCCGATTGCATGCCGCCGCCGGCATGCGCGTCGGCCGCGTGGCGCTGGCGCGGGCGCGATTTCTGCGCGGCGCTGCGTGCAGCCGGCGTGCCGGCGAGCGCGAAGCGCGCGTCGGCCGCGAGGCGCTCCAGTGCCGCGACAGGATCGGCATGCCAGGCGTCGAGCGTGACGAGCGCGCGCGGCAACCCGCGCGAGCCGCGCTCGGCCTCGATGACGTGGTGATGCCACAGCGCCAGCGACTTCTCCGGCGCGAATTGCGCGTGCCGCGCGAGCGACGCGGCAACCTCGCGCGGCCGGCGCAGCACGATCGCGACTGCCGGATCGTAGCCGTTCTGCTCGAACGCCTCGCGCCAGAACGGCAGCAGCCGGCACACGCGCGGCTCGGCGACGACGACCGCGGCGCCGTTGAATTCCTCGGCGACCGCTTCGGCCGCGAACGGCGCGAGCGCCTTCAGCGCCTCGTTTTGCTCGAAGCGCTCCGGAAGCCCGGTCGGCGAGTCCCAGGCGATGCCGACGCGCCGCAGCGCCTCGTCGGACACCGAGGCGAGCCGCGCACAGGCGGCCGGCGGATCGACGTCGCCGATCGTCGGCGCAACGACTTTCCCGAGGTCGGCACCCGCTTCGGCCAAGGGCGCAGCGACTTCCGGGAGCCCGCCGGCGTGCATGCCGAGCAGGAAGAGGACGGGACGGGCCATGGGAACGTTGAAGGCGCAAGCATCGTGCCACCCGCCGGAGCCGCGTCGCGTGGCATACAACCCTCGATCACCCGCGCGCGCGGCCTTGCGCGGCGCGGCCCATGCATGCGCGGGCGCGAGGCGGGCGATGGGCACGACTGCCGCGACTGCCGTCCTGCGTCAGCGGGCGATGTGGCGCGCGATCGCCGCAAACGCGACCCGCGACTTACGGCAAGGCGCGAGGAATGGGCCCGGCTGGGATCGAACCAGCGACCAAACGATTATGAGTCGTCTGCTCTGACCAACTGAGCTACAGGCCCTGTGGGTGGCCCCGATGGTCGCGTCGACGCAATGGGCTCGAACGGGAAAGGGCAGCCGGCGGCGCGCCGATTATAGCGGAGCGCGCGCAGCACCGACTCGATGCGCCGAGGCGCGTACACTCGTGCGGCCCTCGGGCATGCCATGCAGCACGCGCTCCACAGGCTTCTCGCGCCCACGTCGGTGGCGCTCGTCGGCGCCTCGGCGCGCCCGGGCGCGATCGGCCGCGTCGTGCTCGAGAACCTGTTGCGCGGCGGCTTTCACGGGCCGATCCACGTCGTCAACCCGAAACGTCGCGAGGTGCTCGGGAGCGCGGCCGTTCGGTCGCTGCGCGCGATCGGCGCGCCGGTCGACCTCGCGATCGTCGCGACGCCGGCGGCGGTCGTGCCCACGGTGATCGACGACGCGGCGGCGGCCGGCGTCGGTTGCGTGCTGATCGTCACCGCGCCGCCGGGTGAAGCGCGCGCTGCGAAGCGCTGGCTCGGCGAGATCGCGGCGCGCGCACGCGCGTCGGGCGTGCGCATCGTCGGCCCCGGCGCGTTCGGTGTCCTGCGCACCGGGATCGGACTCAACGCCACGTATGCGGACGTCGCGCCGACGCCGGGGCGCATTGCGCTCGTGTCCCAGTCGGGCGCGGTGGCGACGGCGATGCTCGATTTCGCCGCGCCGATCGACATCGGCTTCTCGACGGTGATCGCGCCCGGAAGCGAAATCGACGTCGACGTCGGCGAGCTGCTCGACGCGCTTGCCGTCGACGTCGACACCGATGGCATCCTGCTCTACGTCGAGACGATCGCGCATGCACGGCATTTCCTGTCGGCGCTGCGCGGCGCGGCGCGTGCGAAGCCGGTGGTCGTGCTGAAGGCCGGGCGCTCGCGGTCCGCGGCGCATGCCGATGACACGCCGGGCGAAGATCAAGTCGCCGGCGCGGCGCTGCATCGCGCCGGCACGTTGCGCGTCGACACGTACACGCAGCTCTTCGCCGCGGCGCGCGCGCTCGCGGCGGGGCGGATCCCGCGCGGCGATCGCCTCGCGATCGTCGCCAACGGCCGCGGCGCGGCGATGCTCGCCGCCGACCGTGCCGCGGACCTCGGGTTGCCGCTCGCGTCGCTCGAGGCCGCGACATTGGCGGCGCTCGACGGCATCCTGCCCGGCGAGAGCACGCGCGGCAATCCGGTCGACGTGCGCGGCCACGCGACGGCCGCGCAATTTGGCGGCGCATTGGCGGCCGTGCTCGGCGATGCCGGTGTCGACGCCGCGATCGTGCTGGCGGTGCCGCGGCCGATCGACACGCCGATGGCGATGGCGCGCGCGGCTGCCGACGCCGCGCGCGCGTCGCACAAGCCGGTGCTCGGCGCGTGGCTCGGCTCGGTCGACGGCCATGGCGAGCGCGTGGCGCTGGAAGCTGGCGGCATCGCCAACTTCTACACGCCCGAGAACGCGGTCGAGGCGCTCGCGTATCTCGCGGCGTACCGGCGCAACCAGGAGTGGCTGCTCGAAGCGCCGGCATCGAGGCCCGTCGACGAGGCGCCCGATCTCGCGCGTGCCGAGCGCGTGCGTGCGCGAGTGGCCGCCGCGGGCGCGACGACGCTCGCGCCGGACGATGCGATCGACCTCCTCGCGGCGTTCGGCATCGCACATGCGCCGGCCGCCGCGGTGACGTCGGTGGACGAGGCGCGCGCCGTGGCGCGGCGCCTGCGCTATCCGGTCATGCTGGCCGCGGATGCGTCGCACCCCCACCAGCGCACGCTCGCCACGAGCGCGCCGGCGCTCGAGCGCGAATACGCGAAGCTCGCGGCGGCGGGCGGCTCGATGCGCGTAATGGCTGTGCCGCGCGTGACCGGGGCGCGGCCGTTCGCGATCCGCGTCCACGTCGATCCGGTGTTCGGCCCGGTCATCACGATGGGCGCCGCCGCCTACTTCGGCAGCGCGCGCGGCGCGACGATGCTGCCGCCGCTATCGCCGCGCCTTGCCGGCGATCTCGTCGATGCCTGCGGCGCGCCGGCGCGCGCGCTCGACCCCGCGTCGCGCGCGGCGCTCGCGCGGATGGCGCTTGCGGTGTCGGCGATCGTTGCGGCGTTGCCGTGGGTTGTGCGGATGCGCCTCGAGCCGGTCGCCGTCGGCGGCGGCGAGGCGGTGGTCGCCGACGCGGCCATCGAGGTGGACGTGGCACGCGCGGGCGTCGCGCGCTACGCGCACATGGCGATCCATCCGTATCCGCTCGAGCTCGAAGGCGAGCTCGAGCTGGGCAGCGCGCGCCTCTTCGTGCGGCCGATGCGACCCGAGGACGTCGACCTCGAGCGCGCGTTCGTCGCCGGCATGTCGGACAATACGCGCTACCTGCGCTTCTTCTACCAGCTTCACGAGCTCACGCCGCAGATGCTCGCGCGCTTCACGCAGGTCGACTACGACCGCGAGCTGGCGCTGGTGGCGATGCCCCGCGACGCCGCCGGGCGGGTCGAGCCGGCATTCGCTGCCGTCGCGCGCTTCATCCGCGCGGCCGATCGCGACACCGCCGAGTTCGCGATCGTCGTCGGCGACGCCTGGCAGGGGCGCGGCCTCGGCCGCGCGATGATGGAACGCCTCATCGCCGCCGCGCGCGACAACGGCGTGCGCCGCGTCGAGGGCGCCGTGCTGCGCGCGAACGGCAACATGCTGCGGTTCACCGCGGGACTCGGCTTCGCCATACGCGAAGATCCCGAGAATCCCGAGCAGGTGATCGTGGCGCTCGACTTGAAGCCCTCGCTTGACGAGGAGCGCCGGAATAGCGGACGATCGCGCGCTGTTTGATTTCGGTCAGGTTGCGGCAATCGAAGGCTCGCCGAGCCTGCCGTCGCCACGACCTTCTCAATCGGGGGAAATCGCCATGCCATCCAGCCTTGCCCGCGCGCTCGTCGCCACGCTGACCCTGGGAGCCGCCGCGCTCGCGTTCGCCGATGCCGGCGACATGTCGTTCTTCGTCACCAGCACCAACGGCGGCAAGGGCGCCGATTACGGCGGCCTCGCCGGCGCCGACAAGCATTGCCAGGCGCTGGCCGCGGCCGTGGGCGCGGGCGGCAAGACTTGGCACGCGTATCTTTCCGACAGCGCGATGGACGGCAAGCCTGCGGTCAACGCACGCGACCGCATCGGCAAGGGGCCGTGGAAGAACGTCAAGGGCGTCGTGATCGCCAACGACGTCGCGCAGCTGCACGGCGAGAACCACCTCGACAAGCAGACCGGCCTTACCGAGAAGGGCACGGTCGTCAACGGCCGCGGCGATACGCCGAACGAGCACGACATCCTCACCGGCTCGCAGCCCGACGGCACGGCGTTCCCCGACGACGGCAAGGATCACACCTGCGGCAACTGGACGAAGAGCGGTACGGACGGCTCGGCGATGCTCGGCCACCTCGACCGGCAGGGCACGAACCAGCCGCCTGCGTCGATGTCGTGGAATTCGACGCACGGCTCGCGTGGCTGTGATACGGCGGGACTCAAGTCGACCGGCGGCAACGGCTACCTCTACTGCTTCGCCACGAACTGATGGATGACGCCCTCTCCCGCCCTGGCAGGAGAGGGTTGGGCTGAGGACGGCGCGTTTCCCCTCTACCGCTTCGCGGGAGAGGGCCGGGGTGAGGGCGTCTACTTGGCCGTGTTCTGCGGAAGCTTCTTCAGCGCCGCGATCGACGGCGCCTTGTCCCAGCCCATCAGCGTCTGTTCGATCGACGGGCCATTGGCCGCAAGCCATTGGCTCATCGTGTCGCCCGCCTTGCTGTCGTAGATGCGGTGCGAATAGACGATGACCTGCGCACCGCCATCGACCAGCACGAAGCGCGCGAACGCGGCCTCGAGGAAGCCCGCGTCGCCCAGCACCGCGACGACGAGGTGCTCGGCGGGATGCTGCGCGGTGCGCGGCTTCGAATCGGTGCGCACGATCTTGCCGAACTTGCGGTAGTTGCCGAGAACGCCGTTGGCGAGCGCGGCGAGGTCATCGCCGTCGCGCACGTTGTCGTGCACGTTGATCGTCACCATGTCGCGCCAGCGCGCGAGGTCGGCGTCGTTCGGCGGCGTGAACTCGTTCTGGCCGTTCTGCGACCAGCGGTGGGTGTATAGGAGGCCGCCGAACATGAATGCCTGAGCAGGTGCAGGCGCTGCCTGCTTGGATATGTCGCCTGCGCCGAGTGTCGCGGTGGCGGCGAGCAGCGTCGCCATGCCGACGAAGTGGCGAATTCGACTCGGTTCGCGGATCATGCGGGTCTCCGGCGGGCCACCCCGCACGGTGGGGTGGACGCAAGGGCAACGCACCATCTCTGCAGATTATGTCGTCGACGCGGCTAGTCAGAAGGCAGAGCCGTGCGGCTGCCCTCATCGTGTGATGGCAGTTGCTTGATCATCGCGGCGATATCGACCCATTCTGCGTAGCGGGGCAATCTCGTCTGGCCGTCGAGGCCGCGAGCCGCGAGGATGTACTTTTCAATTTCTGTCAGCGCCTCGTTTCCGACGACAGTCGCCGAAATGCTCATCCGGTGGCGTCCAGTACTGATGACGAGCCACTTCTGGCCGCGAGTGGAGGTCCAATCAAGTCGAGTGATGTCTCGTACGGGAATGGTGTATGTGCTCCAGATCCATGTTCGAGTGATCGCGTCTGAATTCAACGTTACGCGGCACGTGAGCAGGAACGTCGAATAAATGGCCACGCCGACTGCGACTGCTGCGAACGCCGCGCCCGCGATCTGAGCCCTCAACATCATTGCCGCCCCGATCCAGGCGATGAGCAGTGTTCCGGGAACCGCGAAGGCGACCACCATCGCACGAGTTCCACGGCTTGGAAGGTATGTATTGTCATTGTCGGTAGCCATGGCACTTAAGGGCGTAGAGCCGAAAGGTGTCGGCCGTAGGTAGCGCATGCTGCGCCGACAGGCGGGCAATCGCAACAGGAGACGGTGGAACTCATTGCCGGCATGTGATCAACCCCAAGCGGCGCGCCGAAAACAAAACGCCCCGCACGAGGCGGGGCGTCAATGCGGCGATCAGCGGCCGGTCAGCCCTCGCCCTCGAGGAAGCTCCTGAGCTTCTCGGAACGCGACGGGTGGCGCAGCTTGCGCAGCGCCTTGGCCTCGATCTGGCGGATGCGCTCGCGCGTGACGTCGAACTGCTTGCCCACTTCCTCGAGCGTGTGGTCGGTGTTCATCTCGATGCCGAAGCGCATGCGCAGCACCTTGGCCTCGCGCGGCGTCAGCGTGTCGAGGATGTCCTTGCAGACGTCGCGCAACGACGCGTTGACCGCTGCGTCGGACGGCGCCACCGTCGACTGGTCCTCGATGAAGTCGCCGAGATGCGAGTCGTCGTCGTCGCCGATCGGCGTCTCCATCGAGATCGGCTCCTT
>Ga0157370_10007714_pt1 | contig 11669 bp, 7 predicted proteins | sample C35metaG_FD_113463 | JGI IMG/M metagenome (GOLD analysis project Ga0157370, IMG submission 113463) | Corn rhizosphere microbial communities from Kellogg Biological Station, Michigan, USA - C3-5 metaG | ecosystem: Host-associated > Plants > Roots > Rhizosphere > Soil | place: USA: Michigan... | reverse complement strand
TGTCGCCTTTTCTGTTTTTGTAGCTCTCGTTGATGGCTACTGAAAAATTTACTACCTGTCTGCTGTCTGACAATGTGCTTACTTTCGCATCTTTTGTCAATCTTCCTGTAATGTTCATGATTTCTAGTTTTAAAATTGTTACTTTCTTTTTCCCGCCCCGCATTTTTACTTTTGACTTTTTTTTCTTTTCTTTTTTTTTTTTGAAATTTTATTCGGCAATGAGAGCAGGCGCTGTTTTGTTTCATCATTGCTTTTTTCAATATTTCAATTCTCATTTCTGACATTTTTTTTTATTCGTCTAAAGAGCCGCAGTATGCTATGTTTTGTTTCATGAGCATAAAAAGGTAAGTGTCCGGCAAAAGCAAGGCTCTGGCAAAAAATACAACCCGGAGGGGTGGAGATTTTTTGGCAAGACCTGAAAGGCCCGGCCTTGCTTTTGCTCAAGGACACGGACTACCTTTGCTCCTGAAATAAACAAAAGTATACAGGGTCTTGGATAAAAAGTAAAAGGGAAGTAATTGGGATACTGTGGATAAAAAGCATTAAGGAAAAAAGCAGCCCAGCTTGGAGGTGAATTCGAAAAACAGTCCTCTAAACTTGGTTATTACTGTAGAAACAGCCCGCTGGAATTAATTAACGAAGCTACTGTTAGACAGTTGAAATGATTTTGTATTTATTCTTATATTCGCTTAAAAATCTTACTAATCACAAAGCCAGCTGGAAAAATCCGTATTGTCCCCATTTTATGTCTGCTATAAATTAGCCAGCGGTGAGTGTATAAAGACAAATAACAAATAGAAAACGATGAGCGAATTATTCAGAAAATATTATTTAAGTGATTTTGTAAATGAATACAGAAAATCGCTTTTCGAACGTATTGAAAAATTGGAAATAACTGAAAACACAAATATTTCCGAACTTGTTGAAAGGCTAAAAACTGAATTCACTATCTATCCCATAGTTATAGGGCAGCCAGAACCTTCACAATCTAGCGAAACAACCAAACAAATGCACAATCCTTGGGGCCAATTGTATAACCAAAAAGTTCTTGAGATTACTGTGACAATTCCATTTGAGGGAAACTATAAGTTATTTTACTGCATGCCTTCGCGATCTACGATTGTTTATCTTGAGGATAATGTTGTCATTGGTAAGTCTAATATTAAGGCGACAATCACATTAACGCAGTTTGACGAGAACGCTTATTTTTCAGAAGTAAACGAAATTATCAGCACTGTAAGCACAAACTTACCTACAATAATCGCTGAAACTAAACCTTGGAATGACAGACTTGAAAATTTAATTCAGCAAGCTTTAGAAAACAGAAAAGGAGTTGTGTCAAAAAAGTTTGATTTTTTCGAAAAAATAGGACTGAAAGTTAATCCAAAATCTACAGAATTTTTACTTCCGCCGACTATTACAAAGAAAGCAATTCCAACCCCGGCAACAGAAACAAGTAGAACGGTAGCAAAAGAAAAAGTTCCGATACTTCAGGAAGAAGTCTACACTGACATTAGAGAAGTTCTGTATAATGTCGGAAAAGCAATTGAACGAAAACCTTCAATCTACAAGGATAAGCATGAAGAAGATTTACGAGATATTTTCTTGCTGTTTCTAGAAACAAGATATGAAGCTACAACTGGTGTAGGCGAAGCTTTCAATAAAAAAGGGAAGACAGACATTCTTCTCAAGTACGCAAAAGACGGAACTAATCTCTTTGTTGCTGAATGCAAATTTTGGAAAGGACAAAAAAAATTAACTGAAGGCATTGACCAATTATTAGGTTACTGGACCCATCGAGACACTAAAACAGCATTAATATTTTTTGTTGACCAAAAAGAAATGACAACTGTTGTAAGCACAATAAAAACAGAAATCAGTAACCACGCAAATTACAGCAGACATATCAAGGACACATATGAACATTCCATTAATTACGAATTTACTTTACCTGACGATGGCGACAAGAAAATTCAAGTTGAACTAATGCTTTTTCACTTTCCTAAAATATAACGGAAAAAACATCGAATCGCTAAGAGCTGTGCCATACGTCTTAAAAAAATATCAATAACAAATCACGCTATGGAAAAAGAAGAAAAAATTAAACACGAATTACAAGAAATCTGGTATACTTTATTACATGCAAAAAGTGCATTCTGTTACGCCGAATATTTGTTTAATCCTCCAACTTCAAAAGAGAAAGATTATATGCGGCATTACGGAGTTGAGATGCAGTTTTTCCGAAATGTCTTATGGAGAAATGCAATCATTGAAATATCAAAGCTTTTCAAAAAAAGCGAGAAAAGGAGTATTGAAAAGTTTTTGAATAAAGTTGGTGGCGGTGGAGACTTGAGCAGAGTTGTTCCTAACGAACTTGTTGAAAGTTGGCGTTTAAAACTTATTTCATCAAGTAAACTTATAGATAAGGTCTTAAAACTGCGAGACAAAGTTTTTGCTCATACAGAAATGGATTACCAAGATACCCGACAGTACGACGTTTTTGAAAAAGATGTTGAAAACCTTATAATACTTGCGAAAGAGTTTATAAGTGAAATGTTCTTGGTTTTTGATGCAGGGGTTTTGCACGCTGAAAATCTCTTAAAGGAAGATTTTAAAATTTTAGATATATTAGCTGACTACGAAACCGAAAGAGAAAATAAGATTATGGAAAAGTTCAAAAACTTTACTCGTAAAAGTGATTAATGGCGTAGTGCATGGTTTCACACAATGGCTCGTTTATCTTTCTTGGATAACTATCCGCTGATTCAAATTTTCTTTATCTTTCCAATAAATTATAAACATCGCCGCACAACTACAGCCGCTGAACGTGAGAACATATTTTATGAGCAAAATAGAAAACAGAAGAAAATTATTTTACAAATTCTCGAAACAGCTGCACCTATTGAAGGATAACGGCTTGATTGAACATCACCAAGGGTTATCATCTTCATAAAAAAAACGGAAATGATTATTTCTAATTTAACCAATTGTATATCAGATATAAAATTGATAACTGAACATTTGGAAGATTTTTTTATTCAAAAGATTGCTTACTTTTTAAATATAAAAACACAGAAATTAATTTTGAATGGACACAAGTAAAATAAAAATAATTATAACAAGCCATCTAAAATCCTGTTGATTTCACCAGAATTATCAGATTTACTAATATTAACATTTTCTACTACTTCTTCATTATATTCATTAAAATAATTAATCTCATCGTCATCGTCTAATTTTGAATAATATTTTTCAATCATCCTAGCTTCATTCTTAAAACCTTTTTCTTGTAAATTTTCTAATAATTCTACTCTACCAATTATTGTTTTAGAATTCACAGATCTAAATGAACTATTATTCATTTCTTCAATAAAATTTTCCGTATTTTCCCAATAACCCGCAGTAGTTATAAAAATTGCTTTAAATTTTAGATTGCTTGGGTTTAAATTTTTATAAAAATCCTTTGCTAAGCTCATAGACTTCAGAAAAAACCATTTTAAAGTAGCCTTTGTTTTATTGTCACCCAAGGAAATAAAAGTACCATCACGTAACCCTTTCAATTCAACAAAAACTATCTCCGGTGGATTACTAGAGGTTATTATATAATCAAATTCATGCTTTCGATCTCCAATTTTTAAAATTCTATTTTGTTCAAATGACGCTTTAGGATAAAGAAAGTTTAAATAGGGATACATTAAATATTCAAACAACGTTCCTCTTAAATCTTTTAATGCTCCATCCTGACCGGAAATATTAATTGTTTTTAAAATTGATTCAATTAATTGATCAAGGTTTTCTTCATCCTTCAATAGCAAAGGGAGCTGGCTGGTTCTTTTTAAAATTTCATAAATCTTAGCGCCAAAAATGGCACTAATATTAAAAGAAATTATACCATTTTTTCGCATTGTAAAAAACACTTCTGTATTACAATCCCTAAAAATTATAATTGGAAGAATTTTTCTCTTTTCGCTTTTAACTGAATTAATGTTAATTTGAATTCTATCTAAAAAGGCATCTAAATGAATAGATGTATATGTTGAAGCTAGAACAACATCTAGAACAACCAAAGTTTGTTTTTCTATTGAATCAGCTTTTGAACCTAGTATTTTATTAATTCCTGTACTTTTGGTATATCCAAATGCATCCCAAAATAAATTATTATGTATTACCCCGAAACCAGGATTAGATTTATTCCTGTAAATAAATGAAGTATTATCAATAATATTAGAATTGACAAGCCAACTCATAATATCAGGTATCAGATTACAATCGGTAATCATTTTTAAATAATGATGCCTCATTAATATTTTTTCCTGAGGAGAATCAAGTACCTGTTTAAATTCTTTTAATATTATAAATGAATTATTATTATCATCCCTTTTTTCGTACGCCAGATCTAATCTATTTAATAGTTTAATAATATCATCTAGTAAAACAACTTTTGTAGATGAAAGTTCATTTGGAGAAGAAGTTATTTTTAGTGCTTCATAGTAAGAAACGACACCGCCATTTAATTGCAGTAATTCTAATAATCTAAAAACTGGGGGTCTAGATTTCTCTACAATTATTTTAATGTCTTCAATATTTAGCAAATAAGTATTGTAATAATAAATAAACTGCCCATTCCCAAATGTGAAAGGCTTAGAAGATTTGATTACATTTTTTAAAACCGCTCTGCTTAAAATTTTTCTTGAATTTTCAGATGTAATATTAAATTTGTCAATCAAAATCTGATTTACATCTTTTGCTGGAAGGAATAAATGTTGACTAAGTAATTCATTAAGAAATGAATTATAGAGATCCTGCTGAGTTAGTTTTTTATTTTTCATTTGTCACACTGCCCTTATAAATTTTATTTTTTAAATTTCATCAACGCGTCGTTTTTTGCTAAAGGACAACCGTTTAAAACGCAATTATCTAAAAATCAATCATTTAAATAATTAAATACAGTTTAATACAACTTTAAAATATAAAAAAAATCAATTTAACTTGTCCTAAATATAGTTAAATATGCATCCACAAATGCTATATATTTGTAAATTTTATCATAAAGGCTAAATAAAATTGAAGTATTTAGTTTAACAGAATGCAAATCAATATCATTTTCTTGGCATATTTTTATTATCTCCAATTAAAAAGCCTCTTTTAAACTCCAAGTGAGCTGCAAGGCTTCCTGTGAACCAGATTCTGCAAATTGATCTAGTACAATTATCAGTTTATTGAAATTTTCAGGCACTGTTAGTATTCTTTTATGGTCAACGATTAGTGTTTCTGTTAATTTTACAATTTCTCGCAAGGTGCTTGAATCATATGTAAAACCGCATTTGGAAGCACAAACAACAATAATTGCGCTGAGATCCAATGCACGTTTGGGTTCTATACAAACTAAAACATTAAGTATCTGCATAAAATAATATCCTGTATGAGCAACCATAAAGCCACTTGCAAGCTCTTCAGATTTTATCGCTATATAATCCAGCAATGGTAGGAATTTATTAAATAGCACTTTTCTTTCAATAGTCGTTAATTTCTGAGCATTACTATTTTCTTCGTAGTGTATTGTAAAATATATATTCTGAACAACGTGATCAATTATTTCAAGATCTTTGTGCGAATTCATATCAGAAAGTCCCAATTTAATTGCTGAGGAAAACCTGTAAATTAATATCTCCTTAAGTATTTCGAAGAATTTAGAAGCTTTGTTAAGTCTAGTTTTATATTCAATATCGCCATTAAACAAATTAAGGCTCGTCCTGATCTCAAAAGTTAGAGCCCTTGAAAATTCCAGACTGTTTAGATTCTTTTTTATTAATCTCATAGCACTATCACTGTCATAACGAAGTACTCTTTTTAACTGAAGTACAACATAACTTTTCCATACTTCATTATGTCCTTTGGATTCTTCCGAGCACAAGCGCTCAGAAACCAGTAAAGAAACCCTTTCAATACCTTGTGGATTATCTTTTATAATATTATCAAAGCATAGTTGCGTTACCAAACTTTTCAGACATTGCCCGTCACATTCAACTCCTATACGGGCAAATATTTGCTGCCAAAATAATTCTTTATCAGCGTGCCAAAAATAACTAAGAGACGATATTGATTTTAATCTTATAACGATCATATTATCACTCATCAAACTCAGTACAATATCTTGCACATTAGGATCTTTATAATCATATAATATATTCATTAAAGTTTGAACAGATGCTGTCCTTGCACTTGGTGAAAAAGCACCACCAAAGCGATTATTCAAATCTCCTGTTTCATAAATTTCTTTCTTGTAATCATCCTCTAAAATATAATTCAGTGCAACATCTTTAATGAAAGATCTTTCTTTTTGAGTAAGTTGAGAAGAATCACTTGAAAGTATATTTGCAAATCTTGCGATTTCATAATCACATGAATGCTGCAACAACTGATTCTTAAAAGATTTTGTTTTTGCTAAGGCAAACAACTCTACTGAAGCTTTAAAAGGCTGCTTATAAAGATTTTTTGTAATTTTTTGTTCTTCCTGGTTCCGGAAAAAACCATTAAAGGTTTCAACAATCACAAACAAGCCATAAATATATTCTTGCTTTTCATCACTTTCGTCAGTTTTGTCAAATCCGCATTGTGCCATGCGCTCTTGGACAGTAAGTGATCGGGCTTCAGCAATTTGCAGTCCGCTGGAGACAATGCGGCTATTGTCCTTAGTTCCATAATTTCTTAAAAATTCTTTAGTGCGTTCCAACTGCAATGTTTCTTGCGGAATAACAGATAGGATCCTTTCTAAGCGACTTTTTATCCACGTCGAATCTACATCGAAAGATCGAGGATATTCTTGGGCGAATATAATCTCTTCCAAATTTCTACGCTCAACTAGACTTAATTGTGGCCACAATACTTCTAAAAGTGCTGTCGTCTCGTATAGTGTTTCGTCATTTTCAAAAAAAATCTTATTGCAAAGGAGATCATAAGCTAAAACAGGAAAAATGGAAGCGTTCAAGGTAAGATAACTTAATAACTTACGCCAAAGGCTACTTGCTTCAATAACTCCAACAATTTCAATGAGCCACTTTTCGAGAGTATCGTAATTTATCTCTGTTGCTGGAATCATCTCAAGACTTTCAAAAAGCACTTTTCCATGAGTGAAAGGACCATACTGCTCATCCTCTTCATAATACGAGTAACTTGAAAACAAAAATCCTTTCGCCTCACCTGCTTTGATTGGAAATTTAATTTTATCTGGATTGTAACTTCTGGCTTCATTTACTCGATTAACAATATCAGCTCCTATATACATTGCCGATAAAAAATCTATTTTTAATAGCTCTTTATACTTCTGTTCCAAAGAATAGTGATTAATATTAAAATCCTGCTTTCTATTGCTTTTCATATTTAGCACCGCGCTTCCCATAGAAGTCACCTTGTCACTTTGCTCAATATGAAAGTAGATTGTCTTGTAAATATGTGTTGCAAATTGAGGATCAGCTTTAAAAATATCTATAATACATTCGGAAAGTGTATGGAAATAGTTAAGCGGAAAATCTTCCTCATGTAAAAGATCAAGTACAGCGCTTAAAAGTTCTTTCGCACTTATAGGTTCCAGCTCAAAAGTTCTGCAAACATTGCTGATTCCACGATATCCACAACTGCGATCAATAAGTGCCTGATTAGGATAAACCAGCCTTTCTTTCATCGAATATCGAAGATATTCCCTACTTGCTGTTGAAAGTTTTATTATATTTTCATTAGTTTCCTGAACAGAATAACATTCTATTGCTTTCTCTAAATGTAAGCCAATTTCCCATAGTAAAATGGGATGAAGCCTTTTACATAGCAGCAGTAAAAAATCAACATCACGAGGTTTAAAGTTTCCTTTATTTATAAACCAAAATGATTCAAGTGCTTTTCGCAAAGAATCTGAGTATTCCAAATCATCCGTTACTTCTAGAAGAGGTGTAAGTTCATTTGGCGTATCATAAGAAGTTATAATAATATAATTGATCACTGTTTGATGAAAAAGCCGGAACAAAGGCTCTTTAATATCTTTAATCTGAAAATAGTGTTCCCAGAATAAATCGCGATTATAGTCCCAAAGTTCATTATAGAAGTAAATAAAACTTTGCCTGAATAAAAAAGGCAGCTGAAAATTTTCTCTTATAAAATTGATTTGCTTATCAACTTGGTCGTAAAGCAGGTAACGACTTATGGCATATTCAAGTAAAATATTATGTGTAAAAGAAAGGTGTTTTCTATGCGCTTGATGTTCCACAATTATATGCTGCCTAATTAGCTCCTCAAAATCTCTAGTATTTTCTGACGTAACTACGCTATATGTTTCAGTCACAAGACTCGGTATGGAAGTCAAATTTTTGGTGAGAGTGTATGCAAAAAAATCGAGATCGCGATTACCACCAACCTTTGTATCCCAAAACAGTTTCAGAAGCTGTGACTCAGTTGTAATTCCGGACAAGTTTATGGACTCATCCTTTTGATAAATAACGATTTGTTCTAACAGTCCAACAAAATAGGGAACCTTTAACAAGCTCTTTAAATCTTGCGTGCAATCCTGTAAGGCGTTAGCTATTTTGGGATTGTCCAAAAGAATTTTTTGTAGTTCATTATCGCTAAAGGAGGGTATTTCCATATATCGACAGCTAATACTTCCGTTTCGCTGAACGGTAGGAAACAATTCTTGCAAGGTTATCGACTTTACAACATCGTATGTACGATTACCTACAAGTATAGTCCACGATGAGGCAAGCTTTTTCAAAGCATTGCGCAGTTGCTTATAAATTCTTGCTTTTAATCTTTCCTCTTTTGCAGTATCCAGAGCATCAAATATCAACAGAGCTTTTAAGGACAAATTTGCTGAGGTGATAGTTGCCAAATGTTCAAGCCATTGTCCATCAAATCCAAGATTTTTACTAATTTCATCATCGTCACCGTCGATAAGTTCATTTATGCGAATGACATAGCATGGTATATTTTTCTTGTAATAATCACATTGTATAGCATCTATTAAAAATGATTTTCCAAAACCAGGTGCCCCAACCAAAAGTCCATTCCCTTGCTGACAAAACTGAAATAATTCTGCTTTTAGATCATCCCTTTTAATATAAAAACCATTTTTCTTCAGCACAAGCTCTTGCTTAACATTTTCGAATTTTATATTACTTGAATCTTGACGTTGCATTATAAATACTGGTTCAAGTTCTGCTGTAAGAATGGAATTAATTTGTTCAAGTTTCTCCGCATCACATAAATGCATCATCTCTTTAAATAGCCAATTTAGATCCGTCGCTTTATAAGCAAGGCCTTTTTGATTTTTATTTAATAATAGTCTCGGCGGAATTTTACTTGTAATAAAAAAAACGATAAACAGAGAACCTTCTGGAGTTGTATTGTCGCTCATTTTTACCATTGAATCTTTAAGTTTTTCACTAAAAGATCTATTGGCAGTTATCTGTATATAAATTTTTCGGGTTGGATCAATTAGATCGTATCCTTTTTGGTTTGTTGACAAGGAATTACCATTTAAAAGTTTCCAATCGAATACAATATTAAAGATCCTCAAAAATAATCCTTCTGCAAGTACTGAAGGACCTCCATTACCAAGTAAATTAGAGCTTTCCAATTCTTGGGCATAGCGTAAAAGATATCTTTTAATGTTTTCAATAAAGATAATAGAGCTCATAATATGATAGTATTCGGTGTACCTCAAATATAGAATAATATACTTTGAATAAAAAGCAATTCTTAGTTACAAATCTTACAGAATAGGCTGAAAGTAAGCCAATTTCTTTAAATCTTGCATAAAATGTTCGTGAAATTGTTTAATAGAGGTCACTAGAGCCAAATGGTGCCAATTGAAGACAATTGGTTTCTTATTTTGCTTAAAAAAACTTTTAATAAATATATTAGTGATTTTTTGTTTTCGTTTCCTTCCAGAAATATTTTACGAAAAAATACTTTACTTTTTGCACCGCCCGTAAATTTGATACGTAACAATTGGGTTTAAATTTACTTTCTCCAAAACAAAATAGGGCTGATCACCAGCCCTAGCCCCGATAGCAATGAAAATCCTTTTGTGCCGGTGTTCGGCACAAAAGATTGCAACGAATAGCGGGAAAAAGCTCCAAAAAAATATTAAACCTAAAAAAATATACCGCCCAACCTGCCCCGGACACCCCTTAAAAAAAAACAACAGCCATAATCTAATTCAAAAAATAAAACAAAAACTTCCCATACAACCAAAAATTACCACAAGAACCACCGTAATTCCCAAAACCAAATCAAAGCCCCAAAACACGCAGCCAAAAACACCCAGCCCCTATGCCCCGCAGAACCCTTATAAGAAACCCCAAAGCGGCCCCAAAGACATAACGGTAAGGACATAGAAAAGGACCTTGTAGATAATGCCCCTTCAAAGGGGTCCCAACGGATAGGAATACCCAAAAGAGCGATGAGGCTGAAAATGATTCCTTTGAAACCATAGCGCCCGAAAAGGATATTCGGGTAAGAAAGGAATTCGATATCGGGCAGCTTGGCCAGAAGTAGCTTCAGGAAGATGAACGCGCAAGGGATCACACCGGTGGTGGTGCAAATAATTAACCTACCCAGAGAAAATTTTAATGCATCTGGATTTGATGCTATAAAAAAATCGTTACCACTAATGTTTTTTTATAGCATCATCGGGAGTGAATATTTATAATCTAAAATTGTAGTAACTTTATTAAAGATATATACTAAAAAAAATTTGATGGAAAAATTTATTCTCTCAGTTGTTTCCTTACTTTTTGCGTGCTTTACCATGGGGCAAAATACAGTTCAAAAGGATTCTATAGTAAATGACACGGCTAAAAACATCACCTTCAATTACAAACAGCTTATCATTCCGGGAGTTTTGATAGGATACGGTTTTTGGGGAGCTGAAAGCGGGCAGATTAAAAGTTTTAACTTTCAAATCCGTGATGAATTTACAGAAGACATTGATAAAAAAGTTACAATAGATGATTTTTCACGATATGTTCCTGCAGTTTCTGTTTATGCGCTTAATGCTTTTGGGGTCAAGGGAAAAAATAATATGCGCGACCGTTCTGTAATTCTGGCAACTTCAACCATTATAACCGTGGGAACTGTTTTTGCCTTAAAGTCAGTTACCAATGTAGAACGCCCCGATGGATCTTCCAATAATTCATTTCCTTCCGGCCATACCGCTATCGCTTTTGCAGGCGCTGAATTTTTATATCAGGAATACAAGGACAAATCCATATGGTACGGCGTGGCGGGGTACGCAGTTGCTGCAGGTACCGGCATATTTCGAATGTACAACAACAGGCACTGGCTTACAGATGTAGCGGCAGGCGCCGGAATTGGAATTCTGAGCACCAAAATTGCCTACTGGATGAATCCCTATATTACAAGGAAATTATTTCATGGTGAACAAAATAAATCGACATCCTTTATAGCCCCGTCATACGATGGAAAGAATTTTACAATCTGCTATTTTAAAACATTTTAGGCTGATTTAATTTCAATAAAGGGCCCTTTTATTCAGATTTTCTTCAGAATTCATTTGTAAATTGCAGCATGAAAATTTTGATTATTGAAGATGAGCGCGAAATTGCGCAGAGCATCAAAGACTATTTTAAAACAAACGGCATTCAATGCGAAACCGCCGA
>Ga0157370_10007713_pt1 | contig 11670 bp, 14 predicted proteins | sample C35metaG_FD_113463 | JGI IMG/M metagenome (GOLD analysis project Ga0157370, IMG submission 113463) | Corn rhizosphere microbial communities from Kellogg Biological Station, Michigan, USA - C3-5 metaG | ecosystem: Host-associated > Plants > Roots > Rhizosphere > Soil | place: USA: Michigan... | reverse complement strand
GTGCAAGAAAAAAAATTAACCATAAAGAATTTTTGTTTCACCCACGACATTACTTTGGCAGAAGATAATATTGATGATTTTATCTTTTCAGGCCACATTCATCCCGGCATCAGAGTTGACGGTGCAGGCAAGCAATCATTCGCGTTGCCCTGTTTTTATTTTACGCGGCATTACGCGGTGCTGCCGGCTTTCAGCATGTTTACCGGACTGTATAAAATGAAGCCGAAGAAGGGAGATGAAATTTTTTTATTAGCCGCGAATCGCATAATAAAATATTAATAATTAAAATGATTTAAAATATTCAATAAGAATTTTAAATATTTAATAGGACATTATCATTTGTAAAAAAATATGACCAATGCTTTATCAGACTGAAAGCTAATACTACCATTATAATCACCATTTTTTCCTTCACTTATTTTTACAATAGACTCTTGCAATCCATCTGTTATTTTAAAATAATCAGGATTAATCTTTTTTATGATTTTAGATATTTCGGAAGTCCCTTCGGCATTAACTGTTATTGAGGTGTCATCAACTATTATTTCACCTTTCGTTTTAAGGATTTGATTTTCAAATCCAGGTAAATGCATGCTTGTATTTGCAAATGTTGCGACAATTTTAAAAGTTCGCTGGCAAAAAGATATTTGTGGGGACAAGATTAAGGCTAGAAAAAAGATTTTTTTCATATTCTATTACGTCAAATTTAGTCATTTTATTAGGTAGATCGTTTATTGAAGATTCGAAATAAAAAGTATAATTATAATTTCTGATAAATCTTAGATTTATTTTTTTCTTCGTGCTAATTCCTTTTTTATCAGTGAAAGCTCTCTTCCGGTTTGCCCGCTTACAGAAGTATTTTCCTGTGCACGGCGCATCAGGTACGGAACCACATCTTTAATAGGACCAAAGGGTAAATATTTACTTGCATTAAACCCTGCTTTGGCAAGATTGAAAGTGATATTGTCGCTCATGCCATACAACTGAGAAAAATAAACATGACTGCTGTCTGGGCTTATATTTTGTTGTTCCATTAATTGCGTTGCATATAAATTACTGTATTCATTATGCGATGCCACCACAAGAAAAGTATTACCGATATGCCGGATGCAAAATTCCAATGCAGCATTATAATCATTATCTGTATGTTCTTTGTCCGGTTGAATAGGAGAAGGATAATTCAATTGCTGTGCTCTCTTTCTTTCTTTTTCCATATAAGCACCACGAACGGGTTTCATGCCAAGCAAAAATTTATTTCTTACGGATGCCTCATAACTATCTTTCAAAAATTGCAACCTGTCGTGACGGTATAATTGAATCGTATTATAAATTACCGGTTTCTTAATATTGAATTGCTGCATCATTTGCATGGTGAGTGCATCCACGGGATTTTGTATCCATGTTTCTTCTGCATCTATCAGCACGCTGGTATCGCTTTCATCTGCTACTTTGCAAATTTTTGTAAGCCTCATTGCCACCCGTTCCCATTCTTTTTTTTCATCATCAGTAAGTGTATTAACGGAAACAATTCCATTCACCGTATCATTATAATCAGCGCAGGCATGTAATTTTTCCAGCAGCGCAAACCTTGCAAGCCCTGTAACCTTGATACTCATAAACGGCACATGCAGCTGGCTGGCTGCATAGCGGATCACTTTTATAAATTCTTCGGTGGCCTTATCAAAATTTTCTTCACCTTCTTTTCCTTCCACGCCATAGTCAAGGATAATCTGCACATGAAACGGATCAAGTTTCTTCACTACTTCAGAAGTTTCTTCCAAAGATTCTCCACCAACAAACTGGCTGAAGATGGTATTCCTGATTAGGCCGTTCACCGGAAATTTCCATTTAATAAGACCTGGGGTAATCTTTGTTCCAAACTTTACCAGCAATGGTTTTGCCATGGTAGAAAAAAGGAATTTTGCCTTTTTTAATTCTTTGTCCGATTTATATGCAAAAGCATTTTGTGTATTCTCAAAAGAAATTGTATCCATATTCAAGTGTCGAAATTCATAAAACAAAAACGATTCTCCAAAAAAATTCATAAAGGCATTCGCCATTATCTTTGCAAAAATTTTTTTAAATGAAAGTAAAACGTCCTTCGGAAAGTTTGATAATAATGACAGAATTGGTGTTGCCCAATGATACCAATCTCTTTGGCAACCTGATGGGTGGCCGCCTTATGTATTGGATGGATATTGCTGCGGCGCTGGCAGCCACAAAACATTGTAACAGCCCGGTGGTTACCGCTTCTGTTGATAATATTTCTTTTGAAAGCCCGGTTAAACTGGGCAATGTAGTGCATATCGAAGCAAAAATTTCACGCGCCTTCAACACCAGTATGGAAATACACATGAAAGTATGGGGCGAAGATATAAGGCAACAATACCGGTATAAAAGCAATGAAGCCTTCTACACTTTTGTAGCGCTTGATCCAAATGGAAAACCAATGACAGTTCCGCTAATGGAACCTGAAACAGAAGAAGAAAAAAAATTATTTGATGGTGCTTTAAGAAGAAGGCAATTGCGGTTGATACTTGGCGGCAAAATGAAACCCGATGATGCAGCAGAGCTGAAAGCGTTGTTTAAATAAAGAGCCTCCCCCCTAACCAATCTCCGAAAGAGAGGGGCAAAAACCGCTCCGGTAAAGAGTTTTAACTGCTTTTAACATTTTTAACCAGACAATAATCATTTATAAAAATAGTTGCATGCCTAAAGAGATCTTTTTAATTATTCATTATCCTCTTCGAGGTCATCATGATCATCGCCGCCAAGGCTATAATAATTATTTTCTTCATCTTCTTCGCCAATGGCTTCGTCAGCATCATCCATTTCTGCGCCGGGTATATCAAGGTCGCTGCCGGGACCTTTCATTTTCTTAACCGGCTTTTCTTTACCCGGATCTTCATCATCCATGCGCTCCTCTTTTTCCTTATTATAAATATCATCTTCTTTTTTATACTCCGGTAAAGGAAATTGTTTATTTTCTTCAGACTGGTTTATTTTCCTTTTGGCCATAATAAAATTTTTTTGTGTTTTATATATCAAAATTAATTTCTTTTTTCAGAAGAAGCATATTCATGGCAGGAAAGAATGTTGATACATCAAACCGGCAACAACAATAAAATAAGTAAACAAAACTGGTTTTATCCAATCAATTCTTCAATGATCTTTTTAGTGCCGGCAAGATCATTATGCTGATAAGCATGAATACCTTCTTTACGTGCAGCGGCCACCAGCATGCTGCGATCATCAAAGTACAAACATTCATCCGGCTTTGCCTGTGCAATGCCCAGTGCCAGGCGAAATATTCCCGGGTCGGGCTTGCGCATGCCTACTTCGCAGGAGGATACAAATGCATCAAAGAAATCGTGAAGGTTAAATTTCCGGATGCGATAATCGTTCAGGTCTTTGGGTTCATTGTTGATAGAAATGGTTTTTATTTTCGGATGTTTCGTTTTCCAGTCTATCAACCATTTCAATGTATCCGGCAGTTCGTACGAATAAGACAGCATAAATTCTTTGAAATCTTTTTTAGAAAAACTTCGCAGATGATTAAATACTGCTGTGTCCAGGTAATCATCCAATGAAATGCGACCTATCTCATATACATTAAAAATAAAATCGTGCAGTATATCCATTTCGGAATAATCAATACCGAATTGTTTAGCTGCGGCCTGCCTTGCATCGTGCCCCCAACCATTAGAAAGTAATACTCCGCCAATATCGGTAAACAGAATTTTATAATTAGCCATGTAAGTGAATGAATGTGCAGTAATTATTTTTCAAAAGTTTTTATCTTATTCAATCTTCTCACGTGCCTTTCGCCGCCAATAAACTTTGCATTAAGAAATGTAGTAATTAATTCTTCGGCTGCCATGTAACCCGTTACACGTCCGCCAAGACATATTATATTCATATTATCATCTTCCACACCCTGGTGCGCCGAAAAATGATCATGAATAAGGCATGCTCTTACACCATTTATTTTATTTGCGGCTACACACGCTCCCACCCCGCTTCCACAAATGGCAATGCCACGTTCTACTTTTTTATCTGCTACGGCTTGTGCCAATGGCATTACAAAATCAGGATAATCATCTTTGCTATCTAATGCAAAAGCACCAAAGTCGGTAAGCTCGTGACCAAGACCTTTTAAAAATTTTTTAATGGTTTCTTTTAATTCAAATCCTCCATGATCTGCAGCAATACCTATTTTCATAATTTATTTTTTTATTCGGGTTTCATTAATAATTCGTGGCGATAAGCCATCAACTCATTTTCTACGCGCCATAATTTTGCGCCGCCTTTAATGCCATCTTTATTTCCTGTTATAATTATATTACTTTCCGGAGTAAAATTTATTTGTTTAGCGCAACCACCACTTATATACAAACGATCATAGTTAAATACTGTTTTCAAAATTTCTATTACTTTTTTTATTCGCCGGTTCCATCTTTCAGGTCCGATTCTTTTCATTTCCGCTTCGCCTATGTAAGCATCATAATCTTTACTTTTTGTTACGGGGTGATGCGCTATTTCAAGATGCGGCATCAAAACTCCGTCTTTTAAAAATGCGGTGCCAAAGCCTGTTCCCAATGTTACTACCAGTTCCAATCCTTTGCCGCTTGCAATAGCAATGCCCTGCATGTCGGCATCATTCACTACCATCGCGGGTTTGCCTAATTTTTCTGCAAGTGCATGTTGAAGGTCGTAATCGTGCCATGCCTGTTTATCAAGATTGGGTGCAGTTTTTATTACACCATCTTTCACATATCCCGGAAAGCCTGCCGCCACAGCATCGTAGCCGGCAAACTTTTGCGCCAGTTGTTGAATCACTTCCATCACATTAGCGGGGTTAGACGGCGAAGGTGTTGGCAAACGTTCATAATCGCCAACAAAATCACCTGCATCATTTAAGATAACCGCTTTGATGTGTGAACCGCCAATATCTATGGCAAGTATCTTTTCTGGCTGCATGGGTAAAAGGTTTATAGTTTTTAATTAAAGAATGAATAACGTTTAAACAGTTCTGGGTTCTTACCTGTAAATATGATTTATTTTTAGGTTTATGCAAAACAATTTATTGGTATAAAGAATAACTTTATCATTACATGATATGCTCAATTATGCAATGGATGCGGGTTTTACAATAAAAAGTAATAACGGAATAACAGTAAATATTCATACTATTATCAGCAATGCATCGTTATGCAATTAGTAATAAAGAGCATTTAAAACAAATAATGGATAGCATTATTCAACCATCTTCATTACAAAAGTGCATATTCTATTCACAATTGTGAATAAGTTTTTATATGCATATATGCGTTCAATATGTTTTTTAAGATAATTTAGTTATGTTATTAAATTATCAATAACCCATTAAAAGATTCAAATGACTGACTCTGCTTATTCACTTCCTAACTTAACCAGAATTTCTCTTTATGGTTTTGCAACACTTTACCAAAACAATATAACCGGCGAAAAATCTTTGCACGCAACGGTTCATCTCAAAGCCGGAGATATTTTTTCAAAATTCGATGCGGCTGAAATCCTTGCCTATCCTAATAAGTACACGGTACAGGTAAATGACAACACGCATATTATTTTAGATCCGGAGTTTTTGCAATACATCAATCACAGTTGTGAACCCAACGTATTTTTCGATACTACTACTATGGAGTTAAGTTGTTTGAAAGATATTGCACCGGGAGATGAGCTAACATTTTTTTATCCATCCACAGAATATGCAATGGCTTCTCCATTCAACTGTTTTTGCGGATGCAACCATTGCTTACATAAAATACAAGGCGCTGCCTTCCTGCCGCAGGAAGTCATCCACCGATACAGGTTTACGGATTTTATCATGCAGAAGTTAAACATCCCGCACCTGCAAAAAGTTTAATAAAATTACTAACCCATTATGCTTCCATTTAACAAAGAACTTTTTGTGTGGGTAATAGCCCCATTCGTGGAAACCGATGACCCCCATCTTAATTATTACTACGATTACACACAAAGCATCGAAGAGTTTACCACTGCCTTTAAAGAATTAAGAATAAAATGGAAATGGCAGCCGGTAACCAATCAAAACTATAAAACAATTGTAGACCACATTGGCAGCAGCGCACCCTCCGAAAACATTGTCATTATAAACCTTTGCGATGGCGATGATGTAAACAATGCACCCGGTGTAAACGTGATACGCTATCTTAAAAGAAGTGGTTTATGCTTTACCGGCTCCGATGAGCACTTCTATCGCGCCACCACTTCCAAAATTGTAATGAAACAATTTTTTGAAGCACGAAATGTGCCTACGGCGCCGTGGCAGATTGTTACAGATAATGTAAATGACATAAAAAATATTTTTAAAAATTTGGGAAGCCCGGTAATTGTGAAACCTGCTATTTCCGGCGGCAGCCTGGGTGTGGGCATTAATTCCGTAGTGAAAACAACTAAAGAATTAATGACGCAATATGAAAAACTGCAACAAGGCTATCATGGATGGAACCTGATAGATGGTGGCGTGTTTGCGGAAAAATTTATTGACGGGCCTGAGTTTACAACTTTAATAGTGGGCAATGGCGCCAACCCGCGCGAATGTAAAATATATATGCCGGTGGAAAGAGTATTCAACAGTGCATTGCCTGCACATGAAAAATTCCTTTCCTTCGACCGGCTATGGGAAATGTATGAACAGGAAGCCCCTGTAAACAACGGCGAAGACTTCTATCACTATCGTACGCCCGATGCTATGCTGATAGAAGATATTTGCAACATCAGCTACGATGCTTACAAAGCCGTTAGGGGCAAGGGTTATGGAAGAATAGATTTAAGAATGGATAAAGAAACCGGTAAATTGTATGTGCTGGAAGTAAATGCTCAATGCGGTCTTTCGGACGATGAGAACTTTACTTCTATCGGCGCAATACTACGCCTCTCCGGCAACTCTTATGGATCACTGATTGCCACCATTATCAGCAATGCACTAACCCATAAACATATTTCTAAACAGAAAAAGGTTAAACAACTCCAACTCATTTAAAAATAATGACAAGAAAATGATATGAATGGTTGAAATTTAAAAGCGATAAAACATTTCTGTTATTATTTTTAATAAATGAAAACTTCATGTATGAAAAATCAGGACACCTAATGCAACTAACTCCATTATAACTATCCATTAGCTTAATTAAAATTTATACAATGAAAGTTTGCGTGTTGCAACCTGATTATTCTACCACAGATGTAGATTACAAAAATTACGATCCTGCAAGAGACCTCACCTCGCTGCTGCCGGGCCATATCGTGGATCATGTTTTTCTAAACAAGCTTACCACTTATAAACAATTAAAAGAGTTACAAAAAAAGAACTACGACATTTTTGTAAACCTTTGCGAAGGATATCTTGAGTGGTCGGTACCTTCTATTGATGCGATTTATTCTTTGGAAATGCTCAACCTGCCTTACACCGGGCCTACACCATTATTATACGATCCTCCCAAAGAACTGATGAAATATGTGGCCTATACCTGCAATGTAAATACGCCGTCTTATGTGTTGGTAAAAAGTATCGAGCAACTGAATGAAGTAACCGCCAAACTTTCTTTCCCGCTTTTTGTAAAACCTGCAAAAGCCGGTGACAGCCTGGGTATTGACAATGATTCGCTGGTACAAAACAAACAATCGTTAACAAAAAAATTAGCCAAACTTTTAGAAGAATACCCCGAAATACTGGTGGAAGAATACATTGCCGGAAGAGAGTTTACCGTATTAGTAGCTGCGGAAGCAGGCAAAAAAAATTGTTGCGCTTACAACCCGTTGGAATTTGTTTTTCCCGAAGGAAAAAAATTTAAAACCTATAGTTTAAAAACATCAGAGTTGCATGAAGAATGCAACATACCCTGTAAAGATGAAGCGCTTGCCCAACGATTAAAAGACAGTGCATCCAAAATATTCCGTGCGTTTGATGGCGTGGGTTATGCACGAATGGATTTCAGGGTAAATAATAACAATGAAATTTATTTTTTAGAAATCAACTTTACCTGTTCTGTTTTTTATGATAATGGTTATGAAGGTTCCGCCGATTATGTGCTCATCAATGATGCTGCAGGGAAGCAAGGTTTTCTGAATAAGATTATAAATGAAGGTATCTTCCGTCATGCACTGAAGCAAAAAAAATATGCCGTAAAAGGAAATGCACTTTCGGGTTATGGAATTTATGCCACAAAAAACCTGGAGCCGGGCGAAATAATATTTGCCAGCGAAGAAAAACCACATCGTTTGGTTACCAAAAAATTTGTAGAGAAAAACTGGGCAGAAGATGAACGCGAAAATTTCAGAAGATATGCATGGCCCATCAGCAGCGAAGTATATATTATATGGGATAATGCTCCTTCCGAATGGTCACCACAAAATCATTCCTGCAACCCGAACACCGAATATGCCGGGCTTAATGTAATTGCCACAAAATATATTCCGGCGGGGGAAGAGTTAACACTCGACTATACCACGTTTCTTAATAACGAAATGGAAAGTTTTATTTGCAATTGCGGCGAAGACAATTGCAAAAAAGTAATACAGGGAACGGAATCCAATTCAATAACCTACCGGGAACTAAACAAATCGTAACACCATACTTACCCTGAATCCACTGTTTTGAAACAAATTTGTTTCCTGCCAATGAAGTATTTTTGTTTATGAATGTCGAGAGAAGAAATTTATATGAAAGAGGCCGTAGTGCTTTCGCGGCAAGCGATGGATAATGGCGAAGGCGGCCCCTTTGGTTGCATCATTGTAAAAGAAAATAAAATTATCGGCAGGGGCAATAATAAAGTCTTGCTGCTGAATGATCCTACTGCACATGCAGAAATAGTTGCCATAAGAGATGCGTGCAGTCATCTCGGCACATTTCAATTAACTGATTGCGAAATTTACACTTCGTGTGAACCATGCCCTATGTGCCTTGGCGCCATCTATTGGGCAAGGCCCAAAATTGTTTACTTTGCCAACACCCGCAAAGATGCCGCTGCTATTGGGTTTGATGATTCGATGATTTATGATGAAATGGCCGCAGCTATTGATGAAAGAAAAATTCCGTTGAAAAATTTACCCATATCCGATGCAACAGAAGTTTTTAAAAACTGGTATAATAAACCGGATAAATTGTGTTATTAGCTATTGCTCATTAGTCATTGGTGAATCCTGAATTGTTTAATAGTTTAATTGTTGAATTGTGAATCGTCAATTTTTACTTTTTAATTTTGCATTTTACATTTTTCATTTTACTTTTTAATTACCCTCTATGTCAGTTTGTAATTTCACCATTCCTTTCAGCGGAAGTGCAGAAGAAATACTTGCCAAAGCAAAAGCCGCTGTAGAAAGCCAGCATGGCGAGTTTAGCGGCGATACCAGTTCAGGGCATTTCAATGTAGCTATTTTTTCTAACCTGATTGCCGGAAGTTATGTGGTAACGGGTCAAACACTCAACCTGGCCATCACGCACAAACCCTTCCTGGTGCCATGCAGCGCTATCGAAAATTTTTTACGATCAAAAATTTCTTAAACCTTTCGTTCAGGCCCGAACCGTTCTTTTTGATAAGACAGCATGAACCTTTTTTATCAGGTCGCCTACTTCAAAAGGCTTGGCAATAAAATCATCAGCGCCATAATCGTGAATGGCGCTTTCGGCAAACTTTGGAAACGCTGAGAAAAGTAGAACCGGTATGTGTTTCGTATAGGGCGATGCCTTAATTTTTTGACACACCTGCAACCCGTCAATACCAGACAGGAACACATCCAGCAATATTAGTTGGGGCTCATACTCTTTCACGGACCTGGAGGCATCATCCCATTCAGAAAATATGGAAACATCAAAGCCTTTCTGCAGCAATAAGGATTTTATTACCGTCAAAAGATCTTTATCGTCGTCTATTACATATATTCTGGGCATAAACTGAAACGAACAAAAAGCGTGCAGAGTTTTGTTGGGGCAGGAACAACCAAATTCATTAAGATAAAAATAACTTATGCAGTGAGGCTATTAATAAATTACCCTCAACACTTAGTGCGTATGATTTATTTCAATGATGGTAGGAAAATTATTTTATATTCCGGCAAAGCGGCGCGGGGAAATATGAGGAAATATTTCTCCGGTAAAGTATTATAGATTTTTTACCTGCAACTATTTTACAATACTTCGCCGATGGATTTTCCCATGCTTTTTATTCCTCTTTCAAAGAACGGGAAGAATGGCTTGCGGGGTTTCATATACTTTAGGCCAAATGCAAGTATACTTTTTTCTTTTATGTGATTAATAGCTTCTGCTACTGAATCTGTAACCAAATAGAGGTTTTCATCCAAAATAGAGATGGTTTGCTCCCGCACCATTCGGTCGTTATGTTCCAATATTTTTTTATAAAAATCCCGGTCAAAAATGATGATCGGGAACATATTGATCTTTTTTGTTTGCACCAGGGTAATTGCTTCAAAAAATTCATCAAGCGTGCCGAAGCCTCCGGGCATTACCACGAATGCATAAGAATATTTTATCAATAAATTTTTTCGCAGAAAAAAATATTTAATGTTCACCCATTTATCCAGGTACCGGTTGGGCTTTTGTTCATGCGCTAAAATAATATTACAACCAACACTTTTACCGCCTACATCTTTAGCGCCGCGATTGGCTGCTTCCATAATTCCCGGGCCACCGCCGGTCATAATGGTAAAGCCAAGTTTAGCAATCTCGCCGGCAAGTTGCCGGGTTTGTTTATAATATATATGATCTTCCTTAAATCTTGCAGAACCAAATATGGTAACGCACGGCCCCACAAAATGCAATGCCCTGAATCCTTTTATAAATTCAAAAAAAACATCTGCAGCAAACTTGAAATCTCTCCACCGGTTCTGCGGGCCTTCAAGAAATTTTATTTCACTTTTTGTTTTATTATTTTCCAATGAAAAATATTTTAAAGAAATTAAATCGGTTCAACATTAATAACTATTCATTCATTGAGCTAATTAATAAGCAAGCATCTTTTTAATCAATGTTGCTACTTTTTCTGCATTGGGCAACATTGCTTTTTCAAGATGCATATTCAATGGCACTGCCGGCAAATTCAATGCGCCCATAACTTCCACCGGTGCATCTAAGAAACGGAAACATCCCCCGGAAATCCTTCCTGCAAGCGCTTCTGCAAAGGAGTTGGTTTGCTGCTCTTCGGTAAGCACCAGGCATTTTCCATGTTTTTTTACCGAAGAAAAAATTAATTCTTCATCCAATGGATATAAGGTTCTTACATCCACAATGGTTATTTGGCCCGGAAAAATTTTTGCTGCAGCCTTTGCCCAATACACGCCCATGCCGTAAGTAATAATCGTACACGCTTCCCCGTTAGTAATCTTTTCATCTGTTGCCTGCAATACGATGTTGGCTTTACCTAACGGTAACGCATACACGAAATCAGGTTCGGTGCATTTTGCATCTTCTGTTCCCGGCACTTTGCTCCAGTAAAGACCTTTGTGCTCCAGCATAATCACCGGGTTGGGATCGAGAAATGCCGCTTTCATTAAACCTTTCATATCTGCCGCGTTGGATGGATACGCCACTTTAATTCCTTTTATGGAAAGCACCAGGCTTTCTACGCTTCCGCTATGATAAGGCCCGCC